>BNJS01003693.1_pt1 | contig 163021 bp, 265 predicted proteins | sample 8540461 | NCBI WGS metagenome assembly BNJS01 (sample SAMD00202454, study PRJDB9452) | human saliva metagenome | isolation source: human saliva | place: Japan | reverse complement strand
AGTTACGTATTGCTTTTTGGTTGATTTTCTGCCCCAAAATGGGGCGCAAACATAGCTGAGATTTTTCCGGTTTAGCTCTAGGAAATCAAAAAGATTTAGCGCATGAGTTGTTTCCTAGCAGCTCGTGCGTTTTTCATCGCCTCGCCTCATCTTTTTCGCCTCAACTTGAGGTTTCTCGAGAGAATAGATCGATTAGAGAGTATTTATCAATACATTTGTAAGTCGTTGGTACAATACTTCTGTAGGAGTGTCAATGGAAGACTTTCGAGAGAAACTCTTAATACAAAATGATATGAAGAAAATTTACTCTTTGCATCCCCTGACGGGTGTTCTTTTCCCATTGGGGTGGCTATTGCTCTCTCTCTCGCTGCCGATCCTGTGGAGATTGTAGTTGCGTGGAGGCAGGCTCCGGCTCTGCGCTTTTGCCGCCCATGCCGAGGCTACTGACCTTGTTATCAAGGGTACAATTAACCAAATTGACTCTTAGAGCTATGCGGGTCATATGCCGTATGGTGGAGCGTCTGACCTTAGCGAAGCTACCATTGAGGCCTATTCGGATGAGGAGAGTTATGTAGATTATGCAGCCAACAGAGCTCTCCGTTGCTCTCGCCAATAGCCCGGCGCTCAAAGAGCTAATTTTACCTCAAAACACTCACCAGCATCGTGGCAAGGCCTTGCAAAAGTGTCCCAATCTTACGGCTATAACCCTGCCCGGGGAGAGTGTGGTAAAGGCGAAAGTCTCTTTGTAGACAAAAACAACTCGCTACCATCAAACTCTCTATGTGCCCGAGGCGTTGGTGAGCAATGACAAGCAATTACCTGCAGCTGACGTGAGGCTTCTCCGAGATCCTACCCATCCGGCAAGCGCCCCAGCCGGGCCAAGATCCCTACTGAAGGGTGAGTGTTTGACAATGTCTACGGCCCCAACCACTTCCATCACAGAGGGGAGGCGCCTAAAATCTTCTTCACCTACTACCAATGGCTCCGATAAGCAGATCGAGTAGAGATCGAGTTTACCTATTGGTCTTTGACAATAATACAGCGGATACAAAAAGACCATAACCCTCAAAGAGAGTGCAGCTACTGCCGGGTAGCAATATGGACGACCCACAGCAGGCTTTATGCGTCTTTGTTGCCCCCAACGATACCGAGCTACATACCATCCATATAAAGCCTACCAAACTCAATGATACGGAGGTGGAACTTGGTGAGCGAGCTCGCCCCTATCGTCGATTACTATAGACATGGCTACGTGCGTCAGCACCAATTGGAGCTCTTTTATTGACTCCAAAGACCGCTAGTCTTGAGGGTACAAACGTGCTCTTACGAGTATGATCAACCCTCCTCGGTAAGACCAGAAAGCCCTGAGAAAGATCACGCTTGTTACTATTACAGGCGACCTCTCAAGCGAGGGTGTTTTACGCCTCAAGTCGCTCTCGCAGCCCCGTGGCCCATAGCCTTCCGCATCAATCAATCTCCGCTTATGGTCTACGATCGTGATCTAATGACTGTCTATGGTACGTTGAATAATGCCGAGCAACTTCTCAACTCTCGCTCTACACGCCTGCGGTGCGCATTGGTCTGCCATGAGGATATCTACAACTATATGTTCTCCAATCTCGTTTCCATGAAAAGGCCTTTAGTGACCTAGCTATTGGATGAGCCGTGCCGCTTCAGGTGAGTTCACGGTAGAGCTTACGGGGTAAGCTGAGCGTGGATGAGAAGAGTACAGAGCGACCTCCGAGCTGTGGTCTATCTGGTAGAGAATAGCACATTGCCCACTTTCGATCCTGAGACAGGAGGCCGTGTCCGTAGCCGAAAAATACCATCTACAATAGGGTGCAACAGGTGCTTAGTGCCGCCGGAGGGTACTCCGCTAGAGATCAAAGAAGATGGCTCTTTTGCTCTCGCCTCCCCACCTTCAAAATGGAAGACTATGCTGCGGATAAGTATAGACTTACGGCTGCTGTATTCCGCCAAGGTACTGCCGAGCAACCCTACCTACCCTATACCTTGCAATCCGCATCTACCCCACTAACGACGCCTTGCTCACTGGTGTGCTCCGGTAGTGGCGCCTTCTTCCCGCTCTCGGTCGTGCCGCCGGCTCATCTCTATACCCAATCAATGGAGTGGAATATCGCCCATATCTAACCGCCTCGAGGGGTAGAGTATGCCAATGGCTCCCTTGCTCAGGGCGCTTATGTGGTCGTATTGCAACACACCTCAGGGGCGCTCCGCTCTGTAAAGTATATCTCTAAGTCTCAACTATAAGTCGATGAATAAGATTCGTATCGCCCTCCTTGTGGGGGCTTCTCTCCTCCTCGCTGTTCTTACGGGAGGGGCCCAAGAGATCAGGCTCTCCACAGTCGCTGCCAAGGGGACGCCTATTAGCTTTAACCTTGCAGCGGCCCAAGAGGGAACCCCGCAAGCATTGACTGGGGTGATGGTGTCTTTGTAGAGTATGTTATCGGCCCCACATTTAGCGAACCCTCGGGGGAGGTTAAGGGTGAGGATATTGTGATTAAGGGCGATGTGCGTCGCTTCAATTGCACCTCTTCTAAGCTAAAAATGCTGGATGTGAGTAACTGTCCCCGCCTCGAAGTGTTGATGGCTGCCTCTCAATTATCTGAGTGAGATTGACCTGAGCCGGAATACAGAACTTGCCAATATTGAGCTCTTCAGCAACAACCCCAAGAGCCTGGATGTAAAGGCTTGTAGCAAGTTGCAACGCTTGGTTGTTTCGGGTAATTTCTTGAGCAGAGTTGGACGTAACTCACTGCCCTGAGCTGGCCCTCTCTTTGACTGTGCTCATGTAGGACGCCTGGAGCGTGTTAGACCCAGCCTGCCCAAAACTGACCCACCTCGTTTGCAAGTGACTGCAGACTCACGGCACTAGTGCTAAGTGAACAAGCTCCCTCGAGGCTCAGATAGCAGATAATCGCCTCTCGGAGCTTAATTTGGCGCAATCAGCTCAAAATAGTCACTGTTCGGCAATAAAGAGATTAAAGAGCTCACCCTCAATGCGCGAGTTGACCCAATTGCTCGCCATGAATACGGCTATCTCTCAACTCGATTTGATCCATTGTCCAAGCTCCTCTTACCTCATGGTGACGGGGGCAAGCAACCTCTCGAAGCTACTGTTGCCTACTCCTTGCTTGCTCACAGACTGGATGAGCTCGTGCAATTTTGATCAATTTGACTTCGGTGCAATGGCTTCATAGCCAGCTCTGGTGACAACAGCCGCCTCTCTCACCTTGAGTGAGTAAATGTCCCGAGCTGACTCGCCTGGAGGCAAAAGAAATGCGCCCTATGAGCCTAACGTTGCACCCCTCGCCTCAAAACTTGCCTTCCTAAATTGCCCCTACAATAAGCTGACCGCCCTCTCCTCAAGGGCATGGCGCAGCTCAAAAGCGCTTGACCTCGAAAGCAATCAATCAGTGAGATAGACCTCTCAGGTGCCCACAACTCAGTTACTCAACCTGCGCAATAATCAAATTCATTTCGCTAGACCTCGCGCACTTCTAAAGCTTACGATGTTGGGCATCCCAGAGAATAAGATGACAAGTCAAGAGCTTAATGCCATCTACAGGCAGCTGCCGATGCTCGATGAAGCCTACAAAGGTCAATCTTATCAGCTGAGAACGAAGGGCATTTTTCCGCCCAATGCAGTAGTACCGATATAGCTAGAAGGGCTTAACTGGACACCCATCAAGGGGATGGATCGGGTGCTGATATAGATGCTTTGACTAGAGCCCGAAGAGGCTAAGTCCTGTACGCTTTTGTCGTGGGCGATGGCCAACTAGCGATACAAGCGCAGGCGCTGCAAGGCGTGGTGCAGCTCTATGCTTTCGATGGCCTCCTCCTTATACTGCGTCTGTGGAGGTAGTAAAGTGGTACTCTCGCCCTGCCCGGGTACCTATCTTGCAGTTTATACCGATGCTGTATCGGGGCATAGACATCTCGAAAACTCTATCTCTAAGGAGGTGAAGGCTACTGATTCGGTACAACGTCGCCCCAAAAGAGAGCGGGCAATCCTAATGAAAGCTAGGGTTGCCTCCTTGTTTTTATTGAAGAACTCGTCGTTGGAGTCGTGGTGTACGCCGCCTTGGGATAAGCGATAGGCGTTGAAGGCTTTGAGTAGCCTCCCACCTCGTTTAGAGAGATGCGCAGTTGCTCTATTACCTTGCTTGCTTTTCCTCTATTGGGGTTTTTGGAGGTAATGTCGCCATCGCTGGTAAACTTTCTCTCGCGGATGAGGAAATGAATCACATGCCAAAGGTCTCTATGTTTTGCGGCGTGTAGCGTCGGTGTCCGCCACGGCTCCTTTCGATGGAGAGCCAAAGGTATCTTCCCAATAGTAGAGTTGCGCGTCCTCCCCGATAAGTTCGCAAACCTCGTGGGGAGTGAATACTTCTCGGGTGTTGTTTTTCTTCTTTAGGCATAGGGGTTTGTAGTTTTCTCATGGATATTGCCCTGTAATAGACTCAGAGCTGACTGCCACTCGGAGTGCCGATAGCTTATGAGTAATCCGCCTGCTCCACCCTCAGGACCGAGGGTCTACAATCTAGTCGGCACATGATAATCTCAGATTCTGCTCAATAATGAGTACGGAATGCCCTTTTCTCTATAAGGGCTTTTGCAGGGGCGTGCAGTGGGCCGATGTCGTGAAAGTCGTAGCCCTGTAGTGGGTTCGTCGAAGATGGAATAGTGTGGGCTCGCGGTGCGTTGAGCCAGGTAGTAAGCAAGCTTTAGACGCTGGTTTCTCCCCGATAGCGTAGAGCAACTCCCTTTTGCACATACCCGAGGCCTACCCTCTTCGAGTACTTTGAGGCGAGACAATGGCTTTCGGTGTACTCTTCTTCAGGTATTGTTGGAAGAAAGCGACGGCTTTCCGGATATGCTCACTCGAGGAGATCGCTGAGTTTGACCATGGTATTCCACCTCAAAATCTCACACGTTTGAGCGCTTCCCTCCACAGGCATCGCAGGTGAGGATCAGGTCTGCCAACACGCATTTCCACCGAATCATGCCCTCTCCCTTACACTCTTCGCAACAGCCTCCGTTCTGTGTGAAGCTGAAGAAGGAGAGCTATAGCCCATCTGGCAGAGGCGAGCGACTATACAGCTCACAGATCGAGTCAAAGCTCCGATGAAAGGTCGCGGGTTGCCCGCGCATTGCGCCCTGCCATATTCTGATCTACATGTATTCTACGGCTTTCAATCTCTTGAGATCGCCTGAGGAGGGAGCGCTCAGCCGTATAGTAGTGCCGGAGATCTTCGCGGTAGCATCTCATCTACCAGGGTGCTCTTTGAGCCAGAGCTGCCACGCTGACCACAGCACGGGGCCGAGGAGGGAGGTCTAGGGTGGAGGTTTTGTGATTGTGCCAGAGCGTCAGTATGATGTGAAATGGTGTGTGGAATTTGCGGCGTGTTGTAGGGATGGGGATAGAAAGCCGTCCGGATAAAATGGCCGGCACGGTACCCGAGGTCTCGGTTGTAGTTTTGGGAAGCCCACATGGATCACTGCATGCATGCCTGCATCCAGGGCCCCGATGTCTACCGGGCGTATCTGCTAGCATCATCATCACTCGTCATGCTCCACCACCACAGTGGTGACTGCCGGCATCGACGCGGACGCTCTACCTCGATGAGTCGCTCCGTATCGCGCTCGTGCAAAATACGGATACTGGGCTCGTCGAGTGCGTACACATAGCTCCGTAGAGGGTTTGCTCCCTCAGCCGAGTGGAGAGGGTGATGCGTTGGCTTTCGCTGGAGAGTGTGTGAGAGACGATCTGAGTGAGGTGCCTCTGCCCTACGTCGCAGAGTACCGTGAGTCGGGCTTCGTATCTCAAAGAAGTCAGCCTCTGCGGCACAAGCTGGCTTCGAGTTTCGCAGTGCGATTCCTCCTCGAGAAGTTGCGGGCGTCGAGGATAGAGAGTTGGGTGATTTGCGATTGTTTTCCTCAAATTGTGTGTGCATATAATGCCTCGGGGCGTAGGCGTTCTCCCCCACACGAAGGGCAGATTAGTTTCAGCCCACAGAGCGGGCAAGTCGCACCCTATTTTGCACCTATGTAGAGCTCCTTCTCCCAGCATCTCTTGAAGCAGCTGTCCAGTCCCTACATATTCTGGTAGGCCTGCTCATGTGGTAGGAATCCTCCCGCACACCAGCCGCTGTTGCTCGGTAGTAGATCTTTATAAGGCGTGTGGATGGGGAAGTCCTCCTTACTGGCAAGGGGCCATAGGCTCAGCACCGGAGGGAGGATTGGGGGCGATCCAGCAGGCAACATGTCTTCGCGATGGAGAGTGAGGGATTGGGATAGTCAGGTTAGGTGACAGACCAAGGAGTTTTCCCGCACCCTTCGCATTTCGAAGCATGGCTCACCTGTGGCGCTGTTAAAGTCGAAGAGGTCGGGGCTGGGCTCGGCAAAGGTGGACCCGCCCGCCTCTAGTCAGTGCACAGCGTCTAGCTTTGACGGGATTCTCCCCTCACGCAGCGAGTGCTACAGCTCCGTGCCCTTCGTAAAAGGCAATTTCACGCGAGGTCGGCGGGTCGGGTCTCGAAGGCTCCATCGCATGTCGCGCGACGATTTCGATCCGCCTAGCGAGTGGTAGAGAGCCTCTCTGCTACCTCCACTAGAGAGAAGTCTCCTGGGCTGTGCCGCGCCTCCTTTTCGCTCCAGGCTCGGCTGAATCCGGAGCTCCTGATAGATTTGGAGTCGCTCGTGGAGAGTTTCTCGCCGCCGCCCGGCCAGAGGAGCCACCATAGATGCGAGGTCCCTCCAGGAGGGTGCACCGCTTTACTACATCGTGCCAAGTGTGTTTTTGACTTCGGCGCCGGGATGAGAAATGGTCTTACCGAAAGCGGGCGAAAAAGCATGCTACAGATGGTCAGCAGATCTCACGCACTTGTTCACCACCGTACTACGTTTTACGGCTGATTACGCGCTGTTGTGCGGCCACGGCTGGCGGTATGTCTGCGGATCAGAGTACTGCAGTCGGGCTTGGGCATTCCTGTCTAGGAGTTGGCAGTGCATAGTCTCGACGACTTCTCCACACATCTTCGCTGCCTCCAGCGTAGAGGTGTCGAGAGGCAAGAGAGGCTCGAGTTTTCACTATCCTCGCTCACTTCCATTCTGTGGTGGGTTTCCCTCTGCATGGAGGTCAATGTTACCTGGGTTGTTGACGATTCCACGAATCTCTATATAGCCTTGGTCGTGCTTGATTGTTTCGTTCATAGAGGGAGGTTAGTGGCAGTGCAGGCAGGCCAATACAATAGCAGTAGCGGCAGCTCATGTTGAGGGCTTTCTACCTGTTTGCCGTCCGGGGAAGAGGGCGGGATAGTAAGACGTTGAGTTACATATTGAGCAGCAGTGCTATGCCTTGCCCTTCGTTGCCCATGATTAGGAGGTAGGGAGGAGAAAGGGCGTGCTGTGGTGTGCGAGAATATCTCCCCTCTAGGAATGTCTCCCAAATGGCAGCGTCATCCCTATGGGCTTGCGAGTAGAGAGTGGATATCCGTTACCGGAGTTACCTTGAGCCCAGCCGGCTCCCATATTGCTTATACCACCTTAGGCGAAAAAGCCTGCTGTGCCCTCTGTGGTAAATACAGTTCGGCAGCCAAACCAATCAGCCGTGCGGAGATGGAGCCATACTACCGGGGTTCGCACGTTATCGAGCAAAGACTCGGGCGGTAATAGTAGAGGTTGAGGGGGCGTCAGAGCTCTAGCAAGGCGATCCTGGGGCGGGGGATATGCAGGGTGCTGAGGGAGCTAAAGTCGTATTCTTCTGGCAATAGACCACGTTGGATCTGACCCAAGCCTCCACAAGAGGAAGATGAGGCGGTAGTAACCAGCAATCGGCAAGGAAAGGTAGCGAGAGCTCCCAATAAGTTTGGGCCTCCGCCACAAAAGTCCCTCCGCACGTGCACTTTGACTTGCTGTAGGCTACAATGAGTTTTTCTCCCGCTGTGAGAGTGTATTGCTAGAGTTTGTGGACATATTCTATCTCCTTAAAAGGCAGAGTGTTTGAGCCCATCTTCTACCATCATTACAAGGAGCCCATTGGGTTGTACATCGCGTAATATTCCTACAAATTCCCGTCCAGTTTGGGCGTTGCGGAAGGTGGCTTGTTCGTCGCGTTTGTAGAGTCTCTCGAGGTAGTCAGGTGATACATATTGAGCGTGTGAGCGTGGCAATCTCCCGAGGCGTTGCTCCATCGATTGGTAGAGGAGGGAGCGTGCGAGAGAGAGGTCTAGCTCTTTCCCAGCTATCTGTAAAGGGATATGGGGTTGGGGAGGTCAGAGGGGAATGTACGCTCATTGACATTAAGCCCTACCCCTATGATGCTATAATTGATGCGCATTTCTGAAAACGAATGCCTACCACATGACGCGAGTTTGCGCTCTCCGTCAGTAAATATCATTGGGCCACTCGATGCGTAATGGCTCCGGAGAGGCACGAGGTGAGCTGCAGCCTCCCAAACTGCAGTGCTGTAGCTCCGAGACTGCCCAAGCCATGGGGGCATAGGGAGAGTGAGGAAAGCGAACGAGAAAGGAGGGTAAAAGTCCCCTCCGAGGAGTACCATGAGTTCCCCTGCTGACCGCGTCCTGCCGATTGGTAGGGAACCCTCTAGCACGTAGGCGTTTGAGTCTTGAGGGTGTTGTGCAGCCCAATCGTAGAGGTAGGTGTAGATGCTCTCCTACGGGTGAGGTGGGGATGAGTACGCTAAAGCTGAGGGTGGGCATAATCTGCGAGGAATCCGGTAGGGTAGAGTGTGCAGCGAAGTCTCTTGGTAGCCCTTTGTACTACAAGATAGTAGCTGTGTAGGGCATCTTTCTACTCGCTCCCAAGAGAGCGTCCCCTAAAATAACACTATTCCAATGCTTTTTATTCATGTGAAATGCAGGCTCTACCTCCTCAAATCAGGCCGCCACTCTTCCAGCAAGATCAGGGGTCGCATGGCCATCATTTGGGATCTTTCTCTGAGGGGAATAAGGGCAAAACATCTTTCCGCCTACCTTAAAACGAGCGTTGTCTCGTCAAGCAGGGAAGCATTCTTCACCCCCGGAAGAGCTAGACATAGCTCCTGTATTTGGATAACATCTGCCATCTTGCTAATTTTGCTACCTGTGTGGGGTTCACTAACTGCACTCACAAAGATAATGGAAAAACTACTTTTTACGCATGAATACGCACAAGCTCGCAGAGGTGCGCCAAATCTTCAGGGGCGATGCGCTCTAATCAGTCTGCGGAGGCCGGGGTGCAGAGCAACCCTGTGAAGATGCTACCCTTGAGGGAAATGCCCGGATAAAGAAAGGTACGCGATGCCCACCGCCTCTCGCAGCTCCCCCACTATTGCCGATGATACGGGGCTCGAAGTCGATTGCCTGGAAGGCGCTCCGGGGGTACACTCCGCACGATACGCCGGTGAGGCGCACAACGATGCTGCCAATCGGCAAAGGTTGAGTGGAGGATCTTCGCTCTTTCTCTCTCCCTTACAAAGCTCGTTTTCGTACCGTGGTTGCCTATATCGATGCCATCGGTGATGAGCATCTTTTTGAGGGAAGCGTGGAGGGAACGATCATACTAGAAAGAACGTGGAGAGGCGGGCTTCGGGTACGATGCCTCTTTTGTGCCGGAAGGCGAGAGAGAACCTTTGCCCAAATGTCAGAGCTTGAGAAGAAATGCCATGAGCCATCGAGCTCGCGCCATCGCCGCCTTTAGTCAATCACCTCAAACAACACCCCCTATGAAGCCGCTACTTCTCTTTGCCCTAGCTTTGGGCGTTTTGAGTTATGTCGCTGCCCCTCTTGCCGCTCAGGAGGCTATTTGAAGCCGATCCTTGCCACGAACGACTATGAGCAAGTAGAGGATACTCTACCCATATTTACCTTGTTGCCAACGGCAGCCTCTTCGGGATTGAGAAGAAACGCCCCGACCATGTACACCTCTATGGTCATGCCGATGGGCTAACCAGATAATCGGATCTCTAGGATCTATTACGAGGCTTCGGCGCAGCGACTATTCATATACTATCTATCCGGTAAAATGGATGTGCTCTCCAGGGGTTGTGAGCAATACGGCCTTATAGTGACAACTACCGATTGGCAGACAAAAATCTCCACCGCCTTATGGCCGATGAGGCAAGGCATATCTGGCCAGGGGCTTTTGGTATCTCCAGAGTATCGCTAGAGCGTGCCCATATCGAGGCCACCTACTTTTTGGGCTCTGAGGTGCGAGATGTTGCCCGGTTAGGGAGCGTTCTTTACGCTTTGCGTCCCGATGGCTCGCTATTCCGAGGCGATGAGGCGCGTAATTTGCAAGACCCCTCTGAGTGGACGCGGGTCCTCTCCCCAACGATACATCTCAATTAGTGCAGATTGCACCCTACAAAGGCGATTTGTTGCTGCTACGCAAAAGGTGGCGCTCTCTACCGCCTCCCAAAGGAGGGGACGCCCACTCTTTTTCTATTCGGGGATTGAGAATCTTCTTAGAGAGCACAAAACCACGTTGCTACAAGGTAAAAAGAACCTGATTCTTCTCGACGAAGAGCAGGCGCCTCGCCCGCTTTCTTTTCGGCCAGACCTCGTAGACTTGGGAGCCGGAGGCCTTCCCTCGGAGCTTTGGCTTGCCACTTCGTATAGTATAGAGCGCCTCACCCTCTCGGGCTCTGAGGAGAGTGGCGAAGGGGTGAAGCCTCAATACGATAGTCCTTGGGACAATAATTATTTCTACACCCTGCTATCCGAACCTGTTTTACGCCGTCTCCGGCGGAAGAGGGCGACCGTAGCTATATCCGGGGGTGCATCAAGATACAAGATGGGGCACTCCCCTGGGCCAAGATTACGAGTAAGGAGGTGCAGTGGCGAGTAGAACCTCAGTTCTACGACGTGGTTTCCTTGGCCGTAGACCCTCTCGATCCGAAGCACTTTTTCGCCTCTACTTGGGGGCGAAGGCTGCTAGAGTTTCGCAATGATGAGCTGGTACAGCAATATTCGTTGGACAGACAGTCCCTCTCAAGCTGCTATCCCCAATAGGCCCTACAGCAATAGTTTTGTACGTGATTGAGCTTGTCTTTCGACTCGAAGGGGGCTTTGGATGTTCCAGGCTCTGTGGGCAAAAATATTCTCTACCTCGATGCCAAGGGCAATTGGTATAAATTCGAAGAGATGAGTGTGCGTCAGGTAAACGCCTTTGGCCCCTCTTTGGTACTCCCCGGGGATATCGTTTGGAGCACAATTGAGGATGCCGACAAGACAGGTGTGTGGTTGTGGATATCAATGGCACTCCCGATAATACGTCACGATGACGTGATTCGCAATATCTCGCAGTTTGTCGACCGTTCGGTGGAGCATTGTCACGCGCACTTTTTACTGTATGGCGCTCGACAGAGGGCGTGCTTTGGTTGGGGATCGAGACAAGGCCCCATCATCGTAAACGCTCCCACTCGTGTGCGCAGGCTACTTCTCCATGACGCTTCTCGCCCCGTAGGTGGGGGTAGAGCCTAACCTATATTACGATCCTGGACAACGTGCGTCAATGCCTGAGCCGTGGATCGGCTCAGCAATAAATGGTGGAACACGCAAAGCGATGGGCTCCTACTTGCTCAGTAGCGATGGCACCCAAATACTGGCACACTATCATGCCGAGATAGGATCGTCTCTTGAGCAATAGTATAAATACCCTCTCGCTCGACAATACTACGGGGTTGCTCTACATTGGTACTTCTGAGGGGCTAGTACCTGCAAACCGGCAACTTCGATACGACCGAAGAGTCCTTGAGCTCTATTCATGTCTACCCCAATCCTCTCCGCCCGAAGACCCGGACTTGGTTACCATTACAGGGCCTTAATACCGGTTATGGAGTTGCGTGTTACCAATGCTCAGGGGGCTTGGTGCATAGCGATGTTGCCACGGGGAGTGAATATCCGCTACCGTACGCTCCTCGAGTGGGAGACGCTATGCCCCCAGGCATTTACTCCGTACTCATCAGTGACCCTAAGAGCCGAAAAGCTCGCGTTGTGCGCTTTGCCGTTTTGTAAATAAACAATCCAAATAGAAATAATAGAACAATGAAAAGAAATCTACTCACCTCGCTATCGCTGGCGTTAGCTTTCACGCTTTCTCTACCGGTTGCAGCTCAAGTGGGCAAGGGGCGGTCTTACCGAGACAAGATCTCGCTACTCATCCGCTCGGGGTTCGATCAAAGCCCTGCCAATCGAGCTCTCCTCAATGCAATCCAAGCCAATGGAATGGTGCTTACCAGTGCCACTCTAAGGACTATCCACAGGGGAATTCTCTAGCAGGTAGCGAGCCGAGGTATCGCCGACCAAAAAGCAGAGCGAGACGTTGCTGGCTCTTTACCGGTCTGAATAATGCTCCGTGCCGAGCTAATGCAAAAGAATAATGCAGGCGAGTTCTTCTTCTCGCATAACTATTCTTTCTTTTGGGGATCAACTAGAGAAGTCAATCTCTTTCTCCAAAAGTATTATCGATACTCGTAAAAACCCATCGACGATCGTACGGTGGCTTTAGCTCTTCCACAACCCCATCGGCGACGGAGGTCAGTTCACGGGCGTTTCGGATAACCTCATTAAGTATGGTGTGGTGCCGAGCGAAGTTATGCCGAGACAACCAACAGCAACAATACAAGCCGTCTCTCTTCTCTTATCGCTAAGGTATTGCGCCAGGGGGATTCGCCTGCCAAGCTGCTGAGAAGGGGGCCAGTGAGGGAAGCAACTAGAGCAGCAAAAAGCGGCCATTCTCAGAGTGTGTATCGTCTTTTGGTGCTCAATTTGGGAGAGCCCCTACAGAAGTTTACCTACCTCACGCTCCGATGCTCAAGGCAAGGCTATCAGTACAAAGAGTACACCCCTAAGAGCTTCTATCAAGAGTTTATTGGGCGTGATCTCCGCAACGAGTACGTGATGATTATGAACGACCCCTCGCGTCCCTACTACAAAACCTATCAGATTGAGTACGACCGCCACATGTACGACGGTAAGAACTGGACGTACGTAAATGTGCCCATCGAAGAGCTAAAAACAATGGCCATTGCCTCTATAAAGGACACAATGCTCTACTACTCTTGCGACGTGGGCAAGGAACTCGATAGCAAGCTGGGGTACTAAGCTTGGGTTACAGCGACTATGAAGCGATCCTAGGGTTACCCCATTGATATGACCAAAAAGGAGCGTATCGAGACCGGCGATAGTGGTTCAACCCACGCCATGACTCTCGTTGCCGTGGATTTGAACGCAGAGGGTAAGCCTACCAAATGGATGGTGGAAAATAGCTGGGGAGCTACCTCGGGCACCAAGGTCACCTCATCGCGACGGACGAGTGGTTTGATGCCTATACTTTTTCCCGTATCGTAGTGGATAAGAAATACCTTACAGATAAGGTGCGCTGTAATGAACGACAAACCTACCATGCTTCCCCCTGGGATCCTATGTTCCGTGCCGAAGAGTAATACTTCGCTCTGAACGCTAAGCAATCGAATGCTGCTATCTTTCTCTTTTGGGGAGAAAGGTGGCAGCATTTTTCTTGTGCCCCGAGAGGGATTCCTTTTCTGCCTAGAAAAGGACAGAAAACTAGCCAGAATCGCCTCACTATATTGCCTGATTTTTGAAGAAATCTAGCCCAAGAAATATTTTCTTTTAGGCCCGTGTACAAAAATATAGGCTGTCGTTTTTCTTTTGTTTTGAGTGTGGGAGATTCGACTTCTTCTCAATGTTTTATCGTGTAGAATTGGGCTGTTAGAGTGATTCTCTGTATATTTGTATCAGTTTGGGAGAGCATTGGTGGCTCCCTCAGCGCAAACAAATGATCACGACCATAAAAAGAAAGTATCACTCGACAAATCCTATATTCGATAGCCTAGATAAAGGCAAATTGCAGCGCATGCTCAAATTCGTAGCAGTACAGCGATGGTTTAATCACTCTAGAAGAGGCACAGAAACGTATGCTCCAAGACGTGGGGCGCATCACTCCCGAAGAGTTTGCCGCCGCTGAGCAGCTGGTAAAAGCTGACGAAGATCCCGATGAATGCCGCACGGAGAATGTACACGAAATCCTGCAAATCTTTAATGGACTCATTGAGCAACCCAAGCTCTCGCTCCCCTTTTGGGCATCCCTTGATGCCTATTTGCGAGAAGCCGAAAGATGAAGAGCTTGCTCCAAGAGGGAGAAATTGCTGCAAGGAGCGTTTGCTCCAGAGCCCTGGACGGCTTTGATGCAAGAGATTATGCCCTATAAAGTGCATTTTAGTCGTAAACAAAACCAACTCTACTCCGTACTCGAGAGAAAGGGATTTACGCCCTTCTACTACGATGTGGACATACGACGACTATGTGCGCGATGAGATGAATAAGGCAATGGATCTATTGCAGTTGGGCAGTATGCTGCTTTCCCCGAGGCCTTCCGCACCATGGCAGCCGATATGCTCGATCTGATCAGCAAGAGGGAGCTGATTCTTTACCCACCTCACTCAAATTAATCTCCGAAACAGAGTTTGAGGCGATGAAGCATGGGGACTACGAGATCGGATTCTGGTATAGAAATGCCGGAATACAAGCCTTCTCGCTCTCAGGCTTCTAAGGGAGACTTTATGGGAGAGCTGGCTGATTTGCTCGCTCGCCATGGACTTGGCTCAGAAGGGCAGTCCTCAGACGAAGTTTTGCACGTGGCTGAGGGGAGATTGACGTTGGATCAGATCAACCTCCTCTTCCGCCATCTCCCCGTAGATCTTTCTTATGTGGATGAGAACGAGATTAGTGAAGTTCTATACCGATACTCCATAGAGTATTCCCCGTAGTAGGGAGGTGATTGGTAGAGAGGTAAGCAAATGCCACCCGCCCAAGAGCGTCCATATTGTGGAGGAAATCATAAGAAGTTCAGACGAGGCGAGCAGAGTAGGGCGGAGTTTTTGGATCAATAAGCCCGGTCTCTTTATTTTATATTGTGTATGTGGCAGTGCGTGATGCCGAAGGGCACTTCGAGCGTTTTGGAGATGATGCAAGACTGCACTCATATCCGTAGCTTAGAGGGCTCTCGTACGTTGCTTACTTGGGACGAAGAGCAGCAGACGCCTGAGGTCGCAGAGGAAGAGTGCGATAGTTCGGTGCTATCCCCCAATACTAAGCTAAAGACCTCCTCAAGCGCTATCCTCAGTTGAAGGAAGACTTGCCTTCGATCAACCCTCAAATTTGCAATGCTACAGACGCCCATTGCCAAGGTGATGTTGCCATGGCACCCTCAAGACCATGAGTGAACGCGCTGATATGCCTCTCGACGAATTGATGACTCGCTTGGCTGCCACGATCTCTTCGTATGGTGGGATTTGACCATTAAGTAGGGTGTCTAGGGCAAAAAGCGTACCTTTGCAGCCATGAGAGACGAGACTATTTAGATTTAGTAAGATATGAAACCGACCCTTCTTGTAATGGCTGCCGGCATGGGAAGCCGGTACGGAGGCCTTAAGCAATTAGACAGGTGGGTCCCAATGGCGAGACCATTATGGATTATTCGATCTGATGCATTGCATGCGGGATTCTAGTAAGGTCGTATTTGTAATTCGTCGAGATTTTTGAAGAAGAATTCCGTTCGAAGGTCTTATCTAAATATGAGCACGCAATCCCCACGGAGGTGGTTTTCCAAGAGATTGGTAAGCTCCCTCACCCTTTTGTTTGCCCGGAAGGCGTAAAAACCAGGGGTACAAATCATGCTGTATTGATGGCTGCAGAGGCTATTCATGAGCCTTTTTGCGTGATCAATGCCGATGATTTTTATGGTAGAGAGGCTTTTGCTGTGATGGCAGAGGCGCTACAAAATGTGGACCCCTATGACCAAGGGAGACTACTGCATGGTGGCCTATCATTTGGGTAATACGCTGTAGAAGGCGGAGACAGTATCGCGTGGTGTTTGCTCGGTAGACCTCGAGAGGGTGTTTGCAAAAGGTGGAGGAGCAGACGGCTCTTGCTCGAGACCTGAGGATCCTCTCGCTGTCTCGATGGAAAGTCCGGGCTAGCCTTCCCATTGTCTACCCCCGTTTCGATGAATTTTTGGGGCTTTCTCCCGATTATTTCGACTACTCCCAAAAGAGGCTTTTGTGCGTTTCTTAGAGGAGCATATCGCAGAGCCTAAGAGTGAGTTCTACATCCCCTAATGGTAGATACCCTTATAAAAAAGCGGTGAGGGCAAAGGTGCGCCTTCCTCGAGTACGGCTACGAGTGGTTTGGCGTAACCTACCACGAAGATCGTGATAACGTGGTGGCTCATCTATCCTTCTAGCGGCCGATGGTGCGTATCCATCGCCGCTTTTCTGAGATCCGATCATCTGAGAACAAAACTTGGAGTCATTATAAAACCTATGAAAGTAAAGATGTTACTTCTTTTTGCCCTCATTTATGGGGGTTATGCTTACAGGTTGTAGCGGTGGCAATGGTACAAAGACAAGATGCTATGCCTGCTGTGACCTTACAGCGCTAGACACGACGTAAATCCTGCCGAAGATTTTTATCTCTTCGCCAATGGCGGTTGGATGAAAACAACCCTCTCCCCCTACTCATAGCCGTTATGGCTCGTTTGATGTTCTCCACGAGACGCTCCATCGAACAGATCCGCGACATCGTAGAAGAGCTTGCTGATAAAAACAAAAAGAGGTACTAACGAGTATCGCGTTTACTGTACTTTACAAAGCAGGCAATGGATAGTACTACCCGTAATGAATTGGGTGCTACTCCTATCAAAAAGACCTCGAAGAGATCGGAAGCTGTGCCAATAAGCAAGATCTCCCAAGATCTTTAGTGAAATGGGAAAAGAGGGCCGTTCTGTATTCTTTGGCACTTATGTAGCTGCGATGACATGAACAGCACCATGAATATCATGCACGTGTCTCAGCCCTCTCTCGCTCTCGGCAATAGAGATACTACCTATCTGCTGAGAATGCAAAGATCTTAGAGGCATACAATAAGTACATCAATAAGAGTGCTCACTCTTGCTGGTTATAGCAAGGAAGACGCTGATCGTATTACCAAAAACAATGCAAAGATCTCTCGTGAGCTCTGCTCAGATGGGCTACTCGCAAGAGGAGTTGCGCGACACCCGTGCCAACTATCACTTTGTGGCTGTTAAGGGTTTGCTTCTTCACACGAGGGCTTTGATTGGAATGCATATCTTGCAGAACGCAATCTCTCTAATCTCGAAAAAGTGGGACGTAACCCAATACAACTACTTCGATAAATTCGATAAGTGGTTCCCACGGCAGACCTCCGCGAGATCAAGGACTATCTTATCGCATCCGAAATAGATGGCGCTGCCCAGCAACCTTAGCGACGGAATTCTCTCTCAGCCTCTTTTTGAGTTCTACGGAAAGACTCTCAGCGGTAGCAAGGAACAGCATCCTCGCTGGCGTCGTTCTGTCAACTTGGTTAACGGCGTGCTCGGCGAAGCTCTTGGTGAAGTGTACGTAAAACGTCACTTCTCTCTCGAGTCTAAGGAAAAGATGGCTCAACTCGTTAAGAACCTCCAGGTTGCTCTGGGTGAGCGTATCGCCAGCCTCGATTGGATGAGCGATGCTACCAAGGCAAAGGCTCAAGAAAAAACTCAATGCCTTTACCGTAAAGATTGGTTACCCCGATAAGTGGAGAGACTACTCAAAGCTCGCTATCAGTGCTGATAAGAGCTTCTACGAAAACCTCAGGAGGTAGCTCGTTTTGAGCAAGACTTCAACATGAGTGAGCTAGGCAAGCCCGTAGATCGTGAGCGTTGGCTCATGAACCCTCAGGACGTAAATGCTTACTACATGCCTACAACCAACGAGATCTGCTTCCCCGCAGGTATCTTGCAACCCCCGTTCTTCAACCCCAATGCAGATGATGCTGTAAACTATGGTGCCATCGGGGTAGTGATCGGTCACGAGATGACACATGGATTTGATGACCAAGGCCGTAACTACGACAAGGACGGTAATATGAACGATTGGTGGACCTCAGAAGACGCTGCCAAGTTCCAAGCCGCTACCGCTAAGCTCGTAAATCAGTTCAACGCACTCACCGTAGTGGGTAACGTTAAGGCAAATGGTGCGCTCACATTGAGCGAAAACATTGCCGACCAAGGTGGTCTTATCGTAGCACACCTCGCGCTACAAAAGGCTCTTGAGGGCAAGGAAGTTCCCATGATTGATGGATTTACCGCCGAACAACGCTTCTTTATCGGTTATGCACGCGTTTGGGGGCAAAAACATCACAGACAAGAGATGATCCGCCTTACCAATATTGACCCCCACAGCTTGGGTATGTATCGCGTAAATCAGACGCTCCGCAATATCGATGCGTTCTTCAAGGCTTTTCGGTATCAAGGAGGGTGACAAGATGTATCTTGCTCCCGAAGATCGCGTACTCGTTTGGTAATATAGTATGGGAAGGTCACTCTCTTCCGTAATCCTTTTGATGCTCTAGCAGAGAAGACCTTTTCTCTCTGCTGGGGCACTTTTTACTCCCAGAATGAGTACCTTTGTTCCTACCTATGGAACAGATGAATTAGCATACTCTTTTATCCGATAGGCGCCTTGATCGGGAAATCTCTTCGCTTCCGCCCATTCGCTCTCGGGTGCGCAACGAGTTTGAGCGAGACTACGACCGCATGGTCTTCTCCGCCCCTTTCCGGCGATTGCAAAAACAAGGCTCGAGATATTCCCTCTCCCGGTACTATCTTTGTGCACAACCGACTAACGCACAGCTTAGAGGTGAGTTGTGTGGGAGCGTTCTCTAGGGAATATCGTCACAAGCGAGACTGCGAGAGCGTTACGAGGGATTGCCTTTTACGATTCGGATATTGCCAACATCGTTTCGGCCGCTTGCACTGGCTCACGATATGGGCAACCCGCCGCTTTGGTCATAGTGGCGAGCGTGCTATCTCTGCGTTTTTCCGTGAGGGAGCCGGCGCCGAATGGGAAGATACCGTGCGCAAAAGAAGGGGGACGATGGGAAGATTTTATCCGCTTCGAGGGGAACGCCAATGCCTTTCGTCTGCTTACTCACCGCTTTGAGGGAGGCGCCCCGGTGGCTTTGCCCTTACGTATAGTACGTTGGCTTCCCGTCGTAAAATATCCTATTCGTCGCTCTCGGCAGGAGGTAAAAATAAGTTTGGATTCTTTGCAACCGATGGAAGATACTTTTTGCCGAGATCGCTCAGCATTTAGAGCATTCTTCGCTTGCAAGATTCTCCCGAGTTTTATGCTCGTTATCCCTTGGTCTTTTGGTGGAAGCTGCCGACGATATCTGTTACCAAATAATGGACTTGGAGGATGCCTACAAGCTACGGATCATTTCGTCTGACGAGGTTTCTGGGCTCTTTATGTCCTTCTTGGATGACGAGGAACAGGCTACCTCGCAAAGAGGTTTTGAAGTCCATCGAAGATCGTAACGAGCGTGTGGCTTACCTCCGCTCTAGGGTCATCAATCACTGACCGAGGCTTGTGGAAAGGCCTTTTTGGAGCACGAACCCGAGATTATGGCAGGGACGTTTCGAGGTTCTTTAGTGGCTGCCATCCCCGAGGGCCGAAGCCTATAAGGGCAGCCAGTCGGTATGCCTCACAAACATATCTATACGGCGCAAGATGTGGTGGATGTAGAGCTGGCCGGTCATCGTGTTTTTCCGAGATTATAGAGAGGATGATGCACGCCTTGATGCATCCCGATAATGCCTATTCGAGAACCTTTCTCAACCGGGTAAGCAGTCAATACAGCGTACAGAGAAGACAATCTATGGTAAAATCCAATGTACCCTAGACTACGTGTCGGGTATGACGGACCTCTATGCCTTAGATCTTTACCGTAAGATTACGGGGATGAATCTCCCTTCGCTTGATCTACTATCCCCATCCCTACCGGGATTTTTGCTCCTCGTTCTCCCAAGGCTCCTCCCGAGACAAATCCGAAATTACCGATGGTAATGTTTTTGAGAGAGAGTAGAAAAAGGCGGACAGAAAATAGAGGCGGAAGGGCTCTCTTTGCAGAGGAAGTTATCAACAATCAAGCAGCCGACTCGCTTTTTATTCGTAGTTTTGCCCTTGTAAAAGATAGAAAACTATGGGAAAGATCATTGCACTGGCAAATCAAAAGGGGGGGGTAGGCAAGACTACAACAACCATCAATCTTGCAGCCTCTCTGGCTACCCTTGAGCAGAAGTGCTGTAGTGGATGCCGACCCCAGGCGAATGCGACTTCGGGGCTGGGCGTGGCTGTAGAGCAACAGGCTAAGACTATCTACGAGTGTTTGGTGATGGAGGCTTCCCCTCGGGAGGCTATAATCCCTACAGGGGGATAGAGATGCTAGACATCCTGCCCTCGCATGTAGATCTTGTGGGAGCCGAGATAGAGATGCTAGAGTTTGCTCAGAGAGAGTCTGTAATGCGCAAGATGCTTACTCCTCTTGTGGATCAATATGATTACATTCTCATAGACTGCTCTCCCTCTCTTGGGCTTATTACGGTGAATTCTCGTGGCAGCCCACTCGGTAATTATACCGGTGCAGTGCGAGTATTTTGCGCTTGAGGGGATCAGTAAGTTGCTATCGACCATACGTATGTATAAGAGCAAACTTAATCCGGAATTGATCATCGAAGGGTTTTTGATGACGATGTACGATAGTCGTCTTCGCCTTGCCAATCAGATTTATAACGACGTGAAGCAGCACTTTGGGGATATGGTCTTCGAGACCGTAATTAACCGCAATGTAAAGCTTAGCGAAGCCCCTAGTCACGGAGTGCCCGTGATCCTTTACGATATCGAAAAGCAAGGGGCTGTGAATCACTTGCAGCTTGCCGAGGGCTAATCCGCCGGAATCCCAAGCGACGCAAATAGTCTTCTGTCAAAAACGATCAATTACTATGAAAAGAAAAATAGACCTCTTGGACGGGGCTCGACAACCTACTTGGAGAGGCTTCGGGCACCTCTAGCATCAACGAAGTTAATATAGATAGCATACAACCCAACGATCAGCCCAGAACAAGTCTTCGACGAAGAGAGTTTGGCCGACTTGCCCTCTCCATCCAAGCTATCGGGTTGGTGCAACCTATTACGCTCAAGCAGCTCCAGGATGGTACCTATTTGATTATATCCGGGGAGCGGCGTTGGCGAGCTGCAAGCAGGCAGGTCTGTCCACTATCCCCGCCTACATCAAAACGGCAGGCGATGAGCAAGTGTAAATGGCACTCATCGAGAATATCCAACGTGAGGATCTTAATGCCATTGAGATAGCCCTTGCTTACCATCGCTTTTGCTCCAAAACTCTGATATGAAGCAAGAGGATCTTGCCAAGCGAGTAGGGCAAGACTCGCTCTTCTATCAGTAATTATCTTCGTCTCCTCAGGCTCCCCTGCCGAGATCCAGTGGGGCTGACCGAGAAGAAGATTGATATGGGGCATGCCCGTGCCATATTGGCTCTCCCTCGCTTGGAGGATCAGCTATCGGTATATGCAACGACCATCAAAAAGAATCTATCGGTACGCCAGATTGAGTATCTGATCAAGCGCATGATGCGAGAGTCGGAGCTTGTACGTACGGGGCGCGAACCGCTACCGGACTTTTCCGTTCTCAATACACAGCTATCGAAGTTCTTTGGTAGTAAAAGTAAAGATCATGCGGGCAATAAGTCGGGTAAGGGGCAAGCTCACCATCGAATTTGCCAATGAGGCAGAACTCGCTCACATTATAGAGACGACTAGAGGAACAACGTGAGTAGATATCCTATACGAGTTGCGACATCTCTGGTTCGTCTTTTTGCCCTATGGGGCTCCTGAGTGGCACCTGCACCTTGGTCGCTTTGTGGGGTGCTGTCTGTTGCTCTTGAGGGGCTCTCGTTTTTCCCCACAGAGGAAAGCTTTTGCCCATAGATCGCCCTACACCTTAGACGATCTGGTCCTCCCGCAACTCCATGTTGATACGCTACAAGGAGACTCCGTTGTTACCCAAATTGCAGAGTTCCCCTCCTCTACTCCTTTACCAGACACGCTGCAGATACTTCCCTACTCCGGAGGCTCCTCTTCGCCGCAATTTCCTCTGCTACGAGTAGCCACTTTACTCCCAATTCGACCGTTGCCCTGCTCTGTGCCATCATTCCCGGCGGAGGGCAGTTTATAACCGTAGTATGTGGAAGATCCCTCTTGTAGCTGCTGCGGCGACCGCTTGTACCTATGCTGTATCGTGGAATGCACGTCTGTATAACGAGTATCACACGGCGTATGTAGATTTTATGAACGAGAATCCGCTCGACAAGGACTCGTGGAAGGGGGTTCGTCCTAGTGGAGGGAACCCTGCAGATTATGTGGGAGATGGTAATAGTACAGGGCCGTCTCAAGGTACCGACCTATACCGGCGCAACCGCGACCTAAAGCAGTGTGTGTCGGCGGCTGTATCTTCTCTCCATCGTGGATGCTTATGTGGATGCTGAGTTATTTCTATTCGATGTGTCCACGGTCTCTCGATGTCACTCGCCCCGTCGTTGATTGCTCAGCCGGGGAATCCTATCTCGCCCTCGCCTAGTGTGGCTCGGGGCTTTCCTATAGATTATTGTTCTAATGAGCATAAAGAATCTTGCCATGCCTATGGCCTCATCCTTATTGCCTATTTTGTAGGCATCGCTCAGTACGTTAGGTCTCGCTGCTCAGCAACGCAAAGTGCTGACCCACTCCAGTGAGATCGTTACCTCCCAGCCTTGAGGCAGATGCCGATGCCCTCATTGCCAAATGGAATCAAGGTTACAGCACCAATCTCACAGATGATACAACCTGCGGATCTTACCGGCGCAACTCCTCAAATCACTTCCGAAATGCTCTATCGTGATCGAATATTCCGCCTCCCTACAGCGATGAATATTCCGCTAAACGAGAAAGTGCGAAATAGTATAGAGATCTTTTTGACTCGCAACGCTCATCTCTGCCGTAGCTTAGCTTGAGCGACTATTGACTTCCCGACTATAGAGGCGATCCTCGATAAGTACAAACTCCCTCTGAGGCTCAAGTATCTTATCTATTGTAGAGTCGAGGGATGAACCCACGCCATATCCCCAGCCGGAGCCGCCGGTCTGTGGCAATTTATGGCTCCCTACGGCCAAAGCCTGTAAGCTTAACCATTAATTCGCTCGTGGACGAGCGGCTCGATCTCGAGAGAGTACGAGATGCTGCTGCCCGATACTTGCGCGACGATACCAAGTCTATCACGATTGGTTTAGTGGCTCTGGCAGCCTACAATTGTGGATTAGGTAACCTCAATAGAGGCGGTGTACCGAGCCGGAGGGCGTACCGACTACTGGAGCGTTTATCCCTTTCTTCCCCGTGAGACGCAGGGATATGTACCCCTCTTTATTGGGGCATTTCTATGCCATGCACTATCATGTAGATCACCAGATTTGTCCCAAGAATGTATAGCTTCCTTGGCTACCGATACGCTGATTATTCATCATTCTCTCTCTATTCGTGAATTGTCTGGGGCGGCGCGAAGTCTCTCAAAGTCTTTTCCAACTCCTCAATCCTCAGGCTACAAGCAGGGCACCGTTCCGGGGCATATCTCCCCTGTGTCATACGCTTGCCTATGAAGGCGATTAATCGATTGGATAGACGCTTAGAGCAACGTATACGAAAAATGTGGAGAAAGGTGCGTCTTGGCAAGATGACAGTAGCAACCTCCGGGCTTTCGACAGGCGAGTAGAGGCTGAAGAGGAGGCGTTGGTGCCTGCGAGCCTATTACCCCTACGGTAAAGACGACTACTTACACGATACGTAAGATACTCTAGCCGGCATTGCTAGACCATGGTAACCTGTGGACCAGCTCATGAAGGCGAGATGGCATCAAAAGTACCCAATATAAGCTGGTGCCGGGAAGAAACTCACCATCCCGCTCAAGGGTGGTAGCTCCAAGTGACAAAAACAAAGGCCACGAGCAAATCGAAAAAGAAGTCACGTCGTCATGATCGTTAGGCCCATTTTGCTGTTTGACCCATGATAAGGTTCTTTTATTACCTCCCTAAGGGGGCCCGTTATTCCCTCCTAGCCTTGTTGGTGCTCCTTGAGGCTACCTGGGCTTTACGAGCAGTCGTTCGCACTCACAAGACCCTTTATCCCGACTTGGGTCTACCGACTTCTCCATTATCTTTTGCAGAGCTCTCCATAACTCACTTGCCGGGGCTCAGCGTCGGGTTGTGATACTCGATCCTATGGAGCCTCAAGATACTGTAGCTGTCATATCTATTGGTACCTCGCCGGGATGTGGGAACGTTACGCACCGTTCAACGAACGAGTGATTCCCATACCGGTGCGCAGTGTATGAGTGATGCCTAGGGCTCTCCGGCATTGGTGCAGTTAAAGTGCTCAATCAGCAAGCCTCAATTGTGGGGGTAGAGGCGCAGCTTCAGTCTCTATGATAGTGAATTGAACGAACGTCTCAAGGCAGCACGCTCGATACACTGAGGGCGTGGAAAGAATATCAATGCAAGAAAATAAAAGAACTCGACCCCGATATTATTCTCTGGAGCCTCCGGGGAACTCCAGATCGACATTCCCCGGCAGAGTTCGCTAGTAGAGTGGTGATCTCAGTACGACATCTATGAGAGAACGCCCCTGGGACGTGCCGAGTGGCTCAAGTTTATTGGCCTGCTGATGGGGCAGGGAGGACCGGCAGATAGCCTGTTTCCGTTTAGGGGCTTCGCGCTACGAGATGCTACGCCTTATCGTCAAAGTCGTCCGGAACGCCCCCAGGTCGTTTTTGCTCAAAGGGGCGAGGATGGTTGGAAGATACCCACCCGGCCAGTTATGCAGACCATCTTTTTGCATGATGCCAATAGCACATTTTCTACCCTCAAAGGCTCTATTGTGGGATTTACGCTGAGCTCGCAGGAGTTGCTTCGTCGCTATCGGGATGCTGAGTACTGGCTCTCGTGGGAAATACCGGGGATACAGAGTCTGGAGCAATTTGAGAGGTCGATCCCGAGGTTCGGAGCATTAAGGCTTTCCGTAATGGTCAGGTGTATCTCAATGCAAGGTTGGTAGACATCCAGGGCGGTAACCAGTATTGGGAGCAAGGATGGTATCACCCCGATCTTATTTTGCAGGACCTTGTATACATCTTACATCCCTCTTTGCAGCCGCGTGGCACTGCGCATAACTATTGGGTGAAGCTGCAGTAGCGAGAGAAAAGAAGGGGTGTTGAGGGCCTCTGCGGCAGGAGTTCTCCTCTTATATATCCCTTGTTCTGAGGGATGTGTCAAGAAAATAGAGCGGAATTCTTGTGTATATCAAAACTATTTGTACCTTTGCGGCACCAATTACGAGAGGTGCATATAAAAAGCCCTCAGCGAGGTTGGTTTGAGTATGGTGGTCGTAGCTCAGCTGGTAGAGCCCCGGATTGTGGTTCCGGTTGTCGTGGGTTCGAGTCCATCGTCCACCCATAAAAAGAAGAAGAAAGAGTCGAATAGGGCCTAATATCCTCATTCCGGCTCTTGCTGTTACCACAATGGAGCAGGAAAGACAAGATCGTTACGAGACTCTTGCAGAGCAAAACCAAGTAAGTACTCCATACAGAGAAAGCCGATTTATAGTCATGCCTATCCTATTCAATCGGTAGAGGAGGCTTTGGAACTCGTGGCCTCTGCGCAAAGTGTACTATAATGCTACGCACGTTTGCTGGGCTTATGCTGTGGGGGTCCTGCGAGAGGAGGTAGAATGAACGACGACGGGGAGCCGTCCGGCACAGCAGGTCGCCCCATCTATGGAGCAGATCTTGGCTCAGAACGTAAGCGATGTACTAGGTGGCTGTGGTGCGTTACTTTGGTGGGGTAAAAGCTTGGAACGGGTGGGCTTATAGATGCTTATAAAGAGGGTGCTCGCCTGGTGCTTATGGAGGCTCCTCGTCGGGAGGTGATTCTCTTGAGCCCTTTTACGCTCCCGCTTTGCTCCCTATCTGACCGGCACCGTGATGCGCCTTATCAAAACCATGGGCGCCGAGATCCTAGAGCAGGGGTTTGCTCAGGGCGAAAGCCTTTTGGAGTGCCGCATACGGCAGGGGCAGCTAGGATCTTGCGGTCGGCAGCTGCTGCCATTTTGTAGCCTCACTTGTATCGTTGAGGAGCAAGACGCATGAAGCACTCACTCCATCGCCCCTTCCCGGTCGCTTTATGCGGCGCATCAAAGACTACGGTCTGCCTATTGCGATTCTTATAGGATTCTTTTTTATCGATGGCTTAGCCCACTGAGCGTTGCCATTCCCTACATGATTGTGTGCATGCTCTTCTTTACGTTCTTAAAGTTGCGCCCGAGAGACCTTCATTTTTCTCCTGTACATGGGCTTCTCGTTGTTCTGCACAGATTGGTTTGGCTCTTGGCTCTTACTACTTCCTACGTCCCTTCTTTCCCGAGAGTATAGCTCAGGGGGCTTTCAATTGCTTTCTATGCCCTGCCGCCTCCGCTTCGCCTGTGATCATCGGTATGCTGGGGGGTAATATTGCCGTAGGTACAGCCTATGTGCTGCTCACAAGTATCGGTATCGCCTTTGTGGGGCCCTCCTCTTTAGTATGGTGGGGGGAGGAATATGCCCTTTTGGGAGTCGGTACTAACGATTTTTGCGCACGTGCTCCCCATCGTCTTGACTCCGCTCCTTCTGGCCTGGGGGTTACGTGCCCTCGTGCCTAAGGCGCATGCTCGGCTGGTGGGCTTTTCCTCTGTTTCTTTTTGGGTTTGGGTGGTATCCCTTTCCATTATTATAGCTAAGACGAGTTGCAGTTTATGGCGGAGGAGCCTCGTTCCGAAATACCCTCCATGCTCCTTCTCGTCTTGGTGGGACTGGTGGCTTGTCTAGTCCAATTCGCCTTGGGAAAGTGGCTCAGTAGACGCTTCCTCAAGGAGAGTATTACCCTGGGGCAGAGCCTGGGGCAGAAAAACTCTAGCTTGGCCATCTGGATGGCTCAGGTATATCTCAATCCTCTATCAAGTGTGGCAATGGCGGCCTATTCGATCTGGCAGAATCTGATCAATAGCACTGCAATTGATGCGCAGTAAACGACAATCTCGGCGCGAGCGAGAACAAAGATTCAATAATATGGTATTAACGGACAAATGGTTCACCACCATCGCTAGTGACGATAGCGGTGCGGTAGTAATAATGAATGGGCGACTCGATCTCGAAAGCCTTTCGTCTATCAGGGAAGCTCAAGCATCGTATCGAGATCCGACTCCCCTATGAGGCGGACGAAAAGGGGATGCCTACGCGCGAGGCGGGCGTGTCATTGCCCAAGTGAAGACCTATTGCGCCCCAAGATGGAGCGAGACAAGCTGGCTATCCTTACGGGCAATCACCTCGGGGAGGGGTTAAGTATTGGGTCTACTATGCCCGTACCGATAAGGTTTTCTTTGAGCGTCTTAATGAGGCTCTTGAGCCCCTCCCTGCTCCCTCTGGAGTTCGACAACGAGCTGGATCCCGCCTGGGAGGTACTTAGATATGCTCTCGATGAATCCCGACGAGGGAGGATGAGGGAAGATGAAGAGGCGATCTCACAGAAGAATAAGGGTCTTTTTCTCTCATTTAATCGCCTATTATAGAGTAGTTGCTTCCGCAAAAATGCCTATCAGAAGGTATTGCGGAGGGGTGAAATCCATGCTAATTTTGCAGCAGAGATTTAGTTAGATAGCGATTTGATTGGATCTTAGTTCGAGAGGGTGGTTCGGGTAATGCGTTTTACTCTTCTCTCCTTTGGAACGGCAGAGCGACCCCCAGAGTGGGGGAGCATTGGTTGAAAGTGTTATCCTTAGGAGACCGAAGAGCCGGAGTGCTTTCGGAGTATCTTCTAGAAGGGTTCCCTCTGTCTAAGAATTAGATTTTCTCTCTTTCAAATTTATTTCCTTAATTCGTTTTCAGTGCCCTTCTCTTCGTAGCTAGAAGAGGAGGTGGATACGTTCTTTTGCAGAGGGTGCAGGCTGGTTTTTCTGGGGAGAAACTGGGCTGCACTTTTTCTCCTACAGGCCTAAATCGCTGGAAGTTTGGCCCTAGATATTTTCCAGCCAGAAAATCTCCCAAAAATCACCTGGGAATAAAAACTCTTTTTCATGAAGGAGATTTCTCTGGAAATGTCTACATTTGCAGCACGACTTAGTCATAACAAAAACCAGAACGATTATGAAAATCAAAAATGCAATCACCAAAAGAGCTCTTTGCTCACCCTCCTTTTGAGTGTTTTTCTTCGCTTTTAGTTTTACGTCTTGCGGTGAGAAAAGCCCTTGTTGTAGAAGATGTTAATCTTGTCGGAACAACATGGACAGGTTTTGTTACCACAAGAGATATCGATGGAAAAACTTATGAAAGCACCGGTTAGTATTTCCTTCCTCCAGGAGAGGTCGCTGGTACTTTGATGCAGATCCTACGCCTTTTGTCCAGCGCCTGGGAGAAAATACGAATTTGTTCGATAATCGCTTTACCTATTTCACCTACGAAGAAAGGGGTCTTCTCTGATGGAGCTTTCTAAATTCGATATGAGTTATACCTTTTTGCGCGGCTCTTGGATTATAAACAGGCTGACCAATAAGGATCTTTCGCTGGCAATTCGTGCAGAAGAAGAGTCGCGAGCTGTTGGCTACAACTCTCTCGAAAGCCGATTAATCCTACGAACTCAAGGTCTGTACGCCCGGGCAACTTTGAGGATGTTTATCGGGTTGTGAAAAAGTAGGGTCTAAGGGAGAGTTGCTCTCACAATTAGACTAAATTCCACCAAAGGCTGGGGATGCGTTACTCTCTTTGTACGCGTTCCTCAGCCTTTTCTTCTTCTCTTGAAGAGAGCCCAGAGTGTTAAAGTCCTTCTTTTTAGGCTACTTTTTCCTGCAAAGAAAGGGGAGACAAATTGTCTTCTTAGCCTATTTCTGTCTATTGGCATAGTATTTGTATGAATTTCCGATGTCAAGGATGGGCTCGGCACTAGCAGTGCATATAGAGCTAATCCCCAGAAGAAATAAATAGAATAGTAACATAATAATCGTATTCGTATGAATATCAAACCCTTGTAGAATCGTGTGGTAGTGAAACCTGCTGATGCAGAACAGAAGTCCCAAGGTGGCATCATCATTCCCGATACCGCTAAAGAAAAGCCCCTCCGTGGTACTGTTGTAGCCGCTGGTAAGGGTACTAAGGATAACCCGATGGAATTAAAGAGGAGATGTAGTACTCTGTGGAAAGTATGCCGGCACAGAAATCGAGCTTGAGGGTGATAAGTTTATTATCATGCGCGAGGCGATGTTTTAGCTATCCTCTAAGAGTGATGCTTGGAGAAGAACTAACAATATCAAAGTAAGACAACTCAAAAATGAATCATACAGCAACTATAAAAGCTATGGCTAAAGAGATATTATTTGATCAAGAAGCACGCGACCTCCTTAAAAAGGAGTGGATCAGCTTGCTAATGCAGTGAAAGGTAACCCTCGGTCCTAAGGGACGTAATGTGATCCTTGGTAAGAGCTACGGCGCTCCCCATATCACCAAAGACAGGGTAGCGCAGCAAGAAATCGAACTTGAGCCCCTTCGAAAATATGGGTGCTCAGCTCGTGCGTGAGGTCGCATCTAAGACCAACGACGATGCCGGTGATGGTACCACTACGGCTACCGTTCTTGCCCAGAGCATTATCAATGTGGGGCTCAAGAATGTAACAGCCGGTGCCAATCCTATGGAGCTAAAGCGTGGTATTGACAAGGCTGTGGCTACCGTGGTTAAGGACATTGCCGCACAGAGCGAAGCCGTGAGGCGACGACCTCAAGAAGATTGAGCACGTGGCTAAGATCTCGGCTAATGGGGACGAAGAAATCGGTCGCCTTATTGCCGAAAGCTATGGGCAAGGTGAAGAAAGAAGGCGTTATCACGGTAGAAGAAGCTAAGGGTACCGACACCGAAGTAAAAGGTGGTAGAGGGTATGCAGTTCGACCGTGGTTATATCTCCCTACTTCGTAACCAATACGGAAGATGGAGTGCCAAATGGAGAACTACATCCTCCTCTACGACAAGAAAGATCTCAGTTATCAAAGATATTCTTCCTCTCCTCGAAGAGCCTGCAAACAGGCCGTCCTCTTTTTGATCATTGCAGGATATCGATAGCGAAGCTCTTGCCACTCGTTGTAAACCGCTTGCGTGGTGGTCTTAAGATCTGTGCCGTAAAGGCTCCCGGTTTTAGTGATCGCCGTAAGGCTATGTTGCAGGATATTGCCATCCTCACAGGGGCTACTGTGATTAGCGAAGAGACCGGTTTCTCTCTCGAAAGCTGCTACTATCGAAATGCTTGGCCAGGCCGAAAAAGGTAACGGTAGAACAAGGATAATACCACATTGTAAATGGTATGGGCGACAAGGGCGAACTAGAGTCTCGTGTAGCTCAGATCCGTGCTCAGATCGAAAAAATACCAAGAGCGATTACGATCGCGAAAAGCTCCAAGAACGTTTGGCAAAACTTTTGCCGGTGGTGTAGCTGTTCTCTATGTGGGCGCTGCTAGCAGAAGTAGAGATGAAGGAAAAGAAAGACCGTGTAGAAGATGCCCTCAGCGCCACTCGTGCTGCTATCGAAGAGGGTACAGTTCCCGGTGGTGGTACAGCTTATATTCGTGCTATCGATGCTCTCGAAAGCCTCAGGAGTGAGACAGACGATGAGACAACCGGTATTGAGATCGTAAAGCGTGCCATCGAAGAACCTCTTCGCCAGATCGTGGCTAACGCCGGTAAAGAAGGCGCCGTAGTGGCACAGAAAGTACGTGATGGTAAGGCCGACTTCGGTTACAATGCGCGTCTTGATAAGTATCGAAAAATCTTGTCGCTGCCAGGGGTAATCGACCCTGCTAAGGTGGCTCGCGTTGCTCTCGAAAACGCTGCTTCCATTGCCGGGATGTTCCTAACAACAGAATGTGTTGTGGCAGACAAAAGACGATAAGCAGATATGAATGCTGCCGCTGCCGCTGCAATGGGCGGTGGTATGGGTGGTATGATGTAATCCTCCAGAGGATCATCCATAATCTTAGATAGGGTGTTGTTTCGTGCAAGAGACAGCACCCTTTCTTCTAATAGATACGCTTTTGGACGAAAAGAATTACGCATTTGTGAGTGATGAATATAGGAGATAAAATACCCGGATATTAGGGCCGGATCGGGATGGTACCCTACTCAAGAGTAGCGACTTTTTGGGGTCGCCATGGATACCTATTTTTACCCAAAAGATAATACTTCCGGCTGTACAGCCGAGGCTTGCTCCCTGCGCGATCACATCGAGGCTTTGGCCGAGAAGGGCTATCGTGTTGTGGGGGTAAGCAAAGGATTCACAGAGCCTCTCACCAACGCTTTCCGTAGCAAGTGACGACCTGCCTTTCTCGTTGATTGCCGATGAGGACATCGCCTGCAAGAGAAATGGGCGTGTGGGTGCCTAAGAAAAATGTATGGCAAAGAGTACATGGGTACTCTGCGCTCTACTTTTGTGGTAGATGCCCAAGTAATACGTTATATGTTCAGTGGCAAAAGAATACCTCTAGCACGCTGAACAGATACTCAAAGTAATAGACAACTTATGAACGAAGAAGAAAAGCTCGAGCACAACTCCCGATACAAAGTCTAATCCCACCAAAGAAAAAGGTGGCTATAGACAAAAATAAACTAGCCGCCATACAGATGGCGATGGAGCGTATCGAGAAAACTTACGGGAAGGGCTCCATCATGAACATGGGGAAGAACTTCCGATAGTGTGGGCACGCGATCCCTACAGGAGCCTCGCTCTGGACGTAGCCCTTGGCGTGAGGCGGATACCCTCGTGGGCGTATTATCGAAATCTACGGTCCCGAATCTTCCGGTAAGACTACGCTTGCCATCCATGCCATTGCCGAGGCGCAGCGTATGGGTGGTTTGGCGTATCATCGATGCCGAGCACGCTTTCGACCCTACTTATGCCGAGCACTTGGGCGTGGATATTGAGCGTCTTTTGGATCTCACAACCCGACAACGGTGAGCAGGCTCTAGAGATTGCCGAGCAGCTCATCGCTCGTCTGCTGTGGATGGTGGTGATGAACTCTGTGGCGCTCTTACCCCCAAACAAGAGATTGAGGGGCGAGATGGAGATCAGAATATGGGGCTACAAGCTCGCCTCATGTCACAGGCGTTGCGTAAGATGACTAGCGCGGTAAGCAAATCGAATGCCGTCTGCATCTTCATCAATCAATTACGTGAAAAAGATAGGCGTTACCTACGGCAATCCGGAGACAACAACCAGGGGAATGCCCTCAAGTTTTACGCCTCAGTGCGTCTTGATATTCGTACTGACCCAGCTCAAAATGGGGATGATGTCTAGTGGTAATGAGACGCGTGTAAAGGTGGTAAAGAACAAAGTTTCTCCTCCATTCAAGACCGCCGAGTTTGAAATTATCTTCGGAGAGGTATCTCTTCGAGGCGAATAATCAACCTGGGTACCGATTTTGGCATTCTCCAGAAGAGTGGTTCGTGGGTACAGCTACGACGGCCCAAGTTGGGGCAAGGCAAGGATGCGGTGCACCGTATCTTGCAAGACAATCCGGAGCTTAGCAGTGAACTGAGAGAAGATCGGAGAGGCTCTGCGCCGGCAACGAGGTTAGTAACCAATCGCCCCGAGCAAGAATTTTTGTGGAAAAGGTGACTATCGTTACCAGTCGCACTGGTATGAGACGTTTGTTGCCGAACAGGCAGAGACAGTTCCTCATATCCCACCATCCTTGGTGGCTCGATGCCGTAACTGGTAGCGCCAAGGAATGGCAGCCTTAGTGTGCCCTCTCCGACGATGGTCGAGTGCTATCTTCCCTTTGTATGCCCCCATTCGAGGGGTGGCTATATCTCCTCCCTACACGCAAGTAGGGGGATTTACTTTTCTCCCGAGGGAGAGGGCAAGGGGCTCCCAAAAAGTAACCATGGAATCTTTGTGCAGAGACGCAAGATAACGATGGCTTTTATGGAGGTCATGCCTGCAATTCAAGTACTTCGAAGTACCTTCTCCTCCTCTTTTACGGACTGGCTGCCCTACTACTGGCAGGGGTATAGTTCATTCGTTCGCTACTCGTATGCAAGGCGGTTACCTGAGGACGAAAAAGCCCTCCTTGCGAGCGAAAATAGGGATATACGGCACAAAATCACGTTGGCAAAGCAACAGGGGTATCAATACTTAGAGGCCTCTACTCCCGATGATTTACTGCGTCTCTCTCGTACGCTTTTACCGCAAAAGGGGCTTGCCCATCACCTCCTCACAACCCTAGAGCATACGGTGGATGTTGCGATGAGTCGTGGGCAAGGGCTTCTGCCTACCATCTATTCTAAGGAGGGCGATCTCCTGGCTGCCGGTTTTACTCCCTCACGAGGGGTCCACCGGTTATCTCATTGCCACTGCATCCGTTGGGGGCAAAGAGCAAAGCGGCTCCTGCTTATTTGATTCACTCGACTATGCTTGCCTTGTCGCATTGTCACATAACCCGTTTTGATTTTGAAGGCTCTATAGTTTACAGGGTGTTGAGGCGGTGTTCCGTTCTTTTATGGGGAGCAATATCCTTTTTATAGGATAAGCAAAAGGCTCCTATCCCTCAAGCAGAGGGTTCAATTAGCCTACCATTACAGACAACTCCATGCGCACAGATAAAATTGCTCGCTATATTATCTCCTTCCTTTTTGAGGGAAGAGGGTTTGCCGAAGCTCACCAATACGTGTGGGTTATACGGACAATCTTGGATGAGATGTCGCACTACAAGGTGGTGATCAAGCCCTCCGGTTTTTTTGATGTGGGTGTATATGGAACAGAGGCGGCAGACCCCAAACTTCCACTTTTGGAGTGGGAGGGGATTCCTTTGCTCTTTGGCTCTCCAAACGTAACGAGGGCGTACGAGGGTGGCCCCATCACTGATTCATGCCGATATTGTGGCCTCCACGTATTACCTGGTCTCGCGCTACGAGGATGTATCGCCGTACAGAGCGGGACGTTTACGGGCGTTTCCCTGGCAAGAAAAGCCTTCCCTACCGAGCCGGTTTCTTGCATCGTCCTATTGTAGAAGAGTATGGAGAGCAACTCCGCTCTTTGCTGCAAAGTGCTTTTCGTGAGAGTGGGCAAGATGAGTATGTTGAGTTCGAAATTCCACCAGTCCCCCGTAAGTTCGCCTCGAGTGCTCTAACGCACGACATCGATTGCCCGTATGAATACCATGGGGTGCGTAGCCTTTTTCGTGCATATGTAAAGGAGCATAAGAGTCTGTGGAATGCCTATCAATTGGCTTTCCGTTCCTCTTGAGCGATCGTTGTTCACCTCGATCGATTCCTCGAGTGGAACAGAGAGGTGGAGCGTAGGCTCCCAAGGGAAGTGCAAGACGATATACAAGACGCCGAGCAAAGAGCCCGAGGATCGCCCTAACTATCGAGTTACGCGCGGGCAGCTCATCGGGTGCATCACTATGCCCGTAAGTATGGTATAGAGGAGGCTTTCCATATCATGGAGGATCTCTGCATCCCGAGCGCATTGAGCAACAGTTGCATCTGCTGGAGCACGATCTCAAGAAGAGCATCACGCACGCTCGGTATCACTATCTGGCGGCTCGTGAGCCCGAGGATTTTTATATCTCCTCAATGCCGGCATCCTAGACGACTACACGATGGGGTACCCCGATGTGGCGGGCTTCCGCTTGGGTACTTGCCGTCCGATTCACTATATCATGCCCTCTACCGGCACCATTACCAACCTTGTGTTGCATCCGCTTACCCTAATGGATTGTTCGCTAGACCGCACCAAATATATGGGGCTAGGCGCACGCGATGCTCTAAAGTACACAGTTATCAGTTGCTCATTGCAACTGCAAAATATAACGGAGAGCTTAATTTGCTTTTCCATAACGACCTATTGGCCAAAGAGGTTCACCCCTATCACTCTCGGCTTTACCGTGAGTTGTTGCGGATTGTATTGCGTATCGAAGAGAGCAATGCAACGGAAGAAATACCTCTAGAAGAGCTTTATACCATGCCCCGACGTATTCTCGTGCTAGCCGATCTCACCCGCCCCATTTTGCACCGCGCGTGCTTTCTCTGGTGCGCTATTGGGTCTCTTTGGGGTGGCAAGTAGTGGTGGCTACTGAGGAGATTAAGCAATGGAATAGCTCGGGTCATGGTAGGGTATTTGAGGGTGTAGAGGATCCTTGCCCCACCCATCGCATCCCACTGAGGAAGTCGTATAGCGTGGGAGTCCCTCGAAGCCTTCTTCTCTACGAAAGAACGCGCCTTTGGGCAGGGGTGCTCGAGAGGCAGCTGAAGATGGACGAATTCGACCTGATTGTCTCTTTTCGTACCGCACCTTCCCTCATGGTACGGCTGCACAGCTTGCCAAAAAGTACCATCTGCCCGTAGTGATGGATTCGCGAGATATTGTGAGGCAGTACCCTCGCTACGAGTTCCTTCCTTCCCATAAGGGGCAAAAATCGTTACCCAAAAAACTCTTTCTTTCCCTCCTGAAACATCAGTATATCCGCCAGCGGAATAGGGCCTTTCGGTCGGCACAAAAGATTGTCACCGTCTCCCCTTGGCATCAGAGCGTTCTTCAAAAAGCGACAAAGGGGAATACCGGTGGAGGTGCTCTATAATGAGCTACGATCGCTCCCTCTTTTACCCTCCGGGAGCCGGAGAGTACGCCCCGCTTTACCCTTCTTTTTACGGGGCGATTGCTGACCCTCACTCGCTCTAATCCATCCCCTTTTTTTGAGGCATTGAGTAGTGACGCTTTGCGCCCTATCATAGAGGAGGGCTTGCTAGAGGTGGCTTGGTATGTAGACGATCAGTCGCGCGGGCTTATCGAGGAGTCTTTGAGTCATTTTCCCGGCTTTGTGGCCTCTCTGCAGCAGATTCATAGTATGCAACCCTTTGTTAGGGTGCCACATTTTGTTGCAGCAGAGCAGTATGGTGCTGATGTTGGGTACCCCGGACGCCGCACGGAGCGCTATGGCATCGTCTCAACAAAAGATCTTCGAAGCCCTTGCCATGGAAAAGCCAATCCTTATGGTTATGGGCGATAAGGCAATAGGTGAGGAGATACTAAAGAGGGCAGAGGAGGCTGCCCTGCTGGGCAGATTTCCGAAATAATTGACTACATTTGTCACTGCTATGAGCAATGGAAATCGTTAGGTTATACCCAGATTGTAGAGCCTAATAGAGAGTATATTGCTACCTTTGCACGTGATGAGATTGCCAGCATTACACCAATACTCGGGAAGTGCTAGCATCTTATCGGAGATTATAGGAATAACAATGAACGAACAACCCGCACCTTCTTCAACGCCTTCCCTTGCCGGAAGAGCCTGCAGAGCCACGATCATACCGCTTAATTGCGGGGCCGTGCAGTGCCGAGAGCCGAGAGCAACTACTCGCTACAGCCGAGGGTTTGCAAACCGCTCGGGATTGATCTCTTCAGAGCCGGTATCTGAAGCCTCGCACTAAACCGGGCGGTTTTGAAGGAATTGGCATCGAAGGCCTTTCTTGGTTAGCAGAGGTAAAGAAAAATTTGGCTACCGCTACTACTACCGAAGTTTGTACCTATAAGCATGCTGAGGCCTAGGCCGGGGTGGATGTGCTATGGATTGAGCACGCACCTCTACAAGTCCTCACTCTGTACAAGAGATTGCCGAAGTGCTCCGAGGATCTAATATCCCTCTCATGATTGTAAAAACCCAATGTGCCCCGACCTCGCAGTTGTGGATCGGTACCATTGAGCGTTTTTGGCAAGTAGGCATTACGGATATTTCTGCCATCTTTAGAGGATTTCGCCACCCCCTGCCTTCAAGATAGACTACCGCAACGCTCCCTATTGCGGGCGTATGCCTTTGAATTCCAAAACGAACCGCCCGACATCCCTCTTATCTGTGACCCCAGCCATATCACGGGCCGTCACGAGTAGCCATCAAAGACAGTGAGCCAAAAGGCGTTGGATCTTGGCTTCCAAGGTGCCTGATGATCGAGTCATATACAGCCTGCCAGCGCCCTCACGGATGCTCGTCAGCAGGTTACCCCATCTGGAGCTTAAAAACCATAATAGATGAGTCTCAGCCAATAAGGAGGTAGAAACTCGTGGAGATCGATATCCGTCTCAGAGTTCACTTGTCACCATCTTGCCGAAGATGGACACCTCTTCTTGTTCCAATCTGGCGCATCGTGTGATCGTTGCCGCCCGTATTGGAGAACTAAAGAAGACGTGCCGGTATCTGTCTTGCAGGAAAGCGCAGTTTGAAGCCAACCTGGCGGAGTATAGTTTCGTGGGCTCGAGAGTTTGCTATAGACCCCTCTTTCGTAAAAGAAATTTTATGACTGCATACATGAAGAGTCGGTGTATCCAGCACAACAATCGTAAGTAATCCCTATCCATTTACGACTCGAGAGCGCATTATATAACAATGACAAAGCCATTATTAGCATAGGTAGCAACAAGGATCGAAATTAAACAATATCAACAGTGTTACCCAGCTACTCCAATCTTCGTACCTGGGAGCCGCTTCTCCACACCCGAGATTACTGAACCCCATAGACCTGCGGAGGGTACAAAGCCTTTCTAAACCTGGGTTGCCATGATCCCTACCGCAGAGTCTTGTGAGGACTTTTTGCTCCCCCGCCTCAAGGCGATAGAAAAAGATTTCGGGCGTGATCCCTGATGACGACGAAGAGGGAATCATCCTCGATATAGACCTCATTGAGTGGAACGACGAGGTGATAAAGCTCACGACTTGGTGCGTCCCTTATGTAGTGGCAGGATGGAAGAGATCGACGAGGAGTTTTTAGTCGCTTCTCCTTCTTCCCAGAGAAGAAAGGAAAGTATATGCAGCCGATAGATGTAACTCCAGAGAAACCTAATCCCACCCTCCGCAAGAAGAGAATTATTTCCCGAGAAGAAAAGGCTCGTCTCTTGGAGTTGTATCGAGCTGAGGGGGCTGGCGCATATCCAAGTCCCCCGTCGGTATATCCGGGAGCGGCTCACTTTTTAGTGAAACAGGGCTGTTTTGCCCGAGATGAGTTGGCTACAACGGGCTTATTCGTCAGCCTCAAGTAGCCCTTATTGTATCCAAAAGAATTTAACCTCAGCAGTGTATCCCTATCGGCAGTACTCTTCTATAGGGCTGTCTGCAAAGGGCTTTTACACACCGGAGGATGGCGAAGTTTACTCCGGAGGACTGTATCCCTATTGCTCGCATACGAGAGACGGCTCAGATCTACATGCGTCGCTCCCATGTGGAGGACTCTCTCTTCGAGAACTGCTGCTCACGGTGGCCGAGGATGTGCGCGTGCTGCTTCTGATCATTGCAGACCGCCTCTATCGGATGCGCACGGCCATATCTGCCTGAGGAGAAGCGTCGCGAGCAAGCCGAGGAGGTGAATAGTTATTTTATCCCTCTAACGCACAAACTCGGTCTCATGCCGCCAAGGGAGGCTGGAAGATCTATACCTAAAATACACGCAACCCGAATCTTTCTATGCCATCAAATCCGATGCTGGGAGAGACCAAACGGGCACGCGAAGAATACTTGCAAAAGTTTGTCGCCCTCCTCAGAGAGTGCATCGATAGTGGTACTAAGCGATGGCGCTACGAGATAAAATCCCGCACCAAGAGCATTAGCTCCATCCACAACAAGATGCGAGAAGAGGGGTCTCTTTCGATAATGTCTCGACCTTACCGCCTTGCGCATCATTATAGAAGCCCTCTTCGGGAGGGCACGAGGCCTGCTGGTACTGCTATGAAAGCCGATTACGGACAAATTCACGCCCGACACAGAGCGTTTGCGGGACTGGATTACTACGCCCAAGGCCAATGGCTACGAATCGCTCCAAATCACCGTGGAGGGCCCCGAGGGCGCTTCATGAAACCAAATCCATGCCGACAGTATGGATGAGGTGGCAGAGCGGGGGTAGCTGCCCACTGGCGTTATAAGAGCCTCAAGAGTGAGGAGAACTCGACAAAACCCTTACTTCGGTGCGCAAAATGCTGGAGAACAAAGCCGATAAAGTGCTGCAGACGAAAACGAAAAGTACAGCCTAGAGCGCTCCCAAGGAGATCTTTGTCTTTACCGAGGAGCTGAAAACTTCCCCCAAGGCTGCGGTGCTCGATTTTGCCTTCGCCATTCACTCCAATGTGGGGGCTACGGCGGTGGCGGCTCAGGTCAATAGCAAGAATGCCTCTCTGCGTACGGTCTTGCAAAATGATACAGTAGACGGTCATGACAACCAACCGCAATCAATGCCGAGGGAAGATTGGTCACAGATCGTGGTTAGCGCTGCCAAAAAATAAAATCCGACAGAAACTAAGAGAACGGAGTGAGCGAGGGCTTAGCGAGGCACGTGCTCTCGAACGCCGCTTCCGCAATAGGCGCACCTTTACTTGGGATGAGAGCTCTATTCAATCAGCTCACCTGAAAAATGGGCTATGCTGCACTCAACAGAGTTTTTCCGCGACGTAGCCGATGATAAGATAGATCTAAATCATGTTTTTAGAGGAGTACCAACGCCGCATGAGGCTCAGTACACAACTTTGGAAACAGCTGCCAAGGAGGAACATTGACCATCCCCTTACCTACAGGCTGTGCAGACGGCAGGCGCCTCTAAGCAGGAGAGTGCCGTGGCTGGGCGTGGTGCCGGTGCCGTGGTGATTATGGACGAAAGTCTTAATGGGGGTGGATTATGCGCTTGCTCAGTGCTGCAATCCGCAGTTTGGAGATGCTATTATTGCGTATCCCTCTCGCTCGGGGATTCGTATCCACCGCAAGAGCTGTCCCAATGTGCCCTATCTGATGCAGAATAACCCCGACAAGTTGCTATCGGCCGAGTGGTGCGGATTAGAACGGCACACCCAAGCCCACCTCTCATGTAGAGGCTATCGATAGTAGAGGTGGTCTCGTTGATTCTCTTGTCAAGAATAATACCTCCGTTGCGCTACTGAGCTATAATATCCAGACAAAGGAGGTTTGATTGATGCGGAGTTTACCGTACAGGCTCCGCGCCCACGCATTCAGGCTCTACGCAATCAAGTGGCTGTGCTCCCGGGGGTGCACTCTGTTCGCCTGCGCTTCTAATACTTTTGTTTTTTCATGGGAATCCCCCTCCGTGTAGACGAAGGGGGATGGGATAGTGCGTTAGCGACGAGGAGCGTTCAGGGCGTTCTTCTGCTTGTTTGGCAACAAGTTTACGTCCCATAAACTCCTGTTCGTTCAGGGCTTTCGATGGCAGCCAAAGCCTCTTCGTCGTCCATTTCTACAAATCCAAAACCAGCGAGCGCCCGGTCTCTCTGTCTGTAATGATGACGCAGCATTGGCTACGCTTCCATACTGCTGTGCGAGGGCGATAAGATCCTCAGTCTTTACCTTTGTAATTGAGATTACCTAGATAGATGTTCATTCCTCTTGTGAGAATTAAAATTAGTACTATGTCATAGGAACTACTTCTACTATTGGAAGTTATGAGCTCAGGGTGGACTCCCCTTTGTAGAGGGCTACTCGCCAGCATCTCCGCCTACAAAATATATCTCAAAGCCAATCCCAAAGGGATTAGGTGTTCGCTTGTGACGGGGCAAAGGTAGGTAAAACTCTCTAACTATCTCTTGTTGGCGCAAAAACTTACTCTTTGCATTTTAGATTTTTCTCTTGTGGCGTTGCTTTCCCTCGCTGGAGCGGGAGGCCGGGGCCTTTGCGAGCCTATCGTGGGAGGGAGCAGCATCTAAATGCTATCACCCAAAATCCATTCCGTTTTAGGCTGATTTTGAGGGGAGTTTCTGCCCTAAAAGTTTTTATTTTCTGCCTGAGATTGGAGAAAAATCTTACCTGAAAAATCCAAAAAGTTTAGGGTCTATATTTTTGAGTGATCCACCTATTGAGGCGTTTAGAACCGAACGAAAAGGATAAAATAAGCTAAAGCTTCTCTCTCTCTCTCTCTGGAGGCTAATTGCTTACGTTGATATTTAGTCTAAAAACAGAAGTCGTTTCCGAAAGTTTTTGGTCGAATTGTTTGTATATTTGCGCTGTTGCTTAGGAGCGTAAGGGTGAGTGTACCTCTCTTGTTCTTGGCTGAAGAATAGTTACATTGGAGACAAAGAATGCCTCTCTGGAGCACCCTCTTTCTGGGGGGGGGACGATGAAGGGAAAGAGTAAAAATATACCCATATATGATGAAATCGTACTCTATTGAGAAGCCTAGAAATAGGTTTTTATTCTTGAGTTTTTTGTTGGCTCTATACCTTGGTATAGGTGGAGCAGGCTCAAAATGACCATTTGCTGCGAGGCATGGTGTTGGATAGCCTTAGCCGTGAGCCGGTACCCTTTGGGCTGTCTCTTTTCACCCCTATTTCGGAGGGGAAGGAGGGGAGTGCCCTACGGCAGCTTACCGACGATGGAGGGCGTTTTGCCATATCTGTACCTGTGGCCAATGAGTACAAGGTGGAAGCCTCTTTTGTAGGCAAGAAGATGCAACCTCAGATGCTCCCCTACAGCAAGGTGAAAAGCATGGGTATGTTGCGCCTTTTTATGTCGGACGATGCCGAAAATCTTGCAGAAGTAACCGTTACGGCTGCTCGTCCTTTGGTACGTCTTGATGCCGATCGCATTGCCTATAATGTAAGGATGACCCTTTGAGCAAGGCTGAGTCCCTCCGAGATATGCTCCGAAAGGTACCCCTTGTAACGGTGGATGGAGAGGGGAATGTAAGCGTTAAGGGGTCGAAGAATTTCCGTATTTACCTCAATGGTAAGCCCTCTAAAATGATCTCCTCCAATCCTAAGGAGGTACTCCGCAGCATCCCGGCTTCTACTATTGAAGTCGGTGGAGGTAATCCACAGAGCCGGGGGTAAAATATGAGGCCGAAGGGTCGGTGCCATCCTCAATATTATCACGGAACAAACCTCTTTTGAGGGTATCAGCACTGAATAGGAGTAAATGGCTCTATCATCACAACCCGGTAGGGATAGATGTATTTTTCACCAGTAAGGTCGGTAAGTTTGGGGTTACTGCCAACTACCATGGAGGGGTGTACAACTTCTCATAGTGCCGATGGTTAATACATCAGTCCTTACCTATCGTGATACGGGTATCCGTCTTACCAGCGAGAATACAGTGGAGCGCAATAAAAAGTCGCTATGGCTACCACATGGGAGGATTGAACCTAACCTACGACTTTAATGAGCGCAATCTTCTGTCGTTGAATGTAGATCTTTCTAGCCATAACACCCCGGGAGTGAATATTACTACCACACGCACCGAAGACCCTCGGGCAAGTTGCTTGCCAAGTATGAGTTAGTGGGACGATACTAGAGTAGCTCCACAACGCTCGAAACTCGGCTTGACTGACGAGCATACCACAGCTCTAAAGGGTGAGTCCCCTAACCCTCTCCTACCAATGGGTTCATACTCCCAATCATAGCGAGGTTCTTACTGATCAGAAAATCTTTGACCCTAAGAATGCCGAGAGTATTCTGCAGACCAATCGACAATTCTCTCAAACCGATGCTGCTTTTTAATGAGCATACCGGCCAGATCGATTATGTTCGTCCTTTTGACGATAAGTGGAAGGTAGAGGCAGGGGCTTAAGAGTATATTCCGTTTGGGTGCGACCGAGTCTGTGTTTAAGGTCTTGGATAAAATTAGCAACGAATGGGTTGTTGGGAGTCTCTTTGGGCAGCATTTGGGTATTAGTGGCTCTCCATGGCATATAAAGCAAAATATCTATGGAGCCTATGGTAATGTCACCTACCGCAGAGGCAAAGTCAATCTCGTAGCCGGAGCTCGCGCCGAGTATGGCGTACAAAAACGTAGAGTTTGCCAGAGAACCCAAAAGCCAATTTGCATCATACCTTTTTGGATGTAGTACCACAGCTTATTGCTACATGGACTCTTGCCGATGCAGACCAATTGAAGCTAGGATACAACTACCGCATACAACGCCCCAGTATTACTCAGCTTAATCCTTACCGCGAGCAGGTATCTCCCCTCTTGGTGAAGTATGGAAATGAAAACCTCTCCAACGAGAGAGTACATGCCCTAGATGCTACCTATTCGCACTATACGCAGAAGTTCTCGCTCATGCTAAGTGCCAGCTACCAATTCAGCAACAATAAAGTGGAGGAGTACTTCTTTAGCCAACTTGACGATAAGGGAAATCGTATTTTACACCAAACATATACGGATAAAGGAAAGATGCGTTCTTTGGGCTTTAACCTCTTTACGCAGTATGTGCCGGCATCGTGGGTGCGCCTCTATTTGCAGGGCAATTTAGACTTTGTGACCCTAGATGCTAGTGGTATTAAGATTAATGGGAAAGACGATTATGGCAATACCGTGATGAAAGGGCTGGAGGTAACAGCTTCGTGAGGGGGCGACGTTTACCTTCCCAAAATTGGAGTCTGGGAGTAAATGCAGGCATATTTATCCAACCTCCACGATCAACCTAAAGAGCTTCTGAGGGATCTTGGCACCACTTGAGTGTGAGCAAGTCGTTCCTCAAACAGCGTCTTACTCTCTCGGGTTGGATCAGTAATCCCTTCTCGCCCTGGTATAATTTCAATATTGAGATGTCGTCTCCTTCATTCAAGGGTGAGACTCTGAGTGCGCAACTATGGCTTATCTACGGGTATCTCAATCAGCTATAGTTTCGGTAACCTTAAGAGTGCTATTCGCAAGGTAAGCCGCACCATTGGAGAATAAGGACTGATGAGCAGCGAAAAGAAGGAGCAGGGGGCTGGAGGTGCACCCGGAGGCGTTGAGGAATTAATCCCTTCCCTACATAAAGGAGAAAAAGAGAACTAATATAATTTATAGTTATAGCATAGTCCATATGGTGATGTGAAGTACCTTCATTTGTGCGCAGAGAGGTCTGGTATTACAAGGTAGATTTGAGGTCTTCTTTGTGGCAAATAGTTGTTGTTTTGCCTTTGTACTGTGTCAATCCTCTTTTATGGTTGGATTTTTATCGTTATATTCGTGGTCAAGAAAGGTGTGAGTATGCTTCTGGGGGATATCCTCTCTCGTTTGCATGCGAATGATTTACCCAAAAATACAATTGGATGAGAAAGTTTTTTATTCTTTTGATTAAGGTGGATCCTAGTACTCCGAAGGGTTGTGCTGTACGAGGTCGTCGTGCTTTGAGAAAGTTTATGGCGGTAGTGTCCACGTTTTTTTGTTATCACAGGTATATCCTCTTGTCGGAATCTTTGCAGAAGGATTATACGACTGAGGAAATATGGTTGGTATCTCATAAGACAGAGAAGAAGTTGATCTATGAACTTGTAGAGAATGAGGTTGAATGTATGGTTGTCACTAGTCTTAGTTCTCCTCATTCAGAGCCTTTTTATGTTCCACTTAATGGAATAAGAGGATTTGACTACCAAATAGGGTACAGATACAAGATAAAGGTATTGATTACTCATTTGGCAAATCCTCCGCAGGACTCCTCTAATCAGATTTTTGCGCTAGAGTGCATTTTTCGAGGAGAAGATTGAATAAATGTGTAATCTTTAGTATGATTGTGTCATGAAGAAAGTGTTTTTGTTTTTACTGCTCCTTTTTGCTACTTCTAGCTTTCCTTTTTTCATGTACAAGGGAAGCTCCTGCCCAGTCCTCTGAGAAACAAGAAGTAATAACATCGGACTCAGAGGGAGAACTTGTAACCTTGAGGTCAGGGGCCGTAGTGGAGAAAAATAAATGGTGATATTATCTATTTAGGTGATATTCTTTTATCTGAGGAAGAGTGTAAGCGATTAGAAGAAACGGGATCAATGTTTAAGGAAGATGACGATGTCAAACCCCTTAAGGAAGAAGGATTCCCGGTGTATCCTTTGACAGGAATGACCGTATATCTGCCATCTTTGCGAGCGGTGGGGGTGCATTCGTCTCAAAATAAGTTCTGGGCAATGTTGCGATTTCGCTTTTCATCGGCTTTACAATCTTGGCAAGTTTATGCCATCAAGAGAGCTATTACGTATATGGAGTCTATAACTAATGTTCGTTTTTCGATGCGACGAATGAACCAACTATAGATCCTACTTATGGCTTCCCATATCCCTATGTTGAGTTTACTCCTGCTAATGTCAATAATTCATATGTTGGTAGACAAGGAGGAAAGCAAATTATAAATCTATGCGATTACAATCAAGGAACTATTGTACATGAAATTTGTCATGCCTTAGGGATGTTTCATGAACAAAGTAGAGCTAATAGGGATAATTATATTAGGGTTCATTACGAAAATATAGATCCTAAGAATCGTCATAACTTTAATAGGGAATCGAATAATTATCATATGATTGGATGGGGACTTTGATTTCAATTCTGTCATGCTCTATGGATCCTATGCCTTTAGTAAGAACAATCAGCCAACAATGACAAAAATGGATGGGAGCACTTTCTCAGGACATGGAGAATTTCTGTCAGAAGATGATCGAAAAATTCTTAAATACTTTTTATCTACCATTCAAGGCGAGAAAAAGATATCTGTGCAGAGTTGGATGCAGTTGTTTATGATGCAAATAATGTCCCTCTATCCGAGGAAGCACGTATTCGCTTTGGAACGAACCCTCAACGAGGGGCGATGCGAATATCCACTTCCTAAATAAAATAGTTTGTGTCCACCATAAAGAAAGGGATGATAAGAAATACCTGCTTCTTGTTTGGTGTGTGACGGGATTCGGGCATCTGAGGAAAAATCTCCAAGGGGCATAGTTTAGATGTCTATCATTGAAAGTAGATTTTTGAAAAGAGATGTGAGATGGACTTAATCATACTCTATGATTGGTTCTTTTTGTAGACTTTGGATTAAAATGCCATATGTCCAGTAGTGCATATGCTGGAGGATAGGAAGGAAGAGAAGTGTAAGATCTCCTCGTTTCTTTCCCTTCTTGATTCTATCCATAGTTCTGTATATCTGCACCAAGATAGAGCTGGTGTGCATTTGTCTCTCTACTGCGTGTAAATCTGATGGTTATGGAGGTGTTGTCTCGTCGCAAGTCCTTATAATTTACATTCTGACTCTCTATTCTCCCTAAATATATTCATTGGCTGAGTGTATTATTACTATATTTGCACCAAGATGTAGGCCTCTCGCCTCTCTTGCCACAGAGAGGGAAGGCGTATAAAAGAAGCAAACTAATAAGTGTAGAATGTGATCTATCACATATCGAACACCTTGAATCGCCGTTAAGAGCATCCAAGATTTCCTTCTTTGGAAGAAACTTTAGGTCTTAAGTGCTACAACATAGAAGAAGTAGCCGACCAAAAGGTACGCACAGCATTCCTCAAAATTGGAGAAACCAAGCTCGAATTGCTTGAGCCGACAAGCGAAGACAGCCCCATTGCCAAGATTCCTAGAGAAGCGAGGCGAGGGTATTCATCATATCGCTTTTGCTACTCCCGATGCCGGTGTTGCCCTCTCCGAAGCCGGAGAAAAGGGTGTACTAACTTATAGACAAACAGCCTCGTCGTGGGGCAGAGGGGCTTAATATCGGTTTCCTCCACCCCAAGAGTACACACGGACTATTGCTAGAGTTGTGTGACGCAAAAGACAAATAAAAACAACGAATAAACACTTTAGAGATAATTATATGGGTCAACAATTAGACGAGAGAGAACTGATCGCTAACGCGAAGAGTCTCGCCTCGGCGGTGGCGAAAAGCGCATCGAAGCACAGCATGCCAAGGGTAAATATACCGCTCGGGAGCGCATTGCTATGTTGCTAGACGAGGGTAGTTTTGAAGAAATTGATATGTTTGCCCTCCATCGCTCTACCAATTTTGGTCTGGACAAAAAGAAGTTTTTTGGCGATGGCAGTAGTGGGAGTGGGTACCACAGATGGGCGACTCAGTATATATTCGCACAAGACTTTTACCGTATTGGTGGAGCCTGGGAAGAAATGCTGCACAGAAGATCTGTAAAGTGATGGATCTTGCCATGAAGGGTGGGCGCACCTGCTAATCGGGCTTAACGACTCGGGTGGTGCACGCATTCAGGAGGGAGTAAACGCCCTCTGTGGCTTTTTGGCGAAATCTTCGAACGCAATATCCTGCCTCATGTGTGATCCCCAAATCTCCGGAATCTTCGGTCCCTGTGCCGGTGGTGCCGTATATTCTCCTGCTCTTAGCAGACTTTAACATAATGGTACGTGGTACGAGCTACATGTTCCTCACGGGACCAAAAGTGGTAAAGACCGTAACGGGCGAAGATGTGACCCAAGAGGAGCTTGGTGGAGCTGATATACATGCCGGCAAGAGCGGTGTGGCTCAGTTTGCCGTAGATACCGAAGAGGATGGCATCCAGCTTATCCGTCGCCTCTGAGCTATCTCCCCCAAAATAATATGGAAGAGGCACCTCTCGTAGAGTGTACCGACCCTGTAGATCGTAAAGAAGATCTCCTCAATGAGATTATCCCCGATGAGCCCAACCGTCCCTACGATATGTACGAAGTGATTGGGGCTGTGGTGGATAATGGAGAGTTCCTCGAAGTGCATGCTGATTACGCGCGCAACATTATTGTGGGTTTTGCACGCTTTAATGGGATGTAGTACCGGTATTGTAGCCAACCAACCTCAGGTGATGGCCGGTAGCTTGGATAGCAACTCGTCTCGCAAGGCAGCTCGCTTTGTTCGCTTCTGCGATGCTTTCAATATCCCTATTGTTACCCTAGTGGATGTGCCGGGCTTCCTCCCGGGTACAGGTCAAGAGTACAATGCCGTAATTGCCCATGAGGGCTAAACTCCTTTATGCTTATGGCGAGGGCTACCGTACCCAAGGTAACCGTGACTTTGCGCAAGGCGTACGGCGGGGCCTACATTGTGATGGGTTCGAGCATATGCGTAGCGACCCTAAACTATGCTTGGCCCAGCGCAGAAATTGCCGTGATGGGACCCTCGGGTGCTGTAGAAGTTGTCTTCTCTAAAGAAGTGGCTGCCGCAGAAGATCCTGCTAAGGCTGCCCTAGAGAAGGAAGAAGAATATCGTCGTGCCTTTGCTAATCCCTACACGGCGGCATCGTATGGCTACCTCGATGATGTGATCGAACCACGCAATACACGCTTCCGCATCATTCGGGCGTTGGAGCAACTCCGCACTAAGCGTCAGAGCCTCCCGCCAAGAAGCACGATAATTTGCCTCTTTGATCGATTCCATTCCACAGAGATTATGCAAGTAGATCGTTTACTAAGACGTTGCTCCATACTAGCCTCGGCGATAGTGCTTTTCGAGCCTGTCGCTAGGGGCCCCAGAGCCAGTCTAAGACAATGCTCTCCTCGAAGAAGACCCCTATGGCATTGTGATGACCATCACAGCCATGCTCGTGGTTTCTTTGGTCTTGCTGTTCTTTATCTATGCTTCAAGGGGGGGGGGAGACTTTTCTCAATACCTCTCGGCGCGTAACAGCAAGCGTGAGAATACTCCTAAGAAAGTGGTAGCTCCTACCCAAAAATGGAATGTCTCCCGAGGTTGCCGTAGCTATTGGTATGGCTCTCTATGAGGCTGCCGGTGGTATGCACGACGAAGAAAGTGGTCTGATAACCATCGATCACACCTCCTCCCATGCCCCTTCGGGCTGGAGCAATAAGGCTTTTAATCAGCGCGTCTCGGGGGTACCTCGTCGCGCCTCAGTTGCCTCAAGATGATATTATTATGAAACAAACTCCTACCACTCCCTCTCCAGAAGTGCTTTGCCTGCAATTGGCTTGGCTCTTACGGAGTCTCTTGCAGCCACATGCACGATACTACGGATATGCGCCTTACCATCCGGAGACCCTCCGTTGCATCAGCGTGGGCACTCAAAAAGTCAGATTGTGCGTAGCGTTCCTCCATCAAGGAGCATTGAAATTATTATTAGAGATAGACAACCCTGCAAAATGAAAGAATTCAAATACAAAATCAACGGCAATGAATATGCCGTTAAGCTCAATAAACTCGAAGAAAAAGAAGCAGAAGTGGAGGTAAATGGCACTACCTACCAAGTAGAGCTGCTCACAGAGAAAAAGAAACACTCGTCCTGTGGTGAAGCGGAGTAACTCCGGTAGTTTCGGCTCCTAAGGCTTCGGCTCCCTCGCCGGAGGCGGTAGCAAGGGGCGGTATCAAGGCTCCTCTGCCAGGGGTGATTCTTGATGTGGTAGTACAGGTGGGCGACGTTGTAAAAACGGGGGTCAGAAAATAGCTGTGCTAGAGGCTATGAAGATGGAAAACAATATCAATAGCGATCGCGAAGGTAAGGTGCTCGAAGTCAAAGTACAAAAAGGAGAGTCAATACTTGAGGGTACGGACATTGTCGTGATTGGATAAGCACAAGCATTAGTATAAATAAAACGTAACAACAATCATGGGTTTCGGTAATTTCCTCATCGATAATCTTGAGACCTTCCTCTCCTTTACAGGTTTTGCTAATGCTACCACCGGCATTGGGTGATGCTGGCTGTAGGGCTTCTCTTCATTTTCTTAGCCGTTCGCTACGAATTTGAGCCCCTACTACTAATCCCCATTGGCTTTGGGTATGCTCATCGGCAATATCCCATTTAAGGATGCAGGTTTACAGATCGGTATTTACGAAGAGGGGCTCTGTGCTCAATATCCTCTACCAAGGGGTGCGGCAGGGCTGGTATCCTCCTCTTATTTTCTTGGGCATCGGAGCGATGACGGACTTTTTCAGCTCTTATCTCCAATCCCAAGCTCATGCTCATTGGGGCGGCAGCTCAGTTTGGTATTTTGGGGCCTATATGCTTGCTCCTCCTTTGGGGCTTTGCTCCCAACGAAGCAGGGGCTATTGGTATCATTGGTGGGGCAGACGGGCCCACGGCTATCTTCCTTTCGTCTAAGCTCGCCCCTCATTTTATGGGAGCTATTGCGGTATCTGCCTACTCCTATATGGCATTGGTACCGATTATTCAGCCCCCCTTCATGCGCCTTCTTACTGCAAAGAAGGAGCGTTTGATACGGATGAAGCCTCCGCGTGCCGTCTCTAAAACAGAGAAGATTATCTTCCCCATTGTGAGGCCTTTTGCTTACAACCTTCTTGGTACCTTCGGGGCTTCCTCTTTTTGGGTATGCTCTTCTTTGGTAATTTGCTCAGGAGAGTGGTGTGACCAAACGCCTTGCCGATACGGCCAAGGGTCCCCTTATCGACACCATTACCATCCTACTTGGGGGTAACGGTTGGGAGCCTCAACGCAAGCAACGGAGTTCCTAACGCTCAATTCGATTAAGATCTTCGGGCTGGGTGCCTCTCCTTCGTAATTGCCACCTGTGCGGGAGTGCTCTTTGTAAAGGTGATGAATCTTTTCTTGAAGAAAGGGAGCAAAATCAATCCTCTTATTGTACGCAGGAGTCTCTGCAGTGCCCGACTCCAGCTCGTATCTCTCAGATAGTAGGGCTTGAGTACGACCCCACCAACTACCTGCTCATGCATGCCATGGGTCCCAACGTAGCCGGGGTTATCGGATCGGCCTCTGCTGCAGGGGTACTTCTTGGATTCCTCGGTACAAACTAAGTTTTGAGCCTATTATATAAGGGAAACCCTCTCTTATCACTTGCAGTAGGAGAGGGTTCCTGTTTTCTGTGGGAGATGGAGAGGATCTGTTGTTCTATTCAATCCCAACGGAGTCCCTATTCCATTATTGGGGATTTGCTTATACACGATTTGTTCATCTCCCTGTTCCACGGCAATAAGTCTGCCGTTGCGAAACACGAGTCGCTGGTTGGCATAGATGTGGGCTGCAGTTTTATCCCATTCGTTCATCAGAGTCTTGAAATAAAAATTTTCTATTTCCGAGCCATCCTTGTCAAGGTGCTTGGCACCTTTATGGGGCTGCAAGCGCGTTTGCTTATAGACTTCTTTCATGAGTCATACCAAGCTTTACTTTAGTGAAGGTGCACGAACTCGACAGACTCAATAGTGTGCTACAGCTCGTTAGTAGCAGAGTGGAGGCGAAAATCCCTCCAAGGATAATAGTTCTAAATTTGCTCATGATGTTAGGTTGTCTTTCTAGTTTGTTCCTTTTACAAAAGTAGGGAATTCTCTCGGACCTTTTCTCTCCTAGGATAATTAATTGCTCAGAATGTTGTACCTTTGCAGGCTTTTGCACAATCTCTGGCGAGACGGTAGGCTCCTCTTATTAGAGGAAGCACTTCTTCTGCAGCTCGTTACATTGCGTTTGGTAAGAGTACTAATTAAAAAGAAAGAGTGTATGGACTTCATTGGTTGGTCAACGACGAGTTTAAGTCGGGTAAAGAGCATCCTAAGTTTACCATTGGGGATACTATTACTATTGAGTATCGCATCAAAGAAGGTAATAAAGAGCGTATCCAGAAGTATCGTGGAACGGTTATTTCGTTCCGTGGTCATGGTGAGAAGCGTCGTTTCACCGTTCGCAAGATCTCTGGCGAAGTAGGTGTAGAACGTATCTTCCTTACGATAGCCCCTTTATCGAAAAAACATCACAGTGAAAAGCATGGTAAGGTGCGTCGTGCTAGGGTTGTACTACCTCCGTGATCGTATGGGTCGCGCAGCATCGTATCAAAGAACGCCGCAAACTTTCTGCCAGCGTTAAGTAAAGACTCTCTCCCCATGGGTGAGATAGAAGACTTTTTCGAAGCCGCCTAAGGAGTGATCCTTGGGCGGTTTCTTTATCCGAAGGGAGGTCGGGATAGAGCCCCTGCACTCCACAAGGCCGGAGGGCAGAGGGCTTATTCGTTTAGCTCAAGGAGCCGTCTTAGGGGTAGATAGGGATGAGTTGGTTATTCTCTCCTACACTCAGGAGGTAAACCCCTGCTGGGTAATTGTGCGGTCTCTATTGGGTTTGCTGCCTACTTGTAGTGTGCCTTGGAGGAGCTTTTCTCCTGCATAGAGGAGAGCGAGAAGGCAGTGCGTTGTGCTGTGTAGAGCTGCAAAGTGCGCCCTTCGAGGCTAATTTGGAAGAATTCCGAAGTAGGAGATGTGAGAGCCGTGGCGGCTTTTGATGTCGAAGTGCTTCCAAGGCTCAGTCGCTTTATAGGCATCTACAGAATTCTCGGGAACGAATAGTTCGCAGCGAGAGTAGTCCATCGTTTTACCAAAAACATCTTCTCCAAGTTTTTATATCAGAGAGGTTTACAACATCAAGGGTCAGCTGATAAAGCGATGTATTCTCAAATGCCATGAGTTTGATCTCACGGATGGAAGCCGGAAGATGTGCCTTAGATACGCCCTCTGCAGTCGGCAAAAGCAGCTCCATTGATGGTCTCTATGCCGTTGGGAATTACCACTTCGCCTCTGAAAGTATTGGGTACGTAGTAGATCGTTTTCCCATCTTTTGCTGAGGAGCATTTTCGTCCTTTACTTCAAATAGAGACCCCTCGGGAAGGGTGAAGTTAATAGCTGTACTACGGAAGGCCCCATTGGCAATCTTCTTCACCTTTTGGGGTATTGTAAGAGTCTTTAGTGCCGTACATCCTTGGAACGAAAAAGCCCCTGATCGTCTCCAGATTATTGGGTAGTGTCACGCTCTTGAGGGCATAGTCTCCGAGGAATGTCCCATAGTCTACTTCGGTGATTCCATTGCCGAGGGTTGCCGTCTGTAGTGCCGTGCAGCCTTGGAAAGCAAACATGCCGAGGGTCTCTACGGCATCGGGTATCTCGATTTGTGTCAGTGTGAGCAGTTCTCAAAGGTGCTCATGCGCGACAGAGGTAACGCTATTGGGGATGGTTATAGAGGCGAGCGATTTACAACCTTTGAATAGCGAGTCTCCAAGTTCTTCTGTCTCTCTAGGGAAGTGTAATGCTAGCGAGGCGAGCTACAGCCTTCGAAGGTAGAAGCTCCAAGATCTGTGATGCCATCGTGCAGTGTGAGAGTCTGAAGGATGTGCAGTTCTTAAAGTTGCTTCCGTTAAACTCGGTAAGACCTTCTGGGAGCATTACTTGGTTTAGATGAGCACAGCCTTCGAAGCAATTAGCGCCTAGAAGCTGATCTTTCCCGTTGCTTTGAAGGAGGAGAGGTTGTATTCCCTTGAAGCTTTCGGCAGGGAGTTCGTCTTCGGGATATGACTCCTGCGATAGGACCGCCATCCCTCGATGAGGTTTCTGATCTTTTTACCTCTTCGAGAGTCAGTTCGTTGAGTTTGGAGAGCTGGCGGAGGGCGGCAAAGTCACGAGCATCGAGCGAGCCTTTTTAGTGTGAGTTTACTCACCGATTGTTTATGATCTTCGGAGAGTTGCGAGGCAGAGTGTGCCTGCTGTTGTTACATTCAAGGTGAGAGCCGTGGGGTCAAGCTTGGCTGTGCCTCTGCAAGTTGGATAGAGTATTCAGGATGCAACGAACGGAGTAGCCTATGAATTTATCTTCGAAGAAGAAGTTTGCCACCTTCTGATCCCAGAATAGCCTGAAGAACTCGCCCTTGGTGGCTTCGTAGTCACTCTGTGTACAGCTCCAGAGGTAGGCTTGAAGCCCCTGCCCGAATAGCCGTTGAAATACTCTACTGTAGAGGTGCTCCTGAAGGGCTTAATGTCGAGTTGAGATAGGTTGTTCCCCACCACAATGTCTTCCGGTTTACCTGTGGGCGAGTGGGTCCAGCCCTCTTTGCTCTTGAGCATCACTCCGGCGGTTAGAGAGAGGATTGAGGGATTATCGTACTCATCGGGCATAAATCCGTTGGGGTCAAGATATTTTACAACAGCCCTCCAATCATCGGCGGAGGGGACCCGTAGCCATGCTCAGGAGCGAGTGGTGTCGTAGTCTCAGTTACGGCATGCCAGTTGTAGAGTGCGCCCATTGCGGTGCGATTAGAGGCATCGCCATCGTAGTAAGTTACGGCAGGAGCCTTTGTGGCTTCCCACTCTTTTTTGTCAAGGCCGGTCTTGATGGGAGTACCATCTTGGAATAGGGCGGTGCGTAGGTTTTCGCGCATCCATATTTTACTTCCGAGCTTTACTAGAGCATAAGTTTCCATTTCTTCTCCACGTTTATCCCCCTAGGATATAGGGGCGTAGGGTAGCATCTTTGCATCGGGTATGGGAGTATAACCGCCTTCTCCATCTTTGGAAATAAAGAACCCATCTCGCCCCGTTTGATCAAGAAGGTAGGCGGTGACAGTTCCATCTTCCAAAAATTTAATTATCCAACTTCGCTCTAGTACAATATAGGCTTGAGAGAAATCTATCGTACGATCTGCTTTGGGGGAGGTAAACGAGTTGCGATGATCTTTTGCTTTTCCATTGAGTACAACACACTCTTTTTGGAGAGTAGGGCAACCTCTTGCTGCCGCTCAAGCACGAGTTGAAGATTGCTCTGTGCGAAGGCGTTTTCGTCCAAGGGCGTGAGTTTGATCTGTGCCAAGGATTGTTGGCTACTACAGAGAACTGTAATAAAACCTCACGAGGAGTAAAGGGATTTTCTTTTGCTCATAATAAGGGGGATATGGGCTGATTATTTTTGAGATGTTGGGTCGTCTAGATGGGGTTTTAGCGCGGGGATACTCCAATGGAAGTGCGCTGCAAGGATCTCGCAAGATCATTACGGTGAGGGCTGCTGCCGCTTGGGCAACAGGGCAGACCAACCCAAAGTATAGTAGGCCAAGGTAGACAAAAGAGCCATCACACGCTTTCATGGCGTGAAGTCATTACGGAAGATAAGGGAACTTCGTTGATAAGGATATCTCGCAGAATCCCGCCAAAAGAGCCCGTTACGGTACCCATTACAGGGGCAGATCCACCAAGGTAGCCCGGCATGTAAACTCTTGGCAACCCCTACGGCCGTAAAGAGCCCCAGACCGATGGCGTCGAAGATGAATACGGTGTTGTTGATGCGTACGAGCCAGTGGCGGAATACTATGGTAACATAATCAGCGCTAGGGTAGCAATGAGCATGTAAGAGGGTTTCGGTCATCCAAAATATGGGGAGATCGAGCATAAGATCACGGATAGTACCTCCCCAACGGCGGTTAGCAAGTCCGATAACGAATGCGCCAAACCAGTCGAATCTGTGGGCGGCAGCCAGACGGTACCACTGATGGCAAAGGCAAAGGTGCCGAGGTAATCTGCCCAGCGGACAAAACTCAGTAATACTATACTCGGAGAAGGAAAATGCTCATAGCTAAAGGTCAATTTATAGGGGTGTCTCGATAGTCCCTTTTGCGGCGTATGCATCTCTTTCCAAGCAGCGTAGCACTGGTGGCATCGTGCACCTCTACGAGCACGAATTGCCCAATGCGAGCCTGCTCTTTGGGAATACCACCACTTTATTCTGCATAAGTGCGCCCAAAGAGTTCTTCTTTTCTCGAGATCGCTTGCTTGTGCCCTCCACAAGTATCCTCAAAACGTTTCCTGATGTCACGCTTGTTGGAAGCGAGGCTCAGTTCATTTTGTAGAGCAATCATCCTCGATTAAGGCGGCGAATCTTGGTCTCTTCTCGGGTACATCGTCTTGAGGTGTTTGGCGGCGAATGTGCCGGGGCGTTCGCTGTACTTAAACATGAAAGCACTGTCGAAAGCGACCTCTTGCATCAGTCGTAGCGTCTCTGAAGTCCTCTTCGTCTCTCGCCACAGAAGCCGCAAAACATGTCGGTGCCGATGCCTGCACTCGGGCATGGCCTCTCGGATAGCTCGCACGCGGTCGAGGTACCACTCCCGGGTGTAGTTGCGTTTCATCTGTTTGAGGATGTGGTTGCTCCCGCTCTGTACGGGTAGATGTATTTGCTTGCAGATGTTGGGATAACGAGCCATCGCGGCAGCGATGGTTTTGTCGCTCATATCTTTGGGGTGAGGGCTTGTAAAGCGGATGCGCATCTTAGGAGCACGCTCTGCTACGGCTTCAATAAATCCGCAGTCGAATGGAGGAGCATCGGGTGTTGCAGCCTCTTCGGTATGAATTCACGTTCTGCCAAGGAGGGTTACTCCGGTAGCTCCAGCTCTACCATGTGATCGATCTCTCGCAAGATACTCTCCCACCTCACGGCTTCCTCGTGTCCACGGGCGTATAGGGAACGATGCACAGGGTGCGAGTAATTGTCGCATCCACGCGCGATGGAAACGAAGCCGGTGATGTGGGAGCCCGGCGAGCTTGATCGGGATCACATCTCGGTAGGTCTCTGTGCGATAGATCTATATACGGCCTTTTCGCCGGTTTCTCGGCAGCGAAGAGGTTGGGGAGACGTTGCACGCATCGGGACCTGCCACAATGTCAGCTCCGTGCTTCTCTATCAGTTCTTGCCGTACACGCTCTGCCATACAGCCCAGCACTCCTATTATAGAGGGTTTGCCATGTTTACGGCGGAGTTGATTGTAATGCTCAAGTCGGTTGAGAACTCGGCATTCTCTCTTACGCTACAGAGTATTAATGAGAATCGCATCTGCATCATCGGGAGAGTCGCTCATTTCATAACCTGCAGTTTTTCATGATTGCGGCAACGACTTTCGGAGTCTGCCACGTTCATTTGGCAAAACCCTAGGTCTCTATATGGATCTTCTTTGTAGTCTCGAGAGATTCGTCTTTTGCATTTTGAAAGACTCTTAATAGGGTGATGTTATATTTAATTTATAGGAGAGCTTTTTTCACACCAATACTATTGTTGGTTTGGAAAAAGTTGCTACCTTTGCAGTGGAAAAGTAAGATTTTTCATAGTTAAGGTTTTGGTTATGTCGAAAGGGGTGAGCTGGGGAAGTTCGCCCTTTTGATCTTTATAGGGAACCCTCTTAGAAAGTATTCCCGAGATAGGAAAGCCATGAAAAACAGAACAAAATGCCACGTTTTACCTCTCTGGCAGGGCTCAAAAGAGAAAAATAATTGGCCTTGATAGAGAGCCTTTGCTGAATACTATGTATCTTTGAATGCTCATACTCGGTTACAAATGTACGAAAGAGAGCGCATGAAATAGAATATAGTTACTAAGAGCGTAGCTAGAAAAAGTTTCCCTCGAGGGGAGATATAGGAAGAGTTAGGCTATGGAGAAAAAGATGACTGCCCAAGAAGCGGCAGCATTCGTTCAAGATGGTTTTCGAAAGTGGGCTTTGGCGGATCCACTCTGCCGGGTGCCCCAAAGTTGTACCCGCAGCAATTGCCGTGCAGAAGAAAGAGACATAGGGCGGGGCGCCCTTTTTCGATCGGCGTTTTACGGGAGCTTCTACAGGCGATCGCCTCGATGGGATGCTCGCACGTGCCAAGGCGGTGCGTTTTCGTGCCTGTATCAACAAATAAGGACCTTAGAACTCTGATCAATTCTGGAGAAACAGACTATACAGACTTGCACGGTCTTCCCTTGCACAAGACCCGCGTTATGGCTATGGGGGATATAGATGTGGCTATTATAGAGGCTGCAGAGGTTGCCTGAGGGGGAAATTGTTCCTACTTCCGGTGTGGGGATTTTGCCCACTATATGCCGTATCGGCAAAGAAAAATAATCGTCGAACTCAATGATCGTCACCCGGCTGCCATTCGGGGAATGCATGATATTGCAGAGCCTCTTGACCCTCCTTATCGCAAAGAGTTGCCTATCTACAAGCCGAGTGATCGGGTCGGTCAACCCTTTATTAAGGTGGATCCCGACAAGATTGTGGCCATCGTAGAGACCAATGAACCCAACGACGAGGGAGCTTTTACCCTCTTGATGATGTGACTAAGGCTATCGGCGAAAACGTGGCTCGCTTTTTACAAACCGAATTGAGGCCGGACGCATCCCCAAAGAGTTCTCACCGGTACAAAGCGGTGTGGGCAATGTGGCAAATGCCGTGCTAGCTCTCTTGGCGATAATGAGGGTATTCCTCTTTCGAGGTTTACACAGGGTGATACAAGACTCGGTAATTGAGCTGATGAAAAAGGGGCGTGTGCGTTTTGCCAGTGGTTGCTCTCTATCGGTAAGTCGCTCTGTAATCCAAGAAATATACGGCAACCTCGACTTCTTCAAAGACAAGTTGTTACTTCGCCCTGTAGAGTATTCTAATAACCCGGAGATCGTGCGCCGATTAGGGGTTATCACCATCAATACAGCCCTCGAAGCCGACATCTTCGGCAATATTAACTCTACCCACGTAAATGGGACCCGCATGATGAATGGGATCGGTGGCTCGGGCGACTTTAACGTAATGCCTATCTTTCATCTTCACCACGCCCTCCACGGCAAAGGATGGCAAGATCAGTGCCTTTATGCCCGTGATGTCGCATCTCGACCACAGTGAGCACTCTGTGAAGGTAATTATAACGGAATATGGATTGCCGACCTGCGAGGCTTGTCGCCTCGCAAGCGTGCTCGCTGCATTATAGACAACTGTGTACACCCTGACTATCGTCCGCTGCTCAACGAATATCTAGAGCGTACGAAAGTACGGACAAACCTGCATGACCTAAAAGCCTCGCTTCGCCTTCCATCATGCCAGTAAGCCGAGAAGGGCGATATGCGTTTGGCTGACTTCGACAACAAAACAATTTCAATTTATAAAAATCAGATTATGAGTAAAATAGATCTTAGAAGTACAATATCCTCGATCCCGTAGAGGGTATTGTATAACTCCTCCTATGACACGCTTTTTGCCGAGGAGATGAAACCCGAGCTTACGGGCTATGAAAAAGGGCCAACTCACTGAGCTGGGTGCGGTTAAGTGATGACAGGTATCTACACAGGGCGCTCTCCCTCAGTGATAAATTCTTCGTCTTGACGTACATGATACAACTCGCGATACCAAAACCACACACGCACACACACACACGCGCGACGAGCGACGAGTACAAAAGCGATAATACGACCCATCACTCTGAGGCTTGGACTGAACTCAAAAAGATCGCGCTACCAAAGAGCTTTCCAACAAACGACTTTGTTGTAGACGCTTTCTGCGGTGCCAATGAGAATACTCGCCTCAAAACTCCGTTTCATTATGGAGGTGGCTTGGCAAGCTCACTTTGTGACGAATATGTTCATTCGCCCACAGCCGAAGAGCTCGCCAACTTTGGAGGCCCGACTTGTAATCGTGAGATGCCTCCAAGGCTAAGGTAGAAAACTACAAAGAACTCGGCAGACGGCGAGACTGCTGTAGTGTTTAACCTCACCGAAAAGATGCAGATCATCCTCAATACCTCAGTGTGAAATGTAGAAGGGATAGTCTCTTATATGAATTACCTCAACCCGCTAAGTGGACGCGCCTCTATGCACTGCTCTGCCAATGCAAGCTCTGGATGTAGAAGGGGAGACGGCCATCTTCTTCGTCTCGGGTACGTCAGACAACCCTCTCTACGGATCCCAAGCGCAAGCTCACGGTGGCGAGCGACGAACACGGCTGGGACGATGATGGCGTTTTCAACTACGAAGGTGGTTGCTATGCCACGTAATTAATCTGAGCAAGGAGAGCGAACCCGACATTTACAATGCAATCCGTCGTGATGCTCTTCTTGAGAACGTGAAACCGTAGATGCCAACGGCAAGATCGACTGCGATAAGAGTGTAACGGAGAATACCCGTGTATCTTACCCTAATCCACCATATTGAGAACGTCAGTTTAAGCTCTGTATCGAAGGCCGGTCACGCCTCTAAGGTCATTTTCCTCTCCGGCCGATGCCTCGTTGTGTGCCTCCGGTTTCGATCCTTACGCCTGAGCAAACGCAATACTACTCCTCTCCGGATTTACGGCAAAACTCGCTGGTGCGGAGCGTGGAGTGCGGAGCCTACGCCTACTTTCTCCGCCTGTGCTTCAGAGCCGCTTTCCTCTCTCTCCATCCTACAAAGTATGGGCAGGAGCTTGTAAAGCGTATGAATGCTGATGGAGCCAAAGCGCATCTTGTGCAAATGCGGGTTGGAGATGGAACGGGCAAGCGTGTCTCTATCAAGGATACGCGTGGTATCATAGATGCGATTCTCGATGGCTCTATATAGATAAGGCTCCCACGAGGAGATCTACTTCCGTTTTACGGTTCCCACAGAGCTTCCAGGGTAGATTCTAAGATTCTCGATCCCCCGTGATACGTATGCTGATGCCTCAGGTGGGATGCTAAGGCGCGCACTTGAGCGAACGTTTTCATCAAGAACTTTACCAAGTTTACCGGTAATGAAGCGTAAAGCGCTGGTAGAAGCGTCCAGCTGGACTAAAGGTTTCTCTTATATCCTTCTTAGAGATTCTCCTAATTCGCTTATCCCTAAGGGTGAGTGGGATTTCTATTTTCTTTATCGGGGCTTTAGTAAGAGCTCAAAAAGGAGGAGGTGTCTCGTCTCTGCTCTGTAGAGGGGTGCTCCACTCTCTCTATCTTTTGCAGTAGTTTTTACTGATAAAAACAAGAATAAAATGATGAAGAAATTATCTGTTTTGAGGAGTAGTTGCAGTGGCTTTGTTGCTTTTCTGCTTGTAATGCAACTTAGTATTGTAGGTGTCCCCACGGATACAAAAAGAGACATGGGAAAAGGTGCAGAGATAATCGAAAAAGAAGGTCGATGCCGACAAGTTTAAGGTTATTGGATTGAACCTAAGGAGAGAGACTCGTTCGGGACAAGAATTGGACAACGAACTCAACTATTGCAGCGTATTGATGGTAGACAAGGATGGTGCTGCGTGGCAACAGGTCTTCTTTGTAGATGGCACCATTGGCAACCTTTCTTCCTACTCACTCGAGAGGGGCGCGATTTTTCGGATGTTCCTGCACTTGATGTAAAGAGCATCTCTCGAAGAGTATGTAAAACAGATCGATGCTGCCAAGAAGATAATTGAAGCAGAAGGTCTTAAGTTCTGCTGTGTAGACTCTCTATAGTATCGACAATTCTCGTAATGATGGAGAGAGGGTATGTGAGTTCACTTTTGAATGTTACTGAGAAGGAGGCTAAGAAGGGGTAAGTAACGCTGGCCGCACCTCTATCGAATACTCACGAAGTTCCTTTTGTTGTTTTCAAACAGGTGTAGTTTCGCTTGAGGGGTAGTGATGCTGACGAAGATATTGATGGTGATGCGATCTAGACTAAGAGATCGATATTTCGCCCTCCCTCTTCGCTTTACTCGAGGGGACAAAGGGAGTCTTTCGGGGATGTGCAAAAGTGGCTCTTGTGGAGCTACGACTTTTGCCGGCGGAGAGACTCCTATCCCTAGGAGAGGAGGATACATAGTTTGGGGTGAATAGATACGGGGATCCTCATTGTGAGTCACTGGCTGAAGGAAGTTTTTCTGCCCAAAAAGGTCGTTCCCTTTTGCCTGAGAATGAAAATTTTTGCCTGGGAAATTTTTGATTTCCAGCTGAAAACACCCCCATCGTTTAGGGGTGGTAAATCTGTTTTATTTCACCCAGAGAGAAAAAGATCCTTCGGGGATGCTTTGCTCTTTGGGAGGTCGCTCTTTTTCTCCTCTCTCTCGGAGAAAAACAACTGAGAAAACGAAGAGGATTGAACGGAATAAGCTAACTTTGTCCCATAAGAACGAGATTCGTATGGAAGATAGTAGAGCTTTACGGAAGGGTATTTGCACTTCTACATTACTTATCGTGAGATTGATGCTGCCATCCGTCGTATGGCAGACGAGATACGAGCAGACATGGAAGGCAAAGATCCTCTCACGTGGTGATCATGAGACGGCGCCTTTATGTTTGCTTCCTGAGTTGCTGAGTTATATCGGCACAGAGCATGAGGTCGCTTTTGCTCGCTACTCGTCGTATCAAGGGACGCAGTCTACCTTCAGCCTTAAGGAGGTAATGCCCGTTAGTGCCCCCCTCAAGGGGCGTCACGTTGTGATCTTGGAGGATCTTATCGACTCCGGCTACACGATGCAAAATGTAAAGGCCTTATACCTCGATGAGGGGGCTCTAGAGGTGCGTATCGCAGCCATGCTCACAAAAACCCAAGGCTCTAAAGTGTGATGTAAAAGCAGACTATGTAGGGCTTGAGATCGACAACGATTTTATTGTAGGCCACGGCTTAGATTTCGATGATAGAGGGCGTATGCTCCGAGATATTTACAAACTCAAAGAGTGATGATAAACCTAATCTTATTTGAGCCCCGGGGTCGGGCAAGGGTACCAAAGTGCCAATTTGGTACAGCGTTATCAGCTAATGCATGTATCGACCGGAGATATTCTCCGTGCAGAGATTAAGGCGGAGACAGCGCTAGGCCTCAAGGCTAAAGGCTTTGATAGAGGCCGGTCACTTGGTACCCGATGAAGTGATCATTGGCATGATGGAGACCTCGTCGCCTCTCATCCCGATGTAAAAAGGCTTTGTCTTCGATGGCTTCCCTCGTACCGTAGGTCAGGCCCAAGCCCCTCGATCTTTGCTCAAACGTCACCAGACCAAGGCAGTGAGTGCTATGCTTGAGACTTTCTGTGCCCGATGAAATGGTAATTGAGCGTTTGCTCCTCCGCAAAGAGAAGGAGGATCGTAGCGATGATAACATAGATACCATTAACAATAGACTCTAAGGTCTATCGTACACAGACGGCTCCCGTCTCGGAGTATTATGCCCAGCAGGGTAATCTCCATTTGGTCGATGGTACTGGTAAAGTAGAGGAGATCTCCGAGCGTCTCTACCAAATTATTGATAAACTCTGCTTAGGCGACTGCTGAGGGTAGATGGCAGAAAGCAATTTTGTAGACTATGTGAAGATCTACCGCCGCCTCGTAAGGGCGGTAGAGGTTCGGCTACACTTCCGTCGTGAAAAATATATCCCCAAAGGTGCGGACCCGATGGGGAGATGGTGGTAATGGCGGGAGTATTTACATTCGCGCCAACCGTAATTATTGGACGCTTCTTCACTTGCGTTTCAATCGGCATATATATGCCCCGAGTGGCGAGAGTGGTGCAGGTGCCTCAAGACCGGCTCTTCGGGTAATGATGTGATAACAGAGGTGCCCCTTGGTACCTCCGTGTACAGACGCTACAACCGGGGAGTTTATCTCGATGTTACACGCCACGAAGAGCAAAAACTTCTCCTCTCAAGTGGAGGAAAGGAAATTCCTTCTTCAAAAAAATGCTACCAATCAGCTGCTTCGCACAACCCGGCGAACCGGCACAGGAGCGTGAGATCATCTTGCAGCTCAAGACCCTCGCCGATGTAGGGCTAGTGGGCCTACCCAATGCCGGTAAGTCTACTCTGTTGAGTGCCATAACAGCGGCTAAACCCAAGATTGCCGACTATCCCTTTACTACCCTTGTTCCTAACCTCGGAATTGTTAGTTATAGAGATAATCGCTCTTTGTAATGGCAGATATCCCCGGTATTATCGAGGGTGCTGCAGAGGGACGTGGATTAGGGCTTCGCTTCCTCCGCCATATCGAACGCAATTTATCCTCCTCTTTATGATCCCTATTGATACAGAGCATATCTATCGGGAGTATGAAGTCTTGCTTGCCGAGTTGCTCGGCACAATCCGGGTTAGTTCTAAGCGTCGTCTCCCATGCGATTACCAAATGCGACTCTGGCTGACGACGAATTGATCGAGATGGTTCGTGAGAGAAATTCCTCAAGAGCCACCTCATATTTTCATCTCGGCAGTGGCACAACGTGGCCTTTACAGAACTAAAAAGATCCGTGCTCTGGCAAGAGCTCAATCGTGAGATGCCCTACGACAATACAGAGTTGGTACGCGAGGCTATGCAGGTAGAGACTCTCCACGACGATGATGCTCTTTACAATAAAGAGGGAGCTATTGAGTGGCTAGAAGACGACGAGGACGACGAAGACGAATTGCTTTGATATTGAGTGGGATGATGAGGTAAAAGATGAGTTAGGGCTCAACGATTAACCTCTCTCTCCACAAGTTTAATCGTTACGCAAAGTAGCACATATCCATAGCTGCAAACCTATTTTTGGGTTGGCTACGACTTTTACTCTAAACTTTTATGAGACACCATGTATCTATAGCTCTGATTTTTGCTCGGCTTTTGTCCCCATTTTTCCATGGCAATAATTGAGGCAAAGGTCTCTAATGATGCCTAAGACCTCCTGGCTCAAAATGGAGATGGATAGGCTCATGGCACAAGTGGTTCTCACCACGCAACTGATAAGATAAGGGAGATGCTCGCCATCCATTATACGAGAGCAGCTTACAAACTCTGTGGCAAAGATCCCAATCGCTACCGACCGGCTGCCGAGCAGTTGCGCCGCCGCATTGTCAGGCTTGGGGTTGTATTGGATCAATCAGCTTGTCGATTTGGGAACATCGTCTCCATAGCTACGGGGTATTCACTTGGCGTCTTCGATGCCGATACCCTACAAGGGGATATAACATTGCGTATTGGCTCTGCTGATGACCACTTTGAGGGGATTGGCTCGGCGTGCTTAACGGGAGGGGTTGCCCATTTTACGAAGATGCTCTAGGTACTTTTGCATGACCCTGACAGCGACTCCAGAGCGCAGCAAAGTAGAACTATCTACTCGCAACGCTCTGATCTTTATCAATCAATTATGTTCCCCAAGAGGAGGGAGGAGACGCCCTTCTGCAAGAGGCAAAAGAGCAGACTATTGAGCTACTTCGGCGGTTTGTAAGCAACAGATATCGACTCACAATGGTTGCTAGCCGCTCGGTGTAGTGACTGACTTGCTGCATTAGAGGCTGTAGGCAATCCTTACAGATAGTTCCGGACAGCTGCTGGCCTCAGTAGAGTAGTGATTATCCCCCATTCTCCCTCCGACTGACCGATTATCGGGACCGAAAGGAAAGGCTAGTTTTAGGCCCGCTCAGCGCCCAAGTACCAACGTCCGCTATTCCCTATAGGGCGTAAGAACCGCATCCTACTCCCCGCCTGCATAATAGGGCTTGCCTAATGCTGTGGGTGCCAAAGAAGGAACTCCGCACAGCCTTTACTTGAGCGTAAAAACCTGACCAAAAGTTCTCGAGAAGTAGTCTTGCCATGGAGAGATGGCTATGTTAGGTATTTCAGCCAGAGGTGCGTTGAGATCGGCACCGAGAGAAAATTGGGAGAGAGCGCACGTTCGACCCTAGGTTAATTCCAAAAAGAAGGTGCTGAGGTGCGGTACTTATAAGGGTCTGGGGACACCGCTTTTTGTGTCACTTTTTGTTGTGCAAGGCTAGGGTGCGATAGAGGCCAAAGAGCGGCTCCGCAAAGGATTGCGTGGTAGAGCCAATGGTGCTTTCTTATTCATCATTGTTTTGATAGTTAGTGTGTTGTTAGTTTTTATTTTTGTTGTAGAGTCGAGGCTAAATAAGGGCGTAGCAAAGTAACTATCCGATATCTCCTACGAGTAAGATGTGGAGGATCGGGTGCACCCATCGTCTAAGTGCAGGCGTGAAGATAGTGGAAAATTGTGATATGTTACGCAAATAGGGGATTCCCCATACAACAATCATATCTCCATTTCCATGACTTATCATTGTCAAACCTCCTTCTGCAAGAGGCAAAGAGCAGACTATCGAGCTACTTCGGCGGTTTGTACAAGCAACAGATATCGACTCTACAATGGTTGCTAGCCGCTCGGTGTCGTGACTGACTTTGCTGCATTAGAGGTCTGTAGGCAATCCTAACAGATAGTTCGGAATAGCTGCCGGGCTTAGTAGAATGTAGCAGGTTATTCCCAGTCTCCTCCTAAGGCTGGACGATCTCCTCCGTCACCAAGCGGGAATGGCTAGCTTGATCCCGCAATCGGCACCTAGTGCCAACGTCCGGTTTTCCCTATAGGAAGTAAAAATCCGAGATCCTACACCCCCGCCTGCGTAATAGGGGCGCATCGAGATACTGTAGCACCGAAGAAGTAACCCGCCACAGCCTTTACTCGAGCGTAAATCCCGCGCCTACAGTACCCGTGAAATAGTATTTAGCCATCGGGGAGATGGCTATGTTGGGTATTCTAAAAAGCCATAGGTGCGTTGTGAGATCGGCACCGAGAGAGAAAATTTGGGAGTGAGGGAGCGTTCGATCCCAAGGTCAATTCCAAAAAGAAAGTGCTGAGGTGCGGTACTTACAAAGGGTCTCGGAGGCTCCGCTTTTTATGTCACTTTTTCTTGTGCAAGGCTAGGTACGATAGAGACCAAAAAGGTAGCTCCGCAAAAGAATTGTGGTAGAACCAATGGCATTTTCTATTCATTATACTTTGATAATTAGTGTATGTTGTTGGTGTGTGTTGTAGATCCAAGACCAAGCAAGGGTGTAGTATAGCAACGAATATCAGCTATGCAATGGCAGCTTATCGCTCGGTATTGAGAACTAAATTGCCGGACTAGAGACGGCAGGCGATCCTAATAGATAGTTCCGGAATGGATGCCGGGCTTAGTAGAGTATAGTAGGGCAACCCCCATTGTGGTCTTACGGCTGGCCGGTTTTTATCGACCCCAAAGGGAATGGCTAGTTTGACCCCTCCATCAACGCCAAAGTGCCAACGTCCGGTTTTCCCTACGGGGAGTAAAAATCCGAAGCCTACTCCCGAGGCCTGCATAATAGGGAGCGTCTAATGCTGTAGTGCCAAAGAAGAATCCTGCCACAGCCTTTGCCCGAGCGCAAATCCCTGAGCTCACAGTGCCCGTGAGAATAGTACTTTACCATGGGGGAGATCGCCATATTGGGCATTTCTACAAAAGCCGGAGATGCGTCTGAGATCGGGCTGAGAGAAACTTTGGGAGAGAGCGCACGTTCGACCCCTAGGTCAATTCCAAAAAGAAGGTGCTGAGGTGCGGTACTTATAAGGGTCTTGGGGACACCGCTTTTTGTATCACTTTTGTGTTGAGCAAGGCTAGAGCGATAGAGGCCAGGTGCCCGCAAAGGATTGTGTGGTAGAACCAATGGCGTTTTCTTCATTATTACTTTTTATAACTAGTGTGCTGTTGGTATTTCCTTGTTGTAGAGGCCAGTCTAGACAAGGGCATAGTAAAGGACCCACCCCGCAGCTCCTGCAAGTACGATGAGGAGGATTGGGTGTACCCACGCTTGATTGCGGCTATAAAAGTAATAGAAAATAATAAAATACTGCGCAAGTCTGGGAAGTTCTCATGTACTACAATGGTCTCAGCATTCCCATGGCTTATCCATTGCCAAACGCCCTCTGCATGAATCGAGAGGAGTAGGGCTGCCGAGTGCAATAGAGTCCAACAGAGGCGAGGGCGGATCCCACAAAAGGCCGCTTCTACCCATCGGTTTTGTCGGAAACGTGAGAAGGCCATGGAGATGAGCATCACCAGGAATAAAGGAGGGAGCGAGACGGCTAATGTGGCCACAATAGCCCTCGAGGATAGAGCCCGTAGCCGTGTAGCCAATATAGGTGGCGCTATTGATGCCGATGGGCCCGGTGTGACTTGGCTCAACGCCACTATATCCGTGAATTGTTGTTCCGTGACCCAGCCTTGCTACCACTACTTCGTCTTGTACAAGAGAGAGCATGGCGTAGCCCCTCCGAAGCCGAAGAGTCCGATTTGGTGCGTCCAAAAGAGCTGTAAGAGAAATAGGGTAGTCATACTCTTTTGTTAGGCTCAACCTCGCTTCTGTTGCTTTAGTTTGCGCTGATGCCTTCTTGGTAAAAGTATCCCCAACCCTCCTGATATTAGGGATGATTAGGATGGAGAAACTCCGAAAACCAAACCAAAAGAGCTGAAAGAGAATAGGCACGATAAGCCACCCATTGGATAGGCGTCATGGTACGCCAAGTGGTGTAAATCGGCATTACTAATAAGGGCGACTACTGCAGGGCGAATCCCTCGCATTATAGCCGCAATATGGGGATTACTTTTTAGCACTCTCAAAGGTGAATAGCAAGTAGAAGGATAATGACAAAAGAGGGGAGAATAGTCGAGGGCCGCAATGGAGCCTCCTCTCTTGCCCGCAAGGCGGTAACCCACAAAGATGGATATATTGACCGCAAATACTCCAGGGAGCGATTGGGCAACGGCAAATAGGTCGATGAACTCTTCGTGAGAGCCAGTGCTGCTCCACACATCCTCTCTATGAGGGGCAACATGGCATACCCTCCCCAAAGGTGACCTACTATACGCAAAAAGGTAGTGAAGAGGGGAGGAGAAGAGGCGTCATAGGGGCGAGGCTAGAACCGACCTCAGGCACTCGCTTGCTACTACTCGTTGCCTTAGCCGGTTTCAGCAGCCTTGCTTGTTTTGGCCCACTTTGGTTGTTTTCTCCTTGCTTTGTTGGCGGCGAGCTCGTGCTGTATGTCCTTTATGGTGGTGGCCTTCGTACGTCTCTTTTGCCTCCGTTGTCACCTCTTCGGGGGCATCAGTTTTGGGTTGTTTCGCATCCAAAGACCTTCCTCAAAGCTTTTTAGCTCCTGCTCAATGCGTTGCTGTTCGTTGCGGAGGGAGTCCGGCGTGGGCAGTATTGAGCGAGCTCGCGAGTCTATTCTGAGTCTTATAGAGTACCTCCGTTGTATAACCTCATGCGGAAGTAATTGTCGAGTGGAGGTGGTGGCGTTATTGAGGTCGCTCAGCATTACGGGTTGCATAGCCAGGTAGGGGCGAATAGCTCGTAGGTAACCCAGAAGAGAGGATATCGAGCGGCTCTTCGGCCTCACCTGTATCGTGCATTACGGGCGAGAGGGCAAAGTACTTTTGGTATCAATGGTGCTCCGATGGGATCGAAGTAATATTCTTCTTTCAAGAAGTGAGCTTTTACGAGTTCGGAGGTATATCGGCTTCGGCTACCACGTAATGCGCATTCCTTCTCGGTTGGCATCTTCTTCGAATAGGATGCCAAAGCGTCTAGAAAAGTCGGAGAAGTTGAGTTTATGTTTAGCATCAAAGGCTTCGTATCCATCCGTGTACTCATAAACATCAATAGCCCCTTTGTTGACGAGTTTGAAGAGGGTAGAGAAGAGGTTCTGCTCCGTCCTCGGTAGGACGAGGAGGGTAGTAGAGAGCAGCGTTCTCGGCACTGTCGAGGCTGACTTCTCGGTAGATGACCCGCTTCCAAGGGGGCGTTGCTGCTATTCTTCTCTAGCCGTTGGTTTGAGTTCAGGAAGCACGTACACTCAGCCCATCTTGCCGGGGCTCTTGTTGCTCTTGTTGAGAGCGGCGAGAGGGTGGCACTTTGCGCACAGTGGCGGCTTTTGTCGTGTCGTTTTGAGCCCAGCTATGGGTGAGGCTCAAGGAGAGGGCCATAGGGCTGCGGAGAGGTGGCAGGCTATATGATTATAGAACTTCATGCTTATCTACTTAACTTCCTATCAATGGGCGGATTTTGCGCTCACACCGTCGGGACCACGGGCCATATTACTTCGCTGATGTAGAAGCGTTTGCCACGAGAGGGGAGCGTATGCGTGAGAGTTGTCGTTCAGAGAATCGGTCCCCTTGTCCCACCTCGGGCATGGCATTTCCCATCTGGTCGAAGAAGGTGAGTTGGAAGCGAACTACCGAGCAGGATACCTCCAGTATGTCGTCGTCGATGGCGGCTTTTGATTCCTCCGGCTGCTAGGAGATCGCGCTTGGCGAGGCCCTCCACGGAATCGTTTGCTCGCTCCGTTGGCATCCTTGTACTCAATGTAGGGGAGCGGATCGGGTAGAGAACGAACTCGCAATCGCTGTTCGGCTACTTTCTACACTCACCATCCATCCCCCGTGCCGATACACTTATGACGGCTTCTGTACCTACTTTGGCAGGGCGAGCTACCCACTGATTCCCTCGTTTGGTGAGACTACCATTGCTCATCGTTGCCGATATCGCTTCGCCGGCAACACCGGGCACGGCTATGTTGATGGGGTTGTCTATCACCGCGTAAGTACGTTCATCAAGGTAGGAGCAATGGAGGCCATGGGAGCTGTGACCGTGTATTCGAGTTAAACTCTAGCGCTCTCGAGCTGCCATCTCCGCGCTCGCATTTCGATGAATCCCTTGATGGGGAAAGAGCCCGAAGTGCCGGTTGGTACACTATATATCCCACGGCTTGATGCGGGGAGTTCCTTACCATTGACCACGATACGGGGCTGCTGGGTAGAGTCTACACTGCTCAGTACAATTTGGGCGCGGTAGGTTCCCACTCATTACGATCTGACTTTCCGGCACTACTTGTAGCCTCTATTTTATTTGACACGGAAGTCGCCAATATCAATGCTTTCGGATAAGTTCGCTCAAAAACTCGCCCTCCACGTTGCGTAGATCCGTCTGAATTTGTGTGAGAAGAGTTACTGCAGCAATGGTAGGCATCCCCTCAAAAAGAGGTTCTCCCAGGTTGAACCCCTCGGAGCTGTGGAAAGGATATTTTCCATAGCGTGACGCTTACCGCTGTCGAGCATCATACTCCCGGCCAATTGGCGGAAGTGCTCAATACGAGAGCGCAACTGTGCTCCCTTGTGGTCTAGCGGATTGAGCATAATGGCTGCGGAGGCATTCATAGCATCCTTTGCGGTCGATATTGTTTCACATCTCCATCTTTGCCGTCCGTTTTTACAACGATAAGTTGCTTTGAGTTCGTCGATAAAATTGGTAGAGCTGAGTCGGCTGCACTACTGTATCTGTTTGCCCCGAGCAAAAAGCTGTGCTGCCTTGTCCGGATTATGGTTGTAGGCACTGCTGCAGCTCCATACCGGGATGCGGTCGTTCGTTCTGGTCGTGGTCGCGCAAAGCATTTGGGTGAGGCCTTCCCCACCTTGTCAAAGCCTGCCAGTACATCCGAAGACACATTGAGGCTACCATGGCAATGAAGACGAGATATTAGATTGATCATCTTCTGCCGATTGCGATTGCCCCGAAGATCCTCCCGAAGCCATATTGAACTACGCGATTTATTATTTGGGTTTGATGGGGGTTGGTACTGCTCGTCTCGTGAGGGGGATGGGCATCATACGATGACGTATAGCCCGGACGATAGGTCGGGATAGGCATTGCGAGACATCATGGAGGCGCCCATATTGATGGTCATAGGCATCCAATAGACGTGCATAAATGCGGTTTAAGTCGCACAGTTGGCAGAGCCATGTGGGCGTTCTCCATACGGAATGCGTTACTGTCTCCGAGGCTTCCTCGTACATCTCGCGCATGCGATCGAGACCGGCATTGATTCCTTCGATGGCTGCAATTTGCTGATTTTACATCAGCAACTGCGCCCTCGTAGGCGGCGTTGAGCCCTCGTAATGTTTCTTGCCGAGGCTGCTATCTGTTCGTTATATTGTGCCGTATGTCTCGTTGAGCGTCTGTAGGTTGATGCTCTGCCATTGCTGGGTCATGCCGCTGGTGAGATCACCCAGGCGAGAGAGCTGGTCGATGGCTCCGCTGAGTCCCTGTATGCTGCCACGGAGTTGGTCAGCTCCTCTGGGAGAGTACTCTGGCGAGTGAAACCTCCGGGGGCTGCGGCCTGAGGTGTGAAGAGAGGAGGGCTCGAAACTCTCTGCACGCTGCCGTGCTGCTTCTGCCCTTTGGGTGAGATAGTCGCGCTGCTGCTCTATGTCTCTGTGGGCTTCTTCCCCCAGACCTGCATTGAGTTCGGGGAATACTTGTCCCATTTGTAGGTTTCTTCAGGTTGCTCGAAGCCTCGAGATGAAGAATACGAGGAACCTGTCATCATCCCAACGAAGAGCATTTGATCGCCAAAAGACCAGTGTAAGAGCTTAAAAAGAGCTCTACTGACGACGGCTGCTCCCAACTCATGGGCTACGTTGAGGACCTTTTTCCCACGGCGGCTGCCAAGAAAAAGACTGAGTTTGCCGACTATTTGTTTCATAGGTCTCTTTTTGCTATCTTGTTGCTTCTGAGGAGTAGCTAATGTCTGCGTACGCAGCGGAACCCAATGTATGAGCGAGCTTTTACCTTGTGATTCGTAGCTGCGGTGGCGGATTGTATAGCGCAATATCTTTCCACGAACCCCCACGCACCACTTTGCGGCGGAGACCTGCGTCGCGTAGATCGGCATGATAGTCCAGCTCCGGTTGATGTCGTCTACATCTTTGTAGCTGAGGCTGAGTAGGCGGACTCGGTCCACCGGCAAACGTTGCCTCGCCATGTCAAAACAATCCAAAGTCGTTGGGCGAGAACGATCCCACCTGACTGGTGATAAGGTGCCCGTCTGCGGTGTAATCGCCTTCCCGGGTTTGAAGTTGCCTCAGGTAGCAACTTGTCGCTTCTGTAGGTCCTGAGCGCTCCATGGGTAGCGTCGGTTGCCACGCCCACACGTGCAGCGTATTCCCCCTGCCTCGGTGGGCAAGGAAGTCTTCGAGGATCATGCCTCGGGCATGTTGAGCCCGTTTGACGGAAAGAGGCTGAGCGCCAAGCGCAGAAGGCTTTGAGCCACTCCCAGATACCCTGAGCTGGGATAATTGTCGTAGCCCGATGGTTGAGCAGTAGAGGTGTGCATACTGGCGTTGGTGGAGTTGTAGTCTTGCACCCAGCAAGCTTCGTCCGGATAGATGGCTACTATATAGGGTATTGAGGAAGTCGGATTGCTGGCAAGACGGCGCGTAAGGGTTTGGCGGCAATGCGGCGCGTTGTCGTCGATATAGCGGTGTCTTGGCAATGGTCGGTAGTTCGAGGGCCCCAAGCTCCGCAGGAGGGTGAGGGAGGTACGCAAGGCGAGCATCTGAGAGCGATAGAGGGCTGCGGCATGATAGTCGTAGCGCTGGTAACGATAGACCATTTGAGAAGGATCCAACCCCCGCTCGTGGGTTACGGGGTTGGTGTAATAGACACTGTTGATGCATTGAGTTCCTCTTCAGTGGCACGCTTTTGGTAGGGATGGGGCGTGACCAATCGAGGTGCGGCTCAATAGGATTGTCGTACTTGTCGGTCGTGATTTTGTAGTCGGGGGTTCCCTCCATAGGCAGGATCGGCTAGGCGTTCCCTTATGATAGAAGTCGCGTACAAAATAGACAAACTGACGGTACTGCGCATTCGTAATTTCCGTTCTATCCATCCAGAAGGCATCTACCGATATCGCTTTTGATTCTGCGGGGAAGCCCCAAAGACTATCTGCTTGGGTATGCCCGAGAACGATCGAACCGCGAGGGATAAGTACCGCGCCGTAGGGCGAAGGGCCTCTTGCCACGAAGCAAGCGAAGCGCCTCCAATTCGCCACCTAATGTAGAGCGAGGGCGTGAGGCACAAGCTGCGAGGAGCACCAGAGTTACCAAACCAATCAATGCCGGTGCAAGTGATGTCTTTTGTCATCTGCTATTCTTCTTATTCGCATCTGTCTCTGTCCCTTCTATGAGGCTGGCCTCAGTGGGCGGAAGACGTCCTGTTAGCTTAACGCACAAGGCGCATACTTTAGTATAGACTTTCTAATCTTCTGCCTACGCATGGCGTAACCCAGGGCGTGGAATCGTTGCTTTTTCTTCCGGGAGAACCCCCAGGTGGTCGATGAGGCGAGGAGCCTCAGGGGTAGTCGTAATGCACCACTGAGGATCTGAATTGCTCGGGTGTTTGGCGTGAGCTTGCTCTATGTGGGGAGGCCTTTCATGGTGTGAGCAGGGACCCACTCGGGCGGAGGGCGCTTACCGAATGGAGGTCTATCGTGGCACTCTCGGGCGTAGAAGGCTTATCCGCTCGAAGGGTATGAGGCTGGCGTCGAGCCCAAAATGCTCTAACGCTAGTCTCTACTGCCATGCAGCGTGCCTCGGGCTGCCATCGGCAGAAAAATCCTGCGATATGGGGTGCTGTGCGCTCTGCCTGAGTCAATACATCGAGTCGGATATTGGGTTCTCCCTCCCAGCAATCAAGATAAAATGCCTCTATTCTGTCGGAGCTTAGGGGCTCGCAGAAGGGCATCGCTATCGGCAATAGCTCCTCGGGCTGCATTGAGTATAAGAGGCCTTTTGCGGCATTGTTGGAGAAACTCCTCTCCCAAAAAGATGATAGGTGGGTACTTCTCTTTGGTAAGTGGGGTGTGAGGTTATGATGGTAGCTTGTGGGCGACTCTTCCAGCGGAGAAGCCTTCTCACCCTCGTACTCTGCCCCTAGGTGGATCCACTAGTAGCGTTTTTGATGCCTAGGGCCTCAGCCATTGCTGTACATTGCCGCCCACATGACCTACCCCTATAATCGTCAAGGGTCTCTTGCGCAAGGGTCCTTTTGAGGCGTAGGGCCCTCGCTCGGCAAGCACCCCATCACCCAGTGAGCTACGGATCGGCATTGCAGCCCGGGGAGTTGCGCCATAGGATCCCATGAGAGGAGCAGTAGTCTCTATCAATATGGTCAGAATCCAGCCGTGGCGGTGGCTATGGGAGCGAATCGAGGTGCCCTCGAGGAGACTTTTGGTTGCAACGTGTGACGCTGCGGATCAGTAGCCCTTCGGCTTTTTCTTCGATAAGTCGCTTGCTGGGTGATCTCTTGGGAGGGGCAAGTAGGGTAACATCGGCCACGGCATCGAGGTAATCCTGCGAGATAGGGGAGGGATTGGTCGGCTACAAGACGAGGGCGAGTAATTTGAGGACATAGAGCAATATAGTTCGTTTTTTATGCCCTCAAAGGTACAAATTCTCGAACCGTTGCCCTCTCTCTCTTTTCCTCTAGGCTATTTGCGAAAAATTTCTTGCCCTAAAACAAAAGAAAAATCAGCCGGAAATACATCCATTTTCTGCCCTGAAATCTAGGGCAGGAGCAGAGAAATCTTTCTAGGCAGGGATATCATCAGTCTCCATACTCAGCCAAAAGAAACAGAGCCTTCTACCCGGTGGTAAAAGACCCTGCTTCTCGTTTATGTCTCTGGAGCAACTCGCCTTATCAGAGTGTGATACCCTTGCCTACAGAGCCATTGCACTCAGCAATGAATACTCCATGTAGGTTCTCACCCTTCGAAGAGGATCGCTCGTTATTCGTAACACCGGAGATGATGAGATTGCCATTTCATCGAAGATATTGACCTTCTTCCGATAGCCTTGGGGGAGTTGTTTACCTCAATGTTATTCCCTTTGACACTAATGTTTAGCGCACCCTTTAGGCTGTTTTTCAATCTCCTTTAGTCCGTTGCCAATGCCGGTATAGTCGTAAAAGTCACCTTGAGCATTGCTGTGCTACTACTTCCATTTCTTCTTCAACGCTATTACTGCCGCCTCATCCGAAACTTTGTTTTCGTCTTTGGGGTCTCGTCATGAAAATACACCTTTCATACGGCAATATCCTCTGTGTCCAGCAGATCGAGAGAGGTTAGCTGCAATCTTTTAGTTACATCAAACCTAGTTTTGTTGCCTGCAATGACAAGGATTCTCATCCTGGATTCTTAGAATGTCGAGATCTGTAAACGATCAACAGACCCTCGATAGAGAGCTGGCTGAGCATCAGGTGTTGGAGAGATCAAGCTCTTGAGTGCGCTCTTAGGGCTGTCAGTGTCTCAAGCACAAAGCGATTTCGAGAGGTCTATTTCGGCAATCTTTGTACTGTCGATGCTTGAACTTATAGATCGGTGCACTTGTAACGTCCAAGCTTGTATTTCCTCTATTCCCGGCAACAGATAAGGATAGTAGTGCGGGCATCTCCGTTGTGGGATCTGTTTTGATGAAGTTGTCCGAGATGTCAGCACCTGTATATTGTCGGTTTTTCAATTTGAGATTCTTTACCTTGCTGTTCTTGATGGCGATATTCTCCAAGAGATCGGTATGGGATAGGTCGATGCTTTCCGAGTTACAATCCGCCTCAAAGACTACCAATCTCGTTGTTGGCGGTGAGGTCTAGACTCTTGATAAGGGGGTTGCTGGAGATATTGATGCGTTGAGATAGGGTTCTTGCTGAAGTCGACGGTCTGGATTTTAGGATTCTCGTCGAGGTAGATGGTCTCTAGTCGTGGAAGCCCTGAGAGATCTACACGGGTCAGCTCGTTGTTTGATAGGTAGAGATGCTTGAGCGTTGCAGGAGCTTGCAAGAAGTCGAGAGACTGCATGTCGCAACTCATAAAGTCTGACATTCTCAAGAGCTTTGTTGTTGGAGACGTCCAGAGCCTTTGGGGAACTCGTTGAGCATAAGAGAGAGTTGCTTGATGCAATCATTCTCTGCAAACTCTATGTTTGTGAGTCGATCCATAGGCGCTAGCAAAACCTTGGCAGGTACCATAGATCTGCTCACTCGTTTCCCTTTGAGAGGAATGTTCCTCGGCATCCACTGCACTGGCCGGTTTCTGCCGTAGCCTGCGTCAATTAGGAGGCTCTTTGAAATCTTCTTCGGATCCTGCAAAGAGAAGGAGATAGACCCCTCACTAATTGGGGAGCATCGATGAGTGGTCATGGTAATGAGAGGCGCTGTGCATTCGCGCTGATAACACCCGTAAATAGTAATAGGGGTGGTGTAGATAGAGGTAAGAGATATCGTTTCATCTTCGATTGTTTAGTCGGTCCTATTTTCTTGTTTTGGTCAGCCACATCTGCGAAGATAAGCAATGATTTGGATATTCTGCTCCCGAGTTTATTTTTCTTTCTCGTTGCGTATCAAAACACTTTTGCCTCAAAATGATGCGTGGAGATAGGCTTGCTTCATCTTTTATCGGGCCTCCGGTCTCCTCTCGATCCGATGAGAACTCTCTTTCCCGGTTGGGATCCTCCGGTTTTATCCTCTTGTGTCGTGTCGTTTATTCGGTGGGAAGGATTTTTCTTGTTTTGTGTTATTCAGAAAGTTCTTTGTATCTTCACCCCTCAGGAAGTAGACTCTTGTAAGAGTCAAGATGTCTCCTCCTCAGTTTTTAGCACAAAATATAAGTATCTGCTATATTAGTTGTAGTATTAAAGTACGAAGAGTGAAGTAAAGTTTGGACTAGGTGATTGCTATCGGTGTAGCCTTGGGTGCTGCCATAGCTTATTTCTCTGATAAGGAAAAGCGCAATAGCTTTGTAGATGATGTAATGACAACAGCAGACAAAAGCAGCGATAGTGTGGTAGAAGGTTACTACGAAGCAAAAAGCAAAGTATAATCAGTACCGCAATAAGTTGAAAAAGAGATCCAAGAAGTAGAAGAGGATATCAACCTCTGCCGGAGATCTCGACTCAATATAGAGCTATGGATGAGGGCTCTCTCCTCTCAGGTCCTGAGGCTTGGAGAGCGCCTCTTATCAGTTTTGCAGGGTTACTCAGGGGTATATTTTAGAAGAGACTCTCTTGGAGGGTGTAGCCCTCGTGTGCAGTGTTTTCTCTCCTACTCTTGACGGGGCGAAGTGCCCCGAAGGAGAGGCGAGAAGAGGATATGAATAGCATCTCTCTGCTTAATTTGATTGATGGAATCGACTTTTAGTTTGCGCTCATTTGTTCTGCCTGATGGCGTAGTGCAATGATCCTTTTGCGTAAGTCCGTATTGGATAGTGCCGAAGGGGCTTCTATGCTTGTTGCTAAGTTGGTTGCCCTGCTTGTTATCTTGCTTATAGTGCCTGTCTGTATGGTCCTTGTGGCATTCCTCTTTGCCTATCTGATAAGCGACCTACTTGGGGGCAACATTACCCTGGGGGTATTACTTACCCTATTGCTACTGATTGGTATAATGGTAGTGGTAAAGGTGTGGTATAAGCCCCTTTATCGTCCTATACGCGACTGAGTAAAAGCCCTTTTATTGAGGCTGCAAATCATTGTAAGTCCTCCAAATTCGAAGATGAGTTGGGAAAGATTTGGATGAATTAGACCCCTTAGAAGACCCTTTTGATGGCGATGAAGAAGCGTAGTGTAGACGAAGAACTCAAGATGCTGCAAGCTGAGGCAGCACGCGACCTCTCCGCCTCGCGCTCTCGTATACAGTGTGAGTGGCGTTGGATCAGTAGCCGGGAGGGTAAAGATGAAATTTGGGAGAATGTCCGTCGTGATGTGCTGCCCCAACATCTGTTGGCTCAGTGGATCTTAGAGTATTCTCCAAAGATAGAGGGAAGAAAGGGTTGCATCCCAAGCTGTACCATAAGTCAGCGATATCCTCTCTAGTAGCATTATTGGTAAGGTGCTCCCCGCCCTGTGGGTGCGATTTGCTCCTCTGGCAGAAGAATTGTTTGGCTCCTTCGTCCCTTCTTGGTGAGCTCGGCTCTCGCCTTGAGGGCGTAATCACGTTGGAGAGAGGCCTTGCTCGGTTGAATCCGTTCCGAAAGGAAAAAGAGAACCAAATAGACCTCTCCCCTTATTAGATTGAATAAAACCCCCATCAAACTTGGGTTTGACGGGGTTATTTATAACCTACGGGAGGTGGGTTCAGCGTGTCTGTTCTCTCTCTCTCTTGGGTAGGAAAAAGATGGGTTATTGCAGCCTCTCTGTTGCAGCACTGATACTTCTCTAGTAGCTCGTCTGCGAGGCTTACGGTATCGTTACAAGGGATGTGTAGCTCGGCCTTTAGGGCGTGGCATTGAGTAGCTCCGAAGCGAGACTTGAATTCTTCTACGAGCTTTCGCCTCCGGGTGTCTGCTCCGAGTATTTGTGTAGCACTATAGAGGCCCCACATAGTCCGCCTTTCAGCCTTCCCTCCGCCCTTCGAGCGGAGCTCAGCTTCATATCTTCGTCCGTAGCTACGGGTTGTCCTTGATAGGCTTTTTAGCAATGGTTTGGGCGCAATTCCAGTTGTTGGGCTTGGCATGGAAAAAGTCCAAAGCAGGTTTGTTCTCTTCGTTTTTCTTCATTTTTCCTTTAGATGCGTTTGGTTTTATTATTCCTCCAAACAAAGATAACGAAAATGTTTGATTATGAGTCGGATTTACCCAGAAGTCGTTGGGTGCATCCTTGTCATGAAGGATGATTTTGTAGTTATAGAAACTCTCATTTGTGTTCGTGATATTCCGCATCGTGATGATCGATTGAGCGAAGAGTAGGATGATGATGGCAATGCGGTCGTGTGGTTCCCTTTTTCGTAGAGGTTGGATACGAGTATCGGCAGGAAGAAGAAGGGATAGTACATAAAAGCGATCGGCAACCTGGAAAAACACAAAGGTATTGGTAATGACGGTCGCAATGAAAAAGCTATTGATGTAGGGGAGAAGAGAGCGATCTCGGTTGAGTAGGTCTTTTTCTCTCCACAAAATGTAGAAGGCGATCAGGGTATTGAAGTAGTACATGATGCCCGAGCCACCTCCCTCTTGTGTATCGTACATTTGCTGAATGTACGTAGTATTGAAGGGGTAGATAGGGGATCAAAAAAATAATAATAAGGCCTTGGAAACGATAGGCAGTAGGGTAAGAGAGAGAGTAAACATAACTCCCATAAACACCCTATTGTAGCGGACAAAGAATAGCACAAGCACGAACATTACTATGGCCGAGGAGTGGGTGAGAAAGGCGAGTAGAAGTACGATAAGGGTCTCTAGGTAGCGCCTATCTCTAAAAAACGGTACCGCAAAGAGGCAGATAGCCTGAGCCATACATTGGCGTACGATATTGAAGGATTCGAAATAGAGCTTCCAGACCAGTATAAATGTAGGGTGCAGCTAGGGCAAAACGATAGCTTTTGCTTCTTGTATCCCCAGAGGGATAAGGGGAATGAATAGGGCAGCTACGACCAAGGTCCATATCGAGAAGTCGAGACGTAAGTAGCGAAGAGCCTCGTTGTAGGGTCTTCAAAAATCCCGGACATGTGCTGGGGTGTGGAGAAAAATATCCTCAAACGCATCTTTGTAGATGGGGTAGTCTCTCCCCTACCTCAAAAGCGCAGTCCTAAGAAAAGGATGAGTAGACTCCCGAAGGCAACTGTGGGTATTTGCGAGGCGTGTTGTCCCTATCGATCGTCCAAATCAGGAAGAATGCGAGCAGGAAGAATAGGGTGAAGTATAGGATGGAATAGGGGCATGGACTAGAATTATGAGTTTGATTCGGCAAGGAGAGATTGGTAGATCAGATGATACTCCTCGCTCATGCGGGGGAGCCGAGTAGTAGCGGATGAAGCGTTGCAGGTCACTCTCGGTGTACTGCATTTTGCTGCGAGGGCGATACTTTGTGCGCACTGCTCGACGCTGTTAGGGGAAGAGTGTTTTTCGAGGTCGGGAAAGGTACGAGCGAACTCCCGGAAAGCGGCAATATCTGAGAGTGCCATCGGGCATTGAGCCAGTGCAGCCTCTACCACGGTGAGCCGAGATCCCTCCGATTGAGAGGCCGATACACTAGACGTTTGCGGCTTGCATATAGGGTACAACGTCCGGCACATTACCCCCGAAGATAGCGTTAATGCCGAGCGATTGTGCCAATGTTTAGTACTCTTTTTCTTGTGCCCCTTCTCCCAAAAACAGGACAGAGGCTTTTTGCCAGTACTCTTCTTTTGAGGCAAGTTGGGCTAGTGCACGTAGTAGTAGCCCATGGTTTTTGAGGGAGATTGCAGCCCAATGGCGAGGATTAAAGGGGCTTCCGGGTCTACCAGTGAGGCCAAATCTTTTGCGAAGGGATGCCTTGTCTTCGCACTTTGCTAGCTCTCTGCCCTCTAGGTCAATGCCGTTGGCTATGCTTGTTGCCAGCCCTCGGGAGAGAAAGATTTTCGTTGTAATAGTCGGTAGTAGCGTTGGAGATCCCTATAAGATGATCGAAGTGAACGAGGGCACGCTTTAGCCTCCACCACATATAACCTCCGACTAGAGCGCCTTTATTAGAGGAGAAGTCTTCGTAGGCGCGATTGTGCAGAGTGCTTAGCTTGATGAACCTCTTGGGAAGCTGTGCTACCACCAAATCAGGGGGTGGTGAGTATGGCTGTGAACCAAACGAATTTGCTCTTTGTCGAGGAGATTTTGTAGCTCCTTTGCCACTCGGCAGGTGCCTAATTCGAGACGCCAATGGCTCTGCATGGAGGAGACAACTTTGCACCCCACGATACAAATTTTTGGCGCAACTCATCACCCTGTTTTGTGGGGATTGGAGTTCGACTATGAGGGGGCGGTACATCTCTAGGGCAGGTAATGCACTAGAGCTGCCACCACTTTGAGAGGACCTTTGTCTACAATAGAGCTACAACAATGGCTAGAGGTGTAGGGCATATTCTACTATCGGATAACTTTTTCACTCCTTCGCGCACCTTTAGTAATAACCATCCTAGAGTATCCCCAGGGCGAGTGCTTTGGAGCTTGTAGATACATTTATTCAGAGTGCTCTGCGATATACCCGAGAGATAGCGGTCATACTCGGGATGGATGCTACATGTACTATGGGGTAGTCGCGCACCTCTATTCGGTTGAATAGCATCATCTTAATATTGATGTGAGGCTCTACCTATGTAGGGGCAAAATCCTCCTCCTTCTGCTCCACCAGTAGGTAGTGGGATAGAGTATTCGAGCACAGCCTCCAAATCCCTCTTTGCTTCATCTTTATTTTTATGGATGAGGGAGTTTAGATTCTGCTGTACGTAATGCACGGTGGGGATATGTAGGGTAACCTATCCTATCTACATGGTAGAGAAAGGGGATAACAGAGCGATAGTCTTCGAGAAGAGTCAACCCTCTACAAAGCCCCCGTTCCACTCTTCCCATTCCTTGCGGCGGATGAGTTTATTCCAAAGGAAAAGCGGGTTGGCTCCCCGATAGTATGGCTTGTATGTATTCTCGTCCGGTCTTTATTTCCAAAAACCGATTGTCGTATTTTTCTTGGGGTGAGTCTACAACGTAGTCACTAATTACTATGGGGCAATCTGTTTGTTGGGCGTGGCTATCCATTGGCTTACCACCGAATCGTTATCCCAATAGTCGTCACTATCGAGGGCAAAGTAGGTATTCTCCTGTTGCCAAACTGAGCGAAGTAGTACGCGCTGCCGCAGGCCCTCTATTATGCTCATGGTGCACGATCTGTACTTTTGATACTGCTGCGAGTTTTCTTTGGCAATAACCTCTTCTGCCAGGGCGATGCTGCGATCGGTAGAGCAGTCATTGACCAGTATAATCTCCATATTGGAGTAATCTTGCCGGAGTACCGATCGGAGACACTTTCCTATAAACGCCTCTACGTTGTAGACGGGGATGAGTACGGATACTAAGGGGGTCATGTGTGTTTGCGATGTATTTTAGAGATGAGCATGGCGATCCCTTGCCTAAAGTCGGGATGCAAAAGGTAGAGCAAAAATGCTGGAGATGAGGGGCAAATAGACACGTGCCCGAGACTGCCGTCTTGAGCCATCCGAGCCAGAGGGGTAGACGAAAAGGAGGTTATACTCGGCAAGAAATAGGAGAGAGCCCACCCTGCGCCCACTACGAGAGAGCTCCGCACCTTGGCGTAGGGTGATACCCCCAGACCGACTTTTTGAAGGCTCGGGAGTAGAGAGTAGGGCTTCCAGCCGTAAATCACGACAATAAGGCTTATGTTGATGCCGAGTAGAATACCCGTAATCCCCCACATGGAGCCGAGGAGGATAGACAGCCCAAGATTGAGAATGGCCTCAATCATAGGGGCGTAAATATCACTGATACATACCATAGGCATATATGAATTGATCGGGAAGGCGAGAGGCAGCTGCAGCATATAAAGCACAAAGAGAAGCAAATCAATCTGCTGAAAGCTGCGTCCCCCACCAATCCATAGCTCCATGAATCCTTGAGAATACCACAGCATTCCCGCCGAAATTACGAGCTATCCAGAGACGGAGGGCATAAAGTTTGCAGGAAAAACGACCTCTACGCGATTGTTGTCGCCCTCTGTGATGAGGTTCCCGACACTGGCCGTAAGTCCATTGAATATTGCGTAAATTACCCCGCTAATCCCTGCGTAGATAACGAGATAGTTCTGATAAATCGTAACGATGGTAAGCCCTTGGGCACTCGCAAATACGGCAAATATTATGATAGGGGTGCTCTGCTGCAGTACAAAGGTGGCTATCTTGTGGTGAAAAAGTTGCTTCGTGCGGCGTATGATTTCGGGGTAATTACGCCGAACACGATTCCCCTGCTTGGCGTTGGCCTTGAGCCAGGGGTAATCCTTATGGATGAGCCATTCAATAAAAAGAGCCCCCACTACACCAAATAGGAACTCGATGCCGAGCCACCATATGTAGGGGCTGGGGAGATAGAGAATCGCCAAGATTTGCAATACCTGTTTGAGTACTCTGGGAAGCTGTATGGCAAGCGTCATTTTATACTCCTGCTGGTCGCTAGAGAAGATAATCTGCCGGAAATTGAAAAATATCCCCACAGCGCGTTGAAAAGCAGGACTACATACGTGGCGTAGGCATACCAAAGAGGGATGCCTTTATCCTCAAAAATAAGGGGAAGAAGAGGAGTAAGATGCCCGATGCAACGAGTACAATGCGAGCGACCCAGCGGTAAAACCACGCTTGTATGGATATAATCTCGCTGACTTGTTGCCGGTCGTTTTTGTGCAAGGGGTTGGTAGAGGCAAAGGCTACTGCCGAAGATAATCCTAGTTCTGCGATATTGAGGAAGCCTAAAATACTCACTCAAGGTAGAGTTTAGCCCGAGAAGTTCATCCCCAATACCTGAATAAAATAGCGACGGAAGAAGAAGGCGGCAACAAGTCCGACCATGTAAAACAAAGTGGCATAGCGGGCATTGCGCAGACTATTGGAGGCTCTATCGGTGGCGAGACACGAGGTGATCGAAGATTCCTTTCTAGCTTAAACGTACCGCAAAGATACTCTATTGTGCGGTGTTGGCAAGGAAAGTGCGGTATTCGCTCTCAGCGAGACACAACGCACTTTTTCTATTGTAAAAGCTTATGAGTAATTCGATGATTGCCAATTACGAATCCGTCGAAAGATCATAAGCTTTCGATGTAAAGAAAGAGTGATTTTTGGGGGTAGAAGGTCCCTAGACCTTTATGTCAAGATGCAATTTGATTTGCCCGAAAAGAGCAGAGCTCCCGAACAGAGAAAGGAGAGTTAGGAGAATGATTCGTTTAAAAATTCCCGCAGTTGTCATAGGTCGAATATAGTTAGAGGGTATGTCCTAATTCGGTTTTGTTTGCTTTGTAGATGAGGATGATCCCTTTATGGTGAGGGAGGATTGGCACGAGGACTGTCACTAAAAGGAACCAGATTGGTATCCTCTCCATCGAAAAATAGAGAAACGCAATAATCAATAAGAAGGGAGTAAAATGAATATCCTTAGCTCGTTGAGAAGGCGGACGGTTGCTCGGAGGACACGCTCACGATTCTCTTCTCGAATCTTGAATGGGTAATTGCAAAATCGAGGATTGATTTTACCACAAAGTAGAGTATAAGCTGGAGTGAGACGAGAATGCCATAAATCTCCACAGAAATGCTTTGGAAGAGAAGGCATCCACTTTCCCATTCAAGCCGTAGTGGCTAGGCACCTCCGTGGGGGATAGAGGGTAGTACCAGCCGAGGGCAACGGAGGCTAAAAAGGAGGATTACTAGGATGGAGGAATCGGTTTTTATTCCAAGCTCTCATGCCAAAATAACGTTCTATTCAGTTTGCTGATTTTGCAGTCCTTCTGCTCATCTCTTAATCGACTTACAGCGCAAATATACTATAAATATCAAAAAAACATTTTAGGGCGATCTGAAAAGGAAAGTCGCAGCAAGCGAGGGATGCTTACTGCGACTTGTCGTGTGAGATGCCGAGGCGGACTTACTTCTCTTCTTTACAGCAAATCTATTGGAGCGTAATCTTATGGACCTTCTGCTGAGTTTGTATGATTAGTAGATCTTGAGAATATTCTCTGAGCGAGAGCGACTCTCCTGTCATGTAGATATTAGCTTGAGTATAAGTTTCCCTTCTATATCGTAGATGCTTACCAGCTGATCTTTTGAGGAAATGAGAAGTCCATCAGAAATTATAATATCCTCTTGAGAGTCTCTATTGGTTATCAAGGATGTTTCTTTTTCCTTGAGAGTTACGTTGGTGTCACTAGAGAATTCTGAGAATATTACATTCTTCCCTGATAATTCGGAAGGCTCTAACATGATAGAAGTAGGTGCAATTCTTCCTCGTTAATTAGCCCCTGTATGGGATATGTTGTCTGGTTTTTTTTGATGTTTATGCGGTTGTTGATAAAGGATATGGAGTCATTGGTTTCTAATGCTACACTTACTTTTACGGCATCTAAGAGGAAGGGCTCTCCGGACCACGAGCAAGAAGCTAAGATGCAAATCTGCTTTTGTCGGAATAATTGAAAGTGACTCCTCTTTCTAAGAATCCTGTTTCATCGAAGTGAATAGGAGCCAGCTCTTCGGGTCTTTTTCCCGTTCACTTGAATTGCGAGATCGGTTCCTTCTCTGCCCAAACCGTGAGGTTTACTTTTACCTTTCGACTATTCCCCCTAGGTTGTAGTATAATATTTGGGGGTAGTAATGGTTGCCGAAAATCCTTTTGTCCCCATCATCCCATCTGCCATGATGAGGCTTGCACCCATCCAGCCCGGGTATTGGGTGTATTCGTCGAGATATGAATTCTCCTGTTTGCCGGCTTTTGCCTTTTCGGGGTTTGTCTCTCCCACCTTTACTTTGTCGAACTTCTCGTCGTAAATCACATACTCCGTGGCTTCTGTCGCTTTTATGAGATTGTAGTTCTCGAGTACATACCCTTGTGCCTTAGGTGTAGCTCCCCATTGAGCTGTAAATCGATCTGTATCTATATCTGTTGCCTCTAGAAGCGGGGGTATTAAGCCGTACACAAAAAAACTTCTTCGGAGGGAGTGAAACTTCTTGCTCTTTTTCGATTTGACAGAGAAGAAGTAATCTGTCTCAGGATCAAGCCCTTCGACCTCTATTTGAGTGCTGTTTTTACTTCTCTGTCTTGATAATTTTCGGCATATTGATGGTCTGGTTCGTAGTAAACTTTGAGGTCGTCAAAGTACATTTCTCCCTCGCCTTTGTAGGGAGATTCGTATCGCAGTAGCATTGAAAATTGAGGTGTTTGCTTAGGGTCTACAAACTTAAACTCAGGCATCCCTTACTGTCAATTTCGAGTACTTCCATCCATTCTGTACCCAGGTATTGCTCTACTATAATATTTCCTTTGAGACTGTTACTAGGAGATTTTGCCCAAAAACTAGCATGTACTAGAGGCTTATTTGAGGCTTTTTAGTTCGAGCCAATCTCCATTTATAAAGTGCAATGCCTGATTGCCTGACTTCGAGTTTTTCGGAGCCTATATAAACGGGATGCTCACTAGATAGAGAAGCAGAAAACCTGCCAAAATCGTTAGAAACGGGTTTGTTGTCACTATCCAAATTCAGATGGTCAAAAAGTCTCTGCAATGGAGTCTTTTTCTTGGTATTTGGCCTTTGAATATACGCTACAAGGTAAGTATCTATGCCTTCTAAGGGAAGCCACCTGGCTGTAAATCCATTTGCCTTTAGACCTTCATATCCATCCACTTTGGGGTAGGGGATGAGCGCTTTTGCCTTGAGATCTCAATATCATCGATAAAAACTTGACCTCTTCTGTTGCCGAGAATTGAATAATGGCTTGTTGCGATTTGTCGTTGGCCTCAATATTGAGGGTGGTGGTATAGGTCTTCCACTCGTCTGATAACTCAAAAATTGTTCCCTCCGAGGGTCTCAGAGCGAAATGCTACATTAACATAGATATGTGCCGGTGAGTCGTATTTCTTTTGACTTCTAGCACGAAATTTTTATTGTGATCTTGCCACTATAATCTCCTACCGGTGTATTGAGATAGCCATCTTCAATATCCCATTCTGAGGTGTAGTTGGAGACAAAACAGCAACCTCCGGCTTGATGGATTGCCGCTCCCGTCCATCCCTCTTTTGCATTAGCTCTACCGGGATATAGGGTCGTGACTCATCTGCAACATCTTTTGAGGAGGGGTTTTCGATAGAGCCTTCTGTGAATTTGGCAAAAGTCTTCGCTCACAATTATATTTTTGGGCATTGGCCTTCAGGAAGTAATAAGCACTAATACGCCCCAAAAGATGGGCAATAATGATTTCTTCATAACACTGTTTATAAAAGGACATTTGCGCAGTATTGCATCAAAAATCCTTGCAGTAGATTTTGTCAATACAGCTTGTTTGCGCCTCCAAAGGTAGTGAAAGGCAGCATTTATTGGCCTGTCTATTGGGCATTGTTCAGTATCACTACATGAGAAATACACGGAGAAGTCGTACAATAAAAAGAAAATCGCAGCAAGCGAGGGGCTTACTGCGATTTGTCGTGTGATGAATGTCGAGGAGAGGTTACTTCACTTCTTCAAAGTCGGCATCGGTCACATCTTGAACATTGCTATCATTGTCTTGCGAGGGTTGCCTCCGTCGGCACCGGCTTGTGGTCCTTCGGAGTTATCGCCGGTTGCACGGTACATTTCTTCGCTCGCTGCATGGAATGCTGTGTTGAGGGCTTCCATAGCCTTGTCGATAGCAGGGAGATCTTCGGCCTTGTGTGCCTTCTTGAGGTCTTCGAGAGCGGCTTCGATCGGAGCTTTCTTGTCGGCAGGGAGTTTATCTCCTAGTTCTTTTAGTTGCTTCTCGGTCGTGAAGATCATCGTATCGGCTTGATTTATCTTTTCGATACGCTCCTTATTCTTACGGTCGGCATCGGCATTGGCCTGAGCATCTGCCTTCATGCGGTTGATTTCTTCTTCGCTAAGACCGCTGGGAGGCTTCGATACGAATCTTCTGTTCCTTGCCTGTAGCCTTGTCTACTGCCGATACGTTGAGGATGCCGTTTGCGTCGATGTCGAATGTAACTTCGATCTGAGGTACCCCACGAGGAGCAGGCGTAATGCCATCGAGATTGAAGCGGCCAATGCTCTTATTGTCCTTAGCCATGGAGCGTTCGCCCTGCAATACGTGGATCTCTACAGAGGGGCTGATTGTCTGCAGCTGTGGAGAAAATTTGGCTCTTGCGAGTTGGAATGGTTGTATTGGCTTCGATAAGATGCGTCATTACACCGCCTAGGGTTTCGAGACCCAAAAGAGGGGAGTAACGTCGAGGAGCAATACATCCTTTACTTCTCCGGTGAGCACACCACCTTGGATGGCAGCACCTATGGCTACTACTTCGTCCGGATTCACTCCCTTAGAGAGGAGCCTTACCAAAGATCTTTTGTACCTTTTCTTGGATAGCCGGGATACGAGTAGAACCTCCTACAAGGATCACTTCGTCGATCTGCGAGGGGCTGAGGGTTGGCATCTTTGAGCGCTTGCAAGCAGGGAGCTTCACATGCTTGGATCAGCTTGTCGCTGAGCTGCTCGAACTTCGCACGAGAGAGGGTACGAACAAGGTGCTTTGGGGGATACCATTTACGGGGCATTATGTAGGGAAGGTTGATGTCCGTAGAGGTGCTTGACGAAAGTTCTATCTTGGCTTTTTCGGCGGCTTCTTTGAGGCGTTGGAGAGCCATAGGGTCTTGACGTGAGGTCGACACCTTCGTCGACTTAAACTCTTCTGCGAGCCAGTCGATGATAACGTGGTCGAAGTCGTCTCCACCGAGGTGTGTATCCCCATTGGTAGACTTAACCTCAAATACTCCATCGCCTAGTTCGAGGATAGAAATATCGAACGTACCCCCACCCAAGTCGAAGACGGCAATCTTCATATCCTTGTTGGCTTTGTCAAGCCCGTAAGCAAGTGATGCTGCTGTAGGTTCGTTTACGATACGACGTACTTTGAGCCCGGCATTTCTCCAGCTTCTTTGGTAGCTTGGCGTTGCGCATCGTTGAAGTAGAAGCAGGTACGGTGATCACCGCTTCGGTCACTTCTTGCCCGAGATAATCCTCAGCTGTCTTCTTCATCTTCTGCAAGATCATAGCCGAGATTTCTTGAGGCGTATAGAGGCGGCCGTCGATGTCTACACAAGGTATATCATTGTCTCCCTTCACAACTTTGAGAGGGACGCGGTCCAATTTCTTTTTGGGCTTGCTCAAAGTCTCGCCCATAAAGCGCTTGATCGAATAGATTGTTTTGGTAGGGTTGGTGATAGCTTGACGCTTGGCAGGATGCCCTCACTTTGCGCTCTCCACCATCTACAAAAGCAACGATAGAGGGAGTGGTGCGCTTGCCTTCGCTGGTGGCAATAACGACGGGTTCGTTCCTTCGAGTACAGAGAGCGCACGAATTAGTGGTCCCAAGGTCAATTCCGATAATCTTAGACATAGTATATATCCTTTTCTTTGTTTTTCTTTCTTTGGTCGGCTCTCACATTGTGTGAAAAGCGCACACCCCATTCATACAACTACCGTGCCACTCCTTTTTGCTCCCCTCTATTTCGGTTTATTTTTGGCCTGTTGCGTGTTTAGGTTGCCCTAAGATGGGACAAAAATGTCTTCTGATTATGGGAAAGAGGGTGGGCGAGTGTTCTACCAGGCTCCTTTCCAGCGGATTTTTCCCTCTGAGGGCGAGACAAAAATTGCTGCCCAAAAAGGAAAAAGTTTTTAGGGTAGAATATTTTTATTTTTCAGCCTATTATGGGGCGCATTTCTGGGGTGATTTCGGAAAATTTTTCACCCAGAGAATCATTCGCATTCTACCCTATTTCTTTTTCTTTAGCTTTGTAGGGGTAAGTTGATCTCGTTCGTAGGGAATTTTTTTGGAGAGCGACATTGTCGGACATCTACCGGGAGCTCCACCCCAAAAAGATGTGGAGCAACGGAATATTCACATAAAAAGAAAGAAAAATGAGACGACATTTACTCATTGTTTTCTCGCTGTTGTTGGCCTTGTCTTGGCAGGCCTCGGCGCAGAAAAGAAGAACTCAAGTTTAATGTAAACGGAGGCTCTACCAACTAAAGATGCTCTATCGTCTAGCAATGTGGGCGATAAAGCAGAGGTTACTCTGGGCAATGGGCAGACGCTGACGCTGGAGCAAAGAAAGAGGGAAAAGAGCTAGAGACTTGCGAGCTTGACCTCACGGCTCAGACCGAAGACTATGAGCTGACCATAGAAGCCGACAAACTGGTGACCCTCCGCATCGCTGCGGTAAATGTGTGAATGGGGTAAAAGTTTTGCACTCGAAGTCGCTCGTTCGCCTCAATCTGGACGAAACGAAAGCTAACAGAAACTCCCGAATTGGACTTCTCCAACTGCCCCAATATCGAGGAATTACCCTCGGAGGAGCCGATGTTACGGACGTGGTTCTTCCCGACAATCCCAAACTAAAAACCCTTTATTGCCAGCCCGGCTCTTTTTCTCCCAAAAGGCGATAAAGACGCTGGATTTGAGTAAGTGTAGCCAGTTAGAAACCCTCGGATTGCAGGGAGTGGCTGTGCGCACTATCGATGTGCGTGCATGCCGAGAAACCCTCAAGCAACTGACCATTAGGGGCGTAAGCAATAAGGAATATCCCACAGAGCTTCTCGGGGAAAAGATCTAAAAACTCACCTTGGTCAATATATCCCAATGCGCCATAGGGATGGACGACTTGCCCGATCTCAACGAAACTCAGCTCGACAACTTCAAGATCGGAAAGATGTATTGGCACTATGTAAAGGCGGCGCGTAAAATGCTCTTACGGTAGACTTCAAAAATCTCAAATTCCAAAAAGGGATTTCAGAGACGCCCATAGAAACCAAATTTACATGGTTCCAAAAAGTAGATGGCACTTGGGTCAAAGAGCCTCTAGACAATACCAAGGTAACGGAGAAGGATGGCCTCTTTACGTTCGACCCCTCTATCCTCGATGCAAGTGGTAAGGCCACGGTGCGTTGTAAGGTGGAGAATGCGGGCTATCCGGTCTTGCCAATAATACCAATACAGGGCTTCTCTCCTATAATATTACGCTCACAGATCCTCGCCTCCTAGCAGAGCTCACGATTACTAAGAGTCTATTGGTAAGGATGAAGATGATGAAGATCTGACTGATTTCAATATGACAATGCCAGATCGGAGGAGCTCCCAACACAAATATACAGATTGATTGGGGCGATGGCGAGCGCAAAGATATACTCATTACCTCCACCGAGGCTCAGCAGGTAAGTGCTACGGTAGATTTGGGTGGCGTGGTACGTATCTATGGGGATGTTACTCTCTTGGATGCCTCTCAAACGCACCTCGTAGGGGGTTAAATTGCAGTCGAATGCAAGCAAACTCAAAAACCCTACGTCTTGCCCAAAACAAGATTGAATCCATTAACCTAAAGAAGCTCCCAATCTTGAGGAGCTGAGCGTGACCGACAATAAGCTTACATCGCTGGACCTTGCGTTTACACCCGCGCTCTCGAGGTTGTATTGTGGTTTATAATACGATTTCCACGCTAGATCTTGGGAAGGCTCCCAGCTCTCCGTGCTCAATATCAATAACAATGGGTTCGCTTCTCTGAGACACAAAGGGTGTTGCCACAGCTAGAGATCCTCGTGGCTAGCGACAATACGCTTGCCCTCTCTCGACCCTAAGCGCCAACAAAAAGCTCCGCTCAATTGACTTGATGAACAATAACTCCCGAGCTAAAACTCGGGACCAGGAGCTACGGCAGAGTGCTACTTAACAACAACCTCCTCGCCTCAATCGCTTTTTGAGGGTGGCGAGGCTCCCAAGTTGTATGCCCTAGATCTCGGTAAGAATCAACTCGATGCTTGTACGATCAACGACTATCTGATGCTCTTACCCTGCTCTGACCGCCGAAAATGTCGGCCCTAATAATGTTGTAAAGTTGGCAGGTAATCCCGGCTCTACTACATACGATAAGGCTCTTCTCCTGTGGCAAAAGGGTGTGGGGGCTTGCTTGGAAGTCGGATGTAGAGGGCGATGGCACCGGCAGTGCTACCGCCAAAGTATTCGACCTTTCCAATGGAGAATGGTTCTGCCAAACTCCTTGTCTCGGGCACCGAAGTGGCATTTGAAACGCCTATTGCCAAGAATAGCCCTCTAGTGGCTGTGCTCACTCCCAAGCAGGGATACAAGGTGTCGGGTCTCACTTCAATGGAAAAGAAGAGCGCAAATGGCAGCAATCCGAATGAGTTCTCCCTCAAACTTGAGCATAATAGTCGCCTCTTTTACACCTTCACTAGAGGATACGGCTCTCGACGATGTTTCATCAAGTGCCATCTCCGTGGCTCGTGTAGCAGAGGGATATCAATTGGGCAATCTCCCCACGGGTGCTACCTACTCGCTCTACTCGGTAGAGGGCGCTTTGTTGGCACAGGGCACTATTGCCCATGGTACGCTCACGCTCTCCCTTGAGCGAGGCAACTACCTTCTCTCCATCAATGGGTCTACGCTAAAGCTCGCCTTCTAACTCGGTAATGTGTTTCCATAAATAGGGCTGTGATTGGGTTATACAGTCACGCTATCCACCCTCACTTCTCCCGAGGGTGGGGTGGTTTATTGAGTAAATAGGGGGCGATCTCCCTATAATCTATACCTTTGCAGAGCACGATAGCAACAGCAATATAAAGTAACTAAATAGAGACATTTATGTCCCCATTGTATCCCTTCGCTACTGAGTGCAGACTTCTTGCACCTTGAGGAATCTGTGAAGATGATTAACCAAAGTAATGCCGATTGGCTGCATATAGACGTGATGGATGGGGTCTTTGTTCCTAATCTTTCGTTTGGGTTCCCTATCCTTGAGGCTATTAGTCCGATATGTCGGAAGCCGCTGGATGTCCACCTTATGATTGTGGATCCCTTGAAGTTTATTGAGCCGCTTGCCAAAGTGGGGACGCATATCATGAATATTCACTACGAGGGTGAGTCGCATCTTCATCGCTCACTCACGGCCATTCGTGCCGCAGGGATGAAGTCGGGGGTTACCCTCAATCATGCTCCTGTGGAGTTGCTGGAAGACGTGCTTGAGGGGTGCGACCTAGTACTCTGATGAGTGTCAATCCCGGTTTCGGCGGACAAAAAATTCATCTATCGCACGTTGGAGAAGACACGCCGCCTACGTCGCATGATCGATGAGAGGGGCCTCGAGACCATCCTTGAGGGTGGATGGGGGCGTAAACGCAACCGGCACCGCTCCTTGTGGAGGCGAGGGGCTGATGCACTCGTTGCCGGTAGCTATGTTTTTGGTCATGCCAATCCCTTCGAAGCGATAGATGGACTCAAAGCCCTATGCCGCTGAGGGACTGAAATCCCCAACGGATTATTTTTAGGCGCCATCCTGCCCTATTACAAGCGGTTCTCCTTGTAATAGGGCTTTTGATCAACTACTGTTATCCTAGCATTCTATTCTCCTATCTTCATCTCTTAGGGGCTGTCTCGCTTTTCTTCTGACCTATCTTTCCGCTCTCGCCTTTCGGAGGGTTGCCCCGCTACTAAGGCATATTGCGCTGGGTAGCACTACATTTGCGCTTGGCTTTATCCTTGCACAGGTTAATTATGAGTCGCTTGGATGGAACCTCTACACCTGGAGAAAATGTTTGTGCCATTGCCACAGCACACCCCGACGAACTGATCGGGGCTACTGGCGTGTGGAGGTCTCTCCCGCTCCAAGAGGGGCAACGGGCCATCTGCTTGTTTACCTCCCGCCCTCGGAGGCTGCACCTATCATCTCTTACGGGGATACCCTCTATCTCTATCCTACAGAGGGGCACATTTTGTCGTCTACTCCCCTCGGTGCCATCGAAAACCCATCGTACCGACATTATCTTGTGGCGCGTGGCGCCTCTGCGCTCTCTATCCTCGTAGCTATCGAGTGGTGCCGCGCTCTCGGTGTCACCAGCCTAAGAGGTGGGCAGAAGACCTACAGTATAACCCTTGTGCGAACCTTTGAGCAGCTCGATCTCTCGCTCGAGGAGGCGGTTTGATGCACACTGTAGCCTGGGGATGCGAGATGGGTCGAGTGGGGTGAGATGCCTCTTTCGCCATGCCGGGGCCGCACATTTGCTTTCGGTAAGTGGCTTTCATTTGGTGGTGGTCGTAGGGTTGTTTGCGTTCCTTATTCCGCCCACTCGCCATCGGAGGGGCGCATTGCTCGAGGTCTCTTCCTCATTATGATGGCATGGCTTTTTCGCCCTTCACGGGGCTCTCAGCTCCCACGGTGCGGCAACCACTATGTACACGCTCTATAGTGTGGGCGTTTTGCTTCTACCCCCAAGACAAACTCAATACATTAGCCCTCAGTGCTATCCTGTTGTTGCTCTACCATCCGGGGTATGTTTTCGATGTTGGCTTTCAGCTCAGTTACGCAGCTCTCCTCTCCATCCTTCTCTATGAGCCTCTCTTTGCGCTCTATGCCAGCGTCTTTCACATCTGCTGGCACGCTATATTTACCTCTCTTTGTCGGTTTGCCTTTCGTCAGATACTCCACACTCCCCTTGTCCTCTATCATTTTGGGAGCTCGTCTACACTTTTCCTCTGGAGCAATCTTCCTCTCATGTTGCTGGCCACCTTGCTTATCCGCTAGCTCTGTTGTACGCTATTCTGGCGAGGTTTGGGCGTTGTCTTTCCACTTCTTTCTCCAGGGGTTGAGGCGCTTACGCATGGGCTCCCATCAAGCAGCCTCGCTTTTTCGACTTGGTGGAGGGCGGAAGTTTCTCTTTGCGCTAGGTGGAGTCGGAGCCCTAGGCCTTACCGCCATTTTGTTGGGGATGTACGGCATCCTTACCTACCTTGTGGCACGCTATAAGCGTGCGTCTGGCTAAGGATACACCGGTACAGATCCTTTTGAGGAGGCAAAAGGGAAGACACAGTATGAATGGATAAAAACAGATCGCTTAGGGTTGGTCTGTAAGTCTTTTTGTTATCAGCGGTGTAGTCTTGTTGCTGCTTGCTTTTGAATTACATGCAAATGAATATTCAGCCTACTTATTCATAAAACAATTGGCCGGTGTAAATAATTTACATGGTCAATTTGCTAGCATTATTGCTATAAATCTATACTTTTGACAGTAGAATAATAGAGAGGCAGTCTAAGTGATTTTGTTTCTCTTCTCAGTTGGTAAGTAATAACATTATAATAGAGTAGTACTATGCAGATCCAGTAAAAACGCACAACATTACATCGACCTAGAGCACCGGTTCCGGGGCGCATAATTACCATCCGCTAGAGGTGGTATTGTCACGTGGTGAAAGGCCCATTTGTTTTGGGACGTAGATGGTAAAAAGTACTTTGACTTTCTCTCTTCGTACAGTGCCGTCAATCAGGGGCATTGTCATCCTAAGATAGTGAAGGCGCTTACTGATCAAGCGGGAAAGATTTGCCTCACTTCGCGCGCTTTCTACAACGATTGCCTCGGGGAGTATGAGGAGTTTATGCACCACTATTTTGGTTATGACAAGGTGCTCCCCCATGAATACAGGGGCAGAGGCGGTGGAGACAGCCCTCAAGTTAGCGCGCCGCTGGGGCTATCGAGTAAAGGGAGTGCCCGAAGACGAATCCATTATCGTGGTGTGTAACGGCACTTCCACGGTCGTACCATTAGTATTATATCGATGAGTAGCGACCCCTCTAGCTATACCAAACTACGGTCCATTTTACGCCCGTTCGCCAAGATCGAGTACAATGATCTGGAGCAACTGAGGACGGTTTTTGGAGCGTGAAGGGCATCGTGTAGCCGCCTTCTTGCTCGAGCCGATACAGGGGTGAGGCCGGTGTAATGGTGCCGGATGAGGGTTATCTGAAGGCTTGTTACGACCTCTGTCACGAGCATCGTGTACTCTTTGTGTGCCGATGAAGTGCAGACGGGGATTGCCCGTACGGGTCGCCTCTTGGCTTGTGATCATGAGGGCGTTCGCCCCGATATTCTCGTCCTAGGAAAGCCATCTCAGGCGGTGTATTGCCCGTGAGTGCTGTGCTTGCCGATGATGAGATCATGCTTACGATTGGCCCGGGAGAGCACGGCTCTACCTTTGGCGGTTTCCCCCTAGCTTGTAAGGTCGCTATAGCGGCTCTTGAGGTGGTACGAGACGAGCATCTTGCAGAGCATGCCGAGGGAGTTGGGGCAGCTCTTCCGCTCAGAAAGCTTGCCAAGATCGATAGCCCGTTTATCGAACTGATCAGAGGAAAGGGCTGCTCAATGCCATCGTAATTAAGCCTCAAAATGGGGTAGAAAGCCTGGAATGTGTGTGAGCAATTTGCCCAAACGGCCTCCTTGCCAAGCCTACCCATCGCCATATCATTCGTTTGGCTCCGCCGCTCCCCATTACTCGAGGAGCAGCTCTATGGAAGCCGTTGCCATTATCCGTCGATCTCTCGAAGAACTCGTCTAAAGGTAGCCGAAGAAATAGAATAATCCTCCAACGAAATTAGCACTATGGAGAGACGGCAAGCAACGAACAAAGTACTGATGGTGCGCCCTGCGTCCCTTTGGGTTTAATAGCGAGACTGCGGCTACAACCACTTCCAAAAAGCCGAGGCCCAGAGCAACGATACCGCCGTGCGTGCCCGACGCGAATTTGATGATTATGTGGATCTTTTGCGTCGCAATGGGGTGGATGTGGGTAATACAGGATACTCCGCAGCCCTACACCCCTGATTCGATCTTCCCCAATAATTGGTTTTAGTACCCATATCACGGGCGAGCTTATTCTCTATCCCATGTTCGCTCCCAACAGGCAGAAGAGAGAAAACTATCCCGCTCTTGCCACGGTGGGGATGCTGGAGGGGTGACTAAGATTGTCAATCTCTCCGGTTTCGAGAAGGAACATCTCTACCTCGAGGGTACCGGGAGCATGTGTCTCGACCGCATTCACAAGAAGGTTTACTACTGCGCTAGCGAGCGATCTAGTGAAAAGGTGGTGGAGGGTATTGCAGCGAACTGGACTATACACAGTCTTTCTTTCACTCCTACGACAGCCAAGGGCAGCCCATCTATCATACCAATGTGATGATGACGATTGCCACAGGTACGCTGTGGTTTGTCTTGAAAGCATCCGAGACGAAGAGGAGCGGCAGCGTGTGAGTGGAGAGCCATGGAGGCCAGTGGGCACGAGATTGTGCCCATCACGCTGGAGCAAGTGTACCACTTCGCCGGCAATATGCTGGAGGTGACCCTGACGACAAAGGGCAGTCCCTACTGCTGATGTCCGCCGCCGCCAAAAGCCTCCCTCACCCCGATCAACTACGCACATTACAACGCTACAGCCGCATCTTAGCGCCCGACCTCTCCACTATAGAAACAATAGGAGAGTGCTCGCTGCATGGTAGCCGAAATATTCATCTAGTAAAATCCCAAGAATACATATGAACAACTCTGTATATCTTTTTCGAGAAACCCAAAACGAACCCGTATATAGTTATGCCCCGGTACGCCCGAGCGAGAAGCCCTCAAAAGCTGCATTGGATCGCCAAGCTGCCCAAGAGGTGGAAATCCCTATTATCATCGGAGGAAAGAATATCGCACGGGAGATATTGGCAACGTGGTGATGCCCCACGACCACAAGCACCGCCTCGGTACCTATCATAAGGCAACGGAGAAAGAGGTGCAACTCGCCATCGATACTGCCCCTCAAGGCACGGCACGACTGGAGCCGCCTACCCTGGACGGAGAGAGCCTCCATTATGATGCGTATTGCGCGCCTTATTGCCACAAAGTATCGCTACGAACTCAATGCCTCCCCTCATGCTGGGGCAGGTAAAAACCCCATGCAGGCAGAGATCGATGCCCCTGTGAGGCTTATCGACTTTCTTACCTTTAGTGCCTACTATGCAGGGCAAATCTACTAGCGAACAGCCTCTGAGCGATGCTACCATGCTTAACCGTATGGAGTACAGAGGTTGGAAGGATTTATCTTTGCCGTAACGCCATTCAACTTCACAAAGCATTGCCTCCAATCTCAACCTCGCCCCTGCTATGATGGGGGAATACAACGGTATGGAAGCCCTCTTCTACCTCGCTTTACAGCAATTATCTCCTTATGAAGATATTCAAGGAGGCTGGGCTACCCGATGGGGTCGTGAACTTTGTTCCCGGCCAAGGGAGCACCATCGGCAAGGTGGTAACGGCGAGTGAGTCGCTTGCCGGATTCCACTTCACGGGCTCTACGGCTACATTCAATTCTATCTGGAAGAGTATTGCCTCGAGCATAGACCGCTACCGCACTTATCCACGCATTGTGGGTGAGACCGGAGGGAAAAAACTTTTGTTATGGTACATCCCTCTGCCGACGCTCAAGAGGTGGCTGTAGCGCTATTGCGCGGGGCCTTTGAGTATCAAGGGCAAAAGTGCTCGGCGGCAAGTAGAGCCTATATCCCCCAGAGCATGTGGGCGGATGTGAAGAGTCGCCTAGGGGATATGCTGGCGACGGTAAAGATGGGCGATGTGCGAGAGTTTGACAACTTTGTCAATGCGGTAATCGATGAGGCCTCCTTCGACAACAGCTGCCTACATCCAGAGGGCAAAGCAGAGCAACGATGCCGAGGTTATCTTCGGTGGTGCTTGCGATAAGAGCGTGGGTTACTATGTACAACCCACTGTAATACTTGCCAAAACGCCTAATTACGAAACCATGTGCGACGAGCTTTTTCGGTCCCGTTCTCACGGTCTATGTATATCGATGGGGAGTATGCCGAGACGTTGCAGCTCGTTGATCGCACGGCTAAGTACGGCCTTACCGGCTCTATCTTCTCCTACGACCGCTACGCCACAGAGCTTGCGCTACAAACTCTAGAGCATGCCGCCGGTAACTTCTATATTAACGACAAACCTACCGGCGCCGTTGTTGGGCAACAGCCTTTCGGCGGCTCGAGGCATCGGGTACCAACGATAAGGCCGGAGGTCCGATCAATCTACTAAAGTGGTGCAGCCCTCGTTGCATCAAAGAGACCTATACACCGCCTACGGACTATACCTATCCGTTTCTTAAATAGAAGGATAGTGACCCACTGAGAGAGCTTGCTATTCTCTATAGCTTAGCTCTCAAGGTCTTCGAGTGAAAGGGTAGGAAGCGACCTTCAAGTCTTTCCTCTTCGGAGGCTTGGGTCGCTTTTTATATCAATATATGTATAAAAAGATGCTCCCAACCTAGAGGTTGAGAGCATCCTGTATAGGAGGAGGGCTAGAGAGTCTACTCTTCTCTAGTAGCCTTTCTCTTAGAATGTATAGCCAATAGTGGTGAAAGCACTTCTGTGGTAGAGCTTGACAGTCTCGTCGTTGCTCTGGTTGAGAATGCTATGATCGAAGGTGAAAAGAGGTTGTAGTGATTGCCCAATTCGAAGTCCCAAGTGACGCGTGTGCCAAGATCGAAACGCATCAAGTGCGGGGAGAGGCAGACTCTGTCGAATCCTGGGAAAGGGAGCACCTCTAGATTATTTCCTTTGAATACATCCGTCTCATGTACCTCTACATTGCCATCTCCTTTACTTACTTTCATGATGGTTGATCCGGCGATAGCATAGCCGCCATACAGCCCACAGCTGAAGCGAGTCTGAACTCTCCATCACCCAGACTTGTGCCGATAAGAAGGTTGCCGGAGAGCGTATGTATAGGGGTACGCATCGTTGTTACTCCTACACCGGGGTCTGAGACACTAAAAGCGTATCCCACGCTGGTTGTAACTAGTCCGGGACTGAGGATAGCGTGTGCCTGCTGATGGGGATGAGGACAGTAATCGCTGTGGGGCTTAGAAGGCCTCGGACTCGAATTTAAATCCTTGGCTTAGTAGGGTTTGCGTTAGAAGCCAAGACCTGCATACAACTGTACACGTGCAGGGCGCTCTCTTTCTCTATCGATGGAAATGCGTCTCTCTCTTTTTGTAGCTACCGTTGTTCTTGTCATTTTGAACATGTTTTTGGCTAAAGGCGGGCGATACCATCAGCAAGGATGGCTGCTGTGAGGAGAATTTGTTTCATCATACAACTATTTTATCATTTTAGTTCTGATTGGAGGAGGCCTCATCCTTCTGGGTGAGGAGCTCCATTCTATTCTTTTGAGTGCAAAGATATTATATTATCAGTGTTTAAACAACCGTAATGCCCCTACAGCCCTTGCTCGGAGGGGTGGGGCAGGTTTTTCTCCGACTCTTACTCCCTCTAATAGACAGGCAGCTTCATAAAACTCTCTGTCTCCGCTCCTTAAATGCGGAGACAGGGGCTGTTCTTTACATCCGGCCTCTGTCCTTAGTAATGAGCTATGACCCTCCGATTTAGGGGAAGAATTACCTTGTAGCTCTTATTGTTTATGCTAACAAGTAAGTACCTGCAGGGGTAGCTTTCGGTCCGGGATATTGACCTCGCTAGATCTGAGAGAGTTGTATTTTTGGAGCAACTCTCCACTCGTGATGAAGGGTACACATGGGTGTTTCTATTAAGCCCCTGTATCTGTACTCTCGTAGCTGTCTGGGCGATTTTTACCTCGTCTTCATGGATGGGTGTGCAGATGCCGGTAGAGTGTAGAACCATTGTATTCTATGGCATTGACCATAAAACCTTGAGGGATCTGCTGTTCCATTGACATCATATGGTGTCCATCCCTTTTTCTTTAGCTCTGCAACTTGTAGGGTATTGCAGACATTGCTCGTAGGGGAGGGCGTATTTACGACATAGCTGGTGCCCCCAGAGGTCAGCCTTCTCCTCTTCTTCGTCTTCGTTAAACTCCTTGCATTGAGGATCTTGGAGACAGTCTTCCCCATCAGCTCTTCCGATATATTGTTGTGCGGAGAGTGTGATTGATGTATGGTGCCGAGCATGGATAGGTCGAGATCGGAGGCTCGTTGACGTGTATGGTCAGCTCTTTCAGGCGCTTATTCTTGCTAACATCAACCGTCTTGAGCATATTTTGCTCTAGCTCTAGGATCTCTAGATTGGGGAGCATGCTGACATCTATCGTTGTAAGTTCGTTGTCGAAGAGGCTCAGATTGGTGAGTTTAGGGGTCTTACTGAGGGTCTATGTTCTTCAGATAATTACCACCAGAGAGAGGAGCTCGAGATTGGGTGTGAGGAGAGGTCAATCTCAGAATACTGAGCCATGCATAGATATAGGGGCTGTGAGCTCGGTACCTTGCTGAGATCTACACGAGACCTTGGTAAAGGAGCAGTCCAGCTCAAGCATCTCGGGGCATTCGGCTAGCTTCACGCTCTCAAGTTGTTTGTTGAAAGAGGCTACCAGCACGAGTAGCTTTTTAAAGTTAGAGAGGTCTAAGCTCTTGAGGGGAGTGTATTGTATGGAAAGCATCTGGCAGCAATCATTCTCTTCGAGAGGCGGGATTATCTTCTCGAGATCCATGCACTCATATAACTTGAAGTATTGTAAAGCGGTGCATTGAGATAGGTCTACGGTTTTAGGAGATGTATGGGTCTCTGAGTCGGTAAACCGTAGGGCTTCGATCTTGCCATAGATGCGTAGTGTCTTGACGCCCTCCACTAATTCGAAAATCTCTGTCTTAGGCCCATCGTAGAAGACATCTGTATAGTCATCCGGGCGTTCGGTCTTTCTTCCGATACGCTCCTTGGGTTAGCTACTGACCATCTGCGTTGAGATCAATCCAGGCATCATTTGTCAGGAGCGAAAAGTCCTGCGTAGAGTACCTTGTCTTTGGTTTGAGAGACTCTATCAGTAACGCATTCCTTGTTGTAGGAGCGTCTGATCTTTGCGCTTTCAGAGCTGTGCTTGTCATTGAGGAGAAGAAGCGCTGTAGCGAGTGTAACGGGAGTCGAGATTCGTTTCATAATGACTTCGTTATAGATTGATTGTTTGTTGTAGGACCGGTTAGATGTATCGCCTCAGCAAAGATGCGATACGTCTAGCCGGATCCTAATATAAGGTTGAGTTCGGAGGATTGTTAGCGAGTGAGGAAATAAATACATCTGATGAGACATACTTATCTTGACCAGGGCGAACTGCAAATCCGACAGAGAGTTCCTTCCTTATTAGAGACTGTTAGGATGGCATCATCCGAGACCTTGTAGTTCTGATCGAAGCCATTTGCCTTGAGGTAGCTCTGTAGCTCCATCAGAGCGTAGGTCTCGTTCGCTTGATACGCAGAGCAACTCGGTAATAATAAGGCCAGTGCCCTCTTTCTCCGTTGGTGTGACGCAGAAGACATACTCCGATTTCGTCTCTTGCACCTTCTCATCTACGGTGCGGTAGAGGTGGGTAGTGCGTGGAGACTCGCCCGGACGGAAGGTGCGAAGCCGCGCCTCTTCAAAGCATTGATCTGGAAGGGATCTTTTGTATGCGAACTTCTCTAACGAAGGAAATCTTTGACATTGGGAAGAATCTTGCTGCTTTGTCTTTACGATGGTATTCTCTAATTGTCTCTTGGCAAACTCGATAAACATGGTAGTCCTGAGCTTCTCATTGGTTGGTCCATTAGGGTGACCGTAACTCTGGGGTCAGTGTCGTGGATGGCACGTAGACCATCGAATTCGTCGCCTAGATGGTTGGTAACTTTCGCTTTTCACACGAGAAGCGGTGTGTTTAGCATGGCTTGGGTGCGCTCACAGTCTGCTACCGACTCCTTGCCATAGAGCTGGGATGAGGTCGGCATCGCCATCAACAGGGATACCAGTAGACAACGGCGGGGATGGTCGTTAGGTCGTGCCAAGAATCCGGATGGTCGGTAGTCTACCTCCTGCTGTGTGCGCCCGAGCTGCCTCGTGGGCATTACCTCTTGATCTTCGATCTACTCATAATCGTTGCGTGGGATGGCAAACTTGAGCATTGTGCATCTCTTGGTACTTGGATGGGCGCTTTTATCTCTACGGGGACAGTTACCTTCGCATGCTCCCTACCTGACTACTATCGTAGTTTCGCCTTCGGCGATCCCGTCTAAGCCTTGCTCCTTACCGAGGCAATGGCGGGCGCCTGGCTCTGAAGGTGGCTCAGCTCGTTCTTCTGTGGAGTAATCTGTACGGATAGCTGCTGAGTCTCTCCAACATTCAGAGATACTTTGTCGAGATACCGTAATCGTAGTCTCTTGCTTAGGCTGAGGTATGGACCTGTGCAGGCAGTCCATAAAGTCATCAATAAGCACGATGACTAGAAGGGAAGATAGTTTCGCTTTCATATGACTGTGTTTATGAAAAGTGATTTACCTGCCCCTAAGGTACTGCTTTTTATTTTGATTCGAAGATGTTTTTGTAAATATTTTTCACGGGGATTTGCCGATATGGTAAAAAGTGTAGACAAGAAGGGCCTCTGAGCTTGACTGGAACGTGCTTAGAGTCCCTAGAAGGCTAAAGTCGCCACTCATTCAGTGAGAGTTGTCTATCCCGAGGAGGCGCTCTTTGGGGATAGTACATCCAGGGGATGTGCTACCATTACTGGGGAGGATGCCGAAGTGATTGTTTTACTTTATTCTATCATAAGGGCCCTTTTGCCTCCACGATAGTAAGCGCTCCGGTATACCTCACTATTCGTGAGGGAATTTCTCACAAATAGCTACTTATTCTACAATTACAGGACGCAATACTATTGCCTTCTTTGTCTGTAATGCGAACCATATGGTGCCTGCTGAATTGATCTCAGCGATTTGTTGTGGTTGCGCTGAGAAGCTTCGGCTGCAGCTACGCGTGCCCCGTCAAGAGTGAAGAGCTCCGGTGTGCTACCGATGCGAGTCTGTACTGTCATGAATCCCTTTTGCGGGGTTAGGGTGAGATTACAGTCTCTACATTGAGCGAAGAGTCTCAATGCAGTTGTTCCTCCCATTTCAACCTTTGGTTGATCCACTTGGATAGCGCCTAACGCCATTAACTTCGGGTACGAGGAGATAAGGATTGTCTTTGCCCTTGTAGGCAGAGATCGGCTGTAATCTTGGTCCAGTTATTGCCTATGTACTGCCTGAGGTGCCAAGAGCTCTACAGGATTGCCACCGAGCTCAGAAACCATAACTTTGAGTCTGTCTGGCGTTTTTGTCTGTAAAGATGTGGTGATGTAGTGAAAGAGAGTCGGATTATTTGCATTTGAACAGTATGACAATGGGGGCAGAAAGAGAAGTTCGTTGTTTGATTAAATTTCTTCACTGAGAATCCATTATTATAGCCTGTGGATAGAATTTTCCGAACTGAGATCAGACAGTCATTGCTGTTCCTGCTCCTGCTTTCGCATTAGGATTTTTGGAAAGAGAGTCAAGGCGCTCCATGATCCCTTACCCATAAAGGGTGGAAAGCAGATGCCATCACCATCATGGTCAAATTGATCTCCAACCCTTGTCAGGTTGTCTTTTGGTATCCATAGGACGGAAGAAGGGGAAGGTGAGATAGGAGCAGAGACGAGTAACCGTGATGGATTCCTTTTTGCGCTACCATTCTTGTTGGTTACAGTAGCTAGAGATGAGTGTGTGTGCCTAGCTTTTCGGCCTTTACAGATATTCTGTGTCAGCTTACTTTCGTTAACCAGTCTAGGAGCATCATTTTACCGAGTGGCGGGAGATTTTTGTGCTATAAAGAGAGGCTTCATGGTATGAGTCTCTCCTTGATAAAGATCGAGTAACACCCGAGAGACAAGAGCTGAGGACTTGTCAGTATCCGTCTTAAGAGGAAAGGGTTGCTCAAGAAACTCTTGAAGTTCGTATCGGACGTTTGCACCGCATTGCGGCATTCAACCCATCTTTGTCAGGGGCCTACGGTACGAGGTGGGAAGCCTGATACGGGGATACCCAATGTTGGAGCCATCTGGGGGTCTGCAAATAGAGGATAGAGAACAGGGTTCCCGTGGCTATCTTTGGTCCAGTCCCTTGGAGTTGTAACTACCTTGGCCGTGGATTCTGTTAACCCTGGTAGGGCGAGTCTCCTCCGACCCAGAATATTTCTATCTGGTTGGTTCCATTAGGACCAAACTTAGAGTAGAGTCTCCTCTAGGTATCCACCCGGTGTGTAGTCCCCAGCAAAGGGGCCGCGCCAGGTGGCGGATCTCGATCATGATGGCTTTGCACGACTCGAGGTGCATTAATGTCACTCTCCCATTCAATGTCTCTAGCAACGCTCTGAGGTTCTTAGAGGAGGTCCAGCGCGAGCTCTGTTGTCTGATGAAGTGCACATTAGACTTCAAGAGGGTTGACTGGAGCTACGGCACTTTCATCGTAACAACTTGCATGCCGGTAAGCAGTAGGAGCCTACAACCATGGTAATAACTTTTCATGTAAGAGCTAGTTAAGTGGTTACTGTTTAGTCCTTATCTTGTACGCTTCTATGTATTGTTTCAGAGGCTTTTCTTGGGTACTTCTGCAGACTTCTCCCGTCTTATGATCATGAGGATGGCCACTACGTCACAATTCTTGGGTTCGATGACGTCTCGAGTCTATGTAGTGGCGGTATGGTTGTATGCCTTACCCTAAATCATAGGGGCTCTCCATCAATTCCATTAAGGCTTGACGGAAGATGTGGTTGTGCTCATACTCCTTATCAACACTTTTTGAGGTGCTGTGGGGCTACAATATGGTTTCTGCAGCCATGGTTGGATATAAAGCCGGTGCTCCTTGAGCGATGCAGCGAGGTTCTTCGGAGAGCTCTGGAGCCGATGCACTGAACTGCACGGATGCCTTGCGGTCTTGCTCAGAGGCTTGGAGCTGGAGCTTCTCGCTGAGGAGCAGCTCACGTATTGCTTGCATCTCTGCAGCCCATTTGGTTGCCATGGGACTAAAGGGTTTCTCCCCATTGCTCGCTAGAGGTCTTCTGTTGAATGTGGCTATGGGGAGCGAGCCTCCGGCTTTTAGCCGCTCTAGATAAGTCGCAGCGTCGGCATGATACAGGCCTTTGGGGTCTTCTTTGGCACGTGTCCCTATCTGCGGTATTGCTCCCAGTGGGCTACTACTGCCACTTATCGCCGCAGAGCTGTGCTGCTTCTGTTATAGCTTTTTGCCGCTATGGGGCAATTGACGCAACCGACACCACTATAATCCTCAATAGGACGGAGCGTCCTTTTGAGAGTTCAACTTCGTTGGGGATCAGTCGATTCTCTTCGGGCATAGGCCTGCAGGCTACAAATTGTAGTGCAATGAGGGCGCCTGAGTATGAGGAGATGTATGACGTTTCATCTTGCCAATCTTGGCAAGTGTTGAATGATTCAAAAGAACTTTGAGGCTAGAACGAACCGCTGTAGCTCAGATGGGATCCCTGTCTCGGGCATGTGGCGACACACTCCACCCGAGCAGTTGATGCCGCTCTCGTACAGCCATAACCTAGTTGTACTCTGTGGTTGCCGGAGGAGTAGCTACAGTACCCATATAGTAGTGCTGCTAGTCACGGGTCATGTTGTACAGATCTGAGGCAGAGCATCCATTTTGGGAGCTATGGAGGCTCAGCAGAGACCAGAAGCCAGCTACCCTCTACCTTGGCGGCTGTGTGAGATACTGGAGCTCAGTGCAGTGGGGTATATTGAGGGTGCTAGCTAGACTTCCCATCAGGACAAATATATTGCTGTAGACAAGCGGGTTGTTGATCGCATGTCCCTCAACCATGTTGGTTATATATCTGAGTTGTAATAGTTAAATACAATATGATACATCTTTGAGAGACTTCTTGCTAGCTCGACATTTCAGATCAGGTAGTAGAGTTGCCCCATGCCGAAGAAGGGATGTGTAACCATCTGTCCCATAAAGGTCTTTCTCCGGAGCCTCTAGAAGTCGGTCTGTTGCCACATTCTTTAAGCCTCGTACATGAGAGTAATTAGTGCGAATGCCGGTGCCATATTTGCCGCCTAGTAGAGATCCTCTAGGGATGGTGTGGCAGGTCCCCTGGAAGCCACTCTCCATCGGGTTGGGTAGCGTAGGGATGAGGAGCGGCAAGCGTATAGGTGTGGTTGGCAGTAAAGGCCGGGAGGTGGTTGACGTGAAGAGGTGTCCCCACGGAGGAGCGTGCAGAGAGGAGTTGAAGTTCTCAGCTTCGTTTGGTCTCAGAGAAGGCTCATGCCTCTCTTTGGTACGATGTTGAGAACATGGCAGCAGATCAGCGAGTAGATATGGTGGTTACTTGCCGTGGGGTCACTGCTCTTGTAGGCATACTCTCCATTGAAAGCAGTTCCCTACCGATGAGCTAGCATCTACCTCCGAAGGCGTGTGCTTGGCTTGGGAGGTTTAGAGACGCCACGTGACCTGTCATGCCCGGGAGGGGGTGGGGACGAGGATAATCTCGTCTCCCTCTACTATTAAGATAGGAACCTCCACATGGGGTCATCCGTTTACTTCTCATTTGCAGGGAATCCACTCGCTGGATCGCAAGCCTCCATCTGCCCCACGGATGTATCCGCGTTCGTTGGTAAATAGACGAGCCGTGCGATCAAGTAGTTGCGTTGCTGACCTACAAAACCCTTGATGCGTGTCCCATCATCAGGGTGTAAAGCAGCACGTATGCTCCTCTGACAGCGTTGTCAATACCGAGCGTGCGCTCCTCATAGCTACGGAAAAGAATCCGGAACCAAAGCTGGTCGTAGAAGTCTCCGGGAGTTGCTTCGGCATGCCTACCAACATAGCCTTTTGAGGTGAATGTGCGCTACTGGCCATAGCTCGAGGCTCGTGCCCAGGCATGGGACAGAGTAGATCTTCGAAGCAGGCCTACCTCGAGGTAATTGTTGCGGATTGTACCGGTTACGTAGCTGCTCATCAGAGAACTTATTCGGCTGCATCATCGTCGAGAGAAAGAGCATGTCGCTCTGCACACTAAATGAGGGCAAACTTTTCCCAGGGCGCCCATGCTTTTTACTTTGGGCGAGAGGTGGAGATGAGATCCACGCTCATCGAAAAGATGGAGACGAAGTGCCAAGTACCGGTATAATATCTTTCCGCATGCGGTATTGTGCGGAATAAGAAGATAAATAGTCTGTTGCTGAGTTGTAGAGAGTTCGAGATCGACTCTTAGGAAGACCTAGATTATTCTTCCGTCTTTAGGGCTCTCGTACTCTTAGCGATGAGCATCTTGCTCCCCGCTTCAGTGTAACCGGTGTGAGCGTATGCAACATGTTCCTTTCCCGTCAATCACAAAGACATGGGAATCATGTGACGTTCATAGCTCGCTTGAAGTCTCGTGAGGGTCTAAATGTTGCCTCATATTCGAGAGCCTGCTGCATCTACAAGAGGCTTTACACGATCGGCATTCTGCCCTCTCGTCAATAGAGATGGCGATAAAACTGACTCCGGTCTCTTCTTTCCGGTCAGAGTGCACTTCATGGATGGCATGAGCTCGCGAGACAAGGCTTACACCATGTGGCAAAGAAGAGCGATAAAGATTTGCCATCATTATTGGTTCAGCTCGTATGACCAGTGCCTTGAGAGGTCTTTGAGGTTCAACCTGTGGAAGTTGTGCATAGCTGCGGGCACACTAGAGAAAAGCTAGGGAGCGATGAGTAGATGCTTCATAGTCTTATAGCGCTTTATGAGGTTTGATTAGATGGCTTTTACAGTTAGATTGATAGTCCAAGAAGAGGAGCTCCGCCAGCCTTGAGCGTGAGGGTAACGTTAATTGTATTTGTATAGGTTTGACCTGCCTTGGCATTAGGGATCTCTATGTGGAGTGAACATAGAGTCATGGCACCCTTGTCTTTTTCATCGAGGATCCCTTCTTCATCGGCGTGATCAGCTTGATACTCTTTTGTATATGAGGTCTGATTCTCAAACAACTCAGCAAACCTATGCCATACAGTACCGGAGGTTCTTTTAGAAAACGAGAGGGGCGAGATTGTAATTCAGCAGTCTTTAGCACGCTAAAGGCTCAATCAGAGTTCAGTAAGCCTCAGCCTCATCCTTAGAGGCAGAGACTGTGTAGTCGATTGTTTTACCGGCAGGATACTTCTTTTTGGTCTAGTAGGTTTACTAGCATTACATCAAGACGCTTTTGGCAATCTTGATCATACAGTGGCCTTTTTCGTGCCCAGCACTGAGCGGTAACGGTTACGATACCAGGGGCGAGTGCCTCAAACGAGGGCGGTCTCGATACAGTGGCCGATTGAGGGTAGTCAACAGGATGAGGTAGCCTGGGCATTGGCCGGGTTGTGGTTGCTGTAAGTTGTAGCGTCTCCCGGGTAGTGAGCACATTCTCAGGAGTGGGCGTAAGATTGGTCCCAACTCTGTAGGGGTAACAGGGGTTAGGGTTAGGGTTAGGATTGGGGGTTGGGTTGGGGTTTGGGGTTGGGTTGTGTATCAGGGCCACAAGATGTTAGGAGCGATAGAGCAATAAGTGTATTAGAGCAACAGCAGAAATTCTTTAGTTTCACTAGGAGTAATTAATGCTTGTATGGGTTAAACATGTGTTCTAAAACAATTCGTGTCTCTTTTAATTATTATCATAGACGTTCTAAAAAGAATCTCTCCCGGTTTACAAGACATTCTATCTTGTATGACAGTCAGCCATAAAGTAATAAATATCTTGTAACTAGCAACACTTTTGCGTGTGAGGGATGGGGGCTGATGATGGGAGGGTCTAGAGTCTGTCTAAGCCCTAACTTCGCTCCGGAGGTGAGAGGCTGTGGAGATCTGCTTGGTGGGAGCCGCATGATGGAAGGGGGCGAGGTTGTCCCTTCTCATGAGGGTTGATTAAACCATGTCGCAATGGGGAGAAAAATACTTGCCCAGAGCAATGCCTTGAATGGACTAGGGGGCTATCAGTACACCTTTCATATATAGTATATAAGTTTCATGGGAGCCGATCGCCTTAACCAACCTCTGCGACCTCTGTATTAGGCCTCATGGGAGAAGGATTCTAGAGATATGCGGGTTTTGATGGTTTATGGCGAATTTCTATCTTTGGGTCTCTATTGAAGTAAATGAGGGATTTGAAGAGATAGATTCCAGGCATGATTATTAGATTAAGAAGGTGTTATGTATAGTATGATTATTGGGAGATTTAGACGAATTAGTTGCACTAGTGATGCAGAATAAAGCAGAGCAAGTAATTGATCTGATAGAGTCTGGAAATTTTGATAAGAGTCTTCTAGAGGATGTTGGCTGTTGCGAACATCCTTTACCCTTGTATAAATTGTCTTTGTGCAATATGATCTTGCTTGATACTGATGGCTGGAGAAGTGAGATCCTTCCTACAGTAGAGCAAATAGGCAGATTGTAGGCTCTTATTGGATTACTGGAGGGACGAGATGGAACTATCCGTTGATGTGCCGATGGATTTTTAGAATCCTATCAATACGAATGTACTCGATTGCAGGATTGTGATATGGAAGATTTGCTCGATGGAGATATGGATACGTTAAAAGCAATGGGATATGACGAGGATGAAGTGGAGCTCTGCTATGCGGTGCTGACGTGCAGAGGCTGATCTGATCCAAAAAGCACCTCGGCGAGAAACCAATCCGGATGTGTATATCTCACCCTACCTCCAGGAGAGAAGGTGTCTTGGGAAGGAAGGTTATAATGCTTGAGACAGATTGTTATTCTTTTTGCTGGATGATTTTTATTGCTATGACCTATGGCACCATTGGAGTTCTTCCCATGTGGAGCAAGTTCGAGTTGGAGACGTTTCTCGATTTGTTACAAGTGGCAGCCTATTGCTGATTTGGAGGAAGTTGGACAATTGGTAATAGAGCGCAGTAGATAATTGTTGGATTCTAACGTCTCTTCTCTAGAATTAATCCTCGAAATACGATAATCGCGTGCAGCACTCACCCTCTCTGTCTTATCGTTATCCGAGGGAATAGTAAAAAGAAAAGGTCTTAACTCAGAGCTGAGTTAAGACTCTTCTTTATTGATGCCTAGTTGACTTTTCATCGCAGAAGCCTCTAGAGCGGAAGCGGGGGTTCGAACCCCCGGTACGGTTGCCCGTACGTCAGTTTAGCAAACTGGTGGTTTCAGCCTCACACTTCCTTCCATCAGCAAAGGGCGCGCCCTGACGTTGCAAAATTACTATTTCTTTTTGAATACGCAAGTCTCCCGCTATAATAGTTCGTTTCTGGGTAGATGGAGGGCTGGATTGGCTACTTCGAGGTAGTCGCTGGGCGACTAGAGGGGTATAAAAAGAAAAGTGAGGCTTGTCTCCCGACAAACTCACTCGTATTAACTACAAATCTAATACCATGAAAAACACGATGCGAGGTAGGATGAGATATCAGTACGCTTACTTCTCTTTTGCAATCGGCATGAATAGTATGTTGTTTTTCTAATCTCTTGAATTATCAGAGCTTAGTCAAAATCATCTTTTTGCGAGAATATTATCCGAAATGATGTTTTCTGCCTTCTTAAGCTCAGGGCGATTGTTGGCTCTCTTTGGTTGCCGGAAATTTCACTCAATCTTATCTCTTGTAGAGTCTCGCTGATTTCTAAAAGATTTGGGCCGGAAACGACCTCCCGAAGACCAGGTGGAAATGAAAGAAATTTTTGGGCAGAAGTCCACTCCCTTTTTGGCTGATTGGGAGAGGGGCTAGGAAATATTTCGCCCTTTTCGCTGAGGGGCCAAATTGAGGGCCGCTTTTGGTGTCGTTCCTCTGGTTCCTGGGGTGCGGGGCGTTTTTGTTGCTTAGCAGAGGGAGTAGGGCAGGAGGCTTTGAGGGCGAATTCGTGTAAAATAGAGGCCATTATTGCCCAATTAGCACTACCTTTTGTGGGAGGCCCCTATTTATAGGAAGGTGGGGAATCTACAATAATGTGATATAGATAAATAACACTATGGCATCACATCGTCACTTAAAGAAGGAGATCAAAGGAAATTACAGACTTCCCTAATTGACGATATTCTTTTCATTTCTCTCGACGCAAAGGACGAAGAGCTTGCAGCTCTGGAGAGCTTTGCTCAATCGTGTAGTAGACTTGCACGACGGACAATCGCTAAGATCAGGCGCTCCCGATGGGGCAAAGAACCCTCAGTTGGTAAAAGAAGTTTTATGCAGAGCTTAAGGCAAGATATAACGAAGAAATAGAGGCAGTAGAGTCTGAGTTGGAGAAGTATATCAACCTCAACAAGTAAGATGAGGGGCACGATACATTGAGAAATTTTTTCTTTCTTCGTGGCTCTTGGGAGTGTTCGGCTGGAGGTAATCTTCCCATCCGGATAATCCCCTAAAGGTATCATTTGTGGCCTCATACCAGATAATTGGGACTTTATATTGGGCAAACTCTACTACTCTGCCATTGGCAGGCATGGGAGTTCCTATTGAAAAAGGATGGTTCTTTTTCCCCACTGGGGGATTCTGAGATCGATGGGAGGATTCCCGTGGATCGCTCGCGCTCGGGTTCTATGGTAGATCAGTTGGCTGGGCGCATCAGGAGAGTTCTAAACTCTCTATTGCCATCACTCCGGAGGGTACTCAGCCGTGCTACCAACCACCGTTGGAAAAGCAGGCTTTTTATCGAATTGCTTGTGCCGCAAATATCCCCATCCAGTTGGCGGTGATTGATTATAGAAATGCGGGTTGGGCATCCTCGAAACCTTCTATCCTACGGGCAACGAAAGGCGGATATTCGTTATATCCGATCGTTATCACTCCGAACAGGCTCGTTTTCCCCAAGAACTTTGTAGAACAATAATACCCCTCTTTTTGCTATGATATGCCCCAAGAGACCCTAACTCTCGCCCTTGCGCAGTGTGATATAGCCTGGGAAAATCACAAAAAATCTCAAGTGATGCGAGAGACAATGGCCCAAGCCACGCCCAAGGCAGTGCTGAGAGATGTGTCTTTTCGGGTGATGACCTCAGGCTTTTCGATGCTGAGGCAGTGTCGGGTCTTTCGAGACGTCGCCACTCCTTGCCAGAGCGTCCGATGCCATGGTAAGCAGCAATATGGCGTGGCTCTGGTCTCTTCTCTGCTGGTAAAAGATGGGGATACAGTAGCTTCAATAGGGATCTATTTTATTACGAGGGAGGAGTTTTCAAGACAAACGACATCTCTTCCGTATAGGGCAGGAGAGCTAAGCAGGTCTCTCCGGCTGGGGGCACATATTTTTCGTATCAGGGGTGGAACATTCTTCTGATCGCTTGCTACGATATGCGCTTCCGTCTGGTGCACACAATAGGAGCCAATAGTACGATCTCTTAATCGATGTGGCAATTGGCGAACCCGAAGACTAGTGTGGAGCACCTTGCGTGCCCGGGCGATGGAAGAATTTGGCCTACGTCTGTGGCGTTAATCAGTGTGGGACAGGATGCCGAGGGGCTCGTTTATGCAGGAGCCTCCGCCCTTATCGACCCCAAAGGCGGGGGCTGGCAGCCCTAGAAGAGCGTCGTATCAGACTGAAAATAGCCACCCTGGGCCAGGCTCCCTTGGATAAACTTCGGAAAATTCCTGTTTATCTCGATGCCGGATGAGTTCTCCATTGTGAGGGGCTACCCTCTGAGTCTTTTCTTTAATTATCCATTGCCAAAGGGGTGTTGAGCTCCTCTGTTGTAGAGGATTTTTGCCTCTTCCATGGCGCTATCCGTTGGAGGGCTTTTTGTTCAGGAATAATTACGTGCCTTTATGGGGACATAAGGCGAAGAAGCTGCAAACTTCCCACCTTGCCAAAATAGAATCAGCATGCTAAAAGTAAGCAGAAGACTATGGCTGAAAACAGATCGACCAAGAAAATTTCGTGCTCGATACAGAATGTAATCCTCCGACTACGAATGCCTCGACAAGTTTGAGAAAACGATGTTTACATCCCCATCACGGTGCTCGAAAGGGAGAGCTTGATAGATTTAAGAAGGGTCGGAGCAGATCAATCGTAATGCTCGAGCTTTTGCCCTTTTAGATTCGCTGAAGGCAAGGCTTTTCAAAGAAGGAGCACCTCTGGGCGAGGGGAGGTCGTCTCTATCTCAAGATAGACGGCTTGGAGAATCGGTCGTTGAAGGCCTTTTCCGATCGTATTGCGGATCATCGGATCCTCTCGTGCCCTCACGCTGAATACAGAGCAGAAGGACGAACCTACCATCCTCGTAACAAAAGATGTCAATCTTAGGATAAAGGCGCGCGCCCTAGGGATGCACGGGCAGAAGACTATATCAACGATAAGGTGCCCACTCGCACGCTCTTTGATGCGGCCCACGAGGGATACCGATATCCCTGCCGAGCTCATCGATACCATCTACGCTCGCAGTGAGGATCGCTGTAGAAGAGTTAGTTTCTGCTCAAACTGCGGCCCAATCAGTGCTTTATCCTCAAGGCGACCGCAATAGTGTGATGGTGCGTTACAGCACTTTCTCGGGGCGCGTCACCGCAGAAAGTAGACGGGTTACTCGCTCCGGCATTTACCCACATGTGCGGAGCAGGCTTTTGCTCGTGATTACCGGTCAATATTAAGTTGAGATGGGCCTTACGGGGAAGGCCGGTACCGATAAGACGCTTCTAGCTCTTGCCGCTGCCCTTAATGTGCGAAAACCTACCCAGCAGATACTGCTCGCTCGCCCCCATCGTGGCTCTTCAATAAGGATTTGGGCTTCCTCCCCGGGGACGAAAAGCGAAGAAGATCACCCTACCATGCAACCTCTTCGATAACCCTCAGCTTCATAAAAATCAACTCATGCGGGGGCCCCGAGGTGCGTGCGATTGAGACATGCAGCGCGAGAATCGCCTATATCGTGAGGGCTTTGGCGCTCATCCGTGGGCGTAGCTTGTCAGTTCGTTGTTAATTGTGGACGAAGCGCAAAACCTTACCCTCACGAAGTCAAGACCATTATCACCCGTGCGGAGGAATACCAAGGTGGTGCTTACGGGGGACGTGGGGCAGATCGACTCGCCTTACCTCGATGCCGAGGCAACGGCGCGCCTATATGAGTTGATAAGATGGCGGGGCAGCAGCTTTTTGCTCACGTTAATCTTGTACGCGGGGGCGTGGTGATTGAGCGAAATAGCCTCTAACCTCCTTTAATTGAGTGTAGTGTAGTTATGTCTCAACCTATGCATATTGTTGTTTCGGGGCTCGGGGGCTATCAGGGAAGTATTATGGTGGGATGCTTGCTGCTTATACAGCACAGATGCAAAGCCCTGCACACTTCTTTCTTTATGCTGCGGGAGCACCTTGAGCAGGTGAAGAGCCAAGGCACTCCATATGTCTCCACGCCTACGATAGACTCCACGGTTTCACCCATATAGGGTCTCCTCTATTGCGTCAGGTGCCCCCGGCAGACATGACTTTTCTAGCAACAAGGCTACGATGCCTAGAGAATAGCAAACATCCGCCCAATTATCAGCCCCTCTACGGCCATGGATTTCCCCTCCATAATGGAGTTGGATGTGCTCGCATCCATCGGACTGCCGACAATTTGATCCTTCCCGGGTGTGCCATATCACGGGGGCGGCGCGGCTCGAGGCGGGATTGTGGTGCGTTCGGATAGCAACGTGCTGAAGTTTGGAATGCCAGCGGGCGCTCAATAGTCGTATCTCAATGGCCGAATGGGCTACGGCCGAGTGGCTCCATGCCCTAATGCAGGCGGCCGGGATCGAAGTGTCGCCTCTGTATCGTGATAAGCGCCTTATTTACGAGAGAAGTTTTTGATGTAGCCTTCTGCGGCGGCAGCCTACTTCGATATGCCTATTGGTAGGGTGCAAGATAGACATAACAGCGGTTTTCGGTGCCCTTGATGAGTGGCTGGCTTCGCTTTACCGCGTGGCGGCGCGAACAGATCTCTTCCTCGAAGAAAAAGGCTATCGGGCTGTGGAGAAAAATGCCCCGAGGCGCCACCTCAATGCACTCCGATATTTTGGCCGGGCATCGCTCGGAATTGGAAAGCCTTGTGGGCTATGTGGTACGAGAGGGGCAGCGCCTAGGGGTCCCCACACCGCTCTATCGGAAAATATGTCACACCCCTACTAGAGCGTATCACCTCCGCCTCCAACTAATATTCAGAGGAAGATTTTTCCCCTCTGGAGTGGAGCAGAATCTTCCTTTTTGATCCTTTTTGACGATGCAACTCAACGAACGATACTTCCCCGTGGTGGGGATGCACTGCGCTGCTTGTGCCGAGAAGGTAGAGCATGCAGTAGCCCATGCTGTGGGTGTAGAGGAGCGCAGCCGTTCTTTATACCGAGAAAGATACTACGTACGCTACCGCCCTACGGAGACCTCTCCCGAGGCACTTGCCAAAGTGGTAGAGGGGTGGGTTTCGAGCTTATCTTAGCCGATTCCGGTACGAACTGGCCGGCAACGCGAAAGGCTCTCCTAAAGGATGCAAAGCGTATGCGGCACTGATCTCATAGGAGCTTGGTGGCTACCCTCCTTATGATGCTCTTGATGTTGTTGCCTTTTCCCCACCTTGTGCATCAGTTGGGCATGGCTCTTGCTGCGGCTTCGGTCTATTTCTTTTTTGCTGCGGACTATCATAGAGCCGCCCTTCGGCAGATTGTACATGGGGTTTTCTCTATGGATACCTTGGTTTTCCGCTCAGTACTACGGTCTCTTTTTCTCTCGGGTACTTGCCCTCTGGGGGATGGGGGATTTTTACCGATGCACATATCTATTTTGATGCCACTGTAATGATTCCCGCTTTCGTCTTGTTGGGGGAAGTGGCTAGAGCAACGGGCTACGCAACGGACGGGTGACGCCGTGGCTGCCCTTGTGGAGAGCCGACCGCGATGGGCGTTGCAAATGCGCGATGGAGTAGCTACCGAAGTGCCGGTGGAGACCCTGAAAGTAGGAGATCGTATCATTGCGGGCCGGAAAGCCATCCCGGTGGATGGTGTGCTACTCAAGGCACTACCTCCGTGGATGAACAGCTGATCAGTGGAGAACCCCTCCCGTGAGAAGGTGGTGGGCAGCCGGGTGTTTGCAGGTACGCTTAACCGAAGGGGCTTTTACCATGAGCTACCTCGGTGGGACGCGATACCATCTTGGAACGATTATAGAAACGGTGACGTCATACGCAGCTCGATAAACCCCATTACGCCGTATTGCCGATCGTATAGCCGCTATTTTTGTACCCATTGTTGTGGGACTATCCCTCTGACACTTGCTCCTTTGGCTTCTCTTGGGGAGACCCGAGCGATGCCGTAGCGTTGGGGGTTGCGTTGTGCTATTTCTGTGCTGGTGATTGCCTGCCCTTGCGCATTGGGTTTTGGCTACTCCTACTGCCCTTACGGTGATGGTAGGCGAGACAGCACGGGCATATCCTAATCCGAGGACGCTGCCGTGAGTATTGCCCCGAGTAACGCGTGGATAAGACAGGGTACTATTACATCCAGGGCATCCCGGGGTGGGTGGAGGAGACGTGGGCAGACGGCGTTTTCTCCCGAGGGTTAATGCGCTTTGTTCGTTGCCATGGAGACAGAGATTACCCACCGCTGGCTACTGCTATTGTGCGCATGCCGCTCTTCCCAAAGACCTCGTTTGCCCTCTCTAGATGGTGTAGAGACTTTTTGTCGGTAAAGGGGTAGGAGGCTTATTTCCGAAGAGGGCTGTTATCGGATTGGCAATACCGGTTTTGTGGGACTACTCCCCATCCCGAGGCGGAGGGGCGAGGTCTTTTTCTCCCGAGAGGGGCAAGTAGTGGCTCGCCTTGTGGTGGCAGATAGGGGTGACCGGAGGGAGGAGTAGAGGCTATTGCTCACCTACAAAAGCGCGGCATGAGTCATATTGCTCACAGGAGATAGCAGGAGCCCGCTCAGACAGGCTGCCCAAGCAGCAGGGGATAGAGGGTGGCACGCTGCCCTTCTGCCCACGGCGAAACTAGGGTCGTAGCCCAGGCTCGTGCAAAAGGGGCCGTGGTGGCCATGGTTGGAGATGGTATAAATGATAGCGAAGCTCTGGGCGAAGCGGATGTAGAGTCTTGCCTTTTGCTTCCGGGTAGCGACATCGCCGTATCTGTGGCGATATCACCCTCGCTCAAAACGATTTTGCGTCTATTGCCCCAGAAGCAGTAGAGATCGCCAAGCGCAGTCTTCGTACCATTCACGCCAATTTCTTTTTGGGCACTGCTCTACAATTTATTGCCATCCCCTTGCCGCCGGTGCGCTCTACTCCCGTGGGGTATCCTGCTTTCGCCGGCTATCTCAGGGGCGGCCATGGCGTTGATTCCTCTCTGTGGTGACCAATAGTCTATTGCTCAAGAAGACTGCGGAGAATGCTAAATTCTCCATCGGAGAGTCTCGTTTGCATCAAAAGACAGAGGTCATGTCGTCTGTAAAACATTTTTGCCCCAAGTGAAATCTCTGGGGCTGCACTGACCATTTTATAGGAAGAGGATGTCAGTTGTTTAGCCTGTGGTTTGAGATTTATTTCTAAATTCGCCCCTTAAGAATCTGGGGAGAGCCTTTCGCGAGAGATAGAGTTCCTCCGGTGATTTACCACAATGTATAAACTATCACAGATCAATCGTATTGTTATAGATGAACCCTGAAGAACTCCGGAAGTCCGGATTCGCAACACGCACCGATGCGTAGGTGCCGAAACCAACATGGTACATTGGCATCTCCTATCTACCAAACATCTACCTTCGTTTTTGAGAATGCAGAGCAGGGGCGGTCGCCGTTTGCCCTCGAAGAAGGAGGTTATATTTATACTCGATTGGGGAACCCCACCCTTACTACTGTAAGCAGAGAAGTAGCATCTCTAGAGGGTGCAGAGGCTTGTATGAGTGCCTCTTCGGGTATGGTGCCATCACCTCAGCCGTTTGGGTATGTGTGAGACGGAGGCGATCATATCGTAGCCGGTAAGACGCTCTATGGTTGTACCTACGCTTTCTTTGAGCATGGGCTCAAGCGTTATGGCGTAGACGTTACATTTGTGGATATGCGTGACCCCGAAATGTACGCAAGGCGATGCGTCCTAATACCAAATTGGTGTATGTAGAGACGCCCCTAACCCTCAATATGTACATTGCAGACATCGAAGCCGTGCCAAGATTGCTCATGCACAAGAGGGCGTGCGTGTGATGGTTGATAATACCTTCTGCACACTGACCTCTGTCGTCCCCTCGAGTTTGGTGCTGATATTATAGTACACTCAGCTACCAAATTCCTCAATGGTCATGGCGATGTTATTGCCGGATTCATTTGCGGTTCACAAGAATATATCAATCAAGTGCGCCTTGTAGGGGTTAAGGACTTGACGGGTTCTATACTCGGTCCGTTCGAGGCTTTCCTTATCAATCGGGTATTAAGACGCTCCATGTATGCGGATCGCCACCGCGAAAACTGTCAGAAAGGTGGGTGAATTCCTCGAAAAGCACCCCAACGTAGAGGCATTGCTTATCCCGGTTTTGCTGCTTCCCCAAAAGCGCTTGCTGATAAGTATAAACTGGCCAGTTCGATGATTGCCTTCCAGCTAAAGGGTGGCCTAGAAGCCGGTCGTAAGCTGATGAACTCTGTACACTTGGCTACCCTCGCTGTAAGCCTTGGTGATACCGAGACGCTCATTGAGCACCCTGCATCATGACACTCTCCTACACTCCCGAGGAGCGTGCGCATCCGATATCTCCGAAGGTCTGGTACGTCTCTCCGTGGGCCTCAAGATGCAGAAGACATTGCTGACCTCAAGCAAGCTCTCATCAACTTTTGATTTAGAGCCGGTTAGATAGAAGATCCCCTCTTTGGGCGATCTATACCCACGAGGGTTGTAGTTCCTGCTTGCGACTACAGCCCCTCTTTTCTATTTCTATTATATCTCTTTGTCTTTTTGCTCTAGGGTGAGTTTGTGGGGTAGAGATGGTGGAATACACGTCCTTTTTGGTACGCTTTGCGGACGAAAGTCTCTTTGCGGAGCAGGTGCTGCAAAGGCTATGGATAGGAGAGACGAGATAGAGTACAGCCGCTGCACAAGGCAACTGACCATAGTACCTACCCTGAGGTAACCTCGGAGACCTAGTACACTCCGGGCCTTGGAAGTGTTGCGGACTGCCAGTCTGATCCTTGCGGAGGATGCGTACATCTTCCGTTCTGCTCTAAGCATTACGATGTTAAAAGCCCTGGAGAGTCATCATAAATTCAACGAGTTTAAGACCTCTTCGTCTCTGGTTGCACGGATCCGAGGAGGGCCTCAATGTAGCATTGATCAGTGATGCCGGCACCGGTGTTAGCGATCCGGGTGTATCTTCTATGCTGAGCGCATAGACCAGTCTGCCGGTGGAGTGCCTCCCAGGACAGCGGCGTTTGTTCCCCTGGTTGTCTCCGGATTGGAGTGAGGTCGTTTTGTTTTTGAGGGCTTCTCACAGAAAAAGGGGCGTCACTCCGCATCAGGCATTGGCAGAGGAGGAGAGACAGGTTATTTTGTACGAGATCCTCCGAGTGCTCAAAACTTTGCAGGCATTTGCCGAGTATGTGGAGGCGTAAGGCCGTGGCGGTACGAGCTAACCAAGGTGTACGAAGAGGTGTGCGAGGAACGCTCCAGAACTCATCGAGCACTTCACGGGTGAGCCGCAGGGTGAGTTCGTTCTCCTGATCGCAGGGGCGCCTCAAGAAGAAAATACATAAAAGCTATCGCGATAAGCACTCGCGCAAGAGAATAACAAACTGATAGTAACTAATTTGTAAAAAGACAATGAGAGAACAATCTAGTAACGGCTTTCGCTTTCCTTATGGCTGCTTGCTTCTCTATGACTTCATGCAAGAAACAAGGGCGGAAACAGCGAGCTCGACTCTATTGCAGAGGCAAATAAAAAGCCTCAGACGCAAAGAGGAAATGGACGAACTCATCAGTAGTAACTTTAGCCAACTTCCAGGAAATTAGCGCCATGGAGGGAATCAACGTTCCTGCCAATGGCGAGATGAATACAAGCCAGAAGGAGCGTGTTGAGAGTAGCATGCAGATGATTACGGAGAAGCTTAAAGCAAACAAAGAAGACATCGATCGTTTGAATGCTAAACCCAAGCTCTCGGTTCGAAGAACGCTGCAATGACAAAGACAATTAAGGCTTTGCAAAGCGAATTGGAGTCTAAAAACAAAAAGAGATCCGCCGCCTTACCGAAGAGTTGCAACGCAAAGAATATTGCTATAAAGGACCTTGATGATATGGTCAATAACCTCAATCAGAATGTAGAAGCTCTAGCTACTACTACCGAAAAGCAGTCCGAAACAATTGCAGCGCAAGACGCATCTCTCAATACGGTACGCTACTGCGTTGGTACCAAAAATGACCTTAAGGAAATGGGTATTCTCGTAAATGGCAAGGTTGCTACAGAGAACTATACTTCGATTACTTCCGTCAGGTGGACCTCCGCAAGCTCGCTCGTATTCCCCTCTACTGCAAGAAAGCAGAGCTCCTTACCAACCACCCCTCGAGCAGCTATAGACTATCAGCAGGGGATGACAAGCAGCTCACTCTCGAAATTATTGATCCTCAAAACTTCTGGAGTCTCTCTAAGGTACTTGTTGGTCATGTATTACATACTGGGACTCCCTGCAGGAGTAACATACGGCTCTTAGAGCCAAAGCACAGCCCTCACCGTATTGCGTTGGGTGGCTGTCTCGTTAGAAAAAGGGGGCCTGAGCCTCTGGAGAAGGGGTGCAGAGTTCTCTTTTGCTTCGAACCTTGCCGCCCGTTCGCTTGTTATTTCCTATGTCACAAACTCTCAATTCGCATGATTAAAAACCCATTTATCGATCTTGATGATACGCTCTGGGATACCTATCACAACAACAAAGAGAGCCTGCGAGGAGCTATACCTAGAGGAGGGTTGAGCACTTTCCCCTGACTACGATGCCTTTTTGGGAGGAGTATTGGGCGTGCAACGAGGGCTTGTGGGAGTTGTATCGGCACGATAAAATAGATAAGTACACCCTGACTCTGCGCCGAATGAGGGAGCCGATGCCTCAGCGCTCCGCTGTCGGATGAAGAGATTCTCGTGCTAATCGTCGTTTTTGGCGGCTACAGCTACAAAAACGCGTCTTGTGGAGGGCGCGCTCGAGGTGGTGGAATATTTGCATCGCTACTATCGCATGTACATCTTGTCAGACGGATTTCCGGGGTGCAGCAGTGCCAGGGTAGCGCGCATGGCTTCTCCCTACATCCATCGCATAGATCTTGGTGAGGACGCGGGTGTAACAAACCCAACGCTGCGATATTCCGTTACGCTTGCTCGGCTACCAATAGTCGCTGTGCAGAGTCTTTGATGATTAAAGGGATGGTTGGCCGCGGATGTTGTGAGCTAAAAATGTGGGAATGGCATCCATTTGGTTTAATCCCTACGGCTTGAGTGCCCGAGGACGAGTACACTCCTCGTTATATTATCAGACATCTTAAGAGTTGCTTCCAGCTCTTGCAATTCTCTACTTCTCCTATATGATTATGAAGAAAAAGGCTCCATTAGGAAGCTGTTCCATCGTTGGGAGGATTATTCCTCTGCTTCTTTCTTATCGCATTTAGCCTTTCGGGTATTCTTCTTAACCATAGGGAGCCGATCTCATCGCTTGATCTCTCGCGCTCTCACCCTCGTCTTACCATGTGGATGGCTGGACGCAAGGGGCGGCTGTGGGCTCTACGGCTCTCTCCGGCGACTCCGTTTTGCTCTATGGAGGAGGGCGTTTGGCTTACGAAAGATGGCGGACGCAGCTTCTCTCTGATGGAGGCTTGCCTCGTGGGGCCTGACCGCTGCCAGATGCGCCGCATTCTGCATTCGCACCACAATGTGCACTTTTTGCGCTTTCGCGGGATGCTCTCTACCGATGGCAGGGCGCATGCGGGAGGTCTCCCTCCGCTCGAGAGGCGTCTCACGATCTCGCCTTGCGAGGAGACTCGCTTGTGGTGATGGGGCGATCCCATCTCTTTGTTTTGCAGCTCCCTATCAGCAATTTAGTACCCTAACCCTTCCCGGGTCCCCGATGTCACTCCTCATCGAACTACGCTGTTTCGCACGCTTTGGGCGACTTCATTCGGGCGAACTATTCCACCTCGTTAGGCGTCTCTTTGTGGATGCCTTGGGGCTTGTACTCTACTACTTTCGATCTCGGGGCTGATTGTCTTTTTCTATCCTCGATGGATGAGAAAAGGATGCAGAAGCGGTACCAAGCTGCACACCGAGCTCGAGTGAAAGCGCATGTCACATCGTCTGTAGCGGGCACTCTCGCGCCAGTACAAACTTCATTTTGTTGGTAGGCTGTTGGTTATTCATCCTCTTCTGGTTCTTGTGGTATCCAGTGTGTCTGCGTCGCCTCTTTTTGGTGGCAGTAGCAGAAGCGGTACCAGCCCTCCCACCACCTCCACTCCATGGTGCCAATCCCTGGCACGATGCTGCCGCCGCTTGGTCTACGTGCCGGCAAGGCAAGAGTGGGTTCTCTCCACAAGTGAGGGTATATTCCGTTGCAAAACGCCCTAGGGCTTCCACTGGAAAAGATCGAGAATACTCTCCTGTAAGTGTAAGTGGGGAGCTAATGTTTTTGAGAGTTGATCCCGATAACCCATGCTCTATTGGTAGCTCTTTTTATCAGCTCTTTCGTTGGGATCTAGAGGCGGATCAGTTTTGGATCTCTACACAGGGCGGCCGCCCAAGCCTCAGGATGATGCCGCTTGGAGACCACAAAGAGTCTCAGGGCTACTCCACACACTTGGGCGGAAAGAAGGAGTTGTCTTTGAGTGACGATGTGCCGTGCCGTGCGATCTCTCAGCCCGAGGAGATGGGGCAGGGGCGTATCTCCTCTTTCATACGATGCTTGGGTTGCATGCAGGGCGGCTCTATGTCTTTTCGGACCGTTAGAGTTCTCTGGATCTTTGTCTCGGGGTGTATGATTCTTTGGCTCTTGATCTCGGGTTTCCGTCAGGGCACAAAGCAAATGCACAAGCGTCGTTCGAGGGCAAAAGCTAGTCTCAATTCTTTTTTCCCTATGTCCATTTATTTTCTAGCAATGGAGCCTCAGTAGAGCCCTTCTTTACCTAGGTATTATCACATTGTTTGTACCTTTGGAGTGGAAATAGAGAAAACGAGCATAACAATCCATGTTTCATTTTTGCAAGCACTGCTTGTTGCTTTGGCTGTAGCCATAGATGCAGCTACTCGTTGCAGCCTGTGAGGGTGCTATCACGCAGGTGTAAACGTTCTTAGGCACTGCTGCTACCATTGCATTACTTTTTGGTACTGCAAGGCGGAGTTACTGCAATTGTGCTGTGCTTAGGCAGGGAGACGATCGATTTTATAGACGAGATACGATCATTGGGTGAGTGCTTGTATTACTAGCAGCCGTGGGGGCATATGATTTGCAGATGCCTTTGCTCGCCTGACCATAGAGCAGCAGATCAAAGGGTACGAGGAGGGACTCGCCTCCGCGCCACTTTTTCCTATTTGTTGATGATGGGTTTTGCTACGAGTATTGATGCCTTAGCACTAGGCTGAGCTTCTCATTCATGACAATTCCCATCCATTTATACGCCTTTATTATAGGTGTTATAACGGCTGGCCTCAGGGTTTTGCCTTTTTATGTAGGGTCTAAATTCCTTCAAATGGATCTCTTGGGCCGAACTGTTTTGGGGGATGGTTCTTATCGCTATCAGGGTGAAAGTCACTAGTGAGGCACCTTCATTTGGTGAGCTAAATCGCCCAGTGCTGAGAGACCGAGATCGATTAAAAGCTAACGAGACTACACCACAGGGAAGAATTTACTTATTCCCTTTTGTATGTGAAGTATCTCCTTGTTTTTCTAATAGATGAGGGCTAAAATCAAATCCTTTTTGCACCATGTCACCCTGAGTTTTTAGGTGGAATTCCCTATTTGTAGAATATTATGTTCACCTTTGCGGGCAAGTATAAGTAAGAACACTGGGGCGGGTTCTTTTGATGCTTTAGAAGAGTACCGCAAAAAACAATAAGAAAAGGTGCCTTCGGAGAATCAGGAGAAAGCGTTCACCAAAAGAATGAACAAATTATGAAGAAATTTTGACCTATATGCGCTGTTGCGCTGCATCGCTCGTGCTCTTCTCTGCTTGCAGCAAGGGCAAAACACCCGAAGAAGTAGCTGTTAAGTTCGCGAGTGGGGCTTAACAATGAGAACTATGACGCTGCTAAGGCTCTCGCTAATGAGAATGGTGCTCAGATGGTAGATCTCATGAAAAGCATGAAGGATATGTCTTCTATGGAAGGCGAAGCTGCAACGGAAGGCGAAGCCGTTGAAGGTACAGAAGGTAACACTGAAAATCCCGAACTGTAGAAGGCACGGAGCTCCCGAAGCTCCTGAGCAGCAGCTCCTGCTCCTAAAAAGAAGAAAAGTAATGCTTACAGAAGCTGACCTCGAAGTTAAGAAGTCTGAGAGTACGTGGAGACTCTACTTTCGCATGGGTTCTTAACAAGAAGGAAGCTGAGTCGAGACGAACACTCCCTTGTACTCGTAAAAGAAGGTGGCAAGTGGAAAGTTGACAAAATCGACAAGGAAAACAAATAATTCCACCAGTCCTCTAGAATTGTGTTGTGCCCTATGGGGTTACACCTGGTACTTTTCTCTCCTCTGAATTATAACCTACCACTCTAAGGTTTGGCTGCTACTCTTGTTCTTTGAGAGTTGAGTTTAGAAAGGTCTTAGAGTGATGAGGGTTCTCTATATCCGCTACTATGTGAGACACGAGATTATAGCACAAAAGGAGGTTGGGTAGGGATTCTGTCTCTCTCCTTTTTGCCCTAGTGGGCTGCTCTCTAGTGTATCTGCCCATCAGGAGGAGCCCGAAGAAAAGCCAGGCTCCCTCCCTTTGGATTTGTTGCGTTCGGGAGACTTGATCCTGCGCTTGGGGCATGGTGCTGGCTCGAGTATTTTCGTCAGCATGCCTCCCGTAATCAAGAGTTTAGCCATTGTGGTATTCTCTATCTCCATGAGAGTGGTTTGTGCTACATGCCGAGTTAGCCTCTTTTAGAGTGTATGGATGGCCCCGTAATAGAGTCGCTAGAGGTTTTGTCAGATCACTCGATTCGCTGGGCTGTTTACCGCAATTCGCTCGACGAGGGAGGATCGGCGTTCGTTTTTGTAAAGGGCTTTGCAGTGCGTCAAAGAGAGATAACGTTCGATACCGCCTTCGATAGCACGGATCGCTTCTCGGCTATTGCTCGGGTATGTGGCGCATTGCTTCAATGAGTGTACTGCCCACGGAAGAGGGTATCAAGCCCTCCTTTGAGATCACTGGCACAGGGCAGAGAGCTTTTTGTTGGACGACCTCGTTGCCAGCCTTCACGAGATTGCTCGAGGAAGGAACACCTCAGTAAAAATAGCAACCTAGAATCACTCCGATTGTAGGCTGGTTTCCAAAAATCTTGCCCTATGCTTTTGCCAAAATCTTTGCTTCCCAAAAGTTTTAGGCAGGTAGGGGCGTGCGATTCATCTCTATTCTCAGAAATGGAGTAGGCCAGTAGCCCAAAGAAGAGGCGGAGTAGAATAGGGAGGGTGCCGATTTCCGCGCTCGTCTCTCTCCTTTTGTGATGAGGAGGCATCTCATTCGAGAGCTTCGACTTTTGCCCTAAAGTCTCACCAAAGGCTGCATGTTGCCCTAAGTTTGGTATGAGATACTCATGCAGAAGAGATGAGCACGAGCTTAGTTTGGACCAACTACGTGTTGTTGTGCGTAAATACCTCGGGCGCGACCTCAAGAGACCTATACGCGTAATATCGTTCTGATGTATTTACCGACTAGAGAAACACGGCGCCGATAGTGTCTACAAGAGCTGCGCGCGAAGCGGAGAGCAGATCGTCGAGCACCGTATGCCGCGCTATCGACCCTCTTGCACTGCGGCATTCTCATTCATTTAACGCGCAATTTAGGAGCTAATTACATCTTGGCATGCGGCGTTGCGGGGCTATACCTTGTGACTATGGCAGTGCAGCGAAAGCTCAATCTCGTTAAATGGAGAATCTCTGAAGCAGATGCAGTACATCAAGCCCCCACGGTTTTCGCCAACGCAGGCCGTAATGAGTTGTTTTTGGCGAAGTGCAAAGTGTACTAATCGCAACCAAACTGAGAAGCTCAGATGGGGCTCAACGCAAGGATAAGAATACAGTACAGCCTGCGGAAAAACGAGAGCAAACAGGGAATTAATAAAATAGCCTACAGGAGTCAAAATACAGATACAGTATAGGAAGAGTGAACGTCTTGTTAAGGCTCAATGGGGAGACGAGGTAAAAGTAAAAATAGTGGATGTACTTACTCCACTATGATATGATTGCACTTCCAGGGTGGTCCTAATTACCAGGCACGTGGGTTGCAGGGGAGAGTATGTGCTTCGCTCAGGTGCCTTCAGCCTATCTTCGAGGGATAAAATCAATATCATTTGGCAGTAGGGGTTATTAGATCCTGTCTCTTCAGTGAAAGAGGTTGAGAGCCTTCTCAATAGTAGTCATCCCTCAAAGATCGTTTGATTAATCAGCCGCAAGGCTCTCCTCTCCCTACTCATCGTCTCTTGGATGCTGCCGGCGAGCAGCGAGCTTAGAGAGAGAGTGTGAACTACAGGCAGGGTATTGGCCCCACTTATACCGATAAGGTGAAAGCCGTCATAGGGTACGCGTTGGGGATATGAGGGCGACTTGCGACTACTACAAGCGACGCAAGAACGTCCTTGGGCAGGAGATGGGGTAGAGAGTTCCGGACTGACCCACAGCCAAACCCACTTCCTTTGCTGCGGTAGAATATCTCCATAATTCCACTTTGTGGATGGCGAGTTTATGATAAACAATACGTTAAAGTCGGTAAGAATATTTTTGGCAGAGGGCTGAGGCTCCATAGCTTGATATCGACTTCGGTTCCTATCCTTTCGTTACGTCCAGACACAATTTGCGCAGGAAGCTGTGTTGGGATGGGTGTTTCCCCGAGCTATCGGCGATGTTTATGGAATCTTTAAGGCCTATTGCACTCAGTGGGTGCGGGTCCTTTCCCTACAGAATTGTTTGGCGAAGATGGCCCAGATGTGGCAGAGCGTGGGCGAGTTTGGCGCTGTTGCAGGGCATCCTCGTCGCGCTGTGGTTGGATTGACGCTTATGGCACTTCGCTGACACGATTACTCAATGGCGGCGGCCAAGCTCATCATGATGAAGGGCGACGTTTTGAACGCTTTGCCACCATCAAAAGCTGCCGTGCCTATCGTATCAATGGCGTAGAAAACGCGCGACTTCCCTACTCAATTGAGCAGGACGCAGAGCCTATCTACGACGAAAGTCGCCGGGGAGTGGCAGTGCGATCTTACCGCCTTCGATCGTGAGGCAATTGCCCAAGGCTTTCTCGATTACGTTGCTTACTTGCGCGTGGGTTGAGGTGCCATTGCTACTTTCTATCCGTGGGACCCGACCGAAAACAAACTATCGTGCGGGCTAATAATCGCTAGCATCGCCGCTGACTTATCAGTAAACTATCGACTACCTTTTGCTGCTACGCGCTGGTTTGAGCAGCAGGAGGGGAGGCCTACAAGCCCAGTCTGGAGCAGGTCTTAGCCATGGCAGGGCTATGGTGCTTCCATCTTGGTTCGGGTATTCGCTATATCCATGGCCGGCACCAATGGAAGGTCGACTTCGAGCGCTGGCGGCCATCTTATCGGCAGCCGGCTATCGGACGGGGACTTTTCCATCTCCACTCTTGTGGACTTTAGAGCGCATTCGTAATGATGGTATGCCTATTGAGAGTGTGCCGTGGTGGATTTTTAGTAGAACGAACGCCCCCTCATTGAGCGATTCTCTCCCTCCTTTTTCGAGGCTAACAACGGTGGCACTGCATCCTTTTGCAGAAAAAGTAGATATTGCCATCATAGGGTGGAGTATGGAGCACGCTCGATATTACCAATATCATCACTCCGGGCTCTCCATCATTACCAATATCAGTGCTGATCCTACTCAATTCTTGGGCTCTACGCTAGAGGCGATTGCGGGGAGAAGGCGGGGTTTTCTCAAGCCAACGTTCCTGCACTTGTAGGGAGGCAGGTGCCTCTCTTCAGTCCGTATTTAGGGGCAAGGCAGAGCTGCTTGATGCGCCTCTTTGCTTTACAGAGATGGCGATGTGTTGCAAGATGCCGAGGCCGAGTAAGGCGGATGGACGCTTCATACACGTGATTATGGCACTCTGTGGGGGCGAGTTGGGAGGAGGCAGCTCAGCGGCTCAATGCTCACTACTATCTTGGCGGCTCTTGCTATCCTTACTCGTCGTTCGTTTCAAATCCCTAGGGCTGCTGTGGGAGAGGCTTTGCGCATGTCAGTGGAGCGTTCCACCTCCTAGGACGAGTGGCAAAGGTGGCATCTCAGCCCGATACCTATTTGCACGACACAGGGCAACGAGGGCCGAGTATTCCGTCTCGTCGTGGAGCAGTTAAAACAAAACAGTACCAAGCGTTACACTATCGTCTGGTATGGTGGCGGATAAGTTGGCATTCAGGTGCTTCGTCTGCTCCCCACGTCTGCTCATTATTACTGTGCCACAACCAACGAGCGATCTGGGCTTTGTCTTCGAAATTGGCTCAGAGCTCGTTCCATAGGTCTGGAAGGCTTCATGTTCCCTCCATAGAAGAGGGTGCCTGGCTGCCAAAAAGCGGCTCTACCCCAAGACCTTATATACATAGGGGGTAGTAACTATATCGTTGCTAGAGGCGCTCAAAAGTGCTATCCCACACTCGAGATCTGTATTCAATACTAATCATTAAATACTCAAACTTATAGCTCAAGCAATTCAACAGTCACTTCGTGACAAGGCGTGAGCTAGGGTGGACGGTGCTTATCATATCGCCCACTGACCATGTTCTTCGCTTACATGTTTGTAGATGTACTATCTCCTCTCTCAAGTCCATGCTGGAGAAACAGCAGAAGAGGGGCCTCAGGTGAGTCGTCTACCGTATTTGGGACTTACGGCTCTAGTGAGTTCTTCCTCAATGTCTTCTTCTTTTTCCTCATTTTGCAGAGTTAGCTTTTGGACAAAATGGGGTTTTGATTTACGGCTGTATTGTCAGGATCTTTGATAGTTCTTGGTGCTCTTATCAAGGTTTATGCACTCAGTTCTACATTCTAATAATGGTGGCTTTGGCTTTGAGTTCTTCAACTCATTTTATATCTTCGATGCCTTGTACTGTCGATGCCCCTTCGGCTAAGCCTCGCTTGCGTTGGCTTTATGATCTTTGGCTGCGGCTGCGAGATGGGTGATGTGAGCGGTATCGCAGTGCCATCGTTAAGTGGTTCGAAGGCAAAGAGAAATGGCTCTGCCATGGGCTTGGAAATGGCTGTTGCCCGCCTCGGTGTCTTCGCTGTATTCCGCATGTCTGCCTATTGCTGAGAAGTTTGGTAGCGTACGGGGCTCCTGTAATCCTCTGCCTTATCCTCCTCTCCCTATTGAGGTTTGCTTTTCTCACTCTTATCTATAGTATTTTTCTGATGTTCTTTTGGATGAGACTTCGGGTAATGTTGCTAGTGTAGAAGAGGAAGAACCTTTCCGTTTCAAAGACTTGGCAAAGGTGTCTCGGTAGATGGTATTTTCTGGGTTGTTGCCCTTCTTTTGCGTGCATCTATATTCTGCCATCTTCCCTTCCAAAAGTTTGCTACTCAACATGCAGAGACTAACCTCGGGCTCTCTGCAGAGACGACGTCCAGTATCTTTAGAAGTTACTTCCCATTGGGGCTAGTGATCATTACTCCGTTCCTTGGTGCTTTCCTCGACTTCAGGGCAAAGGAGCCACGATGCTTATGCTCGGCTCCATGTTGATGATTGTATGCCATACGATTTTTTGCTCTTTATCCATTTTGTGGCAGGGGATACCACCTCTACCATTGTAGCCTATTCGGCTATTGTGCTGTTGGGTATCTCTTTCTCTCTACGTCCTGCAGCTCTCTGGCCTCTATGCCTAAAGCTTATCGATGGCAAAGTGCTGGGTCGAGCTTATTCGGCTACCTTCTGGATCCAAAACGTAGGGCCTCATGGTTGTACGCATTGTGATTGGTCAGGTACTAGACAAGACGGGCTCTTTCACCGCTTGCCCATGCTTATTTTTGCGTTGGTTTGCTTAGCAGCTCTTCTCTTGAGCTTTAGTGCCTCAGAGGCAATCGATAAGAAGAGGGGTTATGGACTCGAATTGCCCAACAAAAAGAAGTAATAAACGTTTGAGATCAGAACTTGCAATACCCTTGTGTGCTATGAACTCTGATAGACGTCATGAATAAGGCTGCGAGACAACATCCGTTGCCTTGCCTCTCCATGGTGGAGAAGGCGAAAGAGTGGTCACCCCAGGGAGCTCTGGGGGAGCCGACTTTATTAATGTGCTATTCTCGGAGTATCTCCGCTTCGACCCCTGATTAGCTCGGCGCTGGGCGCGCGACCGATTCTTCCTCGACCCCGGTCACATGTCGCCTATGCTCTGTGCACAGCTGGCTCTCACGGGGGCGCTTTTTCTCTCGAAGAGCTCAAGCCTTCCGCCAGGTGGGGAAGTGCAACTCCGGGCCACCCCGAGCGCGATATGGAGCGTGGGGTAGAGAATACAAGCGGACCTCTAGGGCAGGGGCATACGCTTGCCGTGGGTAAAGGCTCCATTGCAGCAAAGTTTTGAGGGTCACCGCTTTGGCTCAGAGTCATGCCCCAGCAGATCTATGCTTTTTATCTCAGATGGTGGTGTTCAGGAGGAGATCTCGCAAGGTGCCGGGCGCATAGCCGGTCACTTGGTCTGGATAATCTCACGATGTTTTATGATGCCAACGATGTGGCAGCTCTCCACGATGGTGGATGAGGTGATCACCGAAGACGTGGCACTGTAAATACGAAGCGTGGGGTTGGAAAGTGCCTCACCATCAAAGGAAATGATGTGGCAGAAATCCGCAAGGCGTTGGACGAAGCGTTGGCGACAAAGGGCTGTCCTACCCTCATTATTGGTAAGACCTGCATGGCCTATAAGGCGCTAGATGCTGAGGGCCGTGAGATTGTCAATCGCATTCCTACGCACGGGCAACCCTTAGCAAGGCCGGTGTTTCTATCGAAAAACACTTGGAGCGATGGGCTTTGATGCAGCTAATCCCTTTTGTTATCGCTCCCGAGGTAGAGGCTTTTGTACCGCCAGCGTGATCGAAGAGTTGCGCCAGATTTGAAGCAATATGATGCTACATTCTTCTCAGTGGCAGAAGGCTAATGCCGAAGATGCTGCTCTGATGAAGGATTGGTTCGATGGTGACTCCCGTAATCGATTGGGCTGCCATTGAGCAAAGAGCTGGGGACGCAACTCGTTCGGCTTCGGCTACGGTACTCAGGAACTTGCCGCTCGGGTGCCCAATATGATCGTCTCTTCGGCAGACCTTTCCAATTCAGACAAAACTGATGGATTCTCAAGGGACGGAAGCGATGAGCCGCAACAATTATGGCGGCCGCTTCTTGCAGGCCGGGTTGCTGAGCTTACGATGGCCGCTCTCTGCGTGGGTATGATGCTCCACGGTGGGAATGTGCGGCTAGTGGTATCGTTCTTTGTTTTTCTCCGATTACCAGAAGCCGGTGATTCGTTTGGCTGCCTTGATGCAGGTGCCTGTCAAAGTTCGTTTGGACGCACGATGCGTTCCGTGTGACGAAGATGGACCAACGCACGAACCCGTGGAACAGGAGGCACAAATCCGTTTGATGGAAAAACTCACAACCACTCCGGACAACGCTCGATGTTGGTGCTCCGTCCTGCCGATGTGCATGAGACTACGGTAGCTGGCGGATGGCTGCAGAAACGATCAAACTCCTGCAGGCTTGATCCTTTTCTCGCCAGAATATCGACGACCTCCCCAACGATGGACTCTACTCCTCTATGCGACGTGCCGTGCGTATGATGTCTCGTGGATATGTCGTAAGCGATGACGAAAGGGGCCGAGATGGCTCTCCGTTGCAACGGGTAGCGAAGTAGCTACACCTCGAGGCAGCTGCTACCATCCTCCGTGCCGAAGGGCGCAAGCTACGTGTCGTGTCTGTTCCATCCGAAGGGCTCTTTGTGGATCAGCCCTGAAAGCTATCGCCGTGAGGGTGCTCCCCGAGGGATGCCTCGCTTTGGACTTACGGCAGGCCTGCCCATTAACCTGAGGGCTTGGTGGGTGCGAATGGCGTAATCCACGGATTGGAAAGCTTCGGTTATTCAGCTCCTTATAAGGTTTTGGACGAAAAGCTAGGCTTTACTCCGGAGGCTGTTGCTGAGAAGATCCGCACGTTGTTGCAGAGACGATAGGGATCTCTCCCAACGAAAATAAGTAGGGGCTCTTCCGCCATGGGGTGGGAGAGCCCTTTTTAGGCTGATTCTGATCCCTTTCGGGCAGAAATTTTTCCGTTCCTGGGCAGAATATCTTTTATTTTTTTCAGCCAATTTCTCCCACTCTTTTTGGGTGGAATTTTTCTTTTTCTGGCTGGATTCTGAAGGCGAATGTGGGTGCTGAAAAATCACCCATGGGCAAACGCAAAACCGCCTTCCGAATGAAGACCCTCCCATGGAATGCAAAGTCGGATCCTAGGGGAGAGGGTTAGAAGTTCTAGGGAGAATGTCGCAGACCCTTGTAGTCCTCCTTTTGAGGCTACAGGGCGAGTGTTTTCTATGTAGTCTTGGGTAAGGCGGATATAGTCTTCTACGTCGAGCCGCTCAGCCCATGTAGCGTGAAAATGGGGTCGGAGAAGTCAGCACCCTCGGGGAAAAAGCGTCCGCAGCGAGTTGCGAGCGTCTTCCCTACGTTGAGAGAAAGCTGCCTTTCACTACCTTCAACATAGCTCTTCGTCCACGGGCAGTTCCTTCCTATCGTTCCGAGTCAATCGGAGTACTCCTCCCTGACCTTTGGAGGATCGAAGTCGAGTTCGCTCACCGTGAAGAGGTATTCGCAGTGATACCAACAACGAAGAAGCACCGATAAGATACCGTAATCACGCCCTCCGGGAGGGCGCACGTAAAGCCGCTCTGCCACCTCTTTTTGGAGCATCCCTGCACAGCATGGTCGCAGGTCTCTCAGCTCCACAGACGGAAGAAGATTTTGGGACGATATGTTGTAGGGATAGTTGCCAATCAGTACAGAAATGGAGTTTGGGATTGCCCGGTATCAATTCTTCTTCAGGGAGCTTGAGTACGTCGCCCTCGGTAAGGTGCTCTGCCATGGGCAAACCACGAAAATTACGTTGTAGATAGTCCACCGACTCAGTGTCAATCTCAAGCGCATAAACCTCCAATCCCAGGTCCAGAAGTTCCTTTGTGAGCATGCCCATGCCCGGTCCCTATCTCTAGGATAGGGATATCACGCCACGGAGAGTACACTCTCGGCACTGGCACGAGCCACCGATGGGTTAGTTAGAAAGTGCTGCCCCAGGGCCTTTTTGGCACGAACTACCTCATAGTACTGCGAAAAAGAGTATATTTGTGAAAGTGTTAGTAACTGACGAAGGTAGCGTTTTTCGCCGTAGAAGGTGGGGCAAGACGCTCAACCCTAATGAATAAAAAGTACTACAAGAGTGGATCACCCCATGAGTTCAAGGGCTCCAGAGGCGTTGCCTCCGATCTCCTCCCAGCGCGGCAAAAAGCGTTGGGTGCGCTTGGTTGTTTCCTCTCTAGGATTGCCTCTGATGTGGTGGTTGTACCGGAATTTCGACTTCAGTGAACTTCTGGCGGTGTTGCGTTCCAACCCATTAGGTTGGGGAATTATCCTCCATCCATCTTGGTGGAGGTCCTGGGGGAATGTGATCCGAGGGGCACGCTGGAGGTTACTCAGTGCACCCATTTAGCACCCGCGCCTCGTGTGAGGAATACAATCCTATCGGTACTTGGGAGCTATGTGGTTAATCTCATTTTTCCACGAGCCAGGATGTCAGCCGTTGTGCTCTATCTCGCACGTGAATCCCTATCGATGGCAAAACCTGTCGGCTCCTCTGCTGGGATGGATCGCCTATGGATATGCTCGTGCTGGGGCATTGTCTTAATGGCCATTGGGGTATTCTCCGATTTCTTAGGGGCTATTTTGTTGAGCATCCGACTCTCTCTCAAGGTGTCGCACCTCGCCTCCTCCCCTGGTTCTATCTGACTTTGTTGGCACTGAGGCGTATTGGGGTACCTCTTTGGCGTCTCTCAAAAGAAGCCGATGGGGCGCAAAAGGTGCGTGAGGGCTACGAGATATGTGGGAAGGGCTGCTTTCCATCCGACGTTGCTGCCGCATCGAGGTCTTTTTATCCTCATACCATTGGCATTTGGGGTGCTACTTGTAGCCTTCTATCTCCACCTTCTTTGCTTTCCCTCACCTCAGAACTTAGGGATCAATGTAGGGCCTACTTAGCCTTTGTAATGGGCTGCTTGGGGTGGCTGCACGTACAATCGAACATCGGAGCTCGCATTCATCGATTATCGACCCCTTACGGCTGTGGGCGTTGGAGCGCAGTGATGCCGGTTCATGCCTCGTTGTACACCTCCCAAAACATTAGGTAACGCTCTCATTGGGCTAATCGCAATTTTAGTTATACCTTTACTCAATAGAAATTATAGTAGGGCATAGTAGTAAGAATACATACATAGAAACGATTATGGCAAAGACATTCTAACGCTTAAACCTGAAGCCGTCTGGAGATACTTTTACGACCTTACAGATTCCTCCTCACAGGGCAGATGGATGAGGTAACTCGTTACGTGTTCGAAGCGGGCGAAAACTCGGGTTGGAGACCTTACAAGATGAGGTTGGCAACGTGCTTGTCCGTAAGCCCTGACACCTCACGGTATGGAAAGAAGCTCTATTATTACCCTACAGGGCATCGTAGATGGTTCCTCAGAAGAATAGTGATGTGCTACAGCACGACTTCGCCAAAGATCCTATCGACGCCTATACTAGATGGTGAGTGGGTAACAGCTAGAGGTACAACGCTTGGTGCCGACAATGGTATCGCGTTGCCCTTGCGCTACTATCCTGAGGACAACAGCTCAGCATGGTCCGCTAGAAGCCCTCTTTACCATCAACGAGAGGTGTTGGGATGGATGGGGCAAACGGCCTCAAACCGGCTTCGCAAAGGGAGATTCTCCTCAATATCGACTCCGAAGTAGAGAAATCTCTACATTGGTTGTGCCGGGGGATTGACGTAGAGCGCTGAGCCTCGAGTACAAAAGATCAGGAGACAACGAGGTCAAGACGCAGTACGCCTTACGCTCTCAGGCTCAAGGTGGTCACCTCAGGTGGATATTCCCATCGGTCGTGCCAATGCTAATAAAGTTGATGGCCCGCTTCCCGCGAAATGCTGTAGAAGAGTTTGCGTGCGTGGCCTCTCTAGAGGGCGGTTCTATGCGTAATGCGATCCCTCGCAGCCTTTGCGGTGCTTACCATCGCGAGCCCGAAGATGCTGTAAGATATGGTTGCTGCGGTTCGAAGCTCTCTTTACTAAAGAATTTTGACTGAATCGAAGATAAGATTTCTCTCAAGGTAGAAGTGCATATACCTATATTCTTCGAGGATATTCAAGACAATCTTATTAATCGCACTCGAGGGCTTGCCAAAATGGCCCCATTTCGATGCTCGCAGAGCTTCCCAGATACGGTGAGAGTCTTCACCAACCTAGCTATCAGTGCGCAGGCGATGGACTTGTGGAGGTAAAGTTCTTGGTACGTGAGCTCCTCCGATAGTACCAAGATGTAGGGTGGCATCGAGCATCGAGGTGCCTTCCTTCATGGGCGCTAAGGTAGAGTTGGCCGCTCCTACGCGGGCTGGCAAGCCCAATGCCAGAGTCGCATATCATGGAGGTATGAGGCAAGGTATGAGGAAATCTACCACGAGGCTTCCGATGTTAAGGTAATGCACGCAGGGCTGGTGATGGCATCATCCAGGGAGTTATGCCCGATATGGATATGATCTCCTGGTCCCGAGATTCGTCACCCGCATTCTCCTGACGAAAGTACATATCGACTCTGTAGCTCGCTGAATGTTGAGAGGGTCATTGTCGTGAACCCTAGAATCTGTATAACCCCACAATCCTTTATAAATAAATGAAACAGCATTCGTGTTCCCGGTCAGGACGCAATTTGTTGGAATGGGTCTCCTCTCTACGAGGGTAAACGCTGAAAGCCAGCGTTTAGTCTGATGAAGCCAATAAGATTTTTAGGGTTCGATATCGCAGAAATCATGTTCCGAGGTACGGACGAGGAGCTCAAGCAAACCAAGGTAACGCAACCTGCAGTTTTCTTGCACTCGGTGCTAATGAGCTCGTGCCTCGAGGAGCAGACTTCAACCCGATGTGGTGGCAGGTCACTCGCTGGGGAGAGTTCTCCGCGCTTGTGCGTGGGGCACTCTCTTTCGAAGATGGGCTTACCCTAGTTTCTAAGCGAGCTATGGCAATGCACAAAAGCCTGCGAAAAGACCCCTCTACTATGGCTGCAATCCTCGGTCTACCCTGACGAAAAAGTGGAAGAAGTAGTGCCAGAGCATCACAGACGAAGTGGTGGTAGCTGCACTTTAACTGCCCTGGTCAGATCATAATTTCGGTTCAATGCCCGGTATCGAGGCGTGCTTGTGAGTTGCTCAAAGCCGCAGGAGCTTAAACGCGTCTCCCCTGGGTAGGGAGGCATTCCACTCTCCGCTGATGGAACCTGCTCGCGAAGAGGCTGGCTCAAGCTATCGAAGCAACCACCTTTGCAGCACCCAAAGCTCGGTATACCAAAACGTAGTAGCCAAGGCTGTTTGCGACGCTGCTGAGATCAGAGTAACCTTGTAAAGCAACTCACCCTCGCCCGTGCGTTGGACAGCTTCTGTGCAACAAATGGTAGCCGATGGGGCAGAACGCTTTGTGAAAGTAGGCCCCGGTAGCGTATTGCAAGGGCTTATCAAGAAGATTGCTCCAAGTGTAGTTACCGAAGGAAGAGACCAATAAAGAGGGAGGAGGGTATGAATAACGAACATGTTCGCTGCCTTATTCTAGGCTCCGTCCTGCCGGGATATACAACCGCTATATATGCCTCTCGTGCCAATCTCAACCCCGTGCTTTATGCCGGCCTTCAGCCCGGAGGTCAGCTGACCACCACCACGGAAGTAGAAACTTCCCAGGCTATCCCGAGGGGACTCACGGGGCCCGAGATGATGGAGCAACTCAAGCCAAACAAGCTCTACGCTTTGGCACCGATATGCGTATGGGGTGGCTACCTCGGTGAGACCTTTCTGAGAAGCTTATAAGGTGACAATAGACGATGCGACCACCCTTACTTGCGATACGCTTGCCGATTGCCACGGGGCTTCTGCTAAGTACCTCGGCCTGGCCGACGAAAGAAGTACGCCGGTATGGAGTCTCCGCTTGTGCCACGTGCGACGAGTTTTTCTACCGCAATAGATCTGTAGCTGTAGTAGGAGGAGGAGATACCGCTATGAAGAAGCTATCTACCTTGCAGGGCTGGCTAAGCAGGTTTATTTGATTGTGAGCAAACCTTATCTTCGCGCATCGCAGGTAATGCAAGACCGCGTTCTCAATAACCCAAAGATTATGGTACTCTTTGAACATAATACCCTAGGGCTAGTTGGCGAAGACGGTGTAGAAGGAGCGCACCTCGTTAAACGCAAAGGCGAAGCAGACGAAGAATTGGTGGATATTGCCATTGATGGATTTTTCTTGGCCGACAGGGCATAAACCCAATACGGACTTCTTAGCAGAGGCAACTTGCCCTTGACGATGCCGACTATATAGCCACAATCAATGGTTCTCCATTGACCGCGTGGCCGGAGTATTTGCAGCAGGTGACGTGGCAGACCCACGTTATCACTAAGCTATTACCTCAGCAGGCTCGGGTTGCAAAAGCCGCTCTAGAGGCTGAAATATTTGATAGATAATAATCTGTAACAACCTAAAAGGGAACCCCTTCACTACGAGTTTTTACTCCAAGGTGGAGGCTTCCCAAACAAAAGAACAGAATATAAACTCTAATTATTAAACTAGTAAACACCATGGAAAAAGAAACAAATTGTCATTGCTGGTATCCTTGGGATTGCTTTTTGTTCTAGGGCTCTCTTTTGCAGCTTATCAGATCTCTCGCATCCGTAAGGTGCCTAGCGAAACTCGGTTACAGGTATTGCCGAGCGCAACTTTCAGTCCGATCTCATCGTGTGGACGGCTACCTATTCGGTGCAAGACAACAGCTCCTCTGAGGGGTATCCAGGACCTGCAACGGATCGGAAAAGAGGTGCGGAATTTTATCGAGAAGAATAATATCCCGGACCTCTTCTTACTTGTTTAGTGGGGTCTCAATCTCTAGAAATGTATGACCAGGTGACCGATGGCAATAACTACTATCGCCGAGGTCTTCACGGGATATAGCACTCTCTCAGACGAGTGACCATTACCTCACAAGACATTGACCGAGTAGAGGCTTTGTCTCGTAATATCACGGAACTCATCAACCAAGGTATAGAGATTACTTCGGAAGATCCGAGCTACTACTATACCCATCTCAACGACCTCAAGTTGGAAATGCTCAAGGAATCTTCGGAAGATGCACTTGCTCGTGCCGAGGTTATTGCCGAAGGGAGCAATTGCAAAGTGGGGAAACTGAAACGTTCGCAGATGGGTGTCTTCGCAGATTGTAGGGCAATACAGTGACGAGACTACAGTTGGGGCGGATCTTTCAATACCTCAAGCAAGTACAAAACGGCCTCTATTACAGTTAAGAACACCTATAAAATTCGCTGATGCGGACGAAGACTCTAACCGCCCTTTTGCTGTGGGCAGGTATTTCTCTAGATTGAAAGTAGCCGTGGGGCTTTCTGCACAATCTCTGCAGGAAGCCCGTGCACTGCGGGAGATGGGAGATTGGGCAAAAGCTGATAGTGCCTATGGTGTGCTTGTGGAACAATCTCCCCTCAATACAGCACTCAAAGAGGAATATGCCTCCCTCCTTTTAGAGGAGGGAAGTACCCCAGGCCTAGATCTGTTTGCTTTCGCACTCGAGATAAGAGTCGTGGGTCTCTACTTTGCTTTTAGCTCAAGCCTATGTATGCCAACTATCTCTTTGAGAGAGCACGCTTACCACTCTTGGCCGCCTTTCGCCTAAAGCGGAGACGCCCGAGGTAACCACTCTACGGCAACAAGCCCAACGTGCCCGGCAGATGCCTCGACAAGAGCGAGAGGCTAGAGATTGTAGATAGCATGCAGATGTCGCTCGATGCGCTCCCCGTCCTCCCAAAGCAATACTTCTCTACCGAGTGGGGAAAATTGCGCCTCGCCTCGGATCTTAGAAGCGAGGTAGGGCAGCTCAATGCCGAGGGATGGGTCTACGAAACCGCGCTTGGTCTAGAGTCTTTTACGCACGAAAGTTGGAACACAGAGGTGATTCTGATATTTTTCTGCCTTCATTGCAGGCCCGATGGCAGAAGAGAATGCTCTGGAGGCCCTCAACACCCCAATGACGAGTGCTATCCCTGTCCTACGTCAGGATGGCATAACGCTCATGTTGCGCGCAAAAGCAGCGAGGGGAATGGGGATATGATCTCTATCTCTCGCGGCGCGACCCAGAGACGAGCAACTATCAAACACCCTCTCTTTGGGGATGCCTTTCAACTCTCCTCAGGACGATCTTTTTCTCATTTACGACGATTTGCGAGGGGTAGGAGTGCTCGCATCCACTCGCTTTTGCCCACCGGGGAAAGTGAACCTCTATACATTCCGTAGTAAACGAAGAGGCATACTCTCTCCCTTTTCAATACACTCCAGAGAAGCGGCCGGCCGCCTCCCTAAACCCTTGGAGAGCAACAGCACAAAATCAATAGCTACCTTATTTTATCCCTCATTAGGGTTACTGGAAAAACGTATTATCCCTCTTCGGAGCTTATTGTCAATCAAGACGGTTCGATATTTCACCTCATCTCAAACCCGAGCAGCTTGCCGATAAAGATTATCCTTTGCGGAGATCCCGATCGGGTAGAGTATGATTGCCGGTTATTTTGATAGCCAAGAGTGCGATGTGCAAAAACCGTGAGTTTCGCTCCATTACCGGCTCTTATAAGGGTAAGCGCATTACGGTGCAAAAAGCCATGGTATCGAGGGTGATAATATCGAGATTGTAGCGAGCGAATTGGATGCTCTTGCCAATTTTGACCTTGAGAAGCGTTGCGTGCGCGATGAGTTCCGTCAGCTCACAATGGTTCGCATTGGTACCTCAGAGAGGCTCCAAACCCGAGAGCCCAATTGGTTCGTATGTAGCAAGTGAAAAGGCCATTGGTTTTGATGGTATTGTTATTTCTATGCCGGGACAGAAAAGGTGCAGAGACCCTAGCGTACGAAAAAGGCTTTGACCCAACAGCCTCGATTGGAAAAATGAGGGACTTAAGCCCTATAGTTGTCTCGGCCGATGCCGAGCTACTAGAGCGCATTGTGGGGAAATGACGGGACGCATTATCAAGGGAGTACCATTGCTTGTAATGGATTCTATGCCCTCAGGGACGCAAGCTCCGCCTCCCACTTGCAGACGAAAACTTGAACAAAAATAGAAGACTTCCGCTACGAGGGATATAAAATCACCAACTTTGAGATGGAAAGCTCGGCTCTTAGTGCCATGGCTTCGCTCCTAGGGCATAAGGCTATGACGGTATGCTGCATCATTGCCGGTCGGCAAAATCTCAACATGAATACCGACTATAAAGGAGCATCGAAGACCTTATTCGAATCGTACTCGAGCGCATCTAGCTCTGTACTAGGGGCTTCCCCGAGACTTAACAGCTCATCCTCTTTTTGATAGATAGGAGGGTAGCCTTGCTTTTATCTTCCGTTCTCATTCTTTTTCGATGAGAAAGAGGAATTTGCAGCTGGGGAGTATCCCAACTCTTTCTGCCGAATAGGTCTACTTTCCTTCGCGATATTGGGCAGGGAATCCCGAACGTATGCCCAAAAATATGTTAGATTAGCCAAGAGATATTGTACCTTTGTGGAAGTATGAATGTAGATGTACAACAAGTAAAGCAACGCCTAGGAATTATAGGCAATGCCCCAAACTGCTCCAAGCCATCCGCACAGCCGTGCAGGTTGCTCCTACGGATGCGACTGTCCTCATCACAGGGAGAGTGGTGTAGGTAAGGAGTTCTTCCCCAAAATCGTGCATCAGTACTCCATCCGTAAAGCACAAGATTACATTGCAATCAACTGCGGAGCCATTCCGGAGGGAACGATCGACTCAGGAGCTATTTGGGCATCGAAAGGGTTCTCTTTACGGGAGCCTTGGCCGATCGTAAGGCTACTTTGAAGAAGCCAACGAGGGAACGATCTTTTTGGATGAGGTCGGGAGTTGCCTCTGGCTACTCAGGCTCGCTTTGCTACGTGTGCTAGAGAATGGAGAATTTATCCCTGTGGGGGCAAGTCAACCCGTCAAGACGAATGTACGCATTGCTCAGCTGCTACAGAATGTAAATATGGCAGATGCCATACGCAACGGCCGCTTTAGAGAGGATCTTTACTATCGTCTAAATACAGTCCCCATCCTAGTGCCACCTCTACGGGCAGGGCGGGGGACGACATCGCACTTTTGTTCCGCCGATTTGCTTTTTCGGACTACGCCTCTATGTATCAGGTACCGCCCTTAGAGCTATCCGCAGATGCCAAGCATATTCTTATCACGTACCGCTGGCCGGGGAATATCCGCGAGTTGCGCAATATTACCGAGCGCATGAGTATCCTTGAGCAAAATCGACTTATGGAGCCGGAGGTGCTACGCAATTATCTCTCGGAAGAGGGTCTGCAAGATCTCCATCCCGTAGTGTCCGGTGTACAGCAGAGTGTGGATCAGCAAACGTTTGCCAATGAGCGAGAATACTATATCAAGTACTTTTTGATCTCCGTCGAGACTTCAACGAGCTCAAACAGACGGTAAACGAGATGAAAGGCGCGCCCCTTTCGGAGACGAATCGAACTATACAAATGGTGGAGCACACCGAGGCTTGTTCTCCCAGGCACGAGGACGCTTCGCATACATTGCCCCCATACTCCACGCACAGCCAAGAGCACGCCATCGATTACGACGAAGTGGTGGAGCCGGAAGAGGCAGAAGAGACTCTCCTCCTTCTCAGACCCCCATTAAGAGGATTATTACATTAGAAGAGGCAGAGCGGCAACTTATTACACAAGCACTTGGGTTGCAAAAGGCTTCCTATACGAGGCAACAGATTGCCGACATGCTGGGAATTTCGGTTCGTACCCTCTCTCGCAAGATAAAAAGAATATGGTTTGGAATAGTCTCATCAGCCGGCATACAAGGAAATTATTGGTTGCTCTCTTTGCTACTCACCCTCACCTCTTGTAAGATCTCTTATAAGTTTACGGGTACATCTATCGACTACGAACAGACCAAAACGGTCTCCATTACGGGTTTATAAACCAAGCTCCTGGTATATCCGCCCCTTAGTCAGTCCTTTACAGAGGCATTGCGCGAACTTTTTCCGCCGCCAAACCCATCTGGAGGAGGTGCCCCAATCTGGAGACTTTAGCATAGAGGGTTCGATTATTGGATACGACCTCACTCCGGTGGCTGTGCAGGAGGATGCCTTTGCGTCCATGACTCGGTTTACGATGACTGTCTCGGTACACTTTTGAGAATAATGCGAATCCAAAGAAAAAATTTCGACCGTACCTTCTCGGCTTATACCGAGTTTGATAGCAGTAGTCTCTTCTCGCAAGTACAGGACGATTTGGTGCGACAGCTTACCGAAGACATCACCAAGCAAATCTTTAATGCCACGGCAGAAGATTGGTAATTCTCACCCATTCCTCCGGACTTGATACATGACAGCACAAGAGCTACGAGCCTATCTCAATGCACCCAATACCCTGAATAAGGAGACCCTACCCTGAGCTCAGGCAGCTAGTGGAAGCCTATCCATATGCGCAGACTTTCATCTTTTTGTATCTATACAATCTGGCTCTTCTTGAGGATCTTCGTTACTTCTCCGAACTAAAAAAGTGGGCAATTTCCCTTCCCTCTCGTAGCCGATTGTACGCACTGGTAGAGAAGCGATATATCCCCAGAGCTCCGTAGTGTCAGACTCTGATAAGGGTGATTTTTCGTCCATCGATCGCTTCCTGAAGAGATTGATTCCTCTCACTCCGGGGATCCTCTCGCCTCGCCAGGCGAAGGCGTTGGAGGCAGTGGTGACTATTTCGATGCTCTAGAGCGAGGGAATTATAGCCCCCACTTCTGAGCATCATGAGGAGCGAGAGAAGTCCGTTCCCAAGTCTCAAGCCTCTTCTTTGCCCACTCAAGAGGACGTGGAAGAGGGAGGGATAGAGGCCCTCTTTTCTGACAGAAACGCTTGCCAAAATCTACATTCAACAGCAGCGTTATGATCGCGCTCTTGATATTCTGCGGGCAATAATGACCAAAAATCCAGACGCTACTTTGCAGATCAGATTAGGTTCTTAGAGCGCCTACAAGAAATAAGTAATAGAGAATAGTATATAATAAAAACACGTGAAGTACAATGTTTGTTTTCCTATCCATCCTCATCCTCTTAGCAGCTGTTTTGCTTATACTCCGTAGTAGTTATCCAAAAACTCAAAGGGAGGGTCTCGCCTCGGATTTGCCTCAAACAATCAGATTATGGGGGTTCGTAAGACGACCGATTTTCTAGAAAAAGCTACTGGTGGTTGGCTGGAGCTATCGCCATCACGAGCATCGTTTCTACCCATTTCCTCCATAGAAGTCTCAAGGAAGATCAGGAGGATCAAAGCGTTATAGAGCCAGAAGGTGAGAGAAACACCTGAGCAGCAGCTCCCCAACTTGGGCGGTGAAATGCCAGCTACTCCTACTCCCAACTGCTCCTCAGCAGTAATCCACTTTTTGTAGAGTGGAGGAGTAGTCTTCCTTTTTCACCTATACTCTCTAGGGGTGTAGGCTGATTTGTATTCATAAAGCACCTGGTTTTCATTTTCTTTTTAGGGTAATTTCCCCAAGAAAAATAGGCTGGGTGTCTCTTTTTCTCCCTAGAATTTCTTTTCGAATTAGGCTGAACGAAAATCGGGGGATAGGCAGAGGTAAAAGAGGGGGTATCTCTATTTTTATGAGGTTTTCTCTAGAAAAAGTATTGGTACATCTAACAAAATCACTACCTTTGTCACCGGAAATGAAAGCTTCCTTAGCTCAGTTGGTTAGGAGCATCTGACTGTTAATCAGGGGTCCTTGGTTTCAAGCCCAAGAGGGAGCGCACCCGATTTCGATAAAAAGCCCTTCGTATTGGAGGGCTTTTTGTGTCTTCTGCTTAGAGGATGGCTGTTGTTTGCTTTCCTACAGGGGTGTTTTCTTTTCCTCCTTGTCTTATATGACAAAAAGAAACCCCCTATTCTCATGCGAGAATAGGGGCTTTATTTACTCAGATAGCCTAGAGATTAGGCTTCGGCTTCTTGTTGTTTGTTACGGTAATCAAGCAAGCTCTTCGACGGAAAAGTTGCGAACAAAGCGTTCAATCTTGTCCTGCTCGGCAAGAGCAAAGCGATGATATATGCGAGCACTTTTGCCAAAGAGTTCGGGCTCATCATTGGCTGCAAGGAGCAACAAATGCCCAAAGAGAGGCGTGCGAAGTCATCTCCACGAGGCGGCGAGCTTTGGAAGTCGAGTAGCTCTTGATTCTTCTGCTCAACAACAAATTGAGTTAGCTCGTGTGCACGTTCGTTCATCGCAGCTAGGCTCTCCTCATGGCTTTGCCATTCGGGTTTTAACCTCGGTTGCTTGGTACTCGTGCATACGCTCGTAGTACGTTCCGGTTGTGACGTGGCGGATGGCTGCCACTACCTGCAACTGGGTTGTACCTTCGTAGATATTGGTAATGCGGACGTCTCTGTGAGGCGCTCACGCAGTATAGTCTTTCATATACCCACTACCGCCGTGGATCTGTACGCAATCACACACGTTCTGATTGGCGAACTCGGTGCTAAGTCCCCTTACCGATAGGTGTGAAGGCATCGGCTAGACGGGTATAGTGACTTGAGTTCCTTGCGTTCTTCGGGTGAGAGTTTGCGCTCCTCTGGATGTCTTCTAGCGTCTTGTACATATCTACAAAGCGACACGTTTCGTAGAGTGTGGGCACGAGAAGACTCAGTTTTGCTCCTCATAATGAGAGCATCTCATACACAGCAGGGAAGTTATCAGTGGTCTGACCGAATTGCTTGCGCTCGATAGCATAGGCATAAGCCTCACGATAAAGCGGCTTCGCTAAGGCCTACAGCTTGCGACATGATACCCAAGCGAGCACCATTCATCAGCGCCATAATGTATTTGATAAAGACCTAGGGCGGCGTTCTCACAAAGCTCTGCTTTGGCATTGGAGGAAAACCAATTCGCAGGTGGAACGCCCTTTATACCCATTTTGTGCTCGATGCGGCGCACGTGTTACACCAGGGTTGTTTTTAGAGTCGAAGATGAACATCGAAAGCCCCGGCCATCGCGCGTACCCTCTTCGCTACAGGCGAGCACGAGGGTGGATGTGAGAGTCCCCATTGCGATAAATCAGCTGACACACCATTGAGGTACCATGCATCCTCTTGTTCGTTGTATGTAGCCTTGAGCATTACAGCTGAGGTCACTACCGGCATCAGGTTCGGTAAGGTCCATGACATAGTTTCCCCAGCCGAGATACGGGGGAGGAAGCGCTCCCGTTGGTCTTCGCTACCAAATTCGTATAGGGTGGTGGCGCGAGTCTGCAAACCCGCATAGGTTCTCAAAAGCTAGCATCGCTACGCGAAACAATATCCGCTGCCATGATGTAGGGAGTGATGGGGGAAGTTGAGACCTCTCGTAACGACGGGGAGTGCAATACCCATAAGGCCTGCCTGACGCACGGCATCGAGATTAGCCTGCGTGTAGGGGTCGTGACAGTCTACCTCTACGAGAGAAGGGCCCGTTTGATCCACGTTCTGGGCATTGGGAGCAGTTACATCACCGCAAAGCCTCCACAATATGGAGTACCTGCTCATGGCCTCCGAGAGCATCTTCATGGTTTTGGGGGCGAATCGATTTATCTTTATCCTGAAGTCACGCTCGCGAAGAGTTACAATGCGCTGCATCAACGGGTGGTGCAGATGGTATTTAGTTAGGGGTATCTGTATAGAAATTAGCCATAATCTTAGATGTTTAGCGTGGTGCTTATTTACTATTCTTTCTGTAAGCTGCGATCATTTTAGGTCACGTCTTCTACTCTCCCCGTGATTACACAGTCCGCAATGCTGTTGATGGGAGCTCGGGATCGTTGTTAATCGAGATAATGAGCGAGCTTTTCGCATCCCAGCCACATGTTGGATCTGACCGCTAATACCGCAGGCAATGTAGAGTTTGGGGCGCACGGTAACACCTGTCTGACCAATTTGGCGGTCGTGATCGGCGAATCCGGCATCCACGGCAGCTCTAGAAGCTCCCACTTCGGCACCCAATACTTCGGCAAGTTGGAAGAGGAGTCCGAAGCCTTCTTTGCTGCCCATACCATAACCACCGGCTACGATGGTGGGGCTACCTCCCAAGTTTACTTTTAGCTTTCTCGATGTGACGCTCAGGATAGAAACCACAAAGTCGGTATCCGATACGTAGTCTGCTACGTTGTGTTGGATCACTTCACCCTTGTAAGCGGCATCGAAAAATCTCTTTTCATCTGGGGCGTACCGTTGCCATCTGAGGACGACAATCAGGGGTTGACGATGGTCAACGATGTTACCGCCAAAAGCCGGACAGATTTGGTAGAGAAGTTCGGGATAATGTTGCTTCGGTCTTGGCGTCGGTGTACTCACCAATCTCTAGCGAGGTACAGTCTGCCGTAAGCGCCCTGTGCAGAGCCGACGAAACGAGGGACCTAAGTCGCGTCCTAGCGTGGTGGCTCCGAGTGAGTGCTATTTTGGGGCTTTTTCTTCATCGAATAGCTTTAGATGATAGCTCCGTAGGGCTTCGTTGTATAGTACTGTAGGTTGGGAGACTCAAATGTATGCAGGCGATCTACTCCATAAGGGAACACCTGCTCAGCAATCCCTTTGATGCAGTTAGAGATAGCCACGGCTCTAGTTGGCAACCAAGACGTGTGGCAAGAGCACGCCCTTGGTAAGGAGTTCTAAGCTCACTTCTGTACGATGCCATTTTCTATTTCGAGATAAACAAATAGGGTTTGTTCATAGTTATCAATACGTCTTTCGGTGCGTGAATTATCCTATGGTGTGATTGGCAATAAGTTCCACAATGAGGGAAGAAAATGCCTTCGTCATTGGCTTCGTAGTGACGAGCTTCCTTGGCTTGGAATACTACGTTTTCTATGGTCTTTACCTTTGTGGGAGAGCCAAGAAGTCCGCATTGCTCGAGTTCAGCCTTTACGTCAGTAGCTGTTAGTTCTGTGATCTGTAGGTGGGACGAGCCTCAGAATGAGGCGTTGCATTTCGCTAGCCTCCCAAGTTCGTTTGGGCACCATAGCATACTTATACTTTGTAGCGCCTTGGCATTGCGAGGACGGCATGGAGCCGAGCTTCCGTTCTGCAGTGATAAGGAGGGAGAGAGGCCTTTACGCTCTACTCCGTGCTCCAAGCGACGGCAGAACGATCACCCTCTTTTGCGTTTATTTCTTCTAGTTCTTCAGCGTACGTTACGGTAGGAAGCCCGAGCTTATGGAGCCACCTGAGGACCTACTTGAGCGGTATCGCCGTCAATAGCATTTGGCGACCCGATAGAATGAGGTCGGGCATCCCTATATGGCGGATAGCCATAGCAGGGCGTCAACTGTGGCAAGTGTATTCTGCTCCGGCAAAGGCACGGTCGGTAAGGAGATAACCACGATCTGCACCGCGATGAGAGCTTCTCGGATTACATCGCGGCACGGAACGGCCCCACGTATAGCACCGATATGGTTGTATCGGGATACTGGTCTTTGATACGGAGTGCCTGTTCCAGGGCGTTAAGGTCTTCGGGATTGAAGATGGCAGGCAGGGCACCGCGGTTGACTGTTCCGTCTTCGCGCATGGCATCTTTGCCTACGTTGCGAGTGTCTGGCACTTGCTTAGCAAGGACTATAATGTTCATTGGCTACAGTATATTGGTTTTATATTTATTTCTAATGGCGATTGAGTACTTTATTCTTAGCTGTAACGGCATTTATGAGCTTGATGCAATCGGGTACCCAGTAGGCCACATCGGCCGTTCTCCCTTGGTCTAGAGCCTGCCAGGCCGGTAGCCTCAAAGAGGAGGCGAACGCCTCGGTGGGCGTGATCCGGAAGCGGGAGTCGGTAAGTACCTCAGCACATTTTGCAGCTCCGTTTCCTATTAGACAAATAGGGGTATCGAGGGGTACATCGGTATAGCTCTCGGGTTGGATAATTTCTGCATGGGGCGCAACGAGTTGAGTCCCCTCGAGCGAATAGGTAGCCGTGTATACCTCCATGCGTCCGGCATCAATCATGGGTACAATAAGGGGCCTTGGGGAATCAATCTTCGCTCAATAGCCCCAGGCCAATGATTCAGTGTAGAAACTGCGATTAGCGGCTTACGGATGCGAAGCAATAGCCCTTGGCAAACAAGCTCCTATGCGCAGCCCCATAACTCCTAGGACCTCCACTTACGGCTACGGCCACAATCGAATAGCCTTTTTCGCCGGCTTCTGATTTGAGTTCATCGGCAAAAGCGAGCGATAAAGGGCGGCATGTTCGTTTGCCCTTTACGGTCAATGCGCTCGGCAATGACGCCCTCTCTCTGGATAGCAGAGCTAGCGAACAAACATTGGTAGAGGTGTCTATGGCAAAGAATCGCCTCTAGTTGAGTGGTTGTGGAGTGTGGGGTGGAGGTCATGGTGCTAGGGCGGTCTATTTTTCCAACCATCCCCAGCCTCGTTCGGGGTATATAAGAACCTATCGACGGCTTTCCTCGAGCCTTGCCAAAACTCGATGCGTTCCGGCTTTACAGCGAATCCTCCCCAATTATCGGGGCGAGGAACACTGCGGCCGACATATTTTAGGCTCTCGGCAGCAAACGCTACCATGATATATTCTCTGTGGGTATGGGGCGGCTCTGAGAGATACTCAGGCTCCCACTCTGCTTTTTATAGGGCGTTGCGCAAAATAAGCGTCGCTCTCCTCGGCAGAGAGGTGGCGTACAGTGCCCTCAATGTGGATCATCTCTCCATCTCGTGCCATAGGAGTATAAGTGCCACATGGGGGTTCGCACTCATCTGCTTACCCTCACGGCCTCGTGAGTTACTGTAAAAACAAACTCATCGTTGAGCACCTCTTTGAGGTAGTACTGTGCGCATACTCGGATGCCCATCAGGTGTACTTGTTGCCAATTACGGCTGTGGGCTCTAGAGCGTTGCCTCCACAGCCTCGCGCAACCACTGATTGACCTTGTCACAAAAGGGTTGGCTGGCATATCTTTGCGCGTGAGACTGAGCTTACTATACTCGCGCCGGTAGCTCTCAAAATGCTGATCCATTCTCTATCTTTTCTACTACAACTGCACTCTATTCTTCTGAGTGTGCAACATTCAGTACTACAAAGCTACTCTTTTTCGATATCTTTGACCCCTACTAGTGATGAGAATTAATAAGAACTCTCGATTATGAGTGGATACAATCAAGCAAATATACCGTATTGGCAATGGCCCAAGTAGTAGTCATGCTGATGGGTCCTAAGCGTGCTGCAACCCTCTTTCTCAAGCAAATAGAGGGCTTTCAGTCTCTTCGTTTGAGGTGACTCTGTATGGTAGTTTGGCGGCTACGGGCAAGGACACATGACCGATCAGGCGATACTGTCTGGTGCTCAATCCGACACATCCTGCAGAGATCATTTTGGGAGCCTTCTGCAGAACTCAGATTTCACCCCAACGGCATATTGTTCCGAGCTCTTGATGGAGAGGGAAGAGATAAAGCGATTTATGGTCTATAGTATTGGGGGTGGTGTACTTGCCAATGAGGACTTTAACGAGCAGGTAACCAATGAGGTTTATAAGCTCTCGCACATCACAGAGATGATGCCCATCTTACAGAAGTATGGAATGTCTTACTGGGAGTATGTAGAGCATTGCGAGGAAAGAGATTTGGGATTACCTAGCTGAGGTATGGGAAAGGTGATGAAGCAGTCGATACACGATGGCTTGGAGGCTGAGGGCGTGTTGCCCGGCGGTTTGGAGGCTAAGACAGGCGGCGGAACTGTAGTGCGCTCGCAGGCTATTCGGAGAGCGTGCGCTCTCGTGGTAAGGTATATGCCTATGCTCTTGCCGTGAGCGAGCAAAACGCCTCCGGAGGGCTCGTGGTAACGGCACCTACATGTGGATCGTGTGGAGTAATGCCGGCCGTGCTCTACCACCTGCAAGATACACGTAACTTTACAGATATGCGAATATTGCGAGCCTTGGCCACGGCAGGACTCTTTTGGAAACGTTGTGCGTACGAATGCCTCTATCAGCGGAGCAGAGGTAGGATGCCAAGGCGAAGTGGGCGTTGCTTGCTCGATGGCGGCGGCCGCTGCTAGTCAGCTCTTTGGTGGTACGTTGGCTCAGATCGAATATGCTGCCGAGATGGGGCTAGAGCATCATTTGGAAATGACTTGTGACCCCGTTTGCGGATTGGTGCAAATCCCTGCATCGAGCGCACTGCGCTGCCGCCAGTCGTGCTCTCGATGCCAATACCTATGCCAACTTTACGGACGGCGGGCACCGAGTGAGTTTCGACCGCGTGGTGGCTACTATGCACCAGACAGGCAAAGATCTCCCGAGCCTATATGAAACTTCTACAGGAGGACTTGCGACGAACTCGGAGCTAGACGGAGAAACTCAAACCGACGAAGCCAAATTTCTCAGAGTTGGATGGGCTACACTTCTCCCTGCTAAGTAGGTCTGCTACAGATGGGGGCAAGCAGTCCCCTCCCTTCGCAAATATACTACCCTCTACTCTCTAGGCTTTTCTGCCTGGTTGGAGTAGAGGGGGACTTAGTTTATAGGGGAGTAGGATATCACTCTTTTGGTCTCGTACAAGACGGAGAGTTACACTGCGTCCCTTTTCCTGGTCGGCTTCTTACCGCATTACTTATCGGCTTGTTGCTTGAGAAGATCTTTGATTTCGCCAGAAGTTTCACTTCGTCGCTGGGTTCGGCTGAGACTACCGGTTCTTCAGGGCTTGGCCTTGCGTAGCTTATTCATCCCCTTTAATGAGCATAAAGATCACGAAGGCGATGATGATGAAGTCGAGCACAGCTTGTAAGAAAGTTCCCACAGTCATAGCGACCTCCGGCCTAGTGATTTCTCCCCTTCTATCACAGCTTCGCGGAGTACCCACTTGAGATCCTCGATATTGCTTGCCACTCGTCAGTAGGGTAATGGGAGGCATAATGATGTCTGCCACAAGGAGGAGACAATCTTGCCAAAGGGCACCACCGATGATGATACCTATTGCCATATCCATTACAGTTTGCCTTCATGGCAAACTCTTTGAATTCCGAGATTAGTTTTGACTATACCTCATACTCTTTTTGTTCTTACTAGTTTTTCTATGGGTGTGTGCTTTGTTACTTTTGAGCACGAAGGCTTAGCTCAGCCCCTCAATGTGTCCATCTACGATGTCTATATTGACGGCTTGAGGTATTTTGGGTAGCCCTGGCATCCGCATAATGTCACCCATAACCACTACAATCATACTGACCTCTGTTAATAATGAGGTCGAGTGACCTTCATCTCAAAACCCTCTAACGTCGCTTAAACTCTTTGGCATCGGTGCTAAAAGAGAATTGTGTTTTGGCGATACAAACGGGGAGATGCTCGAGGTGCAACTCGCGAATTCGGGAGAGCTTTGGCGGCTTTTGCCTGCTGTAGGTTACGTTGCCTGCGCTGTAGACCTTGTGGGCTATCTTCTCGACTTTTTGTTCGATGGTGTCGTCTAGGTCGTAGGCGTACAAACCGAAGAGGCATTGAGGGCTTATTCTCAATCGTATCAACTACCAGTTGCGCCAATTCTGCGGCACCCTTACCCCTTCTGCGAAAGGGCATTATTTACAGCAAACCCTACTCCTAGCTCCTCTTGGCAGTGCCAGCGTACCAGTTCTATCTCGCTATCGATGTCGGAAGCAAAGCGATTGAAGTGAAACAACTACGCGCTGACCAAAGTTGCGCAGGTTGTGCGTGTCTATCGAGTTGGCCAATCCGCGAAGGACTCCCTCTTTATCGAGGGTCTTTGATGCGCTTTTCGTCTAGACCTCCGTGCAGCTTGAGGGCAGATGAGAGTAGCTACCAATACAGGTGAGTTTGGGCTGAACCCTCCCACTCGGCACTTGATGTCGAAGAATTTTTCTGCCCCAAGGTCCGCCCTGAATCCAGCTTCTGTGATGGCATATTCTCCGTACGACATTGCCATCTTGGTGGCGAGTATGGAGTTACAACCATGGGCGATATTGGCAAAAAGGTCCTCATGTACAAAGGCGGGTGTGCTCAGTGGTTTTGTACAGAGATTGGAGCTGATGGCATCTTTCAGCAGTACGGTAATAGCTCCGGCAACCCCAAGGTCTTTGACGGTAAGGGCGCACCCTCTTTTGTATACCCAAGAAGAATATTTTCTATGCGGAGGCGTAGGTCCTCTAGGTCTTTTGCTAGACAGAGTATGGCCATGATCTCCGAGCCGGAGTAATATCGAAGCCGGTTTGTCTCAGGTATTCCGTCTGTGCTGTTGCCCAGCCACGAGACAATGTTGCGCAACGAGGCGGTCGTTTACGTCGAGCATCTCTTCAGAGCACTTCCGACAATCCGGCGCAATTGTCTCTGTTTTGGTATATATAATTATCGAGCAGAGCCGTAATCATAGTATGAGCCGAGGTGATAGCATGGAAGTCTCCTGTGAAGTGGAGGTTGATATTTTCCATTGGTAGTACCTGGGCATATCCCCAACCGGCAGCACCCCCTTTTTGTCGAAGCAGGGACCCAATGAGGGTTCGCGCTGAGGGCTACGATAGCAGCGTTTCCTATGTGAGTAAGCCGAGAGCTAACCCAATGAGACGGTCGTTCCCACCCCGGCCTTGTTGGGCGTGATTGCGGTAACGAGTATCAGGTTACTCTTGGCAATCTTTTCCGGACAGAAGGCTACTCAGTCCTACTTTGGCAATGTGATGTCCATCAGGCTCTACATCAGCGTTGTCAGATACCCAAGCCTTGGGCTATATCTTGTATCGGTTTTAGTTTTATCTCGCGAGCGATTTCTATATCTGTCTTCATAGAGGCAACTTACTATTAAATTCCGTAGCAAATATAACTAATCCCTTTGGATACAAGCTATTCCTTTGGCAATATCCTTATAGGAAAAATCAATTAAGGGAGGTTTCCGCCACAGCGTGGTTTTTGTAGAAATTCTTCCCCGAAAAAGAAAATCTACCGGAATCACTAGACCTTATAGGCTGAAAGGAAAAACTCTGGGCCAAGATTCTTTTGCCTTTTTGGGCTGATGACCTCTGTATGGCCTTTAGAAAAAGGATCGTAGAGAGAGGGAGGGACGCTGCGGAGCCAGGGAGTGAGCTCTGTCCATCTCTACCTCCTAGTTTCCAGTAAAAAGATAGGCGACGCCTGCTTTGGGGCAGAGTCGCCTATTAAAGAAAACTACGATGAGACAAAGTCTCTAGTAGATGTTATCTCACGATGGTTGGAACGCCACTTCTAGATTTACCGTGAGAGGATCCGTAGGAGCATAGTCTACGTTCTTTGTTCCGTCATATTTGAGGAATTCAATATTGTCGACTTTACATTTGTCGAACTTCACTCCGGTAGCATCAACGATGTCTCCAACAAAGTCCTGCAATGTTTGTTGTTGTTGACCCATTGTCACGTAGGCTTACGTAGTTAGCGCTACATCTGGTTGAGTGTGTGATCCTTGTGTGGATCCAACCATACCCCCGATTTGTTCGCCTTTCGCTTGGATTGTGATATGTTTCTACACTACAATCCTTGAATTCGAAAGGTGTAGCAGGGTTGGTATATCCAACAAGACCTCCCACATTCTGAGTCTTGAGCACTGTTAGCCCCTTGATGAAGACGTTTTAGCGTGTACGTTCTCTAGATTTCCGCAGAAGTATCCGATACATCCGGCAAAGTAAGCCGATTCTCTATGGAGTCTTTCAGGTTCTACTTTTACCACGCCTTCAAGACCATTGATGGTGATGTTTTCGAAGGTTAGGTTCTTGACATCTCCACACCATACACCAAAGACACCTGTTTGTTGCTCTCTCGTGAGAGCCCCCTGTCTTGTAGAGATTTTGTACACTGAAGTTACGTGTAGTGTGGCCATTCCATCAGAATGTACCGCAGGGACCTCCATAATTTCCATCGCGAGGACTGAGGTGAGACCAGTCAATACCATTCATATCAATGTCCGACTCGAGCTTGAAGACTTTGCTAGCTCCTAGCTCACTAGGGTGATCGGCAACCCACATGAGTTCTTCACGATTGGTGATGTGGTAGGTCTTGATGGTGTGCCGGCAACAACACTTGTGGTGATTCTGGGTTCTTGGGCAGTTACTCCTTGAGGAGCAAACCAAGACTGATGATTGTTGTACTCTTCAACAAAAGTTTTTCTTCAATAACCACCTTGATGCGAGTAGCTGTAGTTGGGAGGTTACCCGCATGGGCGTAGTTAGGTAGTTACGTTGGATGGGTACGATTCGCAGTAAAAGTCGTAGCTGAGATTTCACGACCTGTTGCGCCACCTTTCTTAGCCGTAAAGAGCAACGTGAAGAGGTGTTTTGCTCGGACTATCGGTCATCAGATAGTCTACAGCCATGGTGCAGTTTGTGCTCGTCGGGTCGTAACCAGAGCGTGTAGTCTTTATTGTCCTTGTCTATGTTTACTTCGTAGGTAGACGATACCTGCATCGGTCTTAGCCGTGAGGGGTGTTCCCGTGAGAAACTCCCGTTAGGAGGTTCATAGAGTTGAATCTCTTGCAATCCGTTCCGTGAGTACTTCATACAGAAGTAGTCGGGCTTGTCAGCAATGGGTGATTAAGCCCCAGTCTGTAGCAGCGACACGGATCTTAGAGAAGGGACGACGGAGCACGAGAGTCTCGTTAATGGCAGTCGTACCAACATTTTATATCCTTGGCGATCAATGAGCATCGCGAGTCTCGTCGTTTAGCTGCTTGTTAGGCGCATCGAGGCAAGTGATGTTTTAGGAAGTCTGAGGTGTTGTAGTGAAGGTCGGCAGTCTGCCCTGTTATGCAGTCAGCCCAAACGACAAACTTATATTGTCTGTTGGGGAGTGAGTCGTAGCTCGTAAGTGATTTCTTCGTGAGTCTACGGTCTTGATCCTTAGGAGCAATAACGAGGTCGTTATTAGAGTTGTAGACAGCGAGTTTGTATCGGATGTCGTATTGCGACATGTCTACGTTAGTATAACCCCTGCGTAGTGTATTGGCGGAGAGCACGTAGAACACTTCTTCGGGAAGATAGTTTGATCCTTTCACTTTCCCGGATCGTTAGCGCCTGGTTGGTCTTGTCTCTGGCTTTGAAAGCCCCGATGAGGAGTACTGCTAGAGAAGCCAAGAAAATTTTGATTCTTTGATTCATACTTCTACTATTGCTGGTTATTTTTGATATATGATAGGGGTCTTTCCTTGCTACACTAGAGAAAGAGGTCCCTTGTATTTCTATTTGTTTATATCTTGATGACAAACTCTCCATCGAAGTTTTCGTCGATCTGGATCCCATCGTCCTTGCCGAAGCTCTTGGTCGAGAAGTATCACTCGAGTAGCGTCTCATGGTTCCTCAGAAGAGAATATGTCACGTCACTTATGTGGCTAATCTCCTTGGTGCTGGCTACAATGTGGAAGTCTGCTAACTACCACATTTTTCCTCATTCCAAGAGGTGAATATAGTCTAGAGCAAGAGAAACGGTTTTACGATCCGGAGAAATGTATATCTCGGGTTTGACGTTTACGCTGTATTGGTCCCAAACTTATTCGGTCTGCGCTCGGGCACATTGTATCCAACGGCAGCGAGTGGGTATAGATGATCTTTACCGTGACGTCTTCGATTTTACCTCCGGAGAGTAGATAGTCTCCGTAGTCAATAGCTTTAAAGCCAATAGCGAGCATTGGGCCTCTCCATACTATACGGGGATCTTGCGATCTCTGATCACTCTATAGGCATCGGCCGCAGTGGCAGGATAGCCCTCCGGTGTTAGGGTAAAGTCTATGACAAAGTCTTCCGTCCCCACAGCGCAACTCCTTGGGTGAGCACTTTGACAGGGAGGTGAGGTCAGTGCCAGTGTGTGTGAGGTCTGAGTGATATAGTGCCAGTCTTTGACCTCATTCTCTTTTGATGTAATCGGCAAAGGCTGCTACTTTGTACTTCCGTTGCGAGATCACATGGATGGTGTCTTGTGGCGGGAGTGCATCGAGAGTCGAGTGAGTATGCGTCGCTCAACTCATATTTCCTGCTTCGTCGTGAGATCTCGGCAGTAATCCTCATCTGGTACCCTTTCCCTAGTTGGTGGGGTAGTGAGGGAGTCTCGTTAAGCTTGATTACTCTGCCCATGGTATGTCTCATCGAAAACTACTCTTTTGTAGTAAGGAGGAGGGTCCATCAGCATTAAACTCTAAGATTACTAGAGATTTGCCAGGTATAGGGTACTCGTGGATGGTCCTATCACAAGAAAGTAAAAGAGAGAATGGATAGGGACCATTACTATGGCTATGGATAATCTGTACTTCATCTGATATATTTCATTTTGCGTGGGGTGTACCACTGTACATGATAGTTAGTCCGGCTGGTTATACCCCAATAGCTTTCGTGTGGTGGCTTTTGAATTTGGCTCCATTGGTGCCAGGTTGCGGTATGAGTCGTAGATATAGTCAGCGTACCCAACACCGATGTTCGCTTCTAGAGCCCATCTCTTGTCTTTACCAAAGTTCCAAGAGTATCCGTATCCAATACCGGCATTCCATAGGGCATGATTGGGGTCTTGTAGCGCCCTTGTCGTTGGGGCAATGTTGAATCCTAGTAGAGCTCCGTGTACTCCCCTACGAAATGTCCCTCTCCGGCTTTTGCCCGAGCCAGTATCGAAACTCCCGGCTGCGTGCCAAGAAGACGGATCTTCCTATCCGGCACGCGAATGTCGTGGGTGAGTATACAAAAGGAATATCTATAGAGGTCTTTTCTCCATAGTTCGGCCTCTATTCCGATGTTTGCCACGAGGATCGCATCAAAGAGGATATTATTTTGATGGCAAAGAAACGAGTCTCAGCAGAAGGTAGAAAGTTGGCTTCCATCTTCGGTAGGATATTTGCCTTGGGGGCGTGGCAGGAGCATTGGGGGCATGGGTGGAACCTTAGGCATCTCCACGTTGTAAGCCTTGCAAACGATGACCATACGGGCATTTCTGAAAGGGGTGAAGAGACCATAGATAAGGTCGTGCCAAGTCTTTCCGTTGTCAATTGCCTGGATCTTTCTTTTCTCTGATCCCAATCTTGAGTCTTATCAATGATCTCTAATAGGCGGTCTCTGTCAGGGATAGTCCTTTTTCTTTGATCAGAGCTCTACGGAACCCTCCCAGTCCTCTGCGAGGTTCTGAGTGCGAACCAAGGTTGGATCCACGGCGGTGTTTTCAAGAATAAAGTTCTTGAGGATTTCGGATCTCCAGAAGCCTAGATCATAATTGTGTGCAACGGGACCTTCGGGGGAGGCACTACCCCCGATCCATAGATATTGAAAGTCCACTCTCTTGTCCTGAAGCACTTGATCAACGAGCGCTGCCACACTGTCGAGCTCTGGCGAGGGATATATTTGTGTCGTCGATCTCAAAAATGATGGGAACTAGTCCCGTCTCGCTGTATGCAATGACGGAATCCGGTTTGTTGTCTGGGAGGAACACTACGTGCTTAGGGTATACCATGTGCCCGATGATGGGATTTAGTTTATCCTCTTGAGCATAAAGGGATACCCCAAAGACTAATGCAAATAGTGACGTGAGTATAATTTTTCTCATAGGAGAGTCTATGTAGGTTTAGCCGATAGGGAGATGCTAAGATATGTAAATGTGTGAGATTCCTTTACTTTCCGTAGATTCGGAAGGTGGGGAGAATTGTGTCTTTTGTTTCTTTTTCTACAAAATAATGTCGTGTTTGAGTGTTCGTTTGGTGTGGTGTGAGCTGTTTTTTGTTTTCAATGGCAAAGATAATCTTTTATTTTTAGCCGACAAGAAAAATGCTGGTGAGTGATGTGTGTGTTATTCCCGATTTTTGTGCTCGACTTTATCTTTGTTTCTAATCTCCTTCTGAGGGGTGGAAGTGTCTATCCGTTCTATCGAGGGTTATTTGTGCACTTTTGCCCAGATTTGTGGAAGGCAACCGCAAACCCTTGTCCAACTATAAGGCAATGAATGAACCTAAAACAAATAGAGATAGAGAACTACGACTCATCCTTTACCCGACGAACGCATAGCACGTTATCGCTCGAAGATCGCGCGCATGCCGATTGCTATGTCTATCGGTCAGGGGAGATTCCTCTTCTCAATTTCGGCAGATTACAGACTTTATTCCCGAGCATTCTTTGCTCCTACGTAATAATAGCGCGTAATACGTGCGCGCATACACGATGCAAAGCCTTCAGAGCACAGATTGAGATAATGTGCCTTGAACCGGCGAATCCTGCCCAATACGAGCGAGCTTTGTCTGCCACCTCAGGTTGCTCGTGGCATTGCTCGGTGGGGAATGCCCGGCGTTGGAAGGCGGGCCCTCTCGAAACGCTGGTGACCTTGCCCCGGTGAGCCCGATCCGATTCTTTTCGTATCGAGCGAGGGAGGAGACGAAATCCACTTTTTCGTGGAATAGCGACCGCTGTACCTTTGGCGAGTTATTGTCTGTGGTGGGGATTCTGCCTATCCCTCCCTATCTCCATCGGGAGACCGAAGAGACGACAACACAAACTACCAAACAGTCTATGCGCAATGTGATGGCTCGGTGGCAGGCCCTACGGCCGGACTTCATTTTACTCCCCGAGCTCTTTGAGTCTCTCAAAGCAAAGGGAGTCTCCTGAGGGAGATTACATTGCATGTGAGGGGCCGGACTTTATGCCGGTCAAGACAGCCAAGATCGGCGACCACCGAATGCATCAGGAGGTTTGTAGGGGTAGAGCAGAGTATCGTGGCCCCAGTTGGCCAGTGGCTCCTACTCTCCCATAGGCCGTGGGCACTACCTCCGTACGTACCTTGGAGAGCCTTTTATCTGTTGGCTCTTAACCATATCGACGAATTGGGGCAGGAGGGGCGTTTTGCCCTTTGTGGCTCAGTGAACCCCTACGAGACGGACTATCCGGAGCCCTCTATGCCTCAAGTGATGAGCGCTCTGCTCCGCAAAAATGGACAGCCTCGCCCTCGAAGAGGTGGCTTTAGCACGGCTTTCTGCTAATTGCTCGGGCTACACCTTCCGTGTGGTAGGGGGATGGTGACCAATTTCCACAGCCCAAGAGTACACTTTTACTGATGATCTCGGCCTTCCTAGGGGAGGATTGAAGCGTATCTCACGACTATGCCCTCAGTCCGACTACCGATTTTTGAGTTATGGTGATGGTTCCTTACTATGCCATAAGACCAGTTTTATACAAATACATACTTAATCCTAAATGCATTTATGAGTACGAAACTGATACAGCATTGTGAGGCATGCATTGCGAGGCACTGCGTGGCAACTGTTGCCCGTGTGGCCTGCAGGCAAAAAGGTACTAGCCAAGTCTCCGTCTCTCTTGAGCAAGGAACACTAACGATGGAGGTGGATGATGCTATTTTTGATGAACCTCTCTTTGGCCAAACTCTGGGCGAAGAGGGCTTTGGTATTCAACGATAACTACTCCAAAGGATAGATATAGAATAACAACATTATGATAGTGATAAGTAGTAAGAAGGGTTGCAAGCCCTTCTTGAGAGAAACGTGAGTCTCGTAAAACTATCGGATTGGTACCCACAATGGGGGCTTTGCACGAAGGACATCTCAGCCTTGTAAAAGCAGGCAATTGCCCGCTACGATGTGTGCGTGGTGAGCATCTTTGTCAATCCTCGTCAGTTCAATAATCCCAACGATTTGGGAGACCTATCCACGTCAGCCGGAGAAGGATGTTGCCCTCCTAGATAGCGTGGGTTTGCCACTATGTATTTATGCCTCTGTAGAGGAGATATACGATGGTTGTGGGGTAGAACGCACGTTCGACTTTGGTGCTATTGGTCGAGTAATGGAAGGAGTACAACGCCCCGGCCACTTCGAAGGGGTGGCTCTTATCGTGAGCAAACTCTTTGAACTCGTTGCGCCCGATGGGGCATTCTTTGGAGAGAAAGACTTCCAACAGATTGCCATAGTACGCTCTATGGTAGAGCAATGCGGCTTCAAACTATCTATTATAGCAGTGCCTATTGTACGAGAGGAGAGCGACTAGCCCTCAGCAGTCGCAATCAGCGTCTTACCGAAGAAACACGCCCCTCGGCTCCACGTATCTACCAGACCCTCCGTGCCAGCCTAGAGCAGAAGGCAAAGGGTATGACTCCCAACGAAGTAATCGCTGGGTTACTAAAGGAACTGTAATGCCATACCGCATCTTGAGGTTGAGTACTACGCTATTGTGGATGGTGTTAGCCTGCAGCCTCTCGAAGCCTGGGAGGATAGCAAAGATCCCGTAGGGTGCATCGCCTGCTATTGTGGGGATGTACGCCTTATCGATAATATCCACTATACGAAGTAAAAGGAGATTGTATCATGCAGCACCACTCTCGCTCTTTTTTTGTTCGCTCATCGCCTTACGCAATGTTTTCGCTACTGATAGGAGTGCTATTGCTGAGTGGTGTATCAGCGTGTTCGTCTCTGTAAAAAGTTGTTTCTACGGCTCCCAATCCACCATCTCCGCCCGCCGAGGTGGAGGTGGAAGCTCCCATAGGAAGGACTATACTTTCCTCTAATGCCGAAGCTATTCGGGGCGTGTGGCTTACTACTATTTATGGCTTGGATTGGCCTTCTCGCCGGGCTACTTCGGGACAAGAGATGGCCACCCAGCGTCGGGAGCTTTGCCGTATCCTTGATCGCTTGGTAGAGTCGCACTTCAATACTGTTTTCTTCCAAGTGCGCCATCGTGGCGACGTGATTTACCCTCGAAGATAGAGCCGCGTGTGACCGTCTTTACGGGAGGTCGAAACAATTATCTGGACTACGATCCGCTACAATCTGCCATCGAAGAGTGTCACAAGCGGGGGCTTAGCATCCATGCCTGGATTGTTACTTTCCCTCTCGGCAACTCCTCTCATGTGCAGTCGCTAGGGGAGAATAGTGTTTGGAAGAAGCATCGCGACTGGTGTTTTACCCTACACAACGATTGGTATCTCAACCCGGGGCATCCCGAGGCGCGGAGCTATATTACCTCTGTGGTGCGTGAGATGGTAGAGCGTTATGACCTAGACGGGGTTCATTTCGACTACGTCCGCTATCCCGATAAGATGAGGGAGAAAGAGGATCAAAACCTATATATGCGCTATGGTAAGGGACGCTCTCTTGGCGAGTGGCGTACTAGTAATATCTCGGCCTTCCTCAAAGAGGTGTCGACCGAGGTGCGTTCTGTCAAACCCCATATGCTCGTAAGTGCAGCCCCTCTGGGTAAGTTGCGCATTCTACCCTCTATGCTAACGTGGGATGGACGGCTCGTGAGAGCGTCTTCCAAGACCCGGCAGCCTGGTATAGGGGAGGGCTCGGTGAACTTTATCGTACCCATGATGTATTATCGAGACAACCTATTCGATCCCTTCTTGATAGATTGAAAAGCTCAAATCCCAGGGCTACCCTATTGTGCCAGGGGTTAGCCCTTATCGGACCGAAGATGAGAGCAAATGGACGGCTCGCGACATCGAGAATCAAATGAATGCCAGGAACGTATGGGAATGGCCGGGATCTGTTTCTATCGAGAGCTCAACATTCGTCCCAATCGCAATGGCGTAGATCGTGTGATCACTCGGCACTTTATATCCCCCGTGCGGATGCCTTCATTTGCTAAGCGTGGCACCCTCGCCCCCTCGTCCTTCTGCCCTTACGATTGAGGATAAGGGATCGTATTTTGAGGCATCGTGGTCTATGCCCTCTTCGTGGAATAGCTCAAAGGGGAACTTTCAATCTCTACGTTTCCATACCCGAAGGGAGCCTTGCCGGCGAAGATTTTCTTGCTGGCAGCCCAGATCCCCACTACTCGGCACACCTTCTCTAAAAGAGCTATTGCAGCAATTCTCTCGAGCTAAAATACTGGAATTCAGAGTGGAGGCTTCGAATCGTTCTTATGTGCGAGGGAGGCTTCGAAGCTGCCATTCTCGTGAAAGGTAACTAGGGAGGCTCTTGAACGGCAGGTCTCTACCTACACGTCCCATTCTGTAAGAGTCGTTGTGCCTATTGCGCATTTTACTCATCAAACAAATACTCGGCAGCAAGAGGTTTTTGTTGCCTCTCTCTGTCGGGAGCTGGAGCTACGTCGGGGGAATTAGCCCCTCTATCCTATTGAGACCGTCTACTTTGGGGAGGTACTCCTCGCTTCTCTCCGTCTCAGCTTGAGAAAATCGTGGATACAATCCGGCGGGTTTACTCCCCGAGCCCGATGCGGAAATGGACTTTTGGAGGAATCCCGATGATCTAACGCCCGAGTATGCCCATGCCCTTCGCCTTCTGGGCTCAATAGAGTGAGCTCTTGGAGTACAAAGTTTTTGCGACGAAGAGCTTCGCTTTTTAGGTCGGCGGCACACAGCGCGGCAGGTGTATAGTGCTATCGACGCCCTCCGTGCTTCCGATTTCTCCAATATAAGTATTGATCTTATTTACTCCCTCCCGGGGCAGAGTCACAGGCTTTGGCAACAAAATCTATCTGCCGCATTAGCCCTTGATGTCCCTCATATTTCCATTTTCTAACCTAACCAGCAATACGTAAC
>BNJS01002822.1_pt1 | contig 163291 bp, 265 predicted proteins | sample 8540461 | NCBI WGS metagenome assembly BNJS01 (sample SAMD00202454, study PRJDB9452) | human saliva metagenome | isolation source: human saliva | place: Japan | reverse complement strand
CCTCCTCATGACACATCACTACCTTCGACAGCTTCGTTGGGCACAAGAAAGGGTGCTTGAGCCACCAGCTGCCTGTACTGTCTTGGCGCGCTCGCGTACCTGCGTGCTGCAGATGCGGAGGTGGGGCGCAACGTGTGTCGCCACGCAGTTCCATCCCGAGCTCGGAAGCCCTGAGAGTCACGCGCTTGCATCAGATATCTACCGCCGCTGGCTGCTGTGTACTCCGGACGAAGCCGATACTCTCGTGCCACCGCCCGCCAGCAAACCGTCACGCGAGCCAGTCAGGAATCTTGCGCCGGATTTTGCTGCAGCGGTATCGGCGGTAGACCGTGCACTCAGTTTTTATATCCTGCGTTCAGCATGCGCTCCCCTCAAGCTGTCAATAGTCGATATGGCGGCTACTGTATTACTGAACTGAGCCGACTCGTAGTACACACCCTAATGCACCAGATGAAAGTGACAGGGAAGAGATAAGTCTCGATACGCTAAAGAATGCGGCTGATTGTCCATTGCTATGCAAAATATACCCCTCGCCCATATGGGTCAGTAGGCTATGGCACATATCTACGCACGATACTGGCGGTGAGGATGCTGGCCGGTATCTTGCTTGAGCACAATCACATCAAAACATACCACGTAGCCTATATAGTGGGTGGCCTATGGGGTATTAGTGCAGAACAGAGGTAATATGACTTGCCAAATTACAATAGATCATATATGATAAAGGAACGTTATGAAATTAGTTTGAAAAAGTTCAATTCCGAAGATCACGTACGGATTCATACAGATTCTATCGATCCACCATCGATCAAGCGCTACGACGGTGCACATGCACTGCGCCAGTTAGCGCAACGACGGCATACGTCTAGAAAGGTGAAGGGCGAGCAGCTGGTGGTGGATACCGTCCATACGACATGGGGCAGTTATAGAGTTTTGTCGATCGGCGCATTGTGCCAACGCCTGTCAGCGGTGCAGCTACTGCGTTGCCCGGTATGACAAGCGAGCTGTGGCTGGATGGGCGAAGATGATCGGTGGTAGTAGCTCACTCACTTGCTCGGCCGGTTGACGTTGCAAAGAGAGGTATGGTTAATGAGCGGCACGACGAGGTAGTGCGCGCACGGGTATGATGGTAAGCTCAGCTGCTGGCAATGGCCAGCACTTGTTCCTTGGCGAGCAGGCCGATGCAGATGTGACTGACACGAGACGCTGCAAAACCATGAACAAGCATAAAAAGCGTGGTGATGTGGCAATACTCTGCACAATAAGCTCGGCGTGTCTCACAAGGGGTATAGCTACACTATATTACCAAGCCTATTGAGCATAAAGCTCAAGACGTTTATACGAGCTTTGCTTTGCTTTAATGTGGCAAAGCATCTCGCTCCTCGCGGAGTGATCAAACCGTTGCGTTTAGCCGTTGTGACTAAGAAATGATCTTCACGTAGATACCCTGCCACCCACTGATGATAAGGGTAGGGGCGTCCTATACAACAGCGTGGCACACTGCCTCGACCATTATGCCCGTTTGCGGTCGATGAGGAAGGCACCATAATAGTCTGGATGATAGATCGCCCGCACGCCTGGTGCTCCATTGTCCTGTGCTCCTGCTAGGCCAGCCGCATAGAGCCATCGCTGCTGCCCGCGACGGTTATGTTATGCTGCGTCCGGTCTGGTTGCTGAAGCCCGCCATATGATTCGTCAATTGTCTTGGCATAGCCAGTGGTGTAATACCGTCATAAAGGCTTTGCTTGCTTCAATATTGTTAGCGATGATGCGAAATGATCAATCATGAGGATACCTCCTTGTGATATACCGTTAGTGTGTTGTCTCTCAATGCCACTGCGCAAATGATGACAGCAGTGTGTCAATATTGAATGTTTTTTAACCTTTTATCTCACCCGCGCTTCGGCGCTGCGCTACCATCGCGCGGAGCCACGCTGTCATCGACGATGACACTGGGCAGGAGATAGCGAATTGCTTCTGAGCGGTGCGAGCTGCGGCGTATAAAAAACCAACGAGAACGGTCGACATCGAAATGATCCGTCAAACACCTCCACTACCGCTAGCGCATCGTGCGCGGTATGTGGAGCTCTACGCGTGTAGCCAGCGGTGATTGGTTGACGCGAAGACAGCACTGCTCGGGCGAAATCGTCACTAGTCGAGGCGTCCGGGTAAAACCTGGGCGGCTCTCCTCTCGCCGGTGAGGAGGCGAATGATGCGCCGCAACGAAGACGAAAATCCTGGCGCAGCTGGCGAAACGCCACACATACCAACTCGCTTGCCGAAACACCAGCTGATGTGGCTCGATCACCCGCTCTGTCTGGCCATCATAGCCAATATGGCGCATCACCATGCAGTATTGCTCCTCGATCATGCTGCAATTGCTCAATCTTGTGCTGAACAGGGTGTTCCGCCACTTGGTGCAAAGTTGATAGCATACATCGGCATCGCAGACTGGTCATCTTCGGGGAGAAGCTTTGCGTGCAAAGGTAGCGATTGATGATTGACGGGCGATGCTCTGGAGGCATGTCCGGTGCGCTGGATGCTGCTTGTCGGTGGTGGAGAGATGCGCCGATCAAGCGTAGTGCTGACGGGCATGGTGAGCCCACCATCGCGGCCAGCCCGAGTGATGATAGGAACGCACGCCACAGTTCCGGCGTCTCGATGTCGCGCAAAATGGTACGCTTCGACACCTCAAGCGATCGGCTGGTTCACAGGCAGGTGGCTGTCTCGCTCGCAGAAGAGCGACAGGATGGCGAGCAGGCGCTGGAGTTTCATAATAACCTTGCAGATAATTCATGTATGCAATTATATACCACTATTGTAGCAACGTATGGCTCGTCATGGCAAAAAAGATGTTTATGAGAGACAGATTTATAAATAGGTTAGTGGTATATAGATAGTAGGAATATCGGTATTATTGCAGGATATACAGTTCCAGTGTGCTGTGTGGCTGCCTGGTAAAGATAGCGGCATCTCGATATGTGAATACGTGTCGCGAGGCTTTATGCATGTTTGCTTTGCGTGATGAGGGGCGCTACCTTGGTTTTCACTTCTATCATCGCGTGAAAAGACATAGTCGGGTTGGACAGTTATAGAGCAGTATGAAAAGCGAAAAATGACTACACAACAGTGGTCTAGTGCCAGTAAAAAATCTCCACGACTTTTCCACATCACCACAAACACTAGATATGGGCACGCTATATATAGCGTGGGTGAGACAGGGATCCTCGATCAGTAACAGAGGTAGTGATGGCGCACGCATCACCACGCAATAAGCCGTATATAGCAAGCACTCCACACACCATATGGTATAATTACCTCGATAACCCCATAAACAAGGAGACAAGCAGATGAGTAATTTTCCGGTAGTGCGCGTAGAGCGTGTTGATGTGCGGAATGAGAGCGCGTCGAAGATAGACGTGTGGGCACGCATCAAGAATGAGTCCGACCGGCAGGTGAAGGTTGTGAGCTGGGAGTATCTAGGGAGTATGCGCAACGAGTCGCACACGCTTAACCCGGGCAACACAGTGGATGTGATGCTCTACAGCGGCGCGCCCAAGAATTATCCAGACCAAATGTATATTCGCTACGAAGCCGAGCACGATGGTGGTAGGCATTACTTCTTGGCGCGGCACCAGGGCGAAGTTTGACGAGCGCTATGACAATGACACGAAAGTGGTATCGGCCATCAGACTGGATGGAGTTCCAGCGCGTGGATCGTGGTAACTAGTATGGTAGTCGCTCCGCATCTTCTACACCGATGGCAGCGCCAGCCCCAACCCTGGCCCGGGCGGCTATGCCGTCATCGAGCAGGGCAAGCCCGTGGCGCTGGGCAGCGAACCAGGCAACACGACGAACATCCGCATGGAGGGGATGGCCCTCATCGCAGCCATGCAGTTGGCTGGGGCTGAGGAGTGTGAGATTCATACCGATAGCGAGTTTTGGGTCAATGTCCTCACCAAGTGGGCACCTGGCTGGGCAGCCAAGGGCTGGCGCAAAGAGCAGCGGGCCCATCAAGAATCTCGAGCTGGTGCAAGAAGCCTGTGCGCTTTATACCACCGTGCGGCCGAAGCTCATCTGGGTGCGCGGCCACAGCAACCACTGAGCAAAAACGAGGCTCGCCGACCAATGGGCCAACCGAGCACGAGCCGGGGAGCAGCTAGAGAAAGAAATAAGTAGCTAAGAAACCGGTCATAGATGACCGGTTTTGTAGGTATAGAAAATGCTGCGCTGCGGCAGAATAACGCTTGACGGCTGCGCGTTCGTGAGTGCTTTTCTTTCGTCGCGTTGTGCTGCATCGACGAGGTGGATATTTCTAACACAAATATATGCTATACTACTTACCAATATCACTAATATCCAGAGTGCGACGAGGGACTGGCCCGATGACTCGCCAGCAACCTGCTCGGGAAGCGAGTAAGGTGCTAATTCCAGCCTGTGCGCAGGGAAGATATGAGACGCGTAAGAGCGCAGCTCCTTTCTCGCCTGGCAGTGCAGGATAAAGAAGGAGGTATGACAGCAACTACTATGCATCAGCACAATTCCGCACCGCTGAGGCGTGAGCCCAGGCCACCCCGAGCAAGCTGTGCGACCAAATGGCGACGCCATCCTTGATGCTTCGCAGCCCACGACCCACAGGCACGCGTGGCGGTGGAGGTGTGCGGCGGCCAGCAGCACGGTGTTTGTGACAGGCGAGTGACGTCGCAGGCGACGGTGGCAGTGGCACCGATTGTTACGGCGTTTGGCGGGGGAATGGGGTAGAGATAATTGAACATATTGCTCAGCAGAGCCCAGAGATTGCTCGCGGTGTGGATGATGGTGGGGCGGGTGACCAAGGCGTGATGATCGGCTATGCCTGCAACGAAACACTGAGCTGCTCCCGCTCGAAACAGTGCTGGCGCGGCGATTGAACCAATTTTTGTATCAACGTTGGCCCTACGATGGCAAAAGCGCAGTAACTACCTGCGTGGCGGGCGAGATAACGGCATTGTTGCAAGCTTCCAACACGCACCAAAAAGACGAATTAACAGAGGCGGTCAAGGGGTGGCTCAGCGGCGAAACGTATGTGAACACATTTTTAAGGATAAGCAATATGACGCGCCAGTGCTACACTGCAACCCAGCGGGGACTGGCAGATTGGTGGCTTTGCGGCTGATGCTGGCCTGACGGGGCGCAAGCTCATCGTCGATAATTATGGGCCACGCGTGCCGATTGGTGGTGGGGCCTTTTGGCGGTAAGGACGCCACCAAGGTGGACCGCTCGGCGGCATATATGGCGCGGCGCATTGCAGTGGATTATCTGCGACAGCACCACGCGCAGGAGGTGTTGGTGCGCCTGGCGTATGCAATTGGCCACAACCAGCCCGTCGAGGCGACTGCCATCATCGATGGGTGGAGCGGCCCATCACAGGCTGTGATCTCAGCCCGCATGGCATCATCACCACACTTCAGCTCGCCCAGCCTATCTACGAGCCAACCGCTCGCTGGGGGCACTTTGGCGAGGGGTTTGTGTGGGATCGGTGGAAGAAAGACAGGTAATTGCAAAACCAATCGTACTCGTTTTGCATGGTTTAAATATTCGGCAATGCGCCCTTTGCTAAGTAGTAGTAATATGTCATTTACATCGGCCCAACCAAAATCAGAAAGGGAAGTACTCTATGTGGCGTTAACAAATTGAATAGAGAGCAAAGAGGTGCGGGATATATGCGACCAAGTGAACAGCCATTGATGACGAGAAGCAGATGTCAGGATTGACAAAAACCGTTGGACGAAAGAAAAATATGAAAGCGGAGAGCTTGCGCATGGACTTACATCGAGCTTTAGATCATCGAGTGTGAGTAGAGAATACCATAGATCGTGATATCGCAGTGATGGACCAACTAAGAGTTGTGACGGGCGTACACTTTGATACCGAGAGTTTTTCCCACGAACAGAAATATACCGATCGGCAACAATTGCCCGCATTGCTACACGCCATGATTATGTGGCCTATGACTCTAAAGGTATATATAGTTCAGTCGTTGCGCTTCCTACCTATGGAAATACCGGGGGACAATTGGCAAAGAGCCAGTGGCTGATGGATATGTATGATGCTTGATTAAAGGCATCGGTTGTTGCTGATGGAGAGAAAGCTCCAGATCAACATTTTGAATTTTGCCTGGGACGACAACTGTGCAATGGGAGCGCTGGGTGGCGGGCGACAATATACGGTTTGTTGAGCTGACACATGGTGATCCTGCTGAAGCTGGATCATTCTTGTATCCTACAGTTGCTGAAGATTGACCCGCATCGAGCAAAGATGCGGAGCGAAATCATGATGGAGCTAGAAAAGTTTGTTTAGCAGCACAAGAGGCTACCGGCCGAAGGTCGCTGCATTGCTTGGTAAGCGTGTTATGCAGATGTTTGGCGTCGGCAGACCCTCTCTCTTGCCTCTCGCCCACAACATGTGCTGAGGAGCCTATGGATCAGACGCGCACAGGAGATTTTTGCGTAGTGGTCAGGTGTGCTGCTGACAGGGCCAGCAGCACAGGCAAGACGTATGTATTGGGGCAGTTCATCCGCCAGTGTAAGGCGGATGGCAGAAGTATGTCTCCGTCACTGCCGACGGGGCTTGCGGCGACTCACCTGGGCGGCAGCACCATCCACGCATGGGCGGGGATTGGCATCCCGATAGCTTGCCGAACAGATGATCACCTGTCGAAGACGCGGCGCGATATTATTGCCAAGACAGATGTACTGATCATCGATGAGATTGGTATGCTACACGACTACCGCCTTGATATGATCGACGAAGTGTGCCGCCGGGTGCGTGAGATGCCGAATCAGCCTCTTTGGCGGATTGCGGGTAGTGATGAGTGGGGACTTCTTCGCTACCACCAGTTAATCGCGATGGCGGGCGGCAGGGGAGCTTTGTGGTGCGGTCGCAAGCCTGGCGACAACTCAACCCAGCCATCCTCTACCTCGACCAGCAATACCGCCAGCAAAAGGGCGACGCTCTGCTAGATATCCTAACGGCTATGCGAGCTGGTGATCTGCGCCGACGCCATGCCGAGCAATTACTGGCCCGCACAGAGGTAGAGCCACCTCACGAGAGCGACCTAACCGAGCTTCATACTGTTAATATCGACGTCGATCGGATCAGCAAAGCCCGCCTCGCTGAGCTCAATCTGGCGACGAAGTATTGTGCCAACGCGCAGCACTGGTGGGCAAAGTACGTCGATACCTTGCGGCGGAGCATTCTTGCGCCAGAGGTGCTGGTGCTCAAGCGGGGTGCGCTGGTGATGGCTATCAAGAACGACCAAGCACGGCGCTTTGCTAATGGGAGCATTGGCCTGATAGCAGACTTCGAGCCAGGCACGGACTACCCCGTGGTAGAGTTTCGTAATGGCCATGTGGTGACAATGCAGCCCGATACCTGGGAGCTGCGCGACGGTACGCGCAAGCGGGCCAGCATCTCGCAGCTGCCACTACGCCTGGCTTGGGCGATTACTGTACACAAAAGCCAGGGGATGACGCTCGATAGTGCACGCATCGACCTACGCAAAGCCTTTGTTCCGGGCATGGGCTATGTAGCGCTCAGCCGCGTTAAGAGCCTCGATGCTATATATCTCACCGGCATCAACCGCATGGCACTTACCATGGTGACGAAGCGTATATCATTGATACGCAGCTGCGCGCGCGTGCCGCCCAGATGCCGCGACGCTTTTGCCCATCTGCGCGACACAGGCTGCTCAGCGTGCTACGATGCCGCAGGAAGAAGCCAACGAGTAAAACTGGCAGCACTAGCTGGGCGGCCAGAGATCGCCACAATGCGCCAGACCCACCCCAATGCCTACAAAACCATGGACAAAAGTTGACGATGAGACGCTCAAGCAGGCCTTTTCGTCCAAGGTGCTGAGCATCCGCCAGCTCAGCCGTACTCTGGTCGGCACGAAGGCTCGATAAAAATGCGACTGCAAAGCACTTTTGGCGAGGATGCGGTGCAGTAGCGCATTACTATCCCAAAGTCTGGGTCGTTTCTGCTTCTCGGTGATTATAGTAAACAAACATGAATGTTCTTATAATGCATTCAGTATACTAGCGTTGCAAACCTCTCAGTAGTTTCCATAGTCTGCTAATTGACAAATCCTCCTAGATATCTCTTACAATAAAGTAATCTAGACAATAAGGAGAAAATAGCTTAAATCCAGAGAGAGAGACGCCTTGTAACAGGCAGCGCTGGGCAAGCCAGCCTGCGGAATACTGCAGAGTGGTGAATTTCGCGCTCCAGTCGCTGAGTAACCTGGTGAGCGGCACGAACACTGCGATGTCAGCGGTGCACCAAGGTGAGCTGCAGACTTGACAGCGCAGCACTTGCGGTTGTAGAGCAGCTACACACCAAGGGACAAGCACGGGGAGGTTGGCAAACGCACTGCGGACGATCCTCGCGCTAAGATCATACAACACGGCGCAGGAATGCCCTGCATTGCAGCGGTTGTCGACAGAGCCAAAGCCGTCGCACTACCACACCTCGTCGCGCGCAGCCTTGCGAGCAGATGTGCCTATCTGGCTGCATGGCGAGAACAGGAGAGTAGCGATCGACTGCCGGTGAGCAAGCGGCAAATAGCCTCAGACGCCATTTCGCTCTATATCGCTCGGGCCAGCGACATCCAAGTCCGACCTTATGGGCTATCGCGATACTGCAACCGGTAACTACGTAGTACAGCCTACCGTGAGGTGTATGAGAGATAGTGGTGTCTTTATGTTGGTGAGAGTCGATAATGGCAGCGCAAGTATCGCGGCTAATCCTCCAACGGTGCGCGCTTGCTAATGGCCATGGTGAGTTTCCGGATAACGCGGGTGTCACGCCACGAGGATAGCGCGCTTCGTCGCCAGTGCCAACACGATTGGCCGCGGGCGACGAGTGAGTATGTGGGCCGGGCACCGATCGATGCCGCCACCATCGACCGCTTTGCCTTCATCAATGGATACCGATGAAGATTTGGAGGAGGCCTGATACTTGGCACGAGAGATAAACCGCTCACCACTCAAAGACATCCTCGGCTGGTGAGTGCCTAGCCCCAAGAGGTGGCTCGCTACGGTGCCGCGACGCACCGCCAGCCCATGCGTGAGCTGACTTGTATCCCGCGCTATCATTAGCCAGCGATAGCTAGCCTGTATGTGGTGTGCAGCGCTGAGCAAGGCGTCAGTGAGAGACTGGCTGGGGCGAACCGCTCACTCTGCTAAGGAGTATGAAGGAGCATGACCGCGAGAAGCTGGCTGAGAATGCCAAGCGGTTGATGCCGAAGGTGACCGGGAAGCGCTTGACTACGGCCTCGCGAAGCTACCGAAAGACAAAGAAGCGATGGATCTCACAGCAAGTCATCGCGAAACTCAGCAAAAGAATGCTGAAAGAGAAGTGATGAGTGAGTGGTTTACGCCACCGGAGAGACAGAAATTACTATCAGAGTGGGGACACGCATGAACCGTGGCAGAACTCTGCCAGATCGTTCTGCCGTCTTTTCTTGCCAGACTGTTATAATATCGATGAATTAGACACAGCTTGACTACGACACCAGGGTGTATGTTGTCCGAGTGTGTTGGGACCTGGAATCCGGCCATGCATTAGCGAGCTGATACGGACATCATTGTTATGACGCCGACGATCACCAGCGAGTGGCGCGCGTTCTTAGAGAGGACAATAGCTCGACGAGTCGCTTATCACCAGATACTGGTTGCTGCAGTCAGTGTAGAGGATCGGCGTTGGCACCGCGACCGTGGATACACGACACAATAGAAACAGAGGATGATGATAATGACAACGTCAAGATGGAAGTGCATAACCGAATAGAGTTTGTGAAGGAACGCGCCACAGTTGAACCATCATGACATCCAAGCATACGCCAAACAGTTCGAAGCCTGCCACGGTTTTGTTCTGGGCGATTCACCCTGTGTAATTGGCTGAGAGCAGCACCCCGATGTGGGCAGCGAAGCATCTGGTCACTAGATGCGTCGCTGAGCAAATATGACGGTCGTACGATGCTTTCGCGGCTCGATAGCATTGGTGAGATGATTGATGCGATGCAGCATGCACCTGAGCAGCAAGAGCAATCTGATCTCAGAGCATCGAGCTTGAAGATAGATGAGCGGCAGTGGTCGGGCACGAGTACGATGGATGAGGCGCTCGAGTTAGCGCGCTATGGCTGGGAAGAGGGCCGCCAGCATTTGCGCCAGGCGGTGGGGCGTATTGCTCTTGACCAGCTAGTGGGGCGGCGACCAGTTGTGGAATCTCGGCTCAGATTTCGCTGGTGATGAGGTGAGATATTGCGCCTCACCTCTGCACGGCGAGCCCGAGCATATGGTGGACTACCAAGTCCGGCCAGGATACTCACGGGAAGCGAGGCAATGATGTGCGTTAATCGCATCAATGGCTACGCCAAGTCTCAATCAGCGGATTGGCATGCGGCGTGGTGGGCGCGCTATGCAGCGGTTGAGGCGCTGCGTACTGAGGGCCTCGCTTGGCCTCACGATGGTGGAATCGACACAAAATAATAGCTCATCTACTGCTGAATACCAGATACCAGTGGTACGGCCGGGAACATCTGGATATCGACACAGCGGGCATTTTGCTTGGCACACCAGCATTCTTTAAGCGCCGCGTACGTGCTCAATGAGCATATGAGTCAAATGACCTGCGCCACTCTATGTTTATGGCGGGTCAGGAGCTGCGCGGAGCCAATCCCCATGGTCTCGTGATCTCCCGCCACACAGCTTTCTCATCGACCAAGGTGAGGGGCTTGGCGACCTTAGGAGCGATGATGACAGCGGCACTGCCCAAAAGTGGTTGACCGCACACTGGAGACACGCTGGGGCACGCCGGTAGACAGGAGAACGCTAGTGGGTAATGGAGGCGCTGCTATCCTTACGATATTGTTTGCTGCGCGTAGTAATTTCTTTGTGCAGTGGGAGTATGATGTAACCTAGCGGGCATGCCTGTGTTATTTGACAGTGTAGAGAGATGTGATGTATTATGAGTTTCTACCTAATTAATAGCCGTCGGAGCCGAGATATGGGTGAGAAAGGCATGGCAAAGCCCGCCGAGCACACGTGCTGAGCAAACGCCGGGTGAGACAGAAACAGGGGCGGTATGGAGAAAGTTGTGCAGGAGCGAGAATCTCGGGTTGCTTGGTACCGAGCCTTGCGTGTGGCTGCAACAATGGCCGGTGATGGTAATATATATCACGTCGCTGACAGACGCCGCAGAGCTGACAGGCATCAATCAGCAGAAACACCTAACCTTGGCGATGATCTCATTACAGGCCGGATGAGGGCGGTAGCCATAATCTGAGGCGAAGAAGAGCAGCAGCCACAGAGCTCCTGAGCAGCCTCGATGACGGTGAGTGGTCTACATGCCGCCGATGTGGAATTTGCTATTCTGGAATCTCCAGGCCAATAGAGCAAAGATCTGAAAGATGCTATCGAGTGGGGTGATGATTGTTACTTTACGAGGCTGAATGCAGATTGGTTAAGCCCACTACTTAAAGCGCTTTGCTGGCAACTTGATCAACATGCGTATATTTCTTTGGACAATGTACGCCAGACATCACCTATGAGAGGTGCCATAGATAGTTGTCTTAATGAAGGTGAAGGTAGTGATCGTGCAATAAACCATCTGAGATTACTGATAAGATAACAGAGACCGATATAATTGCGCTGTGATGGTGACGCTGTAATATATGAAAAATGCTCAGGCCGCAATGGCGGATAGATCCTATGAAGATGACGAAAAGGTTGAGACAAAGTGAGAAGAACGTGGCAAAGACGTCCAAAACACTCCTCGGCGATGAGCCTCCCACGAGTAAGTGAGATTCGCCATCTTCGCCGCTCGATTTGAGAAGATCCATGGTTCTCGTCGAGTTGCTTTACGCCTACAACTGGCTGAGCCAGCATCCTGACGTCGAGTGAAAAGCACGCTACTGAGCAATAGGTTTTACACCCCAAATATAGTACACCAGAAACCATGCATAACGAACCAGAGCACACAAACCCCCACTGCTGATACCACCGCAGCAACGCCATCAGAGCCAGCCGCTCACGCCGCGCAGAGTGGCGCAGACGTAGCCTCTCGCGCCGAGACTCAGCCACGCATACTACCACTCAGCCCACCAAGGACACGGCTGGCGACCGCCACCGCATCTTCCTCTGCGCAACCAAAGCGACCGCGACGAAATGACCGCTGGAGGTGGATCTCTTCCTCTTTCACCGAGGGCTAGTACATGGTGTATGCCACAACTATCTGCAGCTGAGCCTCAAGGCTACAGCAGCTGCGCTCTTCCTCTTACGATATGATCACGGCGGTGCAGACGCGCAGCGACTGGCCTGATGCGTGCGGGACTTTGGGGCGGCCAAGGCTGCGAGGAGAATGTTCCCGGAGCGCACCACGCTCGAGCCGGGTAGTGCATGCTCAGGAGAGTGATCGGCAGATCTCACCCACAGCGAAGGCAGATCTTGAGACCTTTAATGAAGGCGACCATGAATTTAGCAGGTTAAAGGGTGTCATTGCGCGCTTCCGGATGGGCACAGATGGCGGAGCCATTTCGTCATGGCCAGCTGCCGCCTCAGCCGCAGGTGCTCAAGGGAGCAAACCGCCCGATGTACAGCGTGGGTCGTTCCAGCCATTTTGGCAGGCTGATGCCGGGCCCGCATCACGCCCGGATAATCAGGTGATTGATCGTTGGCGAACGATATCTTTGCCTTTAGCGGAGAGCAAATTTGTCTCGGCCTCTTTGGCCACGATGCCAGCGCACGCTGCGGCGGGAGGAGAAGATTGCCGCCACCACCAGCAGGTCAAACTGACCCCTTGCCTGAGGGCCTCACGTCTCGACCGCAGTGCGCGCGATACGCCAGCGCTGGTGACCAAACGCAAAAGCTCGATCCTGCCCAGGTGACACAAGACTGAACCCCATCGACCACGCTGACGAAGTCGGGCCTGGGCTCAGCTGACGGATGACGCGGCAGGGCATTATTACTGCATGGATTGCCAAGGATGCAATAGCCGTTTTTGTCAATCTCCTCAACGACGACTATGTCACGAGCGACCTGACTGGCGTCAAATACGAAAATGCGCGCGGCAAGAAAATCTTGCGCGAGAATGAGCAGTTGCCAGAGTAGGGAAGAGATATCTCTCTGTGTCTAGCTAGCATCATGCTGTTGGACAAGAAACACCTGGGGCGGCGACCAAGCGATCGAAGGTGCTCTGTGTTCGGTCGCAGGGTGTTGATCTCAAAACTCTCACAGAGTCTCACGCCCACCTCCCCACACTCCCTCCTCAGGGAACGCGAGCAGGCGATACTTTCCCAAATATCGACCTCCTTTGCGCTGGAGCTGCAACAGATTATTGCAATCTGTTTTTCACACTCCATCGGATGAAGTGACGAAGGTGGGCGAGGCACGCAAAGAGGAGATCGCGCTTCCACCCAATAATTCATTTTTCTTAATCCTCTGCTGACAGGCACAATAAGCACGACTGGCTAAGCAACAACTGCAGCGCATCCAAAACATGTTTCCTCTGCGCATGCCACGAAGCGCGCACTCAGGTCGAGGTGATATGCGCAACCACTGGTCAGAGCTGGGGAAAAGCTGCGCCAAGACCCGCTCGCTGCTCAGAGCCAATATCAATACGGCGACTTTCGTTCCACTCACGCATGTGCCGGAGTGCCGCCAAAGATCCAACACACCATATCTCTGGGCAAAGCTGCAACCACGCCGAGCTCTATACGCGAAGACTTCGCTCTGGCCGGAAGAAGGGCCTCACCTCGTGCGCTTTAGCGTGGAGTGGTCGCGCATTGGGCCGGAGGAGGGCGTGGAATGCCGAGGCGATCAAATACCATAGGGCGTACTTGGCTGCGCTGGCCGATGCTGGGCTGGAGCCAGCAGTGACGCCGTTTCACTTCACGCTGCGGTGTGGTTTGCTGCCCGTGGAGGGTTTGCGAAGCGCGATAAATGGAAGTATCGTGCGCTTTTGTCGATAGACTGATGGATGAAGTTGGCGCCAGCGGTGCGCTGCGGCGTCATTGCCCATCAACGAGCTCCCTGCGTCTCACGTGACTGAGAGCTATTACAACGGCGCCAGCCACCCAACGTCCGCAGCAAGTGGCAGACCTACCGCGTGCTGAGCAGCCTCGCCTACGCGCACAACCAAGTAATGACGTCCTCCACGCAGAACCGACGCTTCAAGGTGGCAGTGGCCAAGACCCAGTCCTACACCTGCCGGGCGACGACGCGCAAGCTAGCCGAGCGACAGCGCGGGTGGTGCAGTTCCTTCCAGGATGATTATTTCCGCGCAAGGTGGTGCGGCAGAGCGACTGCATTGCCGCTAATCATTACTTTAGTAATCGTATCTATGGCTATCGCATCCACAGCGAGACGACGCCAAATGATCTCCAGCCGGACGATGCAGCCCGATCGTCTCGAGCTTGCACTGGAGCGTCTCTGGGGCCGCCACAAGCCGCCCCTGCTCGTGACGAGAGAACAACGGCGAGCCGACGAGCGCGACCAGTTCCGCGCAACGTGGCTCACCCAGTCTGTCAACTTGCTATGCAGCGCGCCGCCCAGTGGTGCGAGCAGAGCTGCTGGGGTATGCACTCGAGCTTCCTCGATAACTTCGGAGTGGGATAAAGGGTTTGGCCGCGCTTTGGCCTCTTTGGCGGTCGACCACAAGACGCGAAACCCGGACACCGCGTCCCAGTGCGCTATGGTTTGCTCGCGGTATTGCAACAGCAGAAGAAACAGGCAGAGCAGCGTCGAACCACCTGCCGTCTGTACCAGCGCAAGCAGCTGGCCAGTGCTAAGCCAGCCACCGCACGGGCGCAGCTACGTCATCGCCGCGCTCTGCCTGCCCACGCCAGCGGTGCCACCCAAACCTACTCCCGCCAACGCCACAGACGCAGATGCCACCATCCACGCCGGGAATCAACAGCACGTTCGAGCGTGATTGCACCGCCACGCCGGCCAGCAGTCGCATCACGCAGTCGTTCACGTAGTCATAATACAATCGGGAGGAGTAATATATGGCACAGAGCAATGGTGGAGCACGTCGTCGTCATCGGCGGCAGGACGGGAGCTTTACTGGCTCCTGACGGGCCTGAGCGCGTACGCGCCGTCAGGTCACGGCACTCGTCAATATGGCGGAGATGTTAATGGCGGCTCGACGGGCCAACTGCGCGATGAGCTCGGTGTCTTGCCACCTGCGATGTGCGCCAGTGCCCGTGGCGCTGAGCAATAGCACGCGTGCGCGACCTCTTTAATTATCGCTTCGATGAGAGCCTCAAGGCATGCCTTTGGTAATCTCTTCCACTCACAGACCCTTGAGAAAATGACCGGCAGCTTTGCTCGAGGCGGCGGCCCTAGCCAGCCGGGTGCTTAACATCGATGGGTGCGTTGTGCCTGCTACGCTGAGCAATGTGACGCGCTTTGCAGCAGAGGCGAGGATGGCCCAGCCTCATCAAGGGTGAATATCTCATCTCACAGCAGGCACTAGCGCGTCGGCCTAAAGATTGCTCGAGCCAGAAGCCCAGGCTAACCTGCCGCGGTCGCGGCGATTCACGCGGCAGATATGGTCGTCGTGGCTCCCGCACTCTATGGTAGCTTGGCACCCGTCTTGGTCATTCGCGAGATCCAAGAGGCGCTTGCCGCCACCAAGGCACGCTGCGTCTTGTCTGCAACCTCGTTACCAAACCTGGGTCCGACGGACGGCTTCTCGAGTGATTTCGCGAGTGAAATTGAGCGCCCGAGCAGTCAGTTCCTCGACTATGTCGTCTTCAACAACACGCGCCCCCAGCCCCGAGCTGATGGACAAGTACGCTCACGATGGCGAGCTGATGGTCGAGTACGACATGGACGAGATGCATCGCCAGCACTACGCTTACGCGCGCCGCACCAGTCCTCGCACAAGACGCGTGGGATGGTGCCCAGCTAGCGATCCATTAGCTAGCACGCGCAGCTTCATCCGGCACGACCCCGATGTCGTGGCGCGCCAGCTGATGCGATATACTTTCGCATAAATATCAGGACTGGCTATACTGTAAAGATCATGGAGCTAAGGACTCTACTACTTTCACTATCTACGTCGATCTCGACCGGACGATTATCAATACCACGCAGTGGCTGCGCGAGGTAGCAGAAGCACTCGCCCAGCTCTACCCAGCGCAGGTGACCGCCGAGGACCTTGGCAGCGCAGCCTCGCCACATGCTCCGGCCAAGACCACCTACCGCCCGACCCACGTCTTGGCGGCGCAGCTGCGGCGCTCGGCCCAGATGCGGCATCTGTTATGAGCAGCTCGAGCAGACGGCTCTTGCCGATGGCCATCTCCAATACTCAGGCGTGGCATCGATGCTGCGTGCGCTGAGCCACTATGGCACGGTGCAGATACTAACCTATGGTGATCCTATCACCCCACCCTGCAAAGCCCGCTGGCCCAGCAGTGCGTGCCTCGTGGCTCAGCAGGGTGGGGCAGGTGATCATCATACCTTGCAAGATCAAAGCCCAGTGGCTGCGCCGTGCTGCCGCTGCAAACCCCGGCCAAACAATCTACCTGATCGACGATAAGCCCGTTGCCGTCGCCTTTGCGCCTGAGTCAGACCCGCCCATCCGCTGCGTGCAGATCGACCACACTGGCCAGCTTACGCCGCGCTCCATCAATTGGCGCTCGGGAGATTGGCCCATTTGTCATACGTTAGCTCAAGCAACTAATATCATACAAGGAGACATCGAGTATGCAATGCACCAAAGCAATCATCCCCGTAGCAGGCTGGGGACGGCGCCCGCCCGTCACCAAGACGATCGAAAATGCATGCTGCCGCTGGGTAACCGCCCGGTAGTAGACTACGCCGTGCAAGACTGCATCGCGGCGGGCATCCGCGATATCTACTTCGTGGTGAGCGAGCAGAGTACGCAGATTCGCGACTTCACCGCTCTAACGTCGATCTCAACAACCATCTGCGACGCAATGGTAGGCAGATCTCTGCCCCTCATCGCTCCGCGAAGGTCAACCTGCACTACCAGGTACAATCGAGCTATGGTAAGTATGGTCGGCCATCCCGGTTAGCCTCAGGTGCCGCAGCTCGACCCGGGTGAGCCAGTGGTCGCTGATGGGTGATGACTGTGTGTATACTGCCGATGGCACATCGGAGTGCGCGCGCCTCATTGAGGCAGCAGGGAGGACCGCTCGGCTATTCTGGGTGTACATGCCGCAACCAGCTCAGCCACTATGCGTGCTGATGTTGCTGATGATGGCCGGCTGCGCGGCGGTAGAGAACCAGCGCCAGGTGAGGCACCAAGCGAGATGATCAATGTCAGCAAATATGTCCTCAACTACGACCTCCTGCAACGCATTGCCGTCACGCCGACCGTGCGACGACGTCGCGGGTGAATACTCATCACCGACCCCTTCAACGACTACTCCGCCGCTGGTGGCCACATGGCCGTCGTCACCAAGGCCACTACCTCGACACTCGGCACGCTCGAGACCTGGGTAGCAGCCAACAACTGGCTGCTTGAGCATCAGTAGGGAGCCAATACCAGTAGCATTCTTAAGAACACACCTTCTGCGTCGCAACAGCCGATTCCACCCCAGTCTCAACCACAGCCACCCCAGCAAGCGCACCCACGGCAGCCCACAGCATCCACCCGCCTCGGCTCGTCAGTACGCAGCCCTGGGTACGGCGCTTGGTGTAGGTGGTGTGCAGCGGCATCATTAGCATTCTCGCGTTAATTGCGAACACTACTTTGGATGAATCTACTAATATGAATCGTGCTGCTTTTTCTGCCGCCGTTGTTGCCAGTATTGCTGGTATTGTCCTTGGCATCAACTCTTACGACAAACTACGCGAAGCAGGCGCATCACGTGCGTGGGGTGCACAGCGAGTATTGTGTGCAGCGCTGTCGTGGTTAGGGTGGATTGTGCCATGGCTTTTATTCCTTTATTGTAAATGATAGCCTCTTTTTCTTGTTAAGTTCTTGATCGATTCTCACAGAGTAGGTGGAGCCCTGTAGTATGTCTGCCTGGATATTAATTAGATCATAGCTTGTTAAAACTTTATATAAAAAACACAGCCCACCAACTGCCACAGCCAAATCGGGTTTCCAGACCCGAGAATACTCTAGAGTACTCAATCAGCCGTGGCGATATGGTGAGCTGTGTTGGCGGGGTCTTTACTTTGGCCTCGATTTGCCGTTCACGGCATGTGAATGACGCTGCGACTCTTGCACCGATGTAGGAGCGCAGATTGTGGGGGAGAAAATCTCACGTTCTGCTGCTACTTACAGAAGCAGCAAAAACGCGACCCTGAAGGTCTCTTCTAGTTGATAAGACCTATCGGTTGTTGTTTCAACTTCAACCGTGTATCGCATTATGGTTGTCATGGTGATCCCCTTTCGGATCAGCAGAGGCCAAAGAGCTGCTTTTCGCTCTTTGAGACAAACCTCTGAGCTAAAAAGCTAATATATATATCAATATATGAGAGCGACGTCAAGCTATTTTGCTTATAATGCCATAAAAATCAGCGTATTTTTCTCATTTTGTACGTATAAAATAGTGAGTATGTTCGCTATAGGCGCGTCTAAGTCAGAGCAAAATGACCAGCAATCTCGCTTATTCTTATCCACATCGTGCGGCGTGGGGAAAAACCGCTGACCCTGATACTGGTTGAGCTTTTCCACAGATTTGTGGATAAGCGCCAGCGTGAGCGGGGAACGCCGTGGGTAAAAGGGGTTGCGTGTGGGTGAGAGTGGGTATTATACTGGGAGTAGTGGAAGAAAGTGGGTAACCACGAGAAAAACAAACACCACTGCACAAAAACAAAATAATTCATCTGTAAGGATCGCCACACCCCATGGATTACTTCGAACGCAAGCTGGATGACAAGCGTCGGCTCACCCATACCGACGGAGCTTCGGGCGGAGTTCGCCAGCGTGGTCCGACGCGCGGCTTTGGCAGTTACCTTCACCTGTATGCGCAGGATGTGTGGGATAGCCAGGCAGAGCCAGCGCTAACGGGCAGCATCCTGGATGAACATGTCGCCGACCTCAACGTCAGAGTTCCGGCGCGGCAAGACTGCTGCCACAGACCAAAAGCAGGGCAGGGGTAACAGTAGAGCAGCATCTGCTGGATTATGCTGGACATCACGCGAGGTTGTGGCGGTGCGCGCTGGCAGTATTGGCGCCTCATGGCACCAGAGCAGGCCGAGTAGCAAGGCTGTTTTTGTGACGCTTTACCGCTACGTGCAACTGATATCCTCGAGATCGACCATCTGGTAGTGAGCCATGGGGCACCCGACCCACGCAAAACCCTGTCGGGCGCACCTTCCTCGTAAACACCTCCCCACTCCACCTCACATATTACGGCAATTATACACACAGTCTCTCAAACGATCTTTGGCGGGCTCTCTCGGCCTGGTACAAGCAAAGATCGTCAACAAAAACTAAACACATTTTATGCGAAAACAAACAGGTTTCGCTACCAGGTGGTGATCTCGAACCCGCATCGGACTATCTCGCAGTAGCCTGAGCGGGGCGTATCTTTATGAGAAAAGCATTATGCCTATCATTAGCATTGTCGTGCATCCTCCGCCGAGGGGCAGTGTGATAATCCGTGGCAATAACGGATGATCAGCTCAGGCAAAGAGGTCAACATCTGGGAGATGTTGACATATAACGATCCTGAGCGCAGGAGAGGTCGATGCAGCAAAGAGCGGAAGCAGCTATGCTGAGTTTAGTATCTCTGTTGTTCTTTGGCTAAATAGTAGCAGCTGACCAGGAGAGTAGCAGCTATTATGCTACCATAAGAAACGTATGAGTATCAAAGCACATCCACCACTTCATGTTCCGGTATTGCTGGAGGCAGTGTTGGCCCAGCTCCAGCCACGCCCAGGTGAGCGCTATCTCGATCTGACGGCGGGGTATGGCGGCCATGCCACAGCGATTCTCGAGCAGACCCAGACGTATGCCACGGCGTGTTTGGTCGATCGCGACCAGTATGCTTTGTCGCAGCTTGGTAGCTTGGCAGGGCAGGGCGCACGGCTGATGCATTGTGATTTTTTGCAGGCAGCACAGCAGTTGGTTCGCGAGGGTGAGCAGTTTGATTTGCTGCTACTGGATTTGGGGGTGTCGTCACGCAGCTCGATCGAGCTGACCGAGGGTTTTCCTTTACACACACTGGCCCGCTTGATAGTGCGGGATGGATCAACGCCAGGCGATGACCGCCGAGCAGATTGTCAACCACATGGCAGAGGCAGAGCGCCCGACTGATCGCCCGCTACGGCGAAGAACCGCCAGCGATAGGCACGGCGCCATGTCTGCAGCTATTTGCGCGGCGGCCACTGTCGAATACTGGAGAACTCGCGCGCGTCATCGAGCACGCTACCCGTGGCAAGCGGGGCAAAACCCATCCGGCCACGCGTACCTTTCAGGCAGTCCGCATCGCCGTCAATGATGAATTGACGCAGGTAGAGCAGACGCTCCAGCTGGTGCCAGCCTTGCTGCGCACTGGTGGACGTGTGGAGCGGATCAGCTTCATAGCCTCGAGCATCGGCTCGTCAAGCGCTTCTTTGCGGAGCAGCGCCAGGCAGGCTACGAGGCCGAGCTACGCATCCTCACCAAGAAAAACCAATCGCGGGCAGCCATGACGATGTTTCAATCCGCGTGCCCGCAGCGCCAAGCCGCGAGCCGCCGCAAAAATATAAAACAAAAAGGAGTAGGGACATGCCAGTTCGTATCCCCGTACAAAAATCAATCAATCACGACAACCGTATTGGTCCCGCACGGCAAAATAGCCCTTGGCTCAAGACTCGCGCTGGGGCGGCGCGCCTCCGCCCCACTCTAGAAACGACCCCATCAACGCTAAACAACACAAACACACACCACAATGACAACCTACACACGGACAATGCAATTTTAATAGTCGACGCCAGAGCACCTGAAGCGCAACCGCAACACCGTTGCTTTTTGCTTCGCTATCAAACTTGGGCCAATCACCCACACAGTGCTGATTAGCCCTCCTTATCACCATCCTTGGCTTGATATATCTGGCGCAGGCAACGCATACGGTCAGCTATGGCTATGAGGCCAGCAAGATCGACGACAAGATCTCTGCCCTCAGCGAGCAAAAGAAGGACCTGGAGGTCGACAACGCCCGTCTGACTGCCCTTAAGGAAGTGCAGGGTAGTGTGGCCAAAACGATGACAACACCAGCCAATACAGCGTACGCCAGCGAGTAGCATGCTGCAGCGCCATCTTGCTACGCCACGCGCTCAGGCACTCGCCACTGTGCTCGGTGGGCTGCTTGTGGTGTTTGTGTTGCGCCTGGGGTATGTGCAATTGCTGCAGCACGACTACTATGTGTCGCAGGCTGATAGCGAGCAAGTCAAGCAATTTCGCCTGCGTGCCCAGCGCGGTGAGATATAACCATGGATGGTACTACTCCCGCCAAGCTCGTCATGAATGAGACGGTTCATACCGTGGGCCGGACCCAATGGCCGTGACAGACGCTGATAAGATCGTAACGGTGCTCAACCAGGTGGCTGGTGTACGTGCGCGAGAACTTTTCGCCAGTACATTACGCGCAAAGCCAGCCGCTACCGCGCTTTGCCACCAAGGTGAACCGCAAGCAGGCTGAACTTATCAAGAAGGAGAACTCGCTGGGGTGGGCTTCGATGCGATGAGCCAGCGCGTCTACCCAGAAGGGCACACTGGCCAGCAGGGTGCTGGGCTTTGTCTGACGCCGAGGGCAAGGGGAAGTACGGCTTCGAACAGGCCAATGATGCGACAAACTGCGCGGCACGGATGCGGGTGCTCAAGACGGTGACGGACATCCGCTCTGTACCGCTGACGATAGGCCGGACGAACATTAACCAGCCCGCCAAGAATGGAACCAACATGGTGCTGACAATCGATCGCAACATCCAGACGAGGGTCAGAGCAAGCGCTTGTCGATGGAGCCAAGCGCAGTGGCGCTACCGATGATCAGTGCCGTCGTGATGAACCCACAGAATGGCCAGGTCTTTAGCGCCAGCCAACCTCCACCTATGACTCGTCCAACCTGAAGACGATCAAAAGCGTCGCTGCACTCAACAACAACACCATCACCAGCCATACGAACCGAGCGCCTGATATCAAAGACATTCTACAGTGGCAACGGGCATCGACAAAGGGGTTATCACGCCGCAAACGACGTACAACAATGCGATAGCATCAAGGTAGACGACATCACTATCGGCAATGCCAGCAAGGGCCAGAGGGCAACATTACCATGCAGCACGCCCTTAATTGGTCGCTCAACACTGGTATGGTCACTGTTGCACAGCGCTTGGGCAATGGCAGCTACATCACGCGCCAGGCGCGACACGATGTATGACTACTTCCATAAGCGCTTTCGTCTTGGGCAGCTGACGGGAGTGGAACTGGCTGGTGAGGGCCGCGCATTATCGCCCACCCAGCAGCGCAGGCCACTACATCCATATGTCCTTTGGCCAGGGGATGGATGCGACGATGCTGCAGGTCTCGCTGGCTTTAGTGCATTATTAATGGTGGGACGTACTATAGCCCCACCCGTCATTGCGGGGACGATTGACGACAATGGTACCTTTGCCAAAGGCTGCGCGCAAGGCCTCGTATACTCATGTTATCAAGCCGCAGTCATCCGCCACTGTGCGAAATGGTACACCAAGCGCGCCAGGCCTTTTATGCGGGTGGCGATCTGCGGGGGTTCTACATTGGCGGCAAGACGGGTACATCGCAAAACCATCAAAGGATGGCAAGTATATTTCGAACCAAAACTATTGGCACCTACCTCGGTTTTGGTGGGGAGGTTGGCAAACACCAGCGTATGTTATTATGGTGGAGGTTTCGGGCAAAGGGCTGAATATGCAGGGGGGTCAAGACGCTCACCCGATTTTCACGGATATATCTAATTGGTTGCTCGACTATATGAAACTCGAGCCGAAAGGAAACACACCATAATGAACCTCACCACACTCGTTCGCGAGCTCAACGCGACATTTCTCCTCAGCGTTGCGGCTTTTTGCCAGCGATGGCCCTCACGCCGCTCTACACCTACTTTGCCTACCGCTATAAGTTCTGAAAAACAGCGGGCTGCGAGCACAACGGCGAGGAATTGACGGTCTTTACCAAGCTGCATGCCGATAAATTTACGCGTGATATCCCCACTATGGCCGGGATGGTTGGCATTGTGGCCATTGCTGTGGTGACGCTGGGGTTTAATCTCGACCGAGCCCAGACCTGGCTCCCACTGGCGGCATTGCTTGGTGGTGGGGCAGTGGGGCTGCTGGACGATGTGTGATCAATATCAATAGTGATGGCTCGGGCTCGGCGGGCCTGCGCGCCTGGCTGAAGTTCTCAATGATCGCGGTGATGGCGGCGGTACTGGCCTGGTTCTTTTACGTTAAGCTGGGTTATACAACAGTGCACGTGCCGTACTTGGGCGACTGGCAACCCGGCCCGTGGATCGTCCCACTCTTATCTTTGCGGTGGTGGCAACCGGCAACGCAGTGAACATTAGCGATGGCCTGGATGGTCTGGCTGGTGGACTGCTGGCGGTAAGCTATTGCATTTTTGGGGTGATTGCTTTGCTGCAGGGGCATTTGCAGCTGGCGGGTTTTTGCTTCACTGTAGTGGGAGTGCTGCTGAGCTACCTGTGGTTTAATATCTATCCAGCACGGTTCTTTATGCGGGCGATGGGGAGCTTTTGCCTTTGGGACGAGCCTGGGCGTCGTAGCGATGCTGACGAATACCCTGTTTTTGCTGCCGGTCATTGGTGTGCTGTTTGTAGAGGCGGCCTCGAGCCTTATTCAAACCCTCAGTAAGAAGTTCTTCCACCGCAAGGTGTTTATCTCGGCACCACATTCACCAGCACTTCCAAGCAGTCGGTTGGCGGAGGTAAAGGTGACGATGCGTTTCTGCAATCTTCTGCGTGACAGGTTTTATTGGCCTGATGATGGCGCTGGGTGGGGACATATCTAGAATGGCTGCTGCTCGCCGCACCTGTGCTGCGCGCCGATCGGCTTCGGCTCGGTCGGTTCCAGCCAGTGCGCCGCGAGCAACGTAATGCTACCTCCGCTCCATCTGTCGCCGTGCCACGTTTGCACTGGCCGGATTATCAGATTATCCTCTGGGTGGGGCTACTCATGCTGCTTGGCCTGGTGGTAATGTATGCCATTGGCCCGCAGCGTGCCAATGTGCTCACTGCGGCGCACAACACCAACTACTACACCGATGGCTACTTTGCCATCAAGCAGACGGTGAGCTTGCCCTGTCAATTAGCGCCATGGGGTTGTCGCTCGTACCTTTGCATGGCTGCGCCAGAAGGCGGGCTGCTGCTAGCGAGCGGTTTTGTGCTGTGCACTGCTGCTTTGTTCTTGGCAACATGCTGCATGTCTCGGCAATTGCTCAGTGTAGCCTTGGGGCGTGCCGCTGGTTCTCGCTGGGGCCACTGGGGAGCTTCCAGCCAGCCGAGATGCTGAAGTTTGGCATGCTTATCTATATGGCGCTCTTTCCTTGGCAAACGAATGCGTCAGGGGGTGATAAACGACCTCCATCAAACAATCATCCCCATGGTAATTATGATGTGCGCAGCGCTCTTTTCTGTGATATTTTTGCAAAAGGATATGGGCACAGGCCTGGCCCTCACTGCCATGGTGGCATGCATGGTGTGATGAGTGGCATGAGCTGGCGCTGGCTGGCTTACCTCGGCAGCGGGCTGCGTGGCGCTGGTGCTGCTGCTCATCGTCATTGCGCCGCACCGCATGGAACGGGTGGCGACCTTCTTCCAGGGGGATGATCACGCCACTAGTAGCAATGATGATGGCTACCACATCAAGAATGCCAAGATTGCGCTGGGTACGGGCGGGCTATTTGGCCTGCATGGCAACAGCATCCAAGCGACGGGCTACCTCCTGGGAGGCGATTAACGACTCAGTCTTTGCTATCATTGGTGAGACGTTTGGCTTTGTGGGGGCCGTGGTGGTGTTGGCGCTATTTGCAGCACTACTGCTACGCCTACTGAAGATTGCCGAGCGCTTGCCTGATATGACAATGCGCCTGGTGGTAGCTGGAGTCTTTGGCTGGCTGGGCGCACATAGTTATGCTAAATGTAGCGTCGATGATTGGAGTCTTCCCGTGACGGGTATTACGCCGCCATTGCTGAGCTTTGGTGGCACCAGTATGGTATTTATTGCTGGTGCGCTTGGTCCTGGCCTTCCAATTATCACGCCAGGCAGCTTACCAACCAATCAACGAAAAGGAGACCTCTCAGCGAAGCTACTGGCAGTCGGCGGTGGATCGGGCGGGCACGTTACGCCGGTCGTCGCCGTCATTAATGAAATCGCAGCCCTCCAGCCCGATGTGCAGGTGACCTTCGTCTGCGATAAGGCCTTTGCTAGCCAATCGCGCGGGCTCATGCAGCGCGCTGCAGTGCCAGTGCGGGTGCGGACAATTGCTGCGGGCAAGTTCCGGCGCTACCAGCACCTCAGTGTGGTACGCCAGCTGCTTATGCCAAGTATTGTCTTGGCTAATATACTAGATATCTTTAAGATCCTAGCTGGCGTATGTCAGAGCCTCTGGCTGGTGCTGCGCGTGCGGCCAGATGTGATCTTTGCCAAGGGGGGGTTTGTGTGCTTTGCGGTCGGTATTGCAGCGCGCTGCCTACGCGTACCAGTAGTGATTCACGACTCTGATGCTCGCCCTGGCCTGACCAACCGTGTGATGGCACGCTGGGCAGCAGCGATTGCTACGGGCTGGCCACTTAAGCATTACCACTATCCAGCATCGCGTAGCCGCTATGTGGGGGTGCCGATTGGCGCTGATTTTCGTCCGCTTACTCCGGCTCAGCGGCAGCAGGCACGGCAGACCTTCTCGCTTGATCCGCACAAGCCATTAGTCGTCGCTACCGGTGGTGGTCTTGGCTCGGCTATTATCAATCACGCGGTGCTGCGTGCTGCCGATGACCTGCTGGCTGCTGGCATGCAGGTTTATTTGGTGGCGGGCAAGGGCAATTACGATGCCGCCCAGGCCAAAGCGCCGCAGCACCCCGATTTTCACTGCGTACCCTTCGTTTTCGAGCATATGGCGCAATTGCTCGGCGCAGCCGATGTAGTAGTATCACGTGCTAGTGCCACCTTCACACAAGAGCTCGCTGGCCTCGCGCAGGCGGCTATCTTGGTGCCGGCCTCATCACCTGGGCGACCAGCGCAAAAATGCTGCCATCTATGCTGAAGCCAAGGCCGCGCTCGTCTTGACAAGACGACGCCCTAGAGCAGAGCGATGCTCAGCCAGGCCATTTCTTTGCCCTCATGCGCGACCCCGCGCAGCGTCAGCAGCTCGCTCAGCGCCTCCACACCCTATGCACGCCCTCACGCCGCCCGCGATGTTGCGCGAAATGGTGGTAGAGACAGCTCACGGCGTCAAGTAGGGTAGAGCACTTGCGTATCATATAGGCAAACAAAACCGGTTGCGACCGGTTTTTAGTATAAACCACAATATAAAGCGCATAGTGACTCACCAAAATGACGGCACGTTCGAGACTAGCACAATGATGCGGGTAGGGCTGCATCAGCGCTGTTAAGGTCGCTCATCGCAGCGTTCCTGCAAATTCTTTCGCGACCCAACAGCCCCTGGGATGTCACATCTCCATGTTTCTCGTAAGCGTGGTTCATGATTCCTTCGATGGCAGCAAATTGGGCCTCGCTGCCGGGTACCAGGTGGTCGTGTTGTGAATACAATTATCTCATCTTTTGCTATCGATGTGGGAAATTTCGTTGAATTGATGCGTTATGTCGCCGGCTGCGCATGCAGACGGGATCGGCATAGCAACGGATTGCCAGAGACTTTCGCACTCTTGTCGGAATGCCCTATAGAATACTTCCAATGTCGCGAGGATATAAGGCGAATCTCGTCTCTCGTTAGTTGAACAGTGTCTCTTCCTTCGTTGTTTCTAGATACTTTCATCGCGAAGTTTCTCCGATTGTGTTGATAATGCCATTAGTATGGGAGAAAACTGACATAAGTCGAGCGTGTTATGTGTTGAAGCCTGCGCGGGAATCCTCTTGACGATGGTACGATGGGATCCAGTGAAGTGGCGCAGGCTTTGCCAACAAACCAACCATCTACGGTATAATGACCCTGTAGCATCATGGGCTGCACAAAACAAACACCACCACCAGCACGCCGCCGAGCTGCCAAAAACAAGAGGGAAGAGCAGCTCCAGCGCACCGCCTATACCTACCGACGTAACCGCACACTGACTGGTAGCTTGGTGAGTCGTGTCCCGCGAGCGAGTCTAGCGCGACAGCTGCGGTCGCCTCGTACTGCATGCGCATGATTTGCGCCGGACGCGCCGCCATGTGGCATTGTCGCTTGGTGGCGGTGGGGCTGCTGGCTCGCAGTGGTTTGCGCTCGATAACGTCATTGCGACACCAGTTGTTGCAGGGCAATCTCACTAGCAACCATCAGCTCCCTACCAGCCAAGATCAACGACTATCTCACCGCCCATCCGCTGGAGCGTTTTCGCTTTGCGCTCAATACTGTCGGCTGGCGGCTCATCTCCAGACGCATGATTGCCCCGAGGTTGCCGCAGTACTCCCAGCCACGCAGCAAGCTGGCCTGGGGCGCAGCACTATCACCTCGCCATGCGCCAAGCAGCGGTGGTCTGGACGGTTAATCGCCAGCAACTCTTGTTGATACCGAGGGCCACGCCTTCGCCGCGCTTATGGGCCACGGCCAAGCATTGAAGTAGTAGACGACAGTGGTATCGGCACGCGCAACAACCAAGTCGTTGCCAGCAACCAATTTCTCGGCTTCATCGGCAGTCGTTGGCGCAGTCCGTCGCCACCAGCTACCGTCCATAAAATCACGCTGCTCGCTGGCACGACTCGTCAAATCTACGTTTGGTTTACAGGGGTGGAGTATCCTGTTGCTCTCGGTCGATCGCTCGGCTGGCTTGCAGAGCGAGGACGCCGCCAGCCATCCGCTATCTGGCGCAGCACCACATCTCAAATACTCGACGTCCGCGTCAGTGGCCGAGCGGCGTATCGGTAGGGAAACTGTTGATAACAAAAGTGCTAGCCTTGTAAAATAGTGTGGATATTGAGATATCCGCTCTCCCGTAGCTCCTCCATCCATCATTGATGAGGCGAAAAGTCGATTGCTGTGAGTAACACCCAGAGGATGATTAGTTTTGACGTAAGAGTCTGGCGTCCTGGACATTCACGAGAGGTCTTAAGCTATAAATCTTTTCTGAGAATGGAGTAGCATAAGAGAAATTATGTAGAAATTACTGAGGTTATAGTCATCGGTTTCGTAGCCAGCTGTAGCACGTCCAGCAAAGGGCAGGGGAGCTACTCTGTAAAACAAGAACAAATGTTTACAACATTTTTATGTAACAAAAGCATGAAAAAGTGCAAATACTATATCTATACTATACCATGCAAAAGAGTAGGGGAGATGTGCGAAAAGTCAAACCATGATATCGTATAGTTTTTAATCTCGGTCAACCCAAGCAGGGTAGGAAAAACATAGCAAAAGTACCAAGCAAACAAAATGTCAAACACGCAACCATGGCTAGTAATAGACCGGGGAGCTCATACCATACCGACCAGCACGATACCAGGCAAGCACGAGACTTGGAGTATGTGGCACGTGCTTTGGGTAGCGTACGTATGAACCATGTATGAACATATGCGCAGCGTGTTCCCTCCAATAGAACAAGCGTCTGCTTTTTATTTTTGCAGGACGTATATGCCATAAGTGCCCACGGCTCTATCCTTACTCTCCTCCATTGGATGGCGCACAGATATCTTAAGTGGAAACCTACTGAATGAGAAGCAAGATCGATCAATAATTGAAGACATATACTCTTGAAATACGTCGTATGCCCATAAAGCCCACATAGATCTCGCCAAACCCAGCTCAATTTCGCAGCCATATTTGGGGTCCAGATCAATATATGCTCGTGAAAAGGATTATTGTACGAAGTTACTGGGTTACTGCCCAAAGATGATCAATGATACATCTTTTTGCATCTACCCTACTGCTGCGTGGTGTGAATTATTATGCACCATAGATTACAGCTACGTTGCAGCTTATCATTCCCTCGTCTATTAGCGCTGATGTTTATGCTACGCTTTGCTTCTGGCTGCTACTTTGCTATGCATGATCTGCCTGCTTTTATTGTGTGATATGCTAATCGGTACAGGCTCGTGAATGTCTCAGCATATTGGATAGCCTATAGTTAGCCAAATCTAGGCTGAGTGCTGCTGTTTGGCTGCTATAGGCAGTGGTATGTATCTGCAAGGGACAAGTATGACTGCTATGGCTTCCAACCTGAGGGATATAAGCATAGAAGAGCGGAGGTGAGAGCAGAGCTAGCAGCTCAGGTGAGGTATGTCACGAGAACGCAGCTCTCAAATATGAAAGCTTATCAGTGGTGAGACTGCCAGTGAAATGAGGCAAAACAGGGTAGGGCGGTTTGCCAGGAATTTTTGGCGAAAGGGTGGCAGACCCCCTGCCTTGTCCCTGCCCCTTTTGATTGCTGGCTGCTGCGCTTTTGCTGTGCACTTGGGATGCTTCTGCAAAGGAATAGATGCAAGAGGTATATGAGCAGAGATTGTGGATGCGGCGAAGGAGTGTCTTGCACACAAAAACGGCCGATACATAAGCCTATGAGCGCAAAATCACCCGCAAATATCTCGCGCCATCATGTGTACACGATAGTTTGTCCACGCGGCAAATTACACTCTGTTATAGCTGAGTATATGTAGTGTTCGGGGCGAGAGGGAGGCTACTTCATCGCCGATCTTTGGCCACAAGTAGCGTGCTATAAGCCATAGCACTTCCTAGCTTCTTTTGTAGTGCGACTGTCATGAGAAAAACTTGTTTTGTGTCGTTTTTATGAAAAGGTCTGAGAGGTTTAAGATGTGAAGAATCGACATGATACGAATAACTGTTCTCCCCAAATCGCTTTCGTGGCGAAGGTCTGAGTCGATCGATCTCCCAAGAGTAGGTCTCTACCTGTAGCCCTGTAATAGCACGACGCGCTCGTTTCAATCACTTCGAGTCTATGTCGCGACGTGTGCGTATTTTTGCGGCCAGCTCGTCCGACATAAAACGGATATTGGAGAGAGATAACACTGTTCGTATCGATCATGATATCGAATTAGTTTGTCGCAGGCTATCGATCTGATGTTCTTAGTGTGATCGGCATCGAGTGAGGCCACGGGAGCATTTACACGACGCAGATCGCGATATGTCGCGGGATCTTTGACAGCGACGCACTTCTCCTCGATGAAGTGAGAAGAGCGTAGCTGCGGCATCTGGCTCTGATGCGAATAAATCACTGCGGTATCGTCGGCAGCTGCGTAGTGGTCTTCGTCGACAGCCGCATCTCATCTGCAGTAGTCGTCAGTCAATAGTTCTGCACCCTGTATGCTGATGAGCTGTTTTATACTCTCGAATACTTGCAGCAGAGTTATCTGTCGTTAGTAATCAGGATTGGTGATCCCCTCGCGACAGTGAGGATAAGCCGCCCCACAAGCTAACGCCCCAATATCCTTTCGGGGGTATTTCACTAGAAGTGGGGCGCTCTGGCCCGTGAAGATGGTGATTGCAGTGGAGATTCTGGCATAGATGGTGTAGCTCTCTTTAGGTTTGTTTATTCATTGTATGCAAAATAGCAAAAAGTGCAATAATTTTGATAAATCAGGCCTGTGTGGAGCAGAGAGCTACCCAAAACTAAGAGACGAAGCTCTCATCGCTCCGTCTCTAGTGGTGTATTGCTTTGTCTCAGAGCTACGCCGCTGCGACCGCCCTGCTTGCTCCTTGGGTGGCTCGAGGGCGTAGGTGGCTTTTGGCGACGCGCTTGAAAGAGCGGTTTGCTGGAGATTAAGAAGGATGGTGGTCTCCTTGACCTGGCGGTCTTGAGGACGCGCTTGACTGATCTCGTCGCGGTGTAGTAGGCCACCCTCGTCGCGCAAGATACCAGCAATGATGTCAGCTACAGTGCCTTGGCTATAGCCCCAGATGTCGAGCGCATAAATACCGCGGCCGATGAGGATGAAAGCGCTTGTCTTTGATGAGCTCGTTGTGGATGGCTTGTCGGTGACGTTGCGGCGCTTGAAGGTGCTCTCCCTGATGCGCTGAGCGATCTCGCTAAAGTGTAGTGGCTTACTTCTCGTCTAGCAGGACGACGTAGATCTTGTCGCGGATATTCTTGGGATTAACGGTTGGCCACTTGCTCAGACCCCACATGTCTTTGAGGTGGGCCAGCTGGGTAGAGAGCTAGCGAGGCCGCGCACTTGGTTCGGGGGTTTCGTAGGTGAGTTGGTCATGCAGCGCTTCGAGGCTGATAGGCGCGCCATGCTGTTTGATGGCGGCAACGATCTCATCTACACGGCTTCGCACTGCCTTCTCGTCGCCGTATTCGGCAATGGCCAGGCCTTGGTGGTATTTGTCGGTCTCGTTGATGGGGGTGAGACGGGCTGATACTTCGCCGATGAAGGCAATATGGGCGCGCTGCTGCACCGTGGGTGTCTCGACGTCTAGCAGGCGCTGTGTGATGTCTGAGACGCGCCCCACGCGGCCATTCTCGGAGAGGTCGCGGATGATGAGGCGCTCGGCATCGTGCAGGCCTTCAGCTCACGCCTGCTTCGGCGGGCAAGCTTGAGTCGCACCACGATGGCCTTCTCGAGCTGGCGGACACGCTCGCGCGTAATACCGAGCAGCTCGCCGATCTGCTCGAGTGTCTCGCGGCGCTCTTTGAGGTCAAAGCGACGCACGATGATCTCGCGCTCGCGGTCGTGTTCTTCGCCGACTGCATCAAGGATGGTAGCGATCGACGCGGCAAAAATTTCGGTTGGTTGTTTGGTTGTTTGGTTCATGATTCGGTTCTCCATTTCCTTCTCAGTTGCTTGTGAATGCCCACTCGCACTTCTTACATTTGATTATAGAACAGTAGGTGATATAAGTCAATCGTTTCCATCATAGAACCATTATAGCACACACTTTACGCTTATGGTAAACAATTTTGAGGCTTTTCATTTGCAAGTGATGTGGCGAGCATGACGGGGCAGTTGACGGGCTCGCAGCAATGCGGGCTGGAATAGAAAAACCAGCGGCCAGTACAGAGGAGCCGCTGGTATATGAGAGGTCGCCGGGCTAGGCGGTGCGCTTCTTACGCGTGGTGGTGGTGCGAGTTATGGCCTTGCGCCGGCCACGTTTGGGTGGTGCGGCGGCCAAGATTTCGCGGGCTTGCGCCTCATCCAGAGTTGTTGGATCAGTATCTTTGGGCACGCGCGCGTTCGTCTTGCCGTCAGTCACATATGGCCCCCAGCGCCCCTTGAGGATCTTGATGGTGCCAAAATCGGCGATGTGCTTCTCTGCCTCGGCCTTGAGCTTGGCGGCGTAGAGCACGCGAGCCTCGGCTTCGGTAATGTCGCGCGGGTCGTGCTCTTTCAGGCTGACGTAGAGCTTGCCTACCTGAATGTACGGCCCAAAGCGCCCGACGTTTGCTTTGATGGTCTGACCATCCTCGGTGGTGCCAACAGTGCGCGGTAGTTCGAAGGCCTTGAGGGCTTTGCTCGAGCGTGACGGTCTCGATGCGCTCACCCTTGGGGAGTGGCGCAAACTGTGGCTTGGTCGTCTTATCCTCGCTGCTGCCCAGCTGGAGCATCGGCCCAAAGCGCCCAAAGCGGGCGAAAGATTGGCTTGCCAGTCTTGGGGTGGGTGCCAACTTCGCGGTGCGCGCCAACGGTGCTGCGGTCGATGTCGCCGGATTTTTCGATGAGCTCGTGGAAGGGCTCGTAAAATTGGCGCAGCATAGCATTGCGCGCAAGCTTGCTGGCAGCGATGTCATCGAAATCGGTCTCGACGCGGGCGGTGAAGCTCATAGTCGATCGATGGGGTCGAAGTGGTCGGTCAGGAAGCCAGCGATCAGCTCGCCCGCTGGGTGGGCAGGAGCTTGCCCCGGTGGCGCCGGTTTTTCTTGGACGATGCGACGAGTGACGACGGAGTGTGCTATCGCTCGATGCTCGCTGTACGCTCCAGGACGATGACATCGCGTGGTTCGCCTCGCTCGCCTCGCTCGGCATAGCCGACGAGTCCGATGGTGTTCGCGATGGTGGCGTACGTGCTGGGCCGACCAATGACCAAGCTCCTCAAGCTTCTTGACGAGCGTCCCTCGGTATAGCGCGCGGTGGGCGGGCAAAGACCCGCCGCGCCTCAGCCTGTGTGAGCTCAAGGGTGGTGTGCTGGCTAACTGATGGCAGGATGGTCGAATCCTTACCGCCATAGACGCGCAAAAAGCCATCAAACAGCACTGTTCGACCCTGCCTCAAAGACGAGCGTCTTCTCGACCTCAGCTGCGTGCTGTCGATACCGATGGTAACGGTGGTGTTCTTCTAGCTTTGCGGCGGCCATTTGGCTGGCCAGGTGCGCCGGCGGATGAGGTCGTAGAGCTTTTGTCAGCTAGCTGCCAGCGACGGATTCGCGGGCGATGTCGGTCGGGCGGATGGCTTCGTGAGCCTCTTTTGGGCGCCAGCCGATTTCGTAGCGAAAAGGTGCGGCTATGCGAATAGTCGGCGCCAAACCGCTGGGTGATGTATGTGCGGCTGGCGGCGATGGCTCGGCGGCTGAGATTGACGCTATCGGTACGCATATAGGTGATGAGCCCTCTTGGAGTTTCTGGGCACTCGCCATGGCGGCGCGGCTGCCCATGCCGAGCTGCTGTTGGCCTCTTGCTGGAGGGTGCTGGTGGTAAATGGCGCAGCCGGTTGCGCGTGCTGGGCGTCTTGGTAATGTTGCTGACGGTGAAACGAGCGCCGCTCAGCCCGCCAAGAAGTCGTGGGCGGCTTGCTCGCTATCGAAGCGCTGTTTAAGCTCGGCTTTGAGCTCTTCGCCGTCTACAACAAAATGCGCTGTTACGCGGAACTGTGCACTACTCGCAAAGTCGCGAATCTCACGCTCGCGCTCTACAAGCAGGCGCACCGCTGGGCTTTGCACGCGGCCAGCTGATTTGCCGCCCGGCACCTTGCGCCACACCACAGGGCTTAGCTCGAAGCCCACGATGCGGTCGAGGATCTGCCGTGCCTGCTGTGCCTCCACGAGCTGCATATCCACAGTGCGAGGTTGTTTGATGGCCGCCTCGATGGCGGGCTTGGTAATCTCATGGAACGTGATGCGCTTGGTGTGCTGCGGGTCTAGACCAAGCACTTCGCATAGGTGCCAGGCAATCGCTTCCCCTTCGCGGTCTTCATCGGCTGCGAGCCACACATTATCCGCTCCAACCGCCTTCACGGCCTTCTTGAGCTCGGCAGATGCACCTTCTCTCTTGTCTGGGTCGATCTCGTAGACGGTCTTGAAGTCATTCTTGATATCGATCGGTGGCTGTCCATCCTGGTCTTCTTAGGGGATGGCGCGGATGTGCCCTACGCTCGAGAGCACCTGGTATTCCCCGCCCAGGAGCGCCAATTGTCTTGGCCTTGGCTGGGCTCTCGACGATGACTAGTTGTGTGCTGCTCGTTTACGATTATCTACTCGCTTGTTATAGTTATATGCTTGCTGTTAATCATATCTAATCAAGCGCCTATGATACCGCAAAGTAGAGATGGAATGCAAATGGCACATCTCGAGCCGACAACACTCAACCATCAGCTCTCCCAGCAACTCACCACACAAGAAAATATACGAGGCTAGTTCGAATACCCTCTCCCCCTCCCTGGCTTATAGGCAGGGGTATTGCTGCTGGTGCGAAAAATATATAAGAAGCTAGGCTGTCGATAAAGAACGCTGCACGAATCATCAATCGCATTACCCACGCACGCGGCGTTTGCGACGCATACGGTGTGATGTTGCCGTGGTGAGGTGTGTTGCTGGGGTAGACTCGGTAGATTTGCTGTAGTGCTTTAGCTTTGGCATAGTGGCTGAGGAGATAGTCCTTCGCAGCGGCAATACCAAGGACAGTACCTACAGCAACTGACCCTAGTGCTGCTACACCAGCATAACGCTCAAGCTTTACTCCCCCAGGAGCGAGTGACTTGAGAAAAATAGGCAGCAATTGCTATATTATCTGCTGCCATACTGAGCTTGCCGGATTTTGGCGTACGGAAGGCTTCATCATTTGTGAGACCATGATAGACGGTCGCGCCAGCATTGACGGCATTCTTAGTGGCAATTGTTGCTAAAACTGATTTGGGTACAACATAGGTTTTGCCTGCTATTACACCAATCACTACCATACCGAATTTGTCGCAAAAAGCATCAAACCCTGCACCAAAGTCACTTTCTTGGCCTAAGCATCGCGCTGCTAGGCCATCTGCTAAGTCACATGTACGACCACCAAGTATCATGAGTGCGCCAATGATCTGGCCAGCTTTGTCGTTCTCCCTTTGTCGCAGTGTCAAATTTCTGAGCACCGGCAGCTACTAACCCAAGCCCAGTAGCCGAGATGGCATTTGGCACAGTAGGAATATCTCTCATGTGATATTCGCGTTTGCGTTGTCCTGGGGGCTGCTCTGCTGTCGCCATAGTATATGGTACTGTACCATAATACTAAGCCAATGTCCACTGGTTGGCGCCAAGTGAGCGGATAACGCCGTTAATCTCCAGCATCGTCAGCGCAATGGTAAACCGCCGATGGGTGTGCCCAGGCGGCGCTGCATTTCTTCGCCATCGCGCAGGCCTCGGCGCAGCAGCTTGATGATGGCAGCCTCGAGCGGTGTGCTACCCAGCGGCAGGGTGGCATTCTCGCTCTGCTGACGCTGGGGTGGTGTGATGGTCATGACGGCGAGGATATCGGCTGGGCTGGTGGCGGGCAGAGCGCCTTGCTTGAGGAGATTGTTGCAGCCCTGCGAGAGTGGGCTGGTGATATTGCCCGGCACCGCAAAGACGTCCTTGCCTTGCTCGAGTGCATGGGCAGCAGTGTTGAGCGTGCCACTGCGCTCGGCCGCCCTCGGTGATGACGACGATGTCGGCCAGGGCCAGCCACGCAGGCGGTTGCGCCTCGAGGAAGCTCCAGCTGCCAGCGGTAGCCATCTCCTGCCAAGTGCTCTGAGACCACTGCTCCACCCTTGGCAACGATTTCACCCGCAAGCGCAGTATGATGAGCTGGATAGATCCGCGGCAGGCCGTTGCCCAGCACAGCGATTGTCGTGCCTCCCACCGCCACGCAGGCCTGGTGTGCACGCTGTCGATCCCGAGGGCGAGCCCACTGATGATGATCACCCCTGGCGGGTTAGCTCGCGGGCGAATTGCTCCGTCACTTCCCGGCCATAGCGCGTGGGTCGGCGCGACCCAACGATCGCCACGCTGGGGCGGCGTTCCTCGGGCAGTGTGCCGAGATAGTGAATCTGCTGCGGTGGCTTGGCAATAGGCAGAGTGGATTGAGGTATTGGTGGGCTTGTGGTGTGGTGTGATTGATCTGTTGCATGATTTGTGCTGAAAAGTGTTGACATTTTGTCAAGCGGGTGCTAGTATCATAAGTGATTGATTGAGCGCAAGCTCGTTCAAGTACCTTATACCCCTATTTTTAACATAGTTGACCCCAGTGTTTTCTACGAAGGTAACGTGTTAGGTTGCACACAATCTGTGCTGCAGTTATCTCACCCTCCACCGCAGCACCGTTAGACAGAGTTGGTGTGCTTACTAACCCCTTTGTCCAGCGGATCTCGTAGTGTGAGTAGATCACGGATACCCTGATTGGGTGGGACGAAGAAGAACCAAGCGCTCATAGTGATGCCCACCCTTACTATGCGAGCGCTTTGTCTAACGAGAGTTGGTGACGTCTACTCTTTGCAGAGGCTAGTTTTAAGCTTTTAGCCGATACACTGTGGTATGCATAGAGAGTATATGAATTGCTCTGGTTACGACGCTTGCAAGCGAGGGGCAAAGATAGCTACGGTATCCCGGCGGCCGCCACGACCCTAGCGGTTTTGAAAGCATGCTCAGAGGGTCAAGAGTCATTGCTGTGAGAGACCGTGGGCACTTCTTCGTATACAGAAGACTGTGAGTGGCCTTCTTCTCACGTTGCTATCTCTCTGGAGCTGACGACAAATCACCTTTGCATTGATGACTTTTGGCTCTCGACTGGAATAATAGAATGAGAAAAACAAGTATGAAGAAATATAGCTGCTGTAGCAGCATTGTGAAAGCTGATGTGTGCAAGAGTGGGTATATAAGCACAGACAAGTAGGGGTTACAGGTAGAAACTCCGTGCGATTGACACACGCCTTCCATCGGCGTTCTGTATGGCTTGGCGCACACACAAAATACACGGCCGGAACAACACTATTTCACCATATCTCTGTTATTGCGCAGTGAACTTATTATTTATTCAAGTGAGAGACATGCAAGAAAACGCTGTTATACGCTAGTGAGCACTAGAGCTGAGCTTCAATGTGTTGCTACGTGCTCGCTGCTTGTCGTCTGGAGAGCAGTGCTTGGGATCGACATAGTGCTTGGGAACGCTATGAGCCTGGTTTTCTAGTTCTTCCCAGTATGGTCGTGGCTTATCGGATGCATACAGATTGGCTTCCCACTTGTGTTTGAGGTTGTGCTCTGCTGTGTGCTTCGTCTTGAGCAGCCTTCTCTGTGGCATCGGTTGGTGACAAGGTCTTTGAGTGATTGCTGAGTCAGCGACAGTGATGAGCGCTGGAGACCATACTCTTCAATCTCTTCGTCGGTAATATCAAGGTTGCCAATGCCTCAGCTGTTGCGACGATGGGCTGGCTACTACCTTCCACGACGATGACCGCCTAGCTGGAATTCGTATGGGTTATCTGGATTACTCTGCACAAAGTGAGCAAGAACCCCGCCCTGTGCGGTGGTCATCAAAAGCCATCTTCTGATGAGACGAAGCGTGTCTTGAGTATGGGCAGCATCGTTATGCGGGACCCACGTAAAACCAGACGCAAACGACCGGTTTGCCAATCTTGCGCTCGTTATCTTGGCTGCCGCAATTGACGACAGTAAGTGGCTGCTCAAGGAGGTCGTCTTGAGTAGGTAGTCAGTGTGCAATGACGCCATTCTTCACCTCGAGCGACATCCTGGCGGCTTGTTCGGCGATAGGCGTGAGTTCTCATCAGCAAGAGTCAGGAGCGACAATATGCTTGCCAGAAAGAGCCACAGGCATCGGCATGGTGCAGCGCCGTTGGGGTGAAATTCTGACTCATTGGAACCTGATTGTAATAATGCAATATTGTCTGGAGTGAGATTTTCGAGGTCCTCTGAATTGACAACGGTGAGAATAATGGGGTGGCCCTTGCTCACGATCGTTTGCAGAGTAGGTGATAACGCCAGAATAGAGCACGTCTGTCTCCCTCCTGATATCTTCACCTTTGGTGGCAGTAAGAGCTGGTGCACCCTCAGAATAGCCGGTTACATCTGAGTACCGCTATCCGGAAGGCATCCTCCTTACCGCTTCGCCTTTGAGAACTGAACGGAAGGTCGCTCAGTGTGCGTGGCGTCGACAGCTGGCTGCTACAGCCAAAGGTCGACGCCGTCGTTCAGCTCTCGGTGGTGTCGCTACGCAGCCCGGTGGTGGGTCGTTGCCTGGGTGAGAAATCTGGGAGGCAGCTGTGAGGCGCCGTGTAACGTTGGAAGAGTTATAATTGCCGAGACCAGCATGCCAGCCTCCCTTCCGCTTTGGACGGCGACGAGGCTGCTGTTCATTTGGCGATGGTTGTCCTTCTGGGGCTGGTAGTGGTTCCGCACTCACTGCCAGCCATAATAGTTATTATAGTAGTACATTTTGTATCGTATGACAAATATTCATACTATGTGCAGGAGTAATGTATCCTCTGTTTCTCCTCTGTCAACTGCTATATAAATTTGTGTTGTATGCGCAAAGCGCTATAATGGCCAAACCATGACAGAAATGGCAGTTCGAGAACATAATTTTGACCCGCATTCTCGGCCAGAGACGCGGATGGAGCGACGACGGCTCCAGGAAAAGCTCCAGCGAGAGAGGAATGCGCACCTGGCAAAAGGCACTTAGTGCAGCGGTAGGCGCTATAATTGGTTGTATGCCAATGGCCGCCGGCCTATGCGTTGGGCATAGACCGGCGGGAGGCGCGGCGGCCTAATAAGCCACTGCCGCCATGTGCAGCAGCTGTGGCCAGCCTTCGTCGCTTGACCTAACGCAGCCCGCGAGGTGGCGTCGCTCGGCGTCCGCCTGTGAGTATTGCCGAGGCGTTGGGCGACCATGAAGCGCTTGAGCAGCAAAAGCACGAGGCTTTGCAGGCGGTACAGCACTCCATCGTCAAGATAAACGCTGCACGCTCACAATATGGCGGAGGCAGACGGTACGAATATCACGGCAGTGGCTGCATCATAGCCGCGGTGAGATGGTACACCTGTGGTGATGGACGGCTGCACACGTGGTGTCTAATAAATATCCTGTATCCGCCAAGCAGACATCACCTTCCAAACAACTGATGGCCAGACCCATGAGATACAAAAAGGCTGCCATAATGGCGAAGCACCGCCCGAAGGCCAGTGGAGCTCTGGCATGCCTGATGTAGCAGCATTGAGGCCGCATGATGAGCTGCCGGGTAGCTCACCTCCCACCTGCAACAGATGAGGAAATAGCGGCAGCGGTACGCGCTGGCCAGCCATTCTTTGCAGTGGGCTTCCCTGCTAATGCTCCAGTGGAATGGGGGCAGCCGATTGCCACACCGCAGGTCGATGTGCTCCTCCCTGCTGGGCAGCGCGGGGCTGATGGCAAGATGGCCGTAATCTCGGGCCTTGAGCGGTCGGCTAAGTATGCAAATGATGTTGACGAGCTAGATGATGCCGTTTTGCCTGGTATGTCGGGCGGTGTGGTCGTTGTGCGTACTCCATCTGGCGAGATGAAGGTCGTTGGGATGGTGCAAGCAGTAGCCCAGCCAGCGACTGCTGCCGAGCTAAACGCGTATGGCATTGTAGATAACCCAGAGACGGTACGTGCGTATGAGCCACGCATTGCCTATCTTGGGAGCCTCACAGAGACACAAGAGGCGTCTACGAGCCTACAAGCAGAAGACGAGTGGTCGGCGGCAAGAGTAATAATAGATCTTGGTACAGTCTTTCGCGAAGATTAACTTAGAAGGCTATAGAAGGTGAAGCCCTGCCCTATTCTGTGCTATACTAAATCACTATGAAACATCTCCTGGCATTCTCATCACCCTTTTCGTATTTTGGTTTTCCGGCGCTGCGGCAGGTGCTGCTGGGCAGGGCGATTTTGGCCATTTGGGGGTGAGCGGCTTTATGGCTGTTTACCATCCTGGTACTACTAGAGGTGACCTTTAGCTTCGATAATGCCGTCATTAATAGCCGCGTCTTGGCGAGCCTGAGCCCACTGTGGCAAAAGATTTTCCTGACGGTGGGGATCTTTATTGCAGTGTTTTGTGGTGCGTTTTGTGCCGCCGATCGTTGGTTGTGATGGTGGCAAGCGGGCACGACTTCTCAACAGTGGTCGATCTCGCGTTACATAGCCAGCGGAGTATGGGCACATCCTCCACGCTGCGTCGCCAATGATCGATGCCTTTGGCGGGGCGCGTTTTTGATCACAGATTGGCTTAAGTTACTTTATGGACTACAACAAGCGGGTGCACTGGATGCGGCACGTTGAGCATAGCTAGCCAAAGCGGGGGCGCTCGAGAACCTCAAAGGTATGTGTGATGCTGGCGGTGGCAGCGGTGCTGTACTTCTACGGTGAAAAGCAATATGAGTCGGTGGTATTGGTCTCGTCTATTCTGGGATTTTGTTGCATATAGGGCTTGAGCTCTTTGGCTCGTTCTTTCATGACGATACGGCGCAGTCCTCAAAGGCAAAAACAGGCTGGGCGGCCTGCACTAGCCTGATGTACTGAAGTGCTGGACGCGAGCTTTTAGCTTCGATGGGGTGATTGGAGCATTTGCTATCACCAGTAGTATTGTCTTGATTGTGGCAGGCCTCGGGGCAGGTGCCATCTGGGTGCGCTCGCTTACGGTCTATCTACTACGAACGGGTGCACTGGGCAAATATAAGTATCTTGAAGAATGGTGCGCACTGGGCATTATGGCGCTGGGTGTGATGATGATCGCTAAAGCTCTTCCACGTGGAGCTGCCTGAATGGGCGACTGCGGGCTGGGCCTTGTATTGAGCTTTGGCGATCAGCAGCAGCATCCTCCGAGGCTCGTGCCATTAACCTCCAGGCTGCAACCGCAAACACCGTCCACCACGCCGAGCAGCGCCTCAAGCGTGGGGTGAAGAAGATTGTGAAGCATTAGATATTGCTCTAAACAAAAGCCAAACTCACCACTGATACATGTCGTCGAGATAAAATACGCTCGAAATAATGTAGTATACCTATACCGACGGCTGGTACGTCACACTCGTCGCTACTATGTCTCCCGCAAGGAATTGCGCAATGAGAGAGAGCTGACTGCTCAGCTGCCCACTGTTGCAAAAAGGCTCGCTCATCTGAGGGTAAAGTTACTCAAGACAAGTCAACATCGCCGACTTGCTGCCGCATATTGTCTGTGCCACAGGCGAATGTGCCAAAAGCTCTGCCCAATATGCTGGTCGGAGCGACTTAAAGCCCATTGTTGCCTGCGCTCTCGCCGCCTCGCCTTCAACGCAATTTTGCCATCAGTGCCACATCATCGTGAATAACAAGCACATCGTCGAGTGATAATTTATAAAAATCCATAATTGCCCGCGCTGCGACCCCTGTCTCGTTATAAAATGTGGTCGGCTTGGCGGGATGACCATTTTCTCACCCGCGAAAACTCGGCTAGCTCAGCATTAAATCGGCTCTTTGGGGTGACCGCTACCCTGCTCTGCTGCATAAGCGTCGAGGATGATGAAACCAGCGTTGTGCCGGGTGGCGGCATAGCGCGGGGCCAGGGTTGCCGAGGCAGATTTCATATGTATTAGTATAACATGGATGGATACCGAGCCATGCTATACTAAACTCATGTTAACGCGATAATGATCTTGAATTTAGCCTCAATGCCGCCTTTGACGAGCAGCGCACTCGGCCTGGCCTGGTGCCGCTCTACCTTATCAACGGCTCGCTCGGGGCGGGCAAGACAAGCGTGCTGGGTATCTTTGCGCCAGCCGAGTTTGCTGGCTCGCGCGTGATTGAGAATGAATATGCCAGCGAGAACGCTCGATGGCTACCGGCTAGGAAAGGCCTGGCGGAACTTGTAACGACACTGGCGGGGCGACTGCGTGTGTTGCTCGTCTGGCATGCCTTGACGCGCATGCTGCTGGATTTTTGCCAGATCGTCCCCCTGCCCCGGGTTTTTATCGAGGCAACAGGGGTAGCACGGACGATAAACTTGGTAGAGAAACTCATCAATGCGGATCTTTGCCAAATACGAGCTGCTGCAGAGCTATTATGTCATCACGGCGCACGAGATTTTTGCACGGTATTGAGCCAGCCACGAGGTGGAGCTGCAAGCTGCTGATACAGTCCTTATTGCAAAGAAGATCTCCTGCGCGGCGATGATCGCACCACCTACGATGCCAAGCGCCGCGCCCTGCCCTACACGCGGGTATTGTCTGCGCCGCATGGGTATTTTGACCTTAGTAAGATCACAACGCCGTCGAGTCTGCTCACCTTCTTCGGCACCTATGATGGCGAGCTTGCCGTGCCGGATAACCCGACCTATAGCGTCATCGATATGTCGCAGCTCACTGCTACCGAGGCAGCCTTTGAGACGCTGTGGCTCGAGCTCTTTGCGACGTATGAGCTGCGCCGGCTCAAGGGGTGCTTTATCGATGAGCATGGTGCGCGCCGGCACTCGAGGCTACGCTGAGCAGATTCAGATCACCACTGGCCAACCTAGCGAAGCGCCCAAGCTGGTTTGCATTGGCACCCATGCTAGCAGCATCACCCGCGATGGGTTGGTGGCGCAGCTGATGATGTTTGGGTAAGGTAGGACTGAGGAGTCTCTCGGGCTTATCCACTAACTCCACTGGTAGGATCTATTGCAGAGGATGAGGGTTGATTATTATTGGCTTGGATGTAAAAATTTTGCCTCATTCTCCCTTCTCTGTAGCGCCAGTACGAGAGGTTGGTACTGAGTCTTATATATCATCGAGGAGGATGATATGGCAAGAAGCAGTATCGAAAGATAGATCTATACATAATAAAAGCCCACCTACCCCTACTTTGTTGCACGCAAAAACAGAGGTAGATGGGTGTGATATTATGGGTCTTGCGATTTCTAGTACCCTTCCTTAAGCGAGGGTATTCGTCGACCTGGATTGCTTGGCCGTATAGGCCACTAGAAGCTACACTACTGATTCTTATCAAGTCGCTCAGCTTCTCATCATCGATCGATGTGAGCGATTGGCTCATCTGATTGACTCGCCGGACGAGACCAAACAAGTAGCCAAATAGCCACCACAAATAGCACAACATGCCGGGCGACGGCCGACCAAAAAGCGCACTTTGCCTCGGGCGCGCAGATCAACAAAAGCAAAAATAAGCTGGTATATGAGTCGCAATACAACTCTGCGTTATGGGTTATTAGCTGGTACTGAGTTATTTACCCAGCCTTATTGTGTAAACATAAGGCTGGGTGGGCGTTCGCTAGCTAGTCCAGCTTCAGGCAGGACCAGCCCTCAGCGAGCGCGGCGTTCGTTACCTCGGCCTTGGAACCGGGGTAGAACCGGTTGCAGTAGCCCTGGATGTCGACACTACCAGCCGGCCAAACGCGACACACCGAACGGGAACGTGTACGACATGTCATAACACGTCCGTATGTGCACGGCTCGTCGGCCAAGTTGTAGGGCTTACCGGAGTGCCCTGCAGGCGGCAAGCCTCCTCAATATCCGCCGGCCACTCGCCGTCAGCGGCGTTCGCCAGCGAGCTCAAAACGAACGCCCACCGCCAACGCAGTGGCACCCAAAGACGCAATCTTCCGGAACTTCATGTTATCCTCCTCTGGGATCTCGAGGGAGCTCAAGGTGTTTGAGCTCTACCAACATGACGACTTGATTGTAGCCGATATATATATATATATCAATACTTGTTGTGATATATTGCAACAATACGGCAAAATAACAGGGGTAAGTGGTGTCCATTCTACAACGATTTGTTCGGGTATGGGCGAACACTGTCAGGGACTATGCACCAACAGGAAGAGAACGAGATATATTCTACTAATTATGCCATAAAGAAGTAATTTGGGATAGCATTGTTCTACAAAGCGTCAGAAAGCACCTCACAAACGGTTCTTGCTCGTGCCCCTGCGCGTTTTGCCCTTCGGCGTTCTTGCTGCTGCTTGTACTGCTGGTGACGGAGCTCGAGACCACGCTTGACGCGCTCGCTGGTTGGCTTTGAGTTGCTTCTCGTCGCGGAAGGAGAGCTTGATGGGGGTGCCGGTATAGTCGTAGGTGTCGCGATGCGCTCGCTCGAGGTAGCGCCGAGTAGCTCCAGTGGACGAACTTGAGGTTGCTGCCGTAGATAACGAACCATGGTGGGTTTGTGTCTGTCTGGACGATGTAGCGTAGCTTGGGGTGGGTATTTTTAAAGCGCCAGCTGGTGGGTAGCTTCTGCACAGAGCGCTGCAGGAGATCGTTGAGGGTGCGAGGTGGTCTTTTGCCCGCGATGGGCAGCAATACCAAGGGCAAGGTCGAATAACTTCGTCACATTCTGGCCGGTAACAGCACTGGTGAATATGAGTGGTGCCCACGAGTGTGAAGTCGAACTGGGCGGAGATCTGCGGGGCGAGTGCATCGCGCGTGTGAGGCATCTTTGCCTTCCACAGCGTCCCAGTTTGCTCACGACGATAGCCATGCCCTTGCCTGCCTCGGCAATGATGCCAGCAAGCCGTTGGTCGAGGGCAGTGTTGAGTTCATTTACATCCATCAGGAGGAAGCAGATATCAGCCTCCTCGATGGCAGCCAAAGTGCGCAAGACGCTAAATTTCTCGATGCCCACCTCCTGCTTGCCTTGGCGGCGAATGCCGGCGGTGTCGAGCAGCTCGATGGTTGCCCCTGGTAACGCAGACGGATGCGATTAACGATCACGTGTGGTGCCTGCACACCCCAGCCACAATGGCTTGCTGCTTGCCTGCTAGTGTGTTGAAGAGGCTGGATTTGCTCACATTGGGCCGGCCGATCAAAGCGATCTTGAGTACATCGCTCGGCTCGGCTTGGCGCTTCTCTGGGATGTGCTGGCAGATCTCATCCAGCGCATCACTAATGCCACTGTTGTGCTCGGCACTGGTGCGGATAATGCTCTTAATGCCAAGACGGAGGAATTCACTAGTAGGCAGACTACCCCGCAAGTCGGTTTTGTTTGCAATGAGAATGACAGGCTTGCGGCTCTTCAGGGCAGTCTTGGCGACGCGCCGGTCTTCGTCGCTGGGGTATTCGGTGCTATCCACGACCACGAGGATGACGTCGGCCGCATCGGATGCATCAGTGATTTGCTCTTGAATACTTGCCTCAAACTCGTCTTCTGCTGGCTTGAGGCCAGCGGTATCGACGAGCCAAAACTCATGCCCATGGTAGGCTGCCTTGCCTACCACCCGATCGCGCGTTGTGCCAGCCTCGCGCGCCACGATAGCCTGCTGCGAGCGCATCATACGATTAAACAGCGAGCTCTTGCCAGCATTGGCACGCCCTGATGATTGCAACGGTAGGAAGTTTGGTAGCCGCATACTCTCATTATATCATGAAAGCGCGCAAGCGGATTTGCAGTGCCCTCCCTCTTGTGCAATAAAAGAACAGCGCAGCAACGGGCTCCTCTCACTGATAAAGACTGAAATATAAGGAAGTGTGTACTGACCGTATGAGATACTACAGCCAGCCTATACCACGCTATTGCACCAGTCGATAGAATGTTTGGATGAGAGCTTAGGTCAGCCGCGGCTGATTGACAGCCTGCGGGTGCGCTGGGCGTCTCGGCAGTAGCGCTTCAGCAGCGGGCGGCGATGCTGACGGTTACGCCGATGTCCGCACAGGTGCCACGCAGCGAGAACTACGATGACCATGATGGTGCGGAGCCGCCTCTTCCAGCGTGATCGCAGGTGCAATCGCTTGATGGTTGGCATCGGCGCGACATTATTCCTCTTGCACTGCGCCAGAGACGCGCGACGTCTGGACGGATATGACCGACCCGATGCCGTTGCAGCGGCAGCAGGCTGGTGTAGCGCACGATGCCCCGTGGCGGCTTGGCGCGGCCAAAGGGTACTATGCGCCAAGCCGAATTCTTGCCGCACCACACATGTCGGCCCAGGCGGCGCCAGTCAGAACACGTGGCACGTATGCTACTTGCATTGTTGATATGGGGCGGGTTGGGCGCACTCCCATGCATGCTCGGCCGAATATTAGTGATGAATCGGACTAGACTGCCTCTCCATGATGATAGCGAGAGGGCGCGCATCATCACAGCCGGTGTACCTCTCACGAGTCAAGTCACGCCGATGACGCCATCACCGCTCCTTGTACACCCTGGGGTGAGCCACCATATACACTGTTCTCTTCTGAGCTCAAGGCGTACATTACAAGCACGGTTCCTGCGCCAACATGATGTGCCGCCGTACCGTGACTTATCGGCTGTGCAGCAGATCGAGACAATTCGGGCACGCATCGACCACCCAGAGCGACCCTTTGACAAAAACCCCACTATCATCAAGGCACTTGGCGCGGCTGGCGTCCTCTGGCGGATGGGGGCCACGATGAGTAGAGGTTAGCTATTGAGAATAATATAGCGACGCACGGTAAAGATAATAATGGTGAGCAAGAATACGATGCCAATAATGAGAATAGCTAAGCTCACAACATAGAGCCACTGCGGGAGAGGCCGCTTTTTCTCTGTGGCGTTTTGAGTATCTTTGTCTCTTTTCTTGTGCCATGGCCGCCAGACTAGCCACCACGCGCCACCACAGGCAGCGATAATGATAATCTCGATAGCTAAGGCATAAGGTCGAGACCATAGCGGGCGTGATCACCAAAAGGTATCATGCGCGGCGGAGTGGGGTGTCTCGCTCCAGAAATGATCATCCTTGGGGTCGAAACAGAGCGTGCGCTCGTGGAGTGGACTGAGTAGCCAGGTGATGGTGTCATCCGTTACATAGCGGAGCCTGTACCGTGGGGTTGGGTCTTTAAGAATAGGCATGCACATGATGCTGTTAGTGCATACTATGCTAATAGTGCAAGAAGGTGCTGCTCTATTGCGCAGCGACGTCTTCCCACTTACTCTGTAGTAGCTTGCCCAGGCTATAGCTGCCAAAGTGCGTGCGGTGCAGGCGCGTGACGGTGTAGCCCAGAGCGGCGAAGGTACGGCGATCTGGCGGTTGCGGCCCTCACTCATGCTAATGTGCCACTCGGTGCGGCTATTGGGCCGAAGACGCGTGAGGATGAGCCGGCTGGTGCCATCGGCAAGTTGGATGCCGTAGTCGCTGATCATCTGCTGGTGGAGGGGTTCGAGTGGGTGGTCTAGCCGGACGTGGTATTCTTTGACCTTAGCAGACTGTGGGTGGGTCATGCGGGTAGACAAAAGTCGCCGTTGTTGCTGAGCAAAGCAGGCCTGAGCTATCGGCATCAAGCCGGCCGACGGGCTTAAGAGCATGCAACCTCTGTTGGTAAAGGCTATAAATAGTGGGCTGTGACCCCTGTTGTTTGCGCGAGCAAACGTAACCGACCGGCTTGTTGAGCATAATAGTGCGGTAAGTAACCTGCTCGCAGTGGCGCGCCCTGTACCGTCACCAGCCGCCTGGCTGGAGGCGGGCACCGAGCACAGCCACCTCGCCATCAACTACGACATCTCCAGCGGCGATCAGGTTATCCGCGGCGGCGCGACAGGCCAGCACAAGAGCAATGTGTTTGTTAAGGCGAGTAGTCGTGCATGCCTCTATATATCACCCAGGACGTGCTGGCCGAAGGCTCGGCTCTGCGCTCAGCTAACTCTTTCGGCTTAATGCTGATGGGTATGACGCGACCACGGCCGAGTAACTGCCGAAACAATGCTCTGCGTGCCGCGGAGAGCAGCCTGTGCTAATGCACGAATGCGTGTGAAAAGCGGGGCTATGTTTGACCTCTGGCATAACAAGTGGATACTCAAGCGATGGATGCTGGCGGCTATCAGCTTGTGGTGGATCGTTGCATCGCGTAGCAGAGCCAGTGACAGGGTCATCGGGAGGTTGGTAGTCGAATGGTGATCGATCGGGCATAACAGGCTCCATGCAATGATGATTACCTAGTATAGCACGTGTGAAGCGATATGGATACGCTTTTTAGCGCGACCCGGCCGATGGTGTTGCCCGCTCAGTCTCTTCGAAACTGAGGTTGTCGTGGCTATGCTGTACGGCTGGTGCTGGGCGCGAAGGTGCGGCTCCTGGCTGAGGCGCTGATGCCGCATGATGAGTGGTTGATGGTTGCCCTGCTACGGCGCTGACGGGCCGTGCTGGAACAGAATGCGCTGCAGCAACGGGAGCTGGGCGGATGGCATCGTAGAGTGGATGATCGACTGGTGAGACCGACGGATGAGCGGCTGCACTGCCCTGGAGCAACGCCGCGGCTAGTGCATCAGACGGGTCTGCAGCAATGGCTTGTGCTGCCTGCGGTGTAATGGCTGCACTATCAGGAGCAGGATGAGCTGGTGAATCCTCGTGATGCTCGTGGTGAGCAGCTGGTGGTTGAGCTGAGGCGACTGGCGCAGTATGGCTTGGCGCTGGTGTATCGTATGCTGTGGCGGCTGACGCTAGTGGTTCGGCCGGGGTTGGAGCCGGAATGGTGTCCATCTGCTCATTAATGCTGGCCACGGCGTCTGTGACGAGCTGGTTTTGGCTTGGCTGGTAGGCGGCTGCACTGGTGCCTGCCTCATCATCGACCTGCTGCGTGCTTGTGCGGAGAGCTTCGGCTAATTCGGCTTCGTCGTCGGCTGGAGTGTGGGTGTAGTGAGCAGGCTGGCTCGCCACAATGTGGTGGTGTACATCTGGAATACCTGATGGCGCTGTGGTGCGCGGCGCAATAATATCGTTAATGAGTGGCTGCGTGGCGGGGAGCGTCGCTGGCTAGCGGTGTGTGCAGATGTGGAGCTCGCTGAGCTTGGTGCGCTATTAGTAGGGTTGCGTGCTCATCGTGATGTGTGATGATCTCGGCCTCTGGTGCTTCTTCGGCTGGCGGCAAGGTGAATGGCGTGGCGTAGATGGGCTCGGCTGGCGGCTGCGGCGCTGTGGGCTGTGAAGCACCATTGGCGGCATCGAGTTCGTCATCTATCAGGCTGGCATAATCTGGCCTCGGCATAGAAGACTGCGTGGGTGGATCACTCGCTCACCCAGGCTGGCCGGCCGTGGTGTAGAGAATGGCGCTGTGGGCTGCGGCACGGTGTGGCGAGGCTGGGGCTGACTGGCTGGTGGCACTGGGTTGGCTGGTGCGCTTGTCTGAGGCTCAGGAGTGGTATGTGCTGCCGGCCGGGTGACTTACCCCTGTCATCGCCAAGGACGTCGTGTACGGCGCGCACCACATCTTCAATACCAACCTGCGATTTGACGAGGTAGCGGTCTGCTCCCAGTGCCTCGCCGCATGCGCTGGTCTTGGCTAGAGAGTGCCGTCATGATAATCACCTTGATGCCGCGCGTCTCGGTGGTGCTGCGCAAGATATCGAGCATGTCGAAGCCACTAATCTTGGGCATCATCACATCGCTGATGATGAGCTGCGGACGTTCTTTGATAGCCATGGCGAGTGCTTCTTCCCATCGCCGGCCGACACGATGTCATACCCCTCGGCCAACAGGCGTACTCCGTATATTTCGCGCAGGCTTTTGTCGTCTTCGACAAGCAGAATCTTAACCTTTGTCATATCACCCTCTATTGTACGCAATTATCAGCAAAAATACCATAGTGCTTGTGGTTTTTGAGAGAAAGTGATAGAAAAAGAGCCGCTTCAGTGGTGGTGTGGGCGCACAATTGGATTTGCATAGAGAGATTGGAAAAACGTATCTGAAGGCCAGCGATGCAGGAAGCGGGGGTGCTCTGTGCATATCTTCGGCATGGGTACTGTGAGTCTAGTTATAAGTATGAGAGGTTTGGAGGTTTTGGGCGCAGATATATAACTATTGACTATAAATATATACTGTGGTATCATAGCACTCTCTTAACAGAGGAATAGGAATATGACAACAACACAACAAAAGCGACACGCTGGGGCACGGCACAAAAGCGAGAAGCCAAGCTGGGTCACGCGTTTTGCAGAAAAATTACAATCGCCCGAGCGATCCTCACGGCGTGAGAAAGTTGCGCGAGCATTGGGGATGCTGGCCACCATTGGTGCGACTCTGACAGCTGCAACAGGTATTAGTGTTTATCGCGATAGTGGCAATATAGAGCCGGTTGGCAGCCTGCTCAACCCAGTTGCTGAGCACGTGCTGACGACGGATGAGGACATTGCTACTGCCGATGGGCTCTCAAACATCATTGCGCTTGAAGGCCGCCGGGCGGAAGAGACGAGGATGCATTACGTGGCGCGTTTTACAGAAGCCGCAGTCCTTAGTGCTGCTGCGCTGCGTGTGTCCAACAGGTGGACGGAGCGTAGGCGAAGAAGGGTCAGTCGTAAGCGTGTAGCAGTCTAGGGCTTTGTTCGCGCTGAGATTCACTTCTCTCTGCTTTTGCTGCAGGAGGCACTAGTAGCAGGTTTTTAATATAAAAGAGGCCGGTGTGCGGAAAATATCGGTCTCAGTATTATTTTGAGAGAGGTGCGAGCTACCGCACTGCCCGTGGTGGCTGAGCAGAGCGCGGCGTGGTGAGGACATCGCGGACGCGAGTGGGGCTGCGCCGGGGCTGGCTGGTGGCAATAATATGCGCCGTGGGCGACGTGTTTGGCGCAGATGGTGGTGCGGTGCTTGATGGGATGGAAGGAGCAGCCTGGGCAACGGTAACAGTGGTAGATTGCACGTTTTTGCTGCGGGCGGCGTGGCTGCGCGCTGTTCTTTTGGGCTGGGCGCTGGGTGCGAGTAGCTGGGCTTGGCTGCGGCAAAAAGCCTTGGCTCTGGAGTGCGGCTGCGGCAAAAGCTGGCACTGGGCGAGGTGGAGCTGCCTTGGCGGCTTGTGCTGCTGCCTTGGCTTTGGCAGCGAGGGCGGTTTGAGCATCGTGCTCGCTCAGGCGTGGGAGCTCAAGGAAGAAGGTGCTTCCCTGCCGGTACGCACTCTCTACCCACAAGCGGCCACCCATCACCTCTGTGAGACGGCGACTGAGGTAGAGCCCCCAGGCCGGTGCCGCCAATCTCGCGCGTGTCCAGATTATCCACCCGGTAGAACTTTTGGAAGAGGTGTGACTGATCTTCTACTGGCATGCCAATGCCAGTATCGGCAATGGCAATCGTCACGCGCCCACTACCACCGGTTACATCCACCGTTACACGCCCGCTGGGGGTGTACTTGATGGCATTCTCCACCAGATTATCAAGCACCTCGCGCAGCTGGTCTGGGTCGACATAGACATAAAAGGCAGGGCTCAGCGTCCGGCTCGTAAAGGTAGCGCTATGCTCACCGCCAGTTGTGCCAGGGCGTGGCTTGAAGATAAGCTGGAGCTTTTTGTCCTCAGCCTTGTAGCGTAGCCCCTCCACGATGTCGCTGACAAAGGGATGAGGTCGATCGCTTCAGGATTGCTCTGCAAGCGGCCATCGTCGGCTTTGCTTACATCTAGCAGGTCTTGGAAGAGCCGGCCGAGGTGCTCAGCCGAGCGGTGTGCTTTGGTAATGAAGTCGCGGGCGCGCTGGTCGATAGTGGCGGTGGCGGGGTTCAGGGTGAGGCCAAGGTAGCCCTCGATCGACGCCACAGGGGTGCGCATCTCGTGGCTGGCGGTGCTAATGAACTCGGCTTTTTGGCGTTCCTCGGCCTTTTCCTTTGTTACGTCACGAAAGACGACGATAACCCCGCTGCCTGGCTCGCTGCTGACGGGCGAGATAACGAGTGAGATGATCGGCGTCTTGCCAGAGCTCGTCACAAGGCGTAGGCGGTCGGTGGTGAGGGGCTGGTTGTCCGCTAGGACGGCGGCGATGGGGTCGGTATCATTGGTAATGGGGTCATTTTTGGCGTCGATAAAGCTTGAGGATGGATTGCAGCTGAGTCCCAGGAGCATCTTCATCGCCCCAACCTACGAGACGTTGGGCTGCTGGATTGATAAGTTCAATCATCCCATCTGCGTCCAGCGCCATCACACCATCACCAATTGCAGTGAGCACGATATCCGGACTTGCCTGCCACCCGGCTTAGTGTGGCGGCAAGCTCGCGGTATGAGGTGGTGCGGGCCTCGGCAGCGCGATCATCCGGCCCCCAGAGCAAGCACCCTACTAAGATGGGGGAGCTCACCCGTCAGCATAGCGCTGGGGATCATCGTACTTGTAATATACCCCGACAATACCCCAACTGAGGTAGGCGTTGACTAGTAGCAAAACCAGCGCTAGCCTACCCAGCCGAAAAACCTTTGCAAAGACCGCTACCAGAGCCAGGGCTGCAATAAAGGGTGAGCTAAGCCCACCAGTGCCAATAATGAGCGCGCCGGTTGTGGCCACGGCGCGAGATACACTACCAGACTCGCCTGCCCAAGCCGCCGCTGCGCGTGGCCAGATGTAGCACCGCTGCCATAAACCCCTGTTATACCAGCCAATATGACGGCACGAGTGGCATGCCAAGCACGAGTTGTATTGATCCACCCGCCAAAGTGCCGCCATGCCCACAGCGCCACGATGATGACGGCATAGAGCATGCTTGCCTCGCACAAGCGCCGGTGCCAAAACCGGCTGGTTTGTTGCACCCCATTGGTTATCCCCTTATGCTGTATGTGTGTGCATAGCGGATTGCCTGGGTGATAGCAATGGAGTGCTGCAAGCGAGATAGCCATGCTCGCTGCCCACCACTCTTATGACCTTGAGTAACTTTATTCGCCCATTTTTCTCTGCAATGTGCTACAATAGTGCCAGAAAACAAAGGAGGCCATATGGCAAAAAAATCGACCAAAGCAGCGGCCAAAGCAGCCGCACCAGCAACAACCACGACAAAAACAAAGGTCACAGTATCGACCACCCACAAAAAGACGCCCAAGCAAATGCTCGACATCCTGCTCATCGCAGCCTGCCTAGTGCTCCAGCGTTATCGTAGTGGTGCTGAGTATCTCGCACAGCATCGACCCGCACACCGCCATCGTCATGCTTAGCATTGGCCTGGCCTGCCTCAGTGCCTCATGTGCTTAACCACGCAGCCAGCCGGTAGAACCCTGCTCTACTACTCTTATAAATAACCCGCTCGCAATTGGCGGGTTATTTATAATTCTCCCTTTTTGTTCTCACGAAATTTGCTGGGATATTTTGCGTGTTATAGCACTGTGCGCGTGTAATACATGCCAAAATAGACCAAAAGATCACCTTGCACATACTGATGTTAGTCTAATTAGACGGTCATCAAACAATCTGAAAAGGAGTAAACGTATGAAAGCACTTATCATCAATCGTCATGACCGCTTTGACGGGTTGGATTACAGCGAAGCACCAACTCCAGTGCCGGGACCGGGAGAAGTGAGTATTGATGTCCAATACGCGGGTGTTGGTTTAATTGATGCTCTTTGGGCGACAGGGTTTATGCCGTCTCGGCTGGGACGTATTCCTGGTCTAGAGGTGTCGGGTACGATCCGTGAACTTGGCGAAGGTGTGACTGGATGTGAGATTGGCCAAGCTGTCGCTGCTATTCTCTCGAACACAGGTGGCTTCGCCGAAGTCGTGTGTACGCCAGCTGAGTTAGTAGCACCGATTCCTAATGGTCTTCGTCCCGATCTCGCAGCGGTTGTGCCAATCAACACCGTAACTGCACATCTCGCATTGACGACTGTTGCACGATTTGCGCCGGGTGAGCGCGTATTGATTCATGCTGGGGTCGGTGGACTTGGCTCGCAGTTTGGACAGGTCGCTCGGGTGCTTGGTGCAGGGCGTATCGACGCTGTTGTTGGGACAGAAGCCAAGCAGGCGAGTGCCGCTGAGCCAGGCTATGACAGACCAGCTATCTGCGCTCGGATCTGTCGTCTATTCCAGGTGATACTTACGACATTGTGATCGACCCAGTTGGCGGCAAAGCAACAGAAGATGCCTTTCGTGTGTTGCGCAGCGGTGGACGGCTGATTCGGGTTGGTAATGCGTCGCAGGCTCCCGATGTGGCGATAAACTCGACACAACGATATGAGCTTCAGAACAAAACAACAGCCGGCTTCAACGTTGGTGCCTGGTTGGCTGCCCATCCAGCGGAGGGACAGCATCGCTTACGTGGTCGCTTAACGCCGTTGCCGATGGTAAGGTTCGCGTTGATCTGACAGAGGTTGCTGATATAACAGGCAGCTCACCTGCTTGAAGCTCTTGAGCAAGGTAAGACAACTGGCAAGGTGGCACTCCGTATCAAATCGTAGCACCTAAGCATCTTCTTGGAGAAATAGCTCATGGTAACGTGGGCTATTTTTGTATTTTCAGCACATACACCATGGGTGTCCCATCCTTGCCGGTGCTAGCGATGAGATTGCTACGAATAGTGAGGCTGCGCATGTCGGTGGCTTTTGATGGTGAGGGAGGGTGTTACCGTCGGCAACTTTGACGATCTTGAGGCCTTTGCTGCCGCTGGCTTGGATACCGGCAGAGTGGAGGTTGCTCGTGAGGAGGAGTGAGCCATCCAGGCTGGCGGAGACAATATTGCCACCATCGACCAGAGTGAGTGTGCCGCCACTGGTGCGGCTGTAGGTGGCTTGGCTGAGGGCAAAGTCTTGGGTATTTTGGCTGGCAATGCGCAGGAACTCCCTACCCTGCCCATCCACAACGACGCGCGGCATATCTGTGGTGAGAGCCTCTCGAGGGTATGTTGGCACAGTAGTACCAGCGGGGTTGGTGAAGGAGCTGGTGGCTGGGCTAAGCTTGTACGCGCTATTGACAGTGCTGCGCCCGTGCGGCTTACCGTCAATGCCGTAGCTCTCGAAGGTCTCTTGTCCGCTGGATTGGACGGTATTGCTGCCAGCAGTGCCCTCCAGCCAGCCATCGCTTGCTAGGGTGACGTTGCTAGAGCTGGCTGTGCGCTGCACTTCGCGCGTGCCGCTGGCGATATCATACACGGTGATGACGGTGGTCGATTGGTCTGCGGTGGTCGCCTGCTGCTCATTTGTGATGACGACACCAGTAGTGGTACGTGAGGTAGCACGCTTACTGGGTGACTTCTGGGATGGCTTGGCACCGTGGTCTTTCTCGGTATTGCGGCGGCAGATGAGCTTGCTCCCGCCCGCCATAATGCAGGTGGCGGTGGGTTCTGAAAATCACCACTGGTGATAGTGCGGATACCCCCTGCGACGGCGTAGAAGGTGGCAGTGGCGCTCTCGCCAATAATGTCCCTGCTGCTGACCATCTGTGCCGTAGTATGTGAGCGCGCTTGGCTGGGTAGCTACAGGTGTAGTAGAGAACCTTAGCGGCGGCAAGCTCTACCGCGGTAATGACCGAGCGCCCTCTCTGCTGGCTGGCGCAATACACTACCCCACGCGGCGTGACACTGCTGCAGGTGCTGGCCGGCCAAGTGGCAACTGGCTGCTTGCGCCCAGTATCCCAAATGCGGAGCACTGGTGCGGCATCCTGCGCGCCCTGCCCCGCAATGGCAAGCCGCGAGTGGTCGGCCGTACCACCAAAGAAGCTCAGCCACCCTGCCCCGCCGCAAATCGCACTGCGCGCTGGCCTGCCCCATAGCCATTAGCCAGAAACATATCGGTGCGTGATGGTGTGGCCGATACCGCCGCGGCCTGCATGCGCTGCGGCGAGGAGAAAAGGGTTACTGCTGCAGCAATGGCCGAGAGCACCACAGTAATGGCCGCTGCAAGCATCACCCACAGCGTGAGTTTACTATGCCGCCGCTTGGCGGGGCGTTGTGGCGGGTGCTCTCCCAGCACAGATGTCGGAACGGGTGAGATATCCATAATAGCTTTGTTGTATAACGCAATAGTGTGTCATTAGTATAGCAGATATCGCTGCAGCCAGAGCATGATTCTCGGCTCGCGCGCGGCAATAGAGCGGTATTACGTGGACAAACCAGCGAGTTTTTCGTATAATGGCACACAGCACAGCTACGTGCCTGCACGGCCCTCATCGTCTAACGGTTAGGGACACCAGGTTTTTCATCCTGGCAATCCGGGTTCGATTCCCGGTGAGGTCACCAAACCTAGCTGGATTGATACTACACCAAGGGGTAGTATATTTGTATGGAGAATGTGGGGCTTACCCATATTTTGTTGTAACATATAGACATGGAACAAAAATTGAATGATTAATGAATTAAATTCACCACTTGTCGACTCTAATAATTTTAGAGTATATTAATCAAATTGTCTATCAGCTTTTCGATGACCTAATAAAGACATGCAGCCTAGTAGCGACTTGCTCTATGGTATTATTCTTGGTTTATTTGTAAAGTGTAAGAAGTTGTATCGATCATGCAATACATTAGTTGACAATGATGACACGCTTGCTTTTTCTTGTAATACTTAGATCGTACTATGAGGGCAACTATCTCTCTCGGTATATTGGTAAACATCATGATCATGATGATATAGAAAAAGCAGTTTATAGTTGCTAATACAATGTCAGAATTACGTAACCTTCAGTAGTAAAAAGAAGCTAACATAAGTAAGACTCAATATAAAAACAGAACGTGATCGCTCAAACCAGCGTCTAGAGCCGTATGGATTAAATATCAAAAATATACCAAGCTGCTACCCCAAATCTTGGCACCCAACAAAGAGTTTAAAAATGATAGCAAAGGATCTCGATACAACTGGTAAAGCACTTGAGATATCACAGTAGCTCTATGCGGCAACCTCACGTTTTGTCCACCTTCTTTTGATGATGTTTTGAAGTGGCATGTAACAAAGTATGATGAGAACGCACCATATATACCAAATGAGACCAGAATGTATATGCCAATGCAAGAAAAGAAATAACGGAGGTAAAATGTTATTGATGTGTATAACTTTATCTATGCACGAGGCAGTCTCTTGCTCGCCATATACAGACCCGGACAACTATACCAAAAAGAAAATGTATTGAGAAAATACACAATTTTCACAAGAACTTCAACAATACGCGTTCGCCAATGGCCTGGCAGACAGAAGGAATGCTACGCTATGCTGATTTTTGGATGCAAATTACAAATATGATAAAAATAATCTCCACAGCAGGATAATGCTGTCGTAAAGAAATCAAAAAGAAAACTAGGAGGAGTTAATAATGATTTTAAGCGACAAAAAGAAGAATACATACAAAGAAACAATCAAAAGAGTATTCTGTGCAGTAATATATGCCTCGGTGTATCTGCTGAAAACCTAGAAAAGAATATGAATTTTCAGATGAGACTCACATGGCTGTGCTAATTCAATTTATCGGGTTTAGCTTCATTATGCTGGCGCTAAATGTGCGTCTGTGCAGCTAGCTCCAGAAAGATACCAAAAGATAACCGAAACAGTTATAGACCTTCTCGTTGATAGTCGTTTTGTGAGAACATTGATAACAGGCGAGGGCTATAAAAGTTATAAAGGAGTCAGTCTATAAATTTGTCGAAGTATATGGAAAACTGCCGGTAGAAAATGACGATCCATCAAAGAGAGAGGCTGGAACCCTGCTATGGGAGTATGGAAAGTTGATCGCGAAAACGGCTACAGATGAGGAAAAATATTTGGGCAATCATGACATGTATATCATTGATGAAGAACCAAATTACTGCAACCAACCCACTTATAGAAAGAATGCTAAGCGCAATGAAATAAAAATTTTAGCAATAAGTGAGTTGATTTTAAGAGCCTGTAGGTTACCTCATCCCCGCAATAATCTCCAGCAATCGCCGTGGGGTGATCTCGGCTTTGATGAGGTAGCCGTCTACGCTAGCTTGGAGGGCGAGGCGGGTAGATTCGTCTTGGTCGAAGTTGGTCATGATGACGATCTTCGTGCCAGCGATGTGTTGCAGGCTCGGTGCGCAGTGCCTGGAGGATCTCGCTGCCACGCTTCTCGGGGCAGCATGATGTCGAGCAGGATGAGGTCGTAGTGGTTGTTGCGTGCTGCCACGAGGCCGTCTGCCCCGTCGATGAGCCAGTTCTACCGTGTAGCCCGCCTTTGCGGAGGCTGCGCACGTACATTTCGCCGATGAAGCGATCGTCTTCGATGACGAGAATCGTTTGAATTGCCATCGATTTCTCTCCTACTACCTCTGTTATCCCTTATACATCGTGTGGTTTTATCCAGCCACTGCCGCTGGTGATGAGCTGACTATTGCTGCCATCAGTGATTTTGTCTCGCTACGCTGGCGTAGGTGGGGATGGTGATGGTGAAGGTAGAACCCTCCCTTCGCGGCTTACACACGCCAATCTGCCCACCGTGCGATCTCGACGATTGCCTTGCTAATATACAGCCCAATGCCGGTGCCGGCCACCGTCTCGCGGCTGCGGTGTGAGCGGTAAAACTATGTAAGAGATTGCCATCACGTTGGCGGGGATGCCAATGCCGTGGTCTTGCACCTGATTGCGACAAATGCACCATCTTGCACTGCCGAGACGTGGACTTCGCCGCCTTCGTTGCTATATTTGAGCGCGTTATCACTGATATTGCTCAGCACCTCAGACAGGCTGGAGCGATCGGCCGCAATAGTGGGCAGCGTGGTGAGGATATCCACCGTGAGCTGGCGACCTGGGTGGTGGCGCGCAGCTGCATGTCGTCGCGGATGATATTGTAGATGCTAGCCACTGACTCTTCTGCTAGGTGGACGCGGAGGTGGCGGCGGTCGAACTTGCTAGCATTGAGGATGTTGTTGACGTAGCCGCTGAGGCGATTGGCCGAGACAACGAGCCGCCTAGTAGCTCTGTGCTGGTCGCGGGCCAGCGCTGGGCCAACCTCCTCAGTGAGGACATCCTGATAGCCACGAATAACGGTGATGGGCCCGCGCAGCTCGTGAGCGGCAAAGGCGATGAAATCGAGGTCGTCATCCTCGGGTTGGTAGAGGGTGGTGCGATCGTGTAGCACCAGTATAACCTCGGCGCTGCTTCCCTTCTCATAATTGGCCGTAATGTCGAAGATACGCCGCCCAGGTTCACCCACCAGCTTGTTTGCAACGCGTAGCCAGGTCTTCTCGGCGTGGACAGCGCACTGGCGGCAGTGTGCGAGCCACTCCGTCGGACCATCGCCTGGCTCGAATAGCAGCTCGAGCTCGGCTGTGTCATCATGGCTCTGGCGCAGTGGGGTGTGGCGGTTGTGGTAGCGTACCTGCCCCTGCCCAGTAAGGATGGCAATGCCAGCGCTGGTCTGATCAAGCGCGGCCTCAATCTGGGCAGCTTGTGCTTGAGCCTGGCTCGGCGGGTTCTGGCCAGCTAGCGCGGCCGTTTGGTAGATGTATTGCAGCAGCGGCTTGAAGCCATCGCGCTCGAAGTGTGCTGCATTGGGGTTGGGCGGTGTAATGGTACTAGGGCTCGCCTGCTACATGGCTGAGAGCAGTGTGAGGTCTTTAAGCGGGGTAAGTAGCTGCATGAGCAGGAAAATATTGAGCGGGATACTCGCCAATACTACCACCATAATGACCAGCCAAAACTGCAGCTGGCTAGGGTTTAGGCCAATCATCCACAGCGTACTCGCCACGAGCCCGGCAATAGTGCACTGCATTAGGATACTCGCACCAATAGCACGGCGACTATAGCGCGGCCAATACTGCTTTAATAAGGGTGGGTGGACGACGAGATGGCAACGGCCGGGCTGGGCCTATTGCTGCCACGACACGCTCCCTGTGCCACCAGGTACTGCCGCGATCCATGTCTGGCCGCGGGTGAGAGCGATTGCCTTGCCATTGGCATCACGTAGCTCGAGGGGGCTGGTACGGTCGGCCTTGCGCCATATTCCCTCCACTACGCCGCCGTTTTGGAAGATAGTTGCTTTGCCTTGGCCAGTGGTGATGATATTTTCGCGAATGCCGTCCTCTTGCACAGTGGTCTGCTGGACGGTTAGTGCCACCACGACGCTGGGCGCAATCTGCCCTTCCTCACGGTCCAAACTAGCCTCGCCACCAATGCTACGCTGGTAGGTGTTGGTGCTAGCATCGTATTGGTAGCGCGTGTTGTAGCGGGCGGATTTGCCAAAATTGATGATGGCCACAGTGGCGGTCGCAGGGTTCGCTGGCTTGCCATCGGCCCGGGCAAGGGCGGTCTTGACAACAGACTGCTTGTAGCCTTTGCTGCTATTGAGGTCATCCAGCCGCTCGGCACTGGTATAGACATTGTGCGGGGCACGGCGGTCAGTAGCACGCCAATAGCTGCGCTCATGAAAGAACTGGTCGATATCGCGGTAGGTGCCATTGCGGATCTCTTGCAAGGCATGTGAGCTACCCCCCACATGGGCTACGCTGGGCTGGTATGGTGCAAGCCAGTCGATGTAATACGGCCGCAGGCTACGCACTGGGCCAATCATCGCTGGTTTGTTTTGCTGGTACAGTGCGAGAAAGCGAGTGATACCTGCCTCGGCAATTGCCTCATACACCACCTCAGCTTGCTTAACACCTGACTGGGGGCGAGCACTGGGGCTATTCTCGAGCATCACAGCGGTGACGGGCTTGGTGGTGGCCGCTTGGTCGGCGACCTTGAGGCCAGTCAAGGGCGAATAATACACCTCTGGGGCTTTGTGCGCCACCACAACAGGAGCGGGCTTGGCCTGGCGAGGCTTATTGAGCAGAGAAAATGATGCCATTGCTCCAGCAAATACCACCAATGCCCCACCAATCACCATCACGGGCATGCGGTGCTGCCCCACAAAGTGCCGCAGCCCCATAAGTGCCGCCCATGCCGTCGCAAACGCCGACGCTGCGCCCGACCGCCAAAAGCTGCCGGTGGTGTATTCTGTGGTGAACTCATCTTATGGCCATTATACCATGAGCGGATAGCGATGAATGAGGAATTTTACAGCGAAGTGTTGCTTACAAATTACCTCCAGCTTGACTACTGTACGGTGTGAGTATTTTTACTCTTGCGCTTCTGTTTGTGCTCTATGGGTAAATGGGTCTTGGTTATTTACTTCGTGCGCTGGGTCTTTTTGTGGCAGTGGATGATGAGGAATTGCGTAAGAGCTGTATGGCGAGATGGATACATCGATACCTCGAGCGCATGCGATCAATTACCCAACAAACCCCTTGTGGCAAATCCGCAAAAATAGCCTACAATGAATAACCATTAACGGATAATTTGGGTGAGGAAAATGACACGACAATACGATGGCCCTTTGGCAGGTAGCATAGATAATGGTGGAGACAGAGGCGGTAGCGCTATACCACCATCACAATGGACCGACGAAGGTCAATCACCCCAATCGCCGCAACAAGCGAGCGGCGGAGATTGGCGTGTGGCAGGTGCAAGAAGGGGTGCTTTGCCCGCCACCTAAGGTAATAGAAGCAATAACGCAAGCTGCTGCCATGTGGGTGGCCTCGGTATTGGTAGCGTCCCATATACTCACTTTCCTGGTCATCATGATACAAGTCTCGTGTAAAGTCACCGTAATCAGTCCTATTAGGCGACGTACCTCCAGCAAAGTAGCTGCGCGTACTTCCTCTGTGGCACAAATATCGCTTGGCGAGAACAGCAAAGCACTCACTATAGCCGAGCTACTACCATACCAGCAAATAGCATAATATTTTAAGGCAACAGTAAGCTGCCGCCTCTGTATCGTTGTAAATAACGCAGTAATAAGACTTGACAGTATATATATATATATATATACATTTCTTCATATTCTCTCTACAGATAGGAAGGGAAGAGAATATGTTCCTGAGATTAGACACGGCACACTCTACGTGGACGGAAGGCTTGACTCTGACGGATGTGACAGCTCCGCCTTTTACAAGGCGCTCTGGGTGGAAGGCGATGAGGTACCGGATGAGTACAGGTTTCGCTTGCATCTACCGGACGCAAGATAGTGGCAAAGTTGAAGCTGAATGGCGTAAATACGCCGATCAATCACGATACGCCTGTAAAATAGATGCGTGGTCGCTATCACTAGTGCAGCGCTCGTCGCCGCTATTGGTAGCTGTGGCGTATGACATGGTCGCTATGTGTGGCTGATGATTGCTGTTCCGCGTCTTGGTGTCCGCTGTGCTACCACACTGCAGTCGTAGTGGACGGTATACAAAAAGATGTGCCAGCGTTACCAATGGAGACGAGTCATGTCATCGAGTTTGATTACGATGTAATCAATCGTATTCGATGACTCATTCAATCCGGACCTTGCTCAGAATGTGCGTGACAGGCTGGAGTTGGAGTTCGTGCTGGCGGTATCAAAAATTGGTTGACAGTACGATGACGATTCCGTCAGCTCGCTCAGTTCAGTCGTAACCCTAGAGCTCATCGAGTTCATCAGTAAGGAGTGCAGTGCCGAGCTTCCCTCACCGGAAGAATACCGGCGTCGCGCATTTGATGTTCTGTATGGCTACATACAGCGACGAGATCAACCGCCTCAGGCCAATCACGCTGCTGCTGAAGAGCAGCGCGCGGTCAGAGGCTGGAGCGCAAGGCGACCGAGGAGTCGCTGCCGCCACTCACGTGAGGAGCGTGAGGCCTTAGTAGCTGCCGAGGCCGACCGCGCTTCACGGGTGTCGTCCCTCCCCTTCATCCTTGGTGAGTCCGAGGATGAGGTCATCGCCTGGGGCTCGCTGTCTCAGGCGATGCTGGAGGCAGATAGTGACTCGACTTGTGCTGCACCGATCGCAAGGAACCAAAAAGGCTTGATATCTCAAGTCTCACGCCGGCCTATGGAATAGCATAGGCATGGCCCTTCTATCCACCGGGCTGCCCGCTTGAGTACCATTGTGTATTCGCGGGCAGCCCCCTACCCCTGTTATTGCTATTATTTTTTGCTAGCGACGCAATTATTTGTTCAAGTAAAAACCGGCTGGGAGAGCCGGTGTTTGTATGCGATGCGGAGCGTTATTACTCAAGATACTGCTCAATCCGCGCCAGCGTCCGCTCCTGCGCAAGCAGCGCCAGCGTGTCATTCAGCTGGGGGCTAAAGGGTGCCCAGGTGGTGGCGATGCGGATGAGGCTAAAGAGCACGCCGGGCTTGTGGCCAGTGGTCTCGAGGAGTTGATTAAGGGTGTCTTGATGGCGCTTGGCGTCCATGTGTGCCGTTGAGCCAGGGCGGCGTGGCCGTGGCAAGAAGCTCTCGGCGCTGCTCGCCTGTTAGCTTTGCGCAGAGGCTTGTTGGTGGTAATGAGCTCCCTCATTGATAGTGGGCTCTTCGAAGAAGTAGCGGCTCAGCATTGGCAGCTCGGCTAAGGTCTTAAGGCGGTCTTGCACTAGGGCAAGCACTTGTTTTTTGTACGATTCGTCGGCGCTAGCGGCACTGGCTGGCCAGTAGTGCTCGACCCGGTTGTAGAGGTCATCGAGCGATAAGCGGCGGATCCATTGGCCGTTCATCCAGAGGAGGCGCTTTTTCGTCAGAAGCGGGCACCACTGCGCTGGACACGCTCGGAGGCGGAATTTCTCGATCAGTTCCTCCTTGCTAAAGATCTCTTGCTCGGTGCCATCATTCCAGCCCAGCGAGGCGAGGAAGTTGAGCATTGCCTCGGGCAAAAATACCATCGGTGCGGTAGTCGGTGACACTTGGCACCATCACGCTTGCCAAGCTTTTTCTGCCATCGGGTGCCATGCATGATGTGTAGGCAGGCCAGTACAGGTGGCTCAAGCCTAGCGCATCGTATAGGCTGAGGTAGCGTGGAATGCGGAGATGTACCCAGTCCGCGGATGACGTGGGTAATGCCCATCTCGGCATCGTCGACGATGTGGGCGAAGTTGTACGTTGGGCAGCCATCGGCCTTGATGAGGATGAAGTCATCGAGCGCTTCTGGCCCAGCAGAGAGCTCACCCATCACAGGATCGTGCCAGGTGTAGCGTTGGGGTTCGGCCACCTTGAAACGCAGTGGCTGGGTGCCATCCCACGCTGGTGGATTGCTGGGGGCGATAGTCGTGGTATAAAAAGGCCTTCTTGGCAGCCTGAGCTTCCTCGCGAAAGCCTTGGACTCCTCTGGGGTGTAGAGGTCGGCACAGGCGAGGCCTTTGTCGATGAGCTTTTTGGGCCCAGCGGTGGTAGATGGCGAGGCGCTCCGACTGATGGTATGGGCTCCAGCCTACCAACGCGTGGACCTTCGTCCCAGTCTAGCCTAAGCCAGTCGAGTGTATCGAGAATCAGATCCTCCGCTCCAGGCACACAGCGAGCGCGGTCGGTGTCCTCAATACGCAAGACGAACTTCCCCCTGCTGGCGTGTGAGCAGCCACGGAAAGAGCGCTGCGCGCACATTACCCACATGGATATACCCCGTGGGGCTTGGTGCAGCGGGTGCGAAATGGTAGTGGCATGCGAAGATGGTGTATCAGATGATGTGTCGTTACTCATATGGATAAGTATAGCAGATGAACTGCTACATACTCGCTGCAATCCGCGCTACCTGTTCGCTCGACAGGGGTGCGTTGCCCTTGATGGTGTAGAGGATGCCGCCATTGACCCACGCGGCGGCATTGTGGGTGCTATAGATAGTGAGGCCACGGCTGGTGGTAGTGGCGAAGTTGCGGCCAAAGCTGGGCAAAAACGTAGTTGGCCAGGACAGCGCTGGAATCCCAATCTGACCGGCTCTGCGTAGAGTAAAGGTGCCTGGGCCAGCGTTGGCGGCGAACTTCATCAAGACACCCCGTGCTGCTGTGATATGCCGCCCGCCAAGCTATAGCCACTCGGCTGATATGACGGGAACGATGCATTAATGCCAGCCTGAGCGGCGGCCATACGAGTAGCAATGGCAGGCATGTTGTGGTATGTCAGATAGCCGCCAAAGGCAAGCAGTGCCACCATCGCCCCAGCAACGCTGAGATGCCGATCTCATGTGCGCGCCGCTGGCTGCCGAGTTGGTGGTGGTGCAACGCTGGTTGTGGGTTTGTTAGCGGCGTTTACCAGTGAAGAGCTTGCGGCGTTTGGATCCGGCGCGGCTGCTGCGACTTCACTCTGCTGAGGAAGAACGCTGCGGCAGTGTGCCAACGGGATATTCTCCGTCGTAGTGAGCTCTGGCTCAGCGTGGCCACCACACCCTCACCCCTGTGGTGCCCTGAAGGCTGCGCTACCAGTGGTTGGGCGGCAAGCTCGGCGAGGTTGAGTGTCGGGCGGGCCGATTGGTATAACTGGCTGCGTGGCCTGGGTTTGCGTCTGCTCGACTTGCTCGGTGGCAAAGCACGCGTGCTAGTTGTGACGGTGGCGGCGTGTTACAGGCGCTAGCGGCACTGGGCGGTTCTACCTCTGATGGTACGAATACAAAATCCATGCTGCGTGGTGCGCCAGGCTGGTGGACGTATGCTGCGCAGTGCGGTGTGGGGTTTGCGCACGGGCGATGAGGGTGGTGCTGGCTGCGCCGAGAGCGGCGAGATCGTCACGGGCTGCCGCTTCTGTAGCTGGCGCAGTGTGCTGGGCTGAGACGACACATAGGGCTGCACCGCCACCGGCCGATGATGTTTGGTGATGTGCGCAGTTGGTGTTGTAGTGCGATGTGGTGCCGTTGTTTTTGCGGCGTGGCTGCATGGAGCGTGGCCAGCTGGTGCGCGGGGCGCGGCGGAGTGGTTTGAGTGGCCCTCATGAGATACCCGTGGCTGGTTCTTTACGGGTGATTGCGGCGTCGCTGTGGCCGCCTGAGTTGTCTGTACCGCCTTGGTTGCCGGGATGATTTCTGGAGATATGCTTCTGCAGGTTGCCTTGACCGCTGTAGAGCAAGCGCGCGGGGTATGAATAATCTTTAGCTCGGGCCCGTATAGCACAGGTTGCCGCTCTGATTTGCTCGCACGATGCTGCCTTGGCCTCTGTATATCTTGACGAACGGCAGCCTGCCCAGCTGTCTGCTTAGACACTTGTCCACCACGTGTGACCGTCGTATGACGCATACTAAGTATATCCCCCTTGTTCCCTCTTTGATCGTATAATACTCTAAGCATAAGGGATTTTTGCAAGAGGTGGGGGCTGTTTGTATATAAAATCCTCGGGACAAAATAAAATACATGAGCCTGCTACAAGGTTGAGCTAGATAGGCAACACATCCTACTTCCCTCCAGCCATGAGTATAATGTTGTCATGGATACGCAACAACGAAAGCGACGCCAACGCGTCCATCTCGACGTTGATCTATAGCATGATGGTGCTGACCGTTCTCTTCACTGTCGTGATTTTTGCTTATGCACACAGGGGTACCGGCTCAATTGGTCGAGTGGTAAGGTTGTGCAGGGTGGTTTGGTGCAGTTTGATACTCACCCTGATGGTGCCCAAGTGACGTGAGACCAAACCCGCCTCAGCAACGGACGCCTAGCAAGCTTACCCTCTCGGCGGGCCAGCGCAACGTTACTATCCAGCGTGAGGGTTACCGTGACTGGCACAAGATGGTGGATGTGAGGCCCGGCAGCGTGCAGTGGCTCGACTACGCCCGACTCATCTCTAGCAATCCAAGCCACAAGAATGTCGCAACTGCTAGTGGTGCGTCAAGCGCCATTGCTTCGGGTAGTAATCGCTACCTCGTCTTCACTCCTTCTGCGCACAAGCCCACCGTTACTCTGGCCGATCTCAGTGGCGACAACCCACAGACGACGAATATTACACTCGACAGCGCGCACTACACTGCGCCAGACAATACCGAACACCAAACCTTCACCCTCGATTCGTGGGATAAGGATAACCGCTATGTGACAATCAAGCACACCTACAATGGCGATAAAACCGAGTGGCTCGTCCCACTCGACACGCAGGAGTAGTCACAAGCTCGAGAATGTCACGCGGCAGCTGGCGTGGATGTTGATGCTGCTAAATTTCTCGCAGGGCGACAGCCGCAGCTCTTTTGTCCTCACTGGCGAGGGCGACCTGCGCCAGCAAGTCTCGGTGACACGACGGTCACAGGCCCACTCGTTAGTAACGTGGCTGAGTTTGCGCTCTACGGCGACACTACCATCACCTACACGACTAAACTCGACCACACTAGTAAAGCGGCGCACTGCTGGCTACCTCACTATTGGCACCACCAAGCCTCGCACCGTTCGTAGCTGCGCCGATGATGGTGTGGCACCACTACACTTCCGTATCGAGAAATATTACGACAAAGTATACTACGTGAGTCGCCTATGGTGAGACGGCTGGATTCTCAGTAGCACTTCGCATGCCGCAAGCGATCTCGCGTACGGCAAGCAGCCTCAAGTCTGTCGCCAGCCTCAGCATGCCAGGTGGCATTAGCCGTGTCGATTTTCTCACGTGGTGGACACCGCTTCGCCTGTGTGTATAACGATGCGAGCCTATGACGCATACGACCTCGAGCGCTGCCGAAGTCCTCCACCATCAAGCTCCCTCAGCCACTGACGCGCGATATTAACTGGATTGATGGCTACCACTTCACCTTCACACACGGCGGTGTGCATCTCTATGACTTTGATGGTGCTAACCAGCAGCGCATCACCACCTCCGGCGCTCGACCTCCCTGTTGTCCTCTCGCAAAACCAGCGCTATCTCTATAGCTTCGTCAAGACGAAGGATGGCGTGGCGCTGCGCCAGACGAAGATCGTGAACGATAACTAGGCATTACCACAGCCCTTGACAGTACCGGTTATAGGCTTGCTGTTGTTAGCGGGCCATGCGCATAATTAACAAAAATCAAAAACATAGCCTCAACCATGCTCAAAGCTGAACCCGGATTAATTACTCAACCCGAGAGTGCACTTAAGGGCACTGCAATCAGATTGAGAAACGGTTTGGTGAGCTATGTTGATGGGCTTGAGCCCCTGTTAGTTGTCGTTGGAACGCGCAATGCGCATTCCAACGACATACGCGATGATCATACCGAGCAACGGCAGTCAGACCGGCTGCGATGGCGGCCATCTCGGATACCCCAAAAATGCTGCATAATAACAGCAACGGAGAATCCGATAAAGGCGCCAACACCCATTAGGGCGCCAATGCCTTGTGCGATGTCCTGTCCGCACATCTTTCTCACCTCCTCTCAAAGGCGAGCTCAAAGCGAGGGGCGACTCTCCGCTCCAAGATAGACTTTGAGCAAAAAGTTAATATATATCAATATATGAGCGCTCCGTCAGGTGTCGAGGAAAAGCTCCAAGAAGCAATAGTCGCGAGATTCACGATATATTCACCCGGAATAACAGAGGTCGCTAGCTGGGACTGCTAGGCTAATAACCGTTGTTATTTTTACGTACTTTCTCGTTGCTAAGCAGCGAAATAGTTTTGGCAATGTACTCTCATATTCGCATATCTCTTCGCGATAGCACACTCTCCTTCGTCTTTATGCTGCTATACGAACTACCAGAGTAACCAGTGAGAAATATCGCACTTTCAAGCGTAGATACTACACTGGTTTATAAAGCCAACTTACCGCCCTGAAAACAGGTTGCCGACCCGTTGGACGAAGGTTGGTGAGTTGCCTGGCATGGCACTCTTGCTATTGCTACTGCTATTGGTAGTGGTTTGAGATGCTTCTTTTTTGGCGGAGGCTGGATCGGGGCTGACTTGCTCGGCTGTGACGAGCAGGCGGTTGAGGTCGGTACCAAGTGGGCACACAGGTGATGAGCGTCATAGTTGGCTTGGTGGCGTTGGTTTGCAGCGCGTGCACATCGGTCGGCTTGACGACTTGTGAGCCAGTGACAGTATAGGTGTAGCGCTTGCCGTTGTAATTGACGTAGATATTGTCACCCTTTTGCATTTGCTCGAGCCGTGCGAAGATGAACTTGTACTTACCATTATCGAGCCAGTCGTTGCTTGAGTGGCCTGAGACGACGAAGTTCCCTACCTCACCAGGCTTCGCATTGGCACCAGGGATGTTGAACCACACGACGCCCTTTGTCCATAGCGGCGTTAAGCGAGCTTGGCGCAGGCGTTGGCGTCCCACACGATGGGTACGTCTACCGCGATCTTAGGGATGATAAGCTTGGGATCTGGACCAACGTTAGTCGAGTCGTATGGGCTAATGATATAGCTCTGGGCATCGAGGTCGCCTGGCGAGGTATAAGCAGCAACGTATGAGAAAAAGACCCGGTTGTATTGCAAGGCCAAGAATAACACCATAACGGAAATACCAGCTACCGCGGGGATGAAGTGTCGGCTATGGCGGACTTTGTTCGCACCGTTGCGGATCGAGCTCAGTAAGCGCGAGCGCAGGTCGCCCATTGCTGGCTGAGTGAGCTCTTCTGGCTCATCAGTGGTGGCTGCGGTGGCGTTGGGTGTATCGGCGTCGTGAGCTTTGGCTTGCTCGGCGAGGCGCTCCTCAGCCTTCTTGACTTGGCCGAGGTAGTAGCGCTCATAATATTGCTGATAGTAGTTTTGCCAGGCGCTGTGATATTGCTGCCAGGCGGCCTTTTGGTTGGCGGTGGGCTGGCGCGGTGCACCGGCAGGGCGCTGGCTGTCTGGTTGCTGCGGCTGATGTGCGCTCGTTGCCGGCTGCTCGGTATGATTGTCCTGAGATGAAGGCTGCTGCTGTGCGTGAGCTGTTGATGAAGCGGCTGTGCGAGTTGCTGAGGGTTGGGATTGCGCCGATGTGCCAATATAGTGCGCTCAGGAGCGGCTACGCGGCGTGATGAGATGAGATATCGCGCTCACGAGTGGTGGGTGCTGAGTGGGTATTTGACGCCGCAGCCGCTTGACTCTGACGCCACGCTTGCGCGCCTGGGCGGTAAGCCGTTTGGCTGTGCTGGACGCCACCTACTGCGTGCCGTACCACTGGTGCATGGCTGGCTGGTTTGCTCGCGAGGTTTGGAACTGAGAAGGTAGCCGCCTTGGCGTTTGTGCTGGGTGCTGGCTGGCGAGTCGGCGCATTACCAATGATGGGTTGCATAGTATGGGCGGCTTGTATTTGCCGCTACTGTTCGACGCATTGTACAGCGATCAATTTGCTCACGCACTCACTAAGCCGTGCATCGCGGCTCTGCGAGCGAATGCCCTCGTGATGTTGTGCGTGACGAAACTCTTGTGGCTGCATAACTACTTCCAGTATACAATATTAGCTTTGATATACCAATATATCGCTTGCGTTTCAAATCCACCCTGGATAAAGTTACCTGCCCGTGCCTACGCTCTCGAGACAGATATATTCGAAGAATAAGGTATTAATCAAAAATAGCCGACACCGCGGGCTTATTTTTCGGGAAAAACAGTTGAATAAACACACTGGTACGCGGGCCGGACTTGAACCGGCACGTCCGAGTGAACATCAGATTTTGAGTCTGACGTGTCTACCAATTCCACCACCGCGGCGTGTGTAAGACCAATTGCAGCCCTATCCTGCCAGCTATCTGCAAGTATAGCAGATTGCACCGCACTTGGCTAGCCTCTCGCGCAGGGCTCTACGGAGATATGCCTAAGCCGGTCGCTTTATTCATTCAATACGACCGCTCGTCATCCTAAAATGACTAGACAACTGGCGATAAACAAGCAAGAGAAAATGCGGCAAAAAGCCGAGCAATATCACGTAGCCGCCCAACGGGTGAAAGCGCAATCGTACGATGTATGTTTGTAGAACACAACACCATCAACATTGCTGCGCGCAACCCTGATATAACAGTGGCTATAATTGTATTTTTATGGTAGAACGACAGCCACAAAATATAGATTTAAGCATAAGCACAATATATGAAAAAGTATTGTTGACAAAAAATAAAGGACATGATAATCTCAACACATAACGTCTAATAATGACGAGGAGGAAAACAAATGAACAAAACTAGCAAAATCGTTTGTTGCACTCGGTGTTGTCGCCGGCGCAGCAATCGGTAGCTTTGTGGGTAGCACAGCCAGCATCGGCAGCGATCTCAACAAGTTGTAGCAAAATTTAACGTCGTAGAGTGCGGCACGAAGGATGTACAAACCCTGCGCTAGCACCTACTCGAGCCGTGCAGAAATCCGCCAGCTCTACACCCAGTTCGGTATTACCGAGCAAATGATCAACGGTGCCAACATACAGAAGGTATTGTTGATGCCAACGGTAACATCATCGTTGGCGGCCGGGTTGTCCGCAAGTGCTCGCACCCTGCAGGCCCAAGGCTGGCACCAGCAAAAAGAAGCCAGAAGGTCAGCGCGCTGCTGGTGGTCACACATACCACCAGTACCCAACGGGCGACAGCTTCATCTTGGGCAAGACAACCTTCAACATCTACGCATGGTTCGACAACAACGGCAAAGTTTATTGCTGGTGTTATCAAGGACTGTGGTAACCCTACCTGGGGCACCCCAACTCCCCCACCAGCTAAGCCAAGCCTGACCTGCGACGCATTGCAAGCTACCCAGGTTTCGCGCAACGAGTACCAATTCACCGCCAAGGCAACCGCTAAGGAAGGTGCAAGGTTGCTACGTACAAGTACGACTTTGGTGACGGCAAGACTGCCACCAGCGGCGCAACCGTTCGCCACACTTACGCCAAGGAAGGCACATACACCGTTAAGATGACTGTAGTTGGCAACGAAGGTGGTAGCACCAACGTTGAAAAGACCAGCCAGGACTGCCAGGTTGTTATCAAGGTAACACCTCAGCCAAGCATCCAGGTATGTGAGCTGAGCAGCAGCACCATCATCACCATCAAAGAAAGCGAATTTGACGCTAGCGAAGCACTCAAAGAACGTCAAAAGACTGCGACAAGATGAAGGTCTGTGAGCTGAAGACTGGTGCTATTGTCACCATCAAGGAAAAAGAATTCGACGAGAAGAAACACTCAAAGAACGTCGCCGACTGCGACAAGGTCAAGGTTTGCCGCATCTCTGACAAGAAGATCGTCGAAGTTCGCCGCAACGAAGTAAGCAATGACTACACCACCGACATGTCGAAGTGTGAGGCAACTCCTCCAGTAGCTGAGTTACCACACACCGGCATGGCGGTACCCTCCTGCCGCTGGCTGGTATTGGTAGCCTCACTGCTGCAGGTGCCGCTACTACGCAAGCCGCCACCGCAACAACATAACCGTTTGCGGATAACCCAAAAATCACCCGTTTTGCATGGACGGGTGATTTTTATTGGTTTGGTTTTTGAGAGTAAATCATTCACCCAATATAAGCTGCGCGTCCTCTTTCTTTCTTTGAGTTGGTCTCATCTGTGGGATTGTAGAGCGGGGTTACTCTGATGAGACGTATTAAGCTTCTACCCTTTTCTCTTACCCGCTCTTTAAAGGGGCTACCCGCGCATTGTGAGTGCAATCTGTCTGTTCTGGTGGTGCTCTCTATGTTAGTCAGTGGCAGGATATATTTTGCTGAATAATGAGAAAGGCGGGTATAAATATGTATTTTACATCGTGCCTTCTGGATGGTAGCACGAGTAGTTGGATTAGTTACACTTTATCTCCCAATAGAGGCTTAATATAGGCCGTAGTTAGCTTCTGCAGGCATAGTTGCTAAGGATAACGGTATTCTCAATGGTCTCCTCAAGATATTCCATCTATACCTCCCTACTCTACCCCACCATACTCCTAGCCAGGAGATGTCTCCTACGGCAATCTAGACCCTTTATCCAGGCTGATACTGTGGCTTCTGCGTGCTAAATAAGGCAAGTGATGAGACTGTATAGTGACGAAACGCTAACCTACCCTTTTGCTGGTAGTATAAGGATACACTGAACACACTCATTACTCATGGAACATGGTTGACGTAGCGCACAAACTAGGGCGAACAAATATACTACTCAGCTGCTTTTTACTCTATAGTGCAAGAGAAAATAGGCGATCTGCCATTACCGACAAGCTAAATATTACCGCAAAACGTGGTATAGGTACTTGATTTCGGTAGAATCGTGCTATTTATGTTCTATAAATAGATATATAATGCTATGCTTTCGTGCAAGTATAACACACCATGCAATAAGAGAGTTTGGTATAGCACCTGGTGGTGTTTTATGCTTGTGCTACTTTTGTCCAGCAGAATAACAGAGGTCGTGGGCTCATGTGACGCAAACATTTGTTCATGATCGAAATGCTTCGTATGATCTGAACACAAAAACGAACAACATAATAATAGCCCTGCACATCGCGTGCGAATCTCTTTTCTCGCTCTTCCCTTCCGACATTGGTTTGATAGGAAAAATCCCACTACTTGAGATGGTCTCACGGGTGTATTTATTGTGCTTGAATATATCTGTCGTTTGTCATTCAAGCAAAAAGCAGATCATAGAAATGTTGCTCGTGCTCTAGGGCTTGAGCGACCCTTCTTATACTTCTCCTCTACTCGCCAAAAGAGATAAAAAGAAAAATACAAATAGCTATAACAAAAGCTCTCGGAGCCGATACCTAATACCTATTCCTTCCCATCTAGCAAGCTAGCTGTTGCTGCTTGGAGGGGTGTCGCTGGGTTCCACATGGTATAGGCGGCGATGCGCGTTGGCACCGTGCCCTGCCAGAGTGCCATTGGCTGCGACCATGGTGTTGATGTGACGGTGCCGTGCTGAGCAATGAGGATAGTGTCGGCGTGAAAGGTGGCGAGGGTCAGTGGATAGGTGATGGTAAACTTGTGTAGTGTCTCGACTAGCTGGAGGAGCGGCATCCGGAAAGTGAGGATCTTGGGGTAGTACAGCGTGCGCAGCAGCTTTTGGACTTGCGAGAATGAGGCGATGATAAGGATGTTTGACTGACTGGCAAGCTGCTGGGCGCTTGGCATAAGCAAATCGACCGCGTCGCGGCTGATAATGAGTGGTGTGGTGGTGTGGCTCACGAGCTTTTCGTAGACGATGGCGGTCTGGCTGTTGCGGCCAGCGTCGCCGATGAGGAGGAGTGCGTCGGCCCAGCCAGTGAGGGGCTTGCAGCTCTGGCCAGGCTTGTTGCCCAGGCTACCGCTACTGTTGCTTGCGGCAAAAATCGTATCCGTCACACTAGCAGGAATAGTGCCGCGCAGGGCATCTGGTAGCACGACGCGTGCCTGCCCTACCCCTGTGGCGAGTGCAGTAGTATAGCTATGCTCGATGGCGCAGCTCAGCCGGTTGCGCGCCAATGTGCCCAGCTTGCCCGCTTGCGTCCGCTGCCGCGGTTTGTTCCAGGCGATGTCTGGGTAGAGCGGTTCGGCTGGCGTTTGCTGCTGCCAGTAGGGATGTTCATGCGCAGTCACCTCGCTCTGACGCACGGAGATGATATGGGAGAAGAGACTCAGCATAGAGCTATTATACCGCGAAGGAGGTGGTGTTTGCTATGTGTCGTTGCTGAAGTGATGTCTTGCCTAGCTATTAGTGCTGCGATCATTAATATTTAATATACAATGTCGAGGTACTGGCGCAGCCTGGAGATTGTGAAAACGTGAAGAGAAAAAGCCCAACCTAGGAGCTTTACATACTCTGGTGAGAGTAAGCGCTGACGACTAGGTTGGGCATAGATAGAGATAGGAGGTTGGGGTGCAGAGGGGTGCGCAGAGCGTGTGCTTGCGCACCCTCTGCTGACCAGCTAGGATCCGCTTCCACCAGAGGCTGATGCCATCGAGCATGGAGATCACCTCCCCTCTCTTCTAGGCTCACCCTCGCCGAATGACGAGAAGCTAATATATATATCAATATATGAGGAGTGCGTCAAGGTTTGTGCGCCTATCGCGTCCTTAGATATAGCCTTAGCCTACGCTACCGCTTCATCTAGTGTAATGCTGACTGGGCAGTGGTCGCTGCCCATTTGGCTGGCGTGGATGTGGGCGCTGGTGACGCGCGGGGCGATTGCCGCTGATGCCAGCCAGTAGTCGATCCGCCAGCCACGTTGCGGGCCCGGGCGTTGGCCCAGTGCGTCCACCAAGTGTAGGCATCGGCTTGGCCGGGGTGAGCGGCGCGGAAGGTATCCACAAAGCCAGCGTCTAGGTAGTGCTGGAAGCCAGCGCGCTCTTCGTCCGTAAAGCCGTGTTTGCTCCGGTTGGCGCGTGGGTTGGCAAGGTCTATTGGCTGGTGGGCGACGTTCATATCCCCGCAGTAGAGTACGGGCTTGGCCGGGCCGTACTGGCCGGCCTCCAGCCCCTGTAGGTAGGCCAGCATGCACGGGTCCCAGGCCTTGGCGCGCAGGGCTAGCCGGCTCAGGTCGCCCTTGCTATTGGGTGTGTAGCAGGTCACCAGCCAAAAGCTAGCAAACTCCGCTGTGATGACGCGGCCTTCATCATTCGGGCTGCCGTAGCTATCGGCCGCCAGCTGGAACTGCTCTACCAACTCAGCCGGCAGGCCATCACGCCACTGCAGCGGTGCGGTTTTGCTAAAAATCGCCGTGCCGCTATAGCCCTTCTTGGCCGCGCTATAAAAGTGCTCGTGGTAGCCCGGCAGGTCAAGCTCCACCTGCTGGCGCTGCGCTTTGGTCTCTTGCAGGCACAGGATATCGGGGTTATGCGCCGCCATAAAGCGGGCAAATTCGCCCTTATTTATCACCGCACGAATACCGTTGACGTTCCAGGAGTATAAGGTAGTCATAGGGGTAGTATAGCATAGTAACAGTATCTATACAGGAATACTCTTTGGTATTACAGAAGTAGCAGATACTATAGGTATAATGTATAATCTCTCATATGAATAGAAAAAGCTAACCATCACCATGGTCTCTGAAAGCGATTTCACTGTACAAGGACATGGTGTGCACACTGCATATAAAGAGAATTTTAATTGCTTAGCAAAGCGTGATGATATCGATATCCAATCTAATGTTATGCGCACGTCCGACATAGTCCACATACAGACAATTGGCTTTTATTCCCTGAGGCACATGTTGGGTAAAAAGAGTCGCAAGAAAGTGGTGTCGGCCCACGTCTTGCCGGATTCGTTTGTTGGGTCATTTATACTGACGCGATATTGGCTGTGGATAGCACGGTTATATTTGCGGTGGTTTTATAATAGAGCAGATCTTGTATTGGCTGTATCTGATGAAACAAAGCAAGGGTTGATAAATCTTGGCGTTAAGAAGCCGATCGAGGTTGTATATAATACGATTGACACAACGAAATATATTCAAGCTGGCGGTCGTGATGAGATACGTCGTTCGCTAGGTATAAGTAACGATACTTTTGTTGTTATTGGCGCAGGACAAACGCAACCACGCAAAAGAATTGATACATTCATAGAAGTTGCTAAACACACTCCTAATATTGCCTATATTTGGGTGGGAGGATGCCATTTAAGCACCTTGCTGCAGAGCACAACCATATAACGCGCATGATTGAGAGTGCTCCACCCAATGTTTATTTTTGTTGGCCAGGTTGATCTCAAGGATATGCCCAAATATTATGCTGCAAGTGATGCTTTCATGTTGCCATCTGAGCAAGAGACATTTGGTTTAGTCATTGTTGAAGCAGCTGCTGCAGGTTTACCGATTGTACTGCGGATATCCCAGATTATGATGGTACATTTTCGTACAGATGCAATTATGGCAGCAGATGATGAATCATTTGTAAACGCTTACAGAGCGCCTTATGCAGGACAAACATTTCTACGATCAAGCAAAGCAGCGTGCTCGGCATATTGCGCGGCGCTTTGATAGTGCTGCCGGAGCAGAACAATTAGTAGCACTATACAGAAGGTGCTACACACCAAAGAGCTATCTTTATTGTCTCCTGCTCTGTTACATGCCAAAACATAAGCCAGTTAATTTATGCGTATCGGCTTTTGTACTGACACTTACCACCCAGCTATCAATGGCATTACATACGTCGTTGATAGTCTTAAACATCATCTCGAGGCTGAGGGTCATACTGTCTATGTCTTTTTGTCCAGCGCGGACAATCAACGCAAGTGTAATTCGAGAGCGCACAAGCGAGGATGATCATCATCATCCGATACCAAGTGTCAAGAATGGTTTTTGACACGTCCGATTATGCTCTATTTTTTCCACCAACGATTTTGCGTAAGATCCAAGATCTTGACCTAGATATTATTCATATATTCACTCCAGCTCAGGTTGGGACGCTTGGTGTAAATGCGGCAAGTAAGTATGATATTCCTTTTTATTGTGCAGCACTGCACTGATCTGTACGAGTTTGTAGGGATTATCCAAATGTGCTGCCGGGTATGTTGGCACTAGTTAACATTGTTTTTCCGCTCAGTGTTAAATTGCAGTGGCGAGATATTATTGAAATAGTTAAGTTACAACGTCCACGTCTTGGGCGAGTTAAGTGGAGTCAGGATATCATCAAGCGGGCTCTTACAATGATATATAGCCGTGCTGATGCAGTGATTGCCCTTAGTCGTAAGAGTAAAGTACAGCTAGAGAGTTGGCAAGATGAAATATACTTCTATGATGTAACACTTATGCCAAATGGCGTTGATGCAATTCCAAGACCAACAAAAGCACAGATACAAGCATTTCGTCAACGTTGGGGTATTGAGGGTGATGATGAAGTAGTGGGCTGTGTTGGCCGTCTTGGTGAGAGAAGAATCTCCCACTCTTATAGAAGCTTTTGATGTGATTGGTCGTGAAAGGCCGCACGCTAAGTTAATTTTTGTGGGTGACTTTGACTATCGTCAGACACTTGAAGAGATGGCGGCGCAGTCTTGCTACTCTGATCGAATCATCTTTACTGGGTCGATCCCGCGCGAAGAGCTTGGTGCTGCATATGCGTCACTCGATGTTTTTGCTTTTTCCGTCGCCAAGGATACGCAAGGTTGGGCGATTCATGAGGCAGCTCACGCAAGTAAACCACTTATCCTTGTTGATAGAGATCTGTCAGAGGTGATGCGCGATGGCGAGAATGGTTATTTTGCTGATAATGATCCAGCGGACATGGCAGCTCAGGTTTTGAGATTACTCTGCAATACAGAGCAGCGCCAGCAATTTGGTAGGCGCAGTAAACAACTCGCGCTACGCTTTTACAGAGCGAAATCAGGTGCGTAAACTTATTCGGTTGTATGAATCTGTTATTGGCAAACATAACGTTGCCGCTCAGCTGCCAAGTGAAGACCGTTTTGGGCTGCTTTCGTCTGTATTGCACCGTGCGCGAACGGCGCTAGGTCGTAGTAATGACCAGGAATAAGGTCTTGATAAACTTGTTGTAATACGTCAAAAATGGCAGAGCCTTATGACTCGGTGGGGATTTTGTTTTATAGTCTATGCATACTGCACTGCTCGTCGCTGCTCTCGCTCCCACATCGCGGCGTTTGATGGTTTCGCGCTTGTCGGCGCTTCTACCCTTACCGAGGGCAATGACGAGCTTGATATAGCGGCCACTGGTAAGGAGTTTGGTGGGGACGATGGTATAGCCGTCCTTCTTGCGAGCAGCGAGTTGCTCGATCTGCCGCCGCTTCGCCAGAAGCTTGCGTGCACTGGTGCTGACTGTTCGGGCGTTTGGCTGGCCCTTGCTCGTTGTGGCAGCGCGAGAAGCTGCGTTATTGAGCCACAGCTCGCTGCTGCGAATCGTCACATATGCCCCTGAGGTTGCACATGGCCTCGCGGGCGGCGCGAACCTCTAGGCCAGTCAGGTTCATACCAACCACTATGTCGTCGCTCAGCTCATAATCAAACCGCGGACGGCGGTTAACAATAGCTGGTACTGGTGGCTTGGTAGCATGTGATTTGCTCATACGTCTCTTCTATTGTAGCAGATGAGGGGATACAGAACGTGATAGATTTTGAGCTTTTGAGTAATCAAGAGGCAACCGCCTGACAGATAGTAGTACCCCCAGAGGATTTTTATACTCACCTCGTCGTCGTTGGGAGTGGCGTCGATGCCGAGATAGCGAAAAATACTGCTCGACATCCGTGAGTCCCCGCCCGACTTAATAATAATAGCGGCATCTTGCAAGAGCCAACTCGCGTTGTCGTAGCCGTAATCGCATAGTGGGTCGAGATGCTCGTTGATATAACTCATCGTGAGAGGAGGAAACTCTACGGCAGGGTTCTCTGGGCCTTGCTGGTCGAGAATGGTATTGGTCGTGTCTAGCAGTCTATCGCGCTGGTGGTGTGGTGTATTGAACTGGGATATGAGCTTGTGTGCATATCTTCGGAGGCCAGGCTTGGGTTGCTCTTTGCTTCAAGTGTAAAAAGTGGTTTCTGGGTATATGTGTCAGCACCCTCTCGCGTGCTTGCTAAATGTAGCTGAGAATTTTCCGTGTATGACAAAACTAACAATCCTTCCTATTTGTTTCTTTTCTAGCGTGTCTGCAGACCATTATACCGCTAAATGTATGGAAAGAATGTCGTAAAAATAACAGAATAATAATGTGAATGGTTCAACTAATTTCCTTTAACAAAGAACATAGCCCACCAACCATGCTCAAACTGAACCGGATTAATTGCTCAACCCGAGAGTGTACTTAAGGCACTACGATCAGATTGAAGCACGAATTCAGTGAGCTATGTTGGTGGGCTCAGAGCCCCTATCAGCTGTCATGGATGGGAGCGCGCGATGCGCATTCCCACGACATACGCGATGATCATACCGAGAACAGCAATGATCAGGCCAGTCATGACGGCGGGTACCTCGGGTATTCCGAAATACTGCAAAACTACAGCAACGGAAAACCCGATACAGATAGCGATGCTCATTAGTGCACCGATACCCGACGCTATATCCTGTCCGCACATCTTTCTCACCTCCTCTCAAAGGTGGTCTCAAAGCGAGGGGCGACTCTCCGCCCCAAGACGCACTTTGAGCGAAAAGTTAATATATATATCAATATGTGAGAGGCTAGTCAAGCGGAGGGTGCTGCCGTAATGACAATACATGATGGTATAGCACGTATACCATATCATTCTGATGCACAGTGTGGTGTTGATAGCCACGCTTCTACCTCTGTTTTGTTTGCAAAATCTGCCTAGCAGGACACCTAGTAGAGTGCTAACAAAATGTGAAATAGATAGCTCATAAAAATATGTTGTAATATTAGCATCATACAATAAGACTGATGAAATTTCCTTGGCTTTTTGTGTCCGAAAAAGGGCGCATGGAGGTCGCCACTCCTTATCGTTATACCTGCCATGCTATAATATCCCCTATGATTGCCGATATTGCCATTACTGAGAAATCGTTTGGGGCGAAGACGCTGATGACAGACGTGAAATTTAGTGTGAATGATGGCGAGAAGGTGGGCCTGGTGGGGCGCAACGGTGTTGGCAAGTCGACGCTGTTTGGTATGCTAACAGGGGTAGATGATGACTATAGTGGCTCGATTATTTTCAAGCGTGGCAGTGTGGTGGTAGCGACGGCCCAAGAGCACCACGACAGCGGCGATATCACAGTGCTCGAATATATCTTGCGTGGCCTGCCAGAGTATGCGCGCCTGCGCCATATCATCACAACTTACCCCGAGACGATGGGCGATGACATGCATAAAATCGAGGCATACACCGCGGCGCTGGAGCGCTTTGGCCAAAAGGGCTTCTACCAGATTGAGGAGCTAGTGGCGGAGGAGCTAAAGAACTTCCAGATGGCGGGCTGTGGTGGGCGACATCTGGCGAGTTTGAGTGGTGGGCAGAAGCGCCTAGTGGAGGTGGTGAAGATTATGCACGCTCAGGCCGACCTTGCACTGATCGATGAGCCAACCAACCATATGGATTATGTCGCCAAGAAGCAGTTTATCGATTGGCTCAAGGGCGCAAAGCAAGCAATGCTCGTCATTACCCACGACCGAGATGTGCTGGCAGAGATGGATCGGATCGTTGAGATAAAAGATGGCACAGCCCTCAGCTACCGAGGTAATTATGAGCTGCCTACCTGCGCCAAAATGCCTCGGCAACGGGCAACGCGATGCATGAGTATGAGCAGGTTGAGCGGCGGATTGCCAATGTGAAGGATAAGGTGGTGCAGTTTCGCCGGATGAAGGAGCGGGCGCGTGACCCCGGTACCATTAAGCAATTCAAGCAGCGTGAGCAGCAGGCTATGGCGGAGCTCGAGCAGCTCGAGCAGATTGAGAAGCCGACGTTTTGGATTGATCGCGACAATGTGGCTCAGCTGGAGTATAAGGTGGCTGATCGCTACCAGAAGTTTAAGGCGCGAACGATTCGCCTCAGTATGCGCGATGGTGCAATGCGGAGCCAACGCACACTGGTGGCGGTGCGAGACTTGGCGCTGGGCTATGGCGAACGGATCTTGTTTGAGGGGTGAATATCGACCTGCGTGAGGGCGAGGCCGTGAGCTGCGTGGTCGCAATGGCGCAGGTAAGACGACGCTTATTCGAGAACTACTCGCCGCGCAAAATCTGATGCAAGACAGAGTAGCGATACACCTATTATCTATAGTGGCTCGCTGCAGCTCGATAGCCATATTCGAATTGGCGTGTATGAGCAGGAGATTGCCCCGACGTATCTTGGCCTCACACTAGCCCAGGCCATCGAGCAGATGCACCTCGACCGTGGGCTGCCGATCGGCCAAACCAAGCTCCGCCAATTGATGAGCGACTACCTCTTTGCTGAAACGGATCGCGATGTGCCGCTCGCTCGCCTCAGTGGTGGGCAGAAGGCGCGCTTCCAGATTAGTAGCATGCTAGCCAATGAGCCACAGCTGCTCATTCTCGATGAGCCTACCAACCACCTCGACCTGCCCAGCATCGAAGAGCTCGAGGCGGCGCTAGAGCGTTATACTGGCGCTATCCTCTATGTCAGTCATGATAACTACTTTCGGCAAAAGTTGGGTGGTGAGGTGGTGCAGATTGGGGCGCAGTAAGAGGCAATCTCATCGCAAAATATCAACTGCTTCCATGTCTCTTCTCTTAAGTACATATCTTTCAGTATCATGAGCTCGCGTATGCTTGGTAGACTCACCTCTCGTAGTGGTGAACGTGAGCATTACAATAAGTCTCCACTTCTCTGCTCTGCACCTTTCTACCTACTACTTCACATCGGTGGAGTGTACGTTGATTAATTTTAGAATTATGTAAGCTTCAGGCATGAGAACCTACCACATACATACTATACTGTGCATAATTTTGTACTAGCATATTGCTTACGGTTGCAATCTACGCTATTGTAGAAGCAATGAGACTGAACAAAGATAGATCAAGCGCGGGGTTTGCTCTGCCAACGGTAATCGTGGCATCAGTGGTGGCGATGATGCTACTCCTCGTGGCGGCGTCTGCATCGACGGCGATTCGCGAAGGGCTCTACGCCCAGCATTATCGGCGCTTGGCCCGTGAGGCGGCTGAGAGTGGCGTCGTCCTTGCTAGCAAATGTCTTGAGCTCAATAACGACCTCGCTCAGTGGTCAGATGCTGCAAAATTGCGGCCCAATACCGATTGCAAAGGCGCAGTAGTCGCTGGCCGCACCCAGTATGTTCAGCAGGATGGTAATGTGCGCACGACCTTTGAGGTGGGTGAGCCAGAGCGCCGCGAAGGGAGTATTCAGCGCATTACAGCGGTGGGCCGGACGGAGCTTATCCGCACGACGGATGGCGCAGTGTGGAAGAGCTACGAGTATCGCCTGGCGGGCCAAGCGGGCCTCAGCGCGCCGCTCGATAGCGTCTCGTTTGGTTACGCGGCTGGCGGCGGCTCGCACTCAATGGTGCGTTCTTTACCGTCATCGACGAGTTTGGTCGGCCACGCTCGGCGGGGTTTAATGGTTTTGGCCAGCCTCGGTGTTGGCTCAACTACTGATACACTCACGCTCAAGCAATTCCAACATCCCTGCTAACAAGCGCGTCGTACGTACCTACACCAACTTCCTCTCCCATGGCTGCAACGTATTTGCCCTCACAGAAAATGGTGAGGTATGGGGTGCGGGGCTGCATAACTTTGGGCAGATTAGCAGCCGAGCCAAATTATTGCATGGGTAACAAACCCCCGTCCAGTTTGTACTGCCTGGCAATGACAATGTTTGCGACTTTCGTATCACCGCTGGGGATTGTCACCTTTGTCGTAACATCTCAGGGGAACGTCTATGTAGCTGGCTCCAACGACAAAGGTGTTGCCGGTATTAACTCGACCGCTCCGACAATAAAGATGCCAACCAAGATGCCCTTCCCTGAGAAGATTCGGGCCGATGCTCACTCCTGGGCAGTCGACAGCAAACAGCCTATGCGATTGGTGAGAGCGGCGCGGTCTATGGCTGGGGTGGTAACGACTTTGGCCAGCTGGCTCAAGGTGACATTAATGAGCGGCACATGCCTGTCCGTTTGGGCGACTTTGCTAAGCCTGGCAAGACCAAGGCAGTGCAGCTCGCCTTTGACGGCGATACGGTCTATATTCGCGATAGTGCAGGGGCAGTCTACTCGGCTGGCAAAAACAAACTATGGCCAAGCGGTGTGCCGACCTTCCGGCTGCGTGCGGGGTGTCAGATCGCTGCTTGGCGGCGGTGGGAGCAAACCTCAGGACAGAAAAGTGCTCGGGTGCTGCTGCAAACCAGAAGTGGCACTTCGATCGGACGAATAACGCCCTGCAAGTCGAGTCGAACCCAGGTGGAGGCCAAAACCGCTGCGTCGAGGCAACCGGCCATAATAATGAAGAGACGCGTATGCGGTGGTGCGCTTAGTGGTCTAATGGCAAGCGCTTCGACTTCGCTACCCAGCAAGTTCGTGGAATCACATCTATCTTAGTAATAGTACTGACATTGTGGCGGTCGAGGCCCTGTGCATCGCTGAGGCCAATGGAGTAACCGGTGGCGAAACAAAGATGACTTCGTGTGAGTACTATACAGACAGAACATTCTTGCACTACAACCCAACACTCGAGCGTATTGCACCATCTGGAGTAATAGACGTCACAACAGACCAATACTTTGCCACTATGGTCTATGCTAATGGCGAGGTTAAGACCTTTGGCCTCAATAACGGTGCACTAGGGCAATGGTGTCTATGTCGACACATCCAATCTAGATGCTTACAAACGCCACGTATATAACCCAACCCCAGTTAAATTCATTCTCCCGCCTGGCGTCAAAGCGGTCTCGTCCTGGACAACATCTAATGGTCTCGATCCCAAAATGCAATACCTTCGTTGTTACTAGCGACGGCCGTGTCTTTGGGGCAGGCAGCAATGTGACAGGCCAGCTGGGTAGTAGGCATATGGCGGCACCAACGGCATCTACCCACGCCGCAGCAAATGCTCGTGCTGGCACGCAAGGCAACTTAGCATCGTACGTGCGTTCGGGTTATGGCACAACGGTGGTCTATACTAACAACCGCAAAGTCTTTACAGGGGCAACAACTCCAACGGCCAGCTAGGTGATGATACCACCATCACCAACCCTACTCCACGCGCCAATAAAAACACAAATGCCCAGCGCCACGTGAAGTTCTATTAGCTGCAGTGCGAGATGCTTACAGTGTGCAAAAATAGTGATCTGAATGAAGAGTTCTGCAACTCAGTCAATATAGATTAGATACTCTAACACTAAAATGAGTATTATCTATACCTCGTAATCAATATATTACCTCTGTTATAAATAATAAATCAGCGATATATGTAATTGCAAAATCGTACTCTCTGAGTCAAATAGCCTGAACAATATATGTATACTACTTATGTATCTCCACGGCTCGCGTGTACAAAAGAGCAGCAATATCAAAACTCACTACCCTTCCCGAGCAGTGAGTTGATAAATAATGATGAATGGCCGGGCTATGCCTCTGGCAGCAATCCCTCTTGCGGGAGGGCTCATCAATCCGCGCTCGGTCAGAAGCCATGAGACGATCTCGCCAGCAATGTCTGTGACTGGAATACCCTGGGCTTTGCCGCCAGTTTTGGCAGCGAGCTCATCCTGAGCACCAGGCGTTTTCTCAATGTCTTTGATGGTGTAGTGCACGCCAAGCTTGTCGAGATATTGTTTCTCTGTTTTGCAATAGGCGCACCACTCCGCGCTATATAGTGTAACTGATGGTGTTGTGCTCATACATATTCCCCTTTCGCTCTTGCTAGTATAGCATGGCCGGTAGTGGAGTTGGCAAGTGTACTGGGTGTGAGGGGGTGTAATGATAGTACTCGAGTAGCCAAGCAGAAAAATGTGTGGCAAGGATATGCGGGCCCGTAGGAGATGAACCGGCACTATATTAGATGAGTCGCTAATCCTCTGCACTCTGCTGGCTTGTCAGATACCAGCCACCATCGTGCGGTGATTGATACACACGTAGCTGCACATCCAGCTGGTATTAGATGAGTCGCTAATCCTCTGCACTCTGCTGGCTTGTCAGATACCAGCCACCATCGTGCGGTGATTGATACACACGTAGCTGCACATCCAGCTGGTATTTGCGGAGCTCGGCAATGGCACGCAAGGCGGCTGCACGGCTCGGTTAGCGCTTTTTGGCCGCTTCATTATGTGGTGGGCGGTAGGGCTGGTGTTTGGGTGTTTTGTTGCGGCGTGGCATAGCTCTAGTATACGCGGCTTTGCTGAGCGATGCCAGTTATCTCTCGCAGAGCCCCCTGAGAAATGGTTATAAAAGTCAATGTCATATATAAAGTAAGTAACTCCACGCTCAATCATCACAAGCTGTGTGCGCTCTATCGTCTCAAGGAGCAAAAAGCACGATGTTGAGTGTGCCGCGAGATGGCGGTGATTTAAGATTCATGCCAACTGCTGCTTCCCTCTTTACGTCTGTGGGGTCTCCTGGTACAATAAGGCCATATGAGTACGGAGTCTCGTGAGAATGCCCGCTCGCACGGTAGCCAAGTGGTTAGTGTGCTGTGGCGTGCTGCACTAGGGACAACCTGGCGAATGGCAGTACCAACTGTTGGGTTGTTTTTGCTCGGAGTTTGGGCAGACCGGCAGTTTGCAGCCAAGCCGTGGCTGATGTTTGCTGGTTTGGTGGTTGGTATCGTCCTTGCAGCTGGGCTCATCACGCACCAAATTAAGGGAGGTCATCACATGATGTTTTTTGCGGCAGTGCCACACATCTCAGTCAAAGGCAGACGAGGTGTTTTCGATCGCTGGCTGGCCGAATTACTAATGCCAATCTCGTTGGTCTGCTGGGCCTCATCGTCTTGGCTTGGCTGATGTTCCGCACGCGGGCAGCGGTGCTGGGCGAAGAAGGCGAACTTTGCAACTCGTTTGACTGTCTGGTGCTTTGAGGGGCTGTACAATACCGTAGGGCAGGTCATCCCCAGCAAGAAATGGACGCGGCGTTGCTCCTGTTATTACGATGTTCTTTCTTTATCGCCGCACAATATTGGCTAGGGTTATTGCCAGTAGTCGGGCCAGTGATGGTTGGCCATACACCACTGTTTCGTGGCCAAAAATGCCGATCTTACTATGACCTTCGCCCTTGCGGCCGTTACGATCGTTATGGCACAGGTGTACGCAGCACGCGAGCTTGGCTTTGTGGGCAATCTCAAGCGGTATTTTGTTAACCCTGCGTGATCCAATCATGTCCTCTGTCAGGATTCTCGAGATCGTGGCAGAGTTCTCGCGCTTACTGAGCCTATCCTTCCGCTTGTTTGGTAATGTGCTGGCGGGTGAGATTTTGATTGCGATGATCGCTTACCTCACTCAGGGTGGCAATGCCAGCAGTGTTGCAACCGTTCTATCTCTCTTTGGAGTTATTCATTGGTGGCATTCAAGCCTATATCTTCTTTATGCTTTCAACCGTGTTTATTTCACTGCAGGCTCATGCATCACAGCGGTGATGAGGAAAAAGATACGCACTCAGCACCTCGACTTCTTCAGACGCGAACCTCGTGGCCGAAGGAGTAAAATAACATTGGTAATAACTAAATAAGGAGAAATAATTATGAAAGACATCGCATTTACCCTGGCGTATGCTATTCCAGCAGCGTTTGCTGCGATCGGGTGTGGTTGGATTGCGCCAACGCTCATGAAGGCGGCTGGCTGCAGAGAAGATTAACGACCTACGCACCATGATGATCGCTGGTATCTCGTTTATCGATGCTTTGGCTATCATTGGTTTTGTGGCCGCGATCGTCGGCAAGAGGTGATGTAAGGAGTTCGCACTCGTGAATACCCTGCACATTTTGCATCGACAGAGGCGGGTGGTGGCGATTTGTTCTCGTCGCTTGGTCTTGATTGGCAGCTGTTTTGTCCTGCAAATGGTGGCATTTGTGTGCTGCTCGTTTCGGTCTTGAAGAAGTGGGTCTATCCACCGCTGCTCGACATGCTCGATCAGCGCGATGCCAGAATCCGCGATGGCCTCAAAGCAGCTGAAAAAGCCCAAAAGAGCGAGCCGACGAGACCGAGGGCGCACTGCTGCGATGCTCGAAAGCCCGCCACGAGTCGCAGAATGTGACCGCTGCCAAAAACCGAGGCAACTAGGCATGGTGAACGACGCCAAAGACGACGCCCACACACAGGCCGAGCGCATCTTAGAATCGGCGCGCACCCAGACACAGACAGAGCTGGCCGAGGCCAAGCGGGCACTGCGCCGCGAGATGGTCGACATGGTCGTCGAGGCGACGCGTGCAGTAACCGCTGAGACTGTTGACGCGTCGAAGGATCGCCAGCTGATCGAGAAGCATCTGACCAAGACTGATAAGGAGCAGCGCTGATGGCGGCCGGTTTTTCGCGCCGCCGCCTCGCTGCGTATGTCGCTGAGCAGATTGCTGCTGGCGCTGAGGTGTCTGCCGTGCTGCGCCAGGTTGCCGCCTATCTTATTGACACCCGTGCAACGCGCGATGTCGATGTGGTGGCAGCAACGATTGAGGAAGCGCTGGCTGAGCGCGGCATCGTTGTGGCTGAAGTTACGACGGCGCACGAGCTATCGGCTGCCCTGCAGAAGCAGCTCAAGACAGAGGTCACGGCGCTAGCTGAGCAGAGTGGCATCGCACCAGTCACATCGGTGCAGCTCCGCCAGGTTGTCGATCCGTCGGTGCTCGGTGGCGTGAAGATCGCTCTGCCGGGCCAGCACTATGATGGCACTATCCAACACAAATTAACCGCCCCTTGCGGGCACGAAATAAGAGGAATTATGCATGGCTGAAACAGCAGTTACAGAAGTTGTCCGAGAGCTTGCGGCAAGCGATCGCAGGCCTGGAAGCCTCTGAAGGACTAGAGCGAGGTCGGTATCGTGACCCGAGTGGGTGATGGTGTGGCCTGGGTACCTGGCTTGCGCCACGCAGGCTATAGCGAGGTGCTCGAGATCGAGACCAAAACAGGTGTCGTTGAGGCATTTGCGCTCAACCTGATGGAAGATGAGATTGGCGCTGTACTGTTGGTAGCGACCAAGGTGTAGCTGCTGGCGACCGCGTTAAGCTCAAGGGCGAGGTGCTGAGTGTGCCGGTTGGCGAAGAGCTGCTTGGCCGCGTGGTGAACCCGCTTGGTGAGCCGCTTGATGGTGGCCCAGCCATCACCACGATGCAGCGTGGCTTGGTAGAGCGCGAGGCGATCGGCGTGATGGGTCGCAAGAGCGTGCACGAACCACTGATGACCGGTATTATGAGCATCGATGCGATGTTCCCGATTGGCCGGGGCCAGCGCGAGCTCATCATTGGTGATCGCCAGACCGGTAAAGACGGCAATCGCGACTCGACACGATGATCAACCAGGCCCGCCAAAAGACTGGCGTGGTGAATGTCTACGTTGCCGTTGGGCAGAAAGCTGAGCAAGATTGCCCGCCTGGTCGAGCGCCTCAAAGGAAGAAGGTGTGATGGATCAGACCATCGTGGTGGCAACCAGCCCAAGCGACCCAGCTTCCTACTCTATCTCGCGCCATACGCTGGTACTGCCATGGGTGAGTACTTCCGCGACAACGGTGGCCGCGTTGATGATCTACGACGATCTCACCAAGCACGCCGTCGCCTACCGCCAAATGAGCTTGCTGCTGCGTCGCCCACCAGGGGCGCGAGGCCTTCCCTGGTGATGTATTCTATCTGCACAGCCGCTTGCTCGAGCGCAGTGCCAAGCTGAGCGATGAGCTTGGGGCAGGTTCGCTGACTGCTCTGCCAGATCATCGAGACCCAGGCTGGGTGATATCTCCGCTACATCCCCACCAACGTGATTTCCATCACCGACGGGCAGATCTTTATGGAGACAGATCTCTTCTACCAGGGTATCTCGCCCGGCCATTAGTGCTGGTCTCTCAGTGTCGCGTGTTGGTGGTGCTGCCCAGACTAAGGGCACTCAAGAGTGTTAGCGGTAACCTCAAGCTCGGGTTAAGTCAGTTCCGCGAGTTGGCAAGCTTTGCTCAGTTTGGAAGCGACCTTGATGCCGAGACCAAGGCACAGATTGGCCGCGGTCAGCGCCTGACAGAGCTCCTCAAACAGCCACAATACCAGCCAATGAGTGTCTGGGAGCAGGGCGAGAGCATTGTGGCGGTGAGCCAGGCTACTTCCGACACCGTGCCAGCCACGAAGATCAAAGCTGCTCAAGATGCTCTGCTGAGCCGCTCTGGGCCGAGGCTAAGGAACAAATGCGCACCCTCAACAAGGGTGACCAAGTTCGGCGCTGATGAGAAACTCACCCACTTGCCAGTAGAATCAACCGCGGGCGAAATTGCCAAGGAATTTGCGGAGGTAGCAACGGAGGTCGCTATGCCCAATACGCAACAGCTCAAAGCACGGATTCGCTCGGTTAAGAGTACCAAGCAGATCACAAAGGCAATGCAAATGGTGGCAGCGAGCAAGATGCGCCGCGCCCAAGATGCAAGCCGCACCACTGCACCATATACCACGGCAGCACGTGGCCTCTTGCGCTACTCTCTCGCGTCAGGGTGCGACCGACGATCACCCCCTGTTTGCTCAGCGTGCAGTCAAGCGCCGCTTGATCATCGTCATTGCCGCCGATAAAGGGATTAGCTGGCGCCTACAACAGCAATGTCCTGAAGCGCTATGTCCAGCTCCTGCGCGATGACGATGCAGCCGGGATCGACAACACTCACCATTGCGGTGGGGCGCAAGGCAGCGCAGTTTGTTACTCGCCTTAAGGATACGCAGGTGGTTGGGGTGTATGAGGATGTGCCAGATCGCCCAACTGGGCCAGCCTTCCGGGCAATTCTCGACACTGCACACGATATGTTTGTGAGCAAGCAGGTCGATGCGGTCGACGTTGTATTCACCCGCTTTTATAGCAGCATGACGCAGCACCTGATACGATCCACCTCTTGCCCGCTGGCCTTGATGCCGAGCAGCTCGATGCGGTGGATGACGATGAGGCAATCCCAGATGATGAAGCACTCTTTCGAGCCAAGCCCGCAAGCGGTACTCGACACCGTCGCTGCGCGCATGGTGAGTGCCCGGCTCTACCAAGCCCTGCTTGATGCCAGGGCGAGTGAGCACAGCCAGCGCATGCTTGCCATGAAGAATGCCACCGATAACGCTACTAGCCTTGTCGATGACCTAACACTCGAGATGAACAAACAGCGCCAAGGTGCCATCACGCAAGAGCTGACCGAGATCAGCGCTGGTGTGGAGGCAATGGGATGAAACACTACGCGCGTGTCGTGATAGCTGCGCACCGTATCAGCCGTATGCGCTTGTGTGTGTGGTGTTGCTTCTTGTGGGCGGTATTCTGATGCTGTCTGCTAGCCATAGTGAAGGGCTGCTCCTTGGCCTTGCGCTGATGCTGCCATTTGCTCTCGGTGGACTGTGGTATTGGCGGTATGGCCAGCGGCATAGTGCGAGTTTTGTAAGTGTCACGACTGGCCTGTTAGTTGTGATCCTTGCTGGCCTTGGCTCATATATTGCAGGCTTTCTTGCGTCCTTTGCTGTGCATGGCGTGGAGGCGCAGGCCAATGATGTTGCTCGCCTTGCCTGGCCAGCTCAGCCTATTATGGCATGTGCCGAGCTGCCAGTCGTCAGTAGTCTCTTGCCATATGTGCCAATTGTGATATTGCTAGCTTACTGCGGTGTTGCAGCCCGTGATACTGTGCGATATATACAGAAGTCATCGTACCAAAGTACCAGATGGCCATAATAATCTGCAAGTAAAGAAAGTGGAGTCAGTGGAGGGAAGAATATGATGAAAGAGAATCAACTAACACCTCCCATAGATACAAACCAATACCGAGGCATGCTCCCAAGCCGTAGTGCTCAACTAACGGAGACTCCAGTGGTATGCTAAGACATCGTCGGTACTGCTGATCGTCGGTGCTATCTTGAGTGTTTTGACGTGGATTGCTGCGACTTTTCAATCTTCTACTCGATGAGTGATCGATGGTGTCAGGTTCGTTTACTATCTCTTTCCCTACAGCTTACTCCTCCGTTGGCATAGCTCATGGTTGCTGTCTGGGTTGGTATGCAGACGAGCTATATGAAATAAGAAGAAGAAACACTCTTGTGGTTGGTAGTTATCACATTTGTTGCACATGTTGTTTTCGAGCGTTGAATCGCTGTTTCTGGTCTGCAGTAGGTGCTTGGGCATATGTCTGATCATGGGCTACTACCTGGATCGAGATATGATGACCCAGTCGTCAATGATGGTATCGGGCTGACAGCTCCTCGTCGTCTTTGACTCTATTGATCCGCATACATCGTGTGTTATATCAATGAGCGAAGACAAAGAAACTACCTCAACAACAAGTAGTAAAAGGAGAAATGAATGAGTAAAAACCAAGGAAAAATCATCCAGATCATGGGTGTGGTGGTGGATGTCTGAGTTCGACCGCGAGTGGAGCTGCCAGCTATCTACGACGCCCTGCACGTCGACGCGATGGCCAGACGCTGGCGCGCGAGGTGGCACAGCACCTAGACGAGCAGACGGTGCGAACCATCGAGCCTGCAATCGACCGATGGCCTCAAGCGTGGCCAGGCAGTAGCCATTGCAACTGGTGCGCCGATCCGCGTGCCTGTGGGCGAGAAGCAACGCAGGGGCGGATGTTTAATAGTCGGGTGGGCGAGCCGGTTGACGGCGAGCCGGTAGCCGATGATGCGCAGCGTGCGCCCATCCATGCTGAGCCCCCTGCCCTCACCGAGCGAGTCCAACAAGACCGAGATCCTCGAGACCGGTATCAAGGTGATCGACCTCGATGCGCCACTCACCAAAGGTGGTAAGGCTGGGCTCTTTTGCCGGTGCTGGCGTGGGTAAAGACCGTGCTCATCACGAGCTGATCAACAACATCGCCAAATTCCACAGTGGTAACTCTGTCTTTGCCGGTGTGGGTGAGCGTACCCGTGAGGTAACGACCTCTACTACGAGATGGAAGGAAGCTGGCGTGCTGGATAAAGACCCTCAGCTCGGTCTTCTGGCCAGATGAACGAACCACGGGGGCCGTCTGCGGGTGGCACTGTGCTGGCCTGGCAATGGCGAAGCCTTTCCGCGATGAAGGTAAGGATGTGCTGCTCTTCGTCGATAATATCTTCCGCTTTACGCAGGCTGGTGCTGAGGTGTCTGCCCTGCTGGGCCGTTTGCCAAGTGCGGTGGGCTACCAGCCAAACCTGCAGCAAGAGATGGGTGCGTTGCAAGAGCGTATTACCAGTACCAAGAAGGGCTCGATTACCTCTGTTCAGGGCGGTGTATGTGCCAGCCGATGACCTAACCGACCCAGCGCCAGCCACTACCTTTGCTCACCTGGACGCTACCATCGTGATGAACCGCGCCCTGACGGAGATCGGTATCTACCCAGCGGTGGATATGCTCGACTCGAGCTCGAGCTCGCCTCGACCAGAGGTGGTTGGCGAGGAGCACTATCAAGTAGCCCGCGAAGTGCAGCGTGTCTTGCAGCAATATAAGGAACTGCAGGATATCATTGCCATCTTGGGTATGGAAGAGCTCAGCGACGACCAGAAGCAGATCGTTGCCCGGGCACGCCGCCTGCAGCGCTTCTTGGCCCAGCCATTCCACGTTGCCGAGCAGTTTACCGGCAACCCTGGCGTGTACTCAAACTTGCGACACCATCCGCGATGCCAAGGATATCCTGAGCTGGCAAGTATGATGACAAGCCCGAGAACTGGTTCTACATGTCGCCAGTGCCGCAGAGCGAAGCAAGACTAGCGCTCTCTGCACATTCTTGCGCAGCAGCCAGCCGAGATATTCTCTCCGTGTTGGCTGCTGTATCTCTTCTGTCCTCCTCGCTATTTTTCCTCATTTCCCTCCTCAACATATAGTAGCGAAATCGAAATTCGTACTGGTTTACCCTGTTTTTCTCTGTTGCAGCGTAGTTCTTTTTCTCTTCTTTTATATGTTTATATATAATAGGAGAGAAATCGATATGGATAGTATGGATGTATGAGTATAGATGTATAGATGTATATATGGAGATATAGGTAAAGATAGAGATAAAGAGATAAGTGAGGAAATATAGAGAGTAGAAATAAAGAGATATATAGAAAGTGAAATGGATAAAGATAGATAAATAGAGATAAGAAATATAGAAATATAGAGAAAAGAGAGAGTTATAGAGATATAAGATAAAAGAGAGATGGGTATAAAAGATATCGATACATAGAGAATAGATATAGTATCGAGATATATTGGTGAGATAGAAATATAGCTTATTTGCAGCGTATCTACGGTGAGCAGTATGAGAAAAGCGAGTAAAGCGCTCAGCTTCTTCAACAGACATGCTTTGACTTACCCGATCAAATATGGCACACTTGAGGGTGGTGGGGCGACCAGCACTCCCAGACTGCATGGAAAGGAGATACCATGCACGATAGGAAGAAAGCGCATGGGACGGTCGTTCCATGCGCTGATGAAGCCAGAAAGGCGCGTAACGTCGCGCCGTTTTGGCTGGTCAGCATATTCTGCCTGGGCGGGTGTGCCGCTCGGCGGTCACTGTCCTGCTGTTCCACTTTTCGGTGGGACGGCATTTCGATGCTCACGAGCTGCCCACGGCTCGTGATGTATCTCACGTGGCTCCTCTTTGGAGGGGCCATCGTGGCAGAGCCAACGCTGCCAAAGCGCCAGGCTGCTGCTCATTGCTGGCCGCCGTCGGAGGGTTTTTATCTCCCTCCTCGCCTGCTTTAACGTCTAGCTTCGCAGGCCGTCATTACCCACCAAAGGGGCGGGTTGAGCAGCGCCATGTGGCTGCTGCTCCCCGCCCTTTTCTCTCTGCTCGAGGGCAAAATCGCCCGTCTTCTACCTCGCTTTTTCTCTGCTACTCTGCTATAGTAAGGCTATGGATTTTAGAACATGTGACACTGACTGGTAGCAAGCTGCACGAGACTGTGTATGAGGTGATGCTGCCGACGCCGGATGGCGCAGATTGCGGTCTTCCCGGGGCACGAACCACTGGTAACTCTGGCAGTGCCGGGTGTCGTGGCGGTGCGTCGCGCCAGGACGACAGCGACGACCAGCTGGAGTACTTTGCCATCTCTGGTGGGGTGGTCGAGATTAGCCAGATAAAGGTACGCATCTTGGTCGACGAAGCCGAGCATGGCGACGATATCATGTGAGGCCGAGAGCAAAGCCGCCCTTGAGCGCGCTCCTCAAGCAGCGCGACAACGCCAGCACTCGGGTAGAGCTCGAGGCTCACCAGCTGGTCGACCGCCATGCCGTGCGCCTCAAGAGTGGCCTGGCCTGCGCCGGCGCCACACCAAGCTACCGCGTATAAAACACGCTGATGACAGATGACAAACGCAGAGAGGCGGTAGTATAATGGCAGGAGATTTTACTATTCTTCCCAAGCATCATCATCAGATGGAAGCACTATGAGTGTCGACGTAATAGATGAGAAGACTACAGTGATTGCTATGAGCGGCCTGTTGTATCTTATCAGCTGTAGCAGTAGTATGGCCTTGGCAAGTCTTAGCAATACGCCACAGTGCCCATGCGGCAGAAATTTGATCCGGGAACTTGGTGAACACTACGTGCCAGCAGTACAGAACATCATTGGCGCGTGCATGGATGGCTCGGCCCGGCAGCACGGCAGAGAGCGGTGCCAAATGGCGCGAGGCGGTGGCTTGCTCTGCTCGGTGGCAGATCGATTGGTACGCGGTGATAGTGATCCCTATTGATGAAGCGAAATGCGCGCGTCTTGCGGGCGGATTGGCCAGATACGCGCGCGACGGTGCACGTCCACCGGGATGACCATGCTCATGGCGAACAAGCTGGCTGCGCAGCGACCGACAAAGGTGAGCGCCATCTTTACCATCATTGCTCAGCGTGGTGAGCGGTTGCGCATGCCTAGCCACCGAGCTTGGCCTTGGTAGCGATATTGGCGATGAAAGCGCACCAGCAGATTATTCGCATGCAACAGATGAGTACCAAACATCTGTCATAGCTAGTGGCGACGACCTCGTGACGCAATGGTCGACGCGCAGCTAGCAAAGAGTGCTGAGCCTACTGGTGCTCACACCGATATGTTGCAGGGTAGCCACCATGAGGCGGCGGTGGTGATGAATCAGCGCGCGGGGACGACGGCTCGACCGTCAGGCCTTAGCACAGAATTCGACCGCGCATCCGAGCATCGCCAGGCCTTCAATATCGACACATGGGCCTTTGCACCCTCGGCCGAAGCACTCTACCCAGTGACCCAACTGCCCAGCAGCAGGCCGCCACTGCCATGCTCTACTACAACCTCGCTGCTATCGCGGCGTTGTGCGGCCCACGCATGACGGTGACGTGCGCGCGTAATGTTGTAAGTTTATCAAGTGGTGGGATTGAGCCTAAACCCTAAAGCTTCCCTACAGCTATGAACGTGAGAGTGGTGGGTGATTAGAGATTGAGGCTATTAAACGAAATATTTTGCAGCAAGAGGCGTATTGCCGCTTCTTTTTACGTGCTGCGCGATAGTGATTATGCGTTACTTTTTCCTGCTTTATAGATAAGAATATCAGATAGCCCGCCCTGCCTGTGCAGATGCCAAAACTATCGCCCTCGTTCGTCCTCATGACGATATAATTTGAGGATGTCACCTTCCTTTCACCATAGCACAAACACCATCTACTCAGACGTGTGCATAGTCTCATGCCACTGGTGGATGGCGTGCCGCGCCCTCAACTCTGTGCTGGTGGTGTGCATCAGCTGGTCGCGCAGCTCCTTCGCGCCGTCGAAAGTCGCGAATGTAGATCTTGTAGAAGCGTTTGAGCGTCTCATGTAGCCAGCCCGAGCTGTGGCTGCCAGTGGTCGAAAGAGGTCGAGATGGTAGCGAAGGAGGGTGGCGCCGAGAGTCGCACTGCGCAGAGGCTACGAGCACTCTGCACTGCATCGTCGGCGCTGCGGCGCAAAGCAAAATGGATCGGCAAACACCCACGGCCAATCATCACACCATTGACGCCCGGGTGAGCTGCCACCAGCGCCATGCCATGCGCCCGATCGCGAATATCGCCATTGATGGTGAGCAGTGTCTGCGGCGCAATTGCATCGCGCAGTGCCACGATGTCATCGATCAGCTCTATGTGCGCTGCCACCTTGCTCATCTCCTTCTTGGTGCGCAGATGGATGGTGAGATTGACGATATCTTTGCTGGAGCAGCGTTGTGAGACCAGGCGTGCCACTCATCACAGTGCTGTAGCCAAGGCGAGTCTTGACGCTGACTGGCAAGCCAGCCGTCTTGGCCGCGGCGATAGCGGCTACCGCAACGTCTGGATTGCGAATCAGCGCTGCACCCCCGCTCTTGATGGCACTCTTGGCCGGGCAGCCCATATTAATATCAATCCCTGCAAAACCCAGGCGTGTGCGGTGCTGAGCAAACTGCTCCATATCGCCCGGCTCGCCGCCCCAAATCTGTGCTACCAGGGGTATTCGTCGTCCGTCTTGACGAGCCGCCCAACGGTGCTCTGTCACCAGCGTGTACCCAGCCCGTCGCATTAGCAAACTCAGTAAAAACACATCGGGCGCACTAGCCCGCTCCACCATGGCGAAACACCACATCCGTCACCGCCTCCATCGGCGCCAAAACAAAAAACGGCTGCGGCAAATCATTCCAAAACGACGTCATATCAAGCTATTATAACACAATATATCAGGGGAAAGCCCCCACGCCCGCATGCGTAGATGGGTGCGCGGACGTGGGGAGTGAGTGTGAGCATATAGTCTTATAGACCACCCCCTTTCTGAGGTTGGCTCCTCCAAGGTATTTCCTTGGAGGAGGCTCACGTAACTGGGATGGCAGGAGTCCAGACCTGCTACGAGAGTTCCCAGATGCTTGTCTCCATCGACAAGCAAGCCTCTCGTACCGCCTCAACCAAACGGGGCATCCCAGGTCGGTCTCCATTGACCGACTACTCCTTACAAAAACTCAAGCCGGAGCAGATCCGGCGAATTATTTGCAAGGGTAGAAATAATTGTAATCTACCTGGTGATAATTGTCAAGTAGTGAGCGCCTCTGAATTTTGCAGCCATACCACGGTTACAGTACCAGTCCTTGACATCCCCTGCTCGCGCGTTAGGGCCTGTCGATATCCAAGAGTTCAACGAGCCAGAGCATGCTCTGATGGTCTGTATCGTAACTTCTTGGTTAGCTTTACATAAATTCAATATATCCCTAAAAAGGGAAAGAAGCTCCTGCCTCAACGCATGATGCGGATGCAGGAGCTCGGGGAGAAGACTACAAGCGGTTCTGCTCGTCCTGGCGAGATAGCCGACACGGTGAATCTCGCGAGTCTCGCATGTTTTAAAGAAGTCTCCGTGGCAGGGTGCACGTGCGCGAGCAATAGATCGCGCAGACATGAGACTTCTCGATCGTTGCCTCCCAAGTGGCAACGATACCGCCTGCCTCTCTTTGCCCGACAAAGGCAAACCTGCGGCGGTTGCTGTGGCAATGCTCTACGCGAAAAAGCGGAGCATTTGCCAGTAGCAGAGATAGCAGGAATCGAACCTGCCACTATGTGCAGTAGCACACAGAGCGAAAAGCTGACCCCATATCTCCAGTGACGGATAGGGTGCATGGCCTTGTTCTGTCGTGACTTGATCCCTACTTTTCTCGGTCTCGCACGTGGAGACCGACCGTCTAAAGGGTCCAGTTGTACTACTACCGACCGTTTCAGGTCGGCCACAGTCGACATAACCTCTAATGCCATTACATGACGCGACAGGATGACTTAAAGAAAAAAGATCCTGTTTCCTTCCGCTACTACAGGAGGGCATCTGGTCCTCGCTGCTTCAGTGTAACCATCACGGGCGACAAAAGCACTGCATTTGACATGGAGGATCACCTCACTCTCCGCCGAAGTCTCGGCAGAATTGTCAGTGAACCCGCTTTTTCAAGTGACGCTCTCGTGCTGAGCGTCTCGAGTTTTAGCATATCTGATGCTATAGGGAGTTCCCACTCAACTGAGCTGTTACTATATATACCAATATACAGTGAGTCTGTCAATCACTAGTGCATGTCTTGCAGAGATTCTCGTTTTGTTCTTACGTTCTGTTTCATTCTATGCACTATTCGCAACAAAATGACAGACGACGCATATTTTTATTGCACTCAGACAGTCTTACACTCCCGCTGTAAGGATCAGATAAAAATAAGCAGAGATAATCCCCCGGAAAACCCATTCGTCAGCGCGAGAGCTAGAATGCCGTATATACTACACCAAAATGTTTCGGCCAGGGTGCAAAAAGCTTGCCCATTTAGCTATTAGCCACGCCATCCTCTCCTGTGGTGCGTTGCAGCAAGGGCGTATATATACGTGGCAAGTGCTCGCCCGAGCGGCTATTCTTGCTCTTCTATATGCCTATGCCGCAGCAAATCCTCCTCAAAGGCGAGAATGCCTTTGTAGGTGGCTGGGTAGTGGCTGGTGTCGGGCAGCTGGAGCTGGGTAATGCAGCGCCACACGGCGGCGATGAGCTGAGCAAACTCATCCAGCTCGGCCTGGGAAAAGCTGGTGCTGAGCTGGTGGATATCGCCCGTATCCTTGTCTGGCTCGACAAACTGCAGCGTGGCCCCGGCAAAGTCGTAGCGGGCATAGTCGCGCGAGTGGCGCACAAGGAGCTCGTAGAACATCAGCTGCTGGCGGTATTTGTGCAGCTTAATCTTCTCGGCATCGGTGCGGCCCTGCCAGCTGCGGGCAGGCTTGCCCGTCTTGTAATCTGTAACGGCGATGGTATTGGCAGCGTGGTCAATATCGACAAGATCGAGCGTACCAGTAAGGCGAGCATCACCGAGCACAACTCCTTGGCCGGCAAAGCTCAGCTCGGTCTTTTGCTCGGGGCGGAAGGTGTGCGCCTTGGCCTGCAAGAAGGCGCTCAGTGAATCGAGCCCCTTTGCGGCTAAAGTACGCGAAGTCCTCTGGCCTCAGTGGCTGGCGATTCAGCTCTTGCTCGAAGTCGCCCAGGATATCCTCAGCCGGCCGCACCTTGCCCGTGGCAGTAAGATGGGTGTGTGCACGCTGCAGCACGTGGTGGATGGCATTGCCGTAGATGGCATGTGGGCTGGGTGCTTGCGGGAAGCGCAGCAGGTAGTCAGTGAGAAAGGCTGCCGGCCCACCGCGCGAGACGTCTAAGAAGGCGGTAAGGTGGGTGCTAGAGGCTTATACTGCTCCAGCATGGGCTGGAGGAGCTGCTGCAGATCGGGCTCGGGTGTGCCAACTGGCGCAAGGCGGCGCTGCCAATCAGTGGTGAGCTGGGTGGTGAGGCTTGGCACGTCATTGGGCATATCGACAGTAGTTGCAGTGAGGTCAACGCCGTCGAGGAAAGGCTGGCCGGTAGCGTTGCTTTGCCAGTATCATCTTGGGTGCTGTAGCTGATGGTGAGGTGGTCGCGCGCCCGCGTCATGGCGACGAAAAAGAGGCGGAGGCGCTCGTCGTACGTATTGCCGGCAGGGGGCAATGGCGAGGTTCTCTGGATAGGTGATGAGCGACACTGGCGAGCGCACGCCGCCCCCAGGTGCTATCAGATCGCGCCAACGATGTGAACATGGCAAACTCTAGCCCCTTGGCCTTGTGCGCTGTCATGAGGATTAATGCGGCCGGTATGCGCCTCGGTACGCTGGCGGATGGTGGTGATGGGCGTCTTGAACTGCCGGTGCAAGCTGAGGAGGTCGAGCATATCGACGAGCCGGAGTGCCTCGTCATCACCTCGATGCTCTTGCGTGCGGCTGCGCAGAGTGCGCAAAGCCTCGAGGCAGGCAAGGTATGCGTCGGGCTGCTCGGCAAGCTTCTCGCGCGAAGTAATAGTCGTACAGTGGTGAGCGGTAGCTTATGGTGGGCATTGCAGGAGTTGCTTCGGCAGAGAGACTAATTGGCTGGTCGAATTGGGCCATCTGCTGCGCCATATATTCGGTAATGACACTGGCTACAACGGCCTGGGTTTTTCGCCAGCGGCTGGCTGCGGGATGCTAAAGCAGATCGTCCAGCACCAGCTCGAGTGGCTGATGCTGCGCATGCCCGCCATATGGATCAACCACACCATCAGCGGTTGGAAGGTTGGGGCTGGCCATCATTGTCTCGCCCACGTTTGGCGGTTGCGCCACGCCTGAGGCTGAGCTGCCAAATATCCTGACTGGCAAAAGCCAAAGGCTGGGTGCGCCACCAGCTCTGACAGCAAGCTATCGGCGATGGGGAACTCCCCTGCTGCTATGGCATCGACCACCCGTGCGAGCAGCTCCAGCGCTTGGATGACGGGGTTGTCGAGAATGTTATCGCGCCGCTCGTAGTTGATGGCAATACCTGCCGCCTGGAGGTGCGGCACCAGTGCTACCAGCTCGCGGTGGCGCCGAGCCAGACGGCAATCTCCTCGGGCGGTGTGCCGCTATCAATCTGCTGGCGGATCTGCTGCGCCAGCCATTGGCGCTCGGCCAGCTGGTGGGTAGCTCGGCGAGGTCGACGGCAGTCTGCGTTGGCCGGTGATGGGCAGTGAGCGTCTTGTCGAGCTCGGGAAGCACCGCTTCTAGCCGGTCGCCCCCCTGGGTAATGACGGCGCGGGCTGGTGCGAGGATAGCCTTGCTCGAGCGGTAGTTATCCATCAAGGCGATCAGCTGCACATCACGGTAGTGGCTGCGGAAGCGATGAATATTGCTCACATCTGCCCCCTGGAAGCTGTAGATTGCTTGGTCATCATCCCCCACCGCCATAATGTTGGGGCGACCCTCGTGGACAGGGGCTACTTGTTAGCGAAAAGAGGATGCGCAGCTGTGCGAGGTTGGTATCTTGGAATTCATCCACCATGATGTATTGGTACTGCTCCTCTAGGTTGGAGCGTAGTTCGGGCTGGGCATCGAGCGCCTGAGCGAGCTGGAGGATCATATCGTCGTAGTCGTAGAGGCCAGCCGCGCTGAGCTCGGTGAGATACGCATCATAAACCTCAGCGAGGGCGCGCAGCTTACCGAGGCGCTTGCGATCTTTTTAAGACATACGCTTCAATAGCATCCTTCTCGCACCAGTGGTTGCGCCAGGCGGTGAGTGGCGTGGTCTTGCCGCTATCAAGCGTCTCATCGATCGCTCGAGCCAGGCTCAGCGAGAAGCTATCGGCTAGTGGTGGAATGGTGGGTGGCAACGGCGGCAGTGGCAGCTGAGCTGCTTCGCCTGCCAGCGGAGCGAGCTTGCCGGCCATTGGTTTGCTTATCCGCCCAGCCGCAAAAGACCTCGCTGAGGCGTGGCTCGACGGCCGCTAGAAGTGCCTCGTCCGCATCGATAACCTGTCGAAGCTCTGCGCTACTAGAGGCCAGCCTGCTTGGGCTGGCTAATGCTCCGGCTAATGTCTTGCAGATAGGTAAACTCACCATTTTGCTTGCTACTCAGACGGGTTATGATGATCGAGCTTGCTCAGGATACCACGCAAAAATCTCATAGCTGCCAAGCTCGTCGGTAGGCTTTACGTGATGCACCATGGTAGAAATACTCCCGGTGGTGGTTTATCACCCTCACTGCCAAAGCTATGGAACGTATGGATAGCGACGCGGTAGGCATCTGCCCCAATGATGCTGCGCAGGCGCTGGCGCATCGCCGCTGCTCCACTGTCGGTAAGGTAAGACAGAGAATATTCTCAGGCAGTACGTCCGTCTGGCGCAGGATATTGGCGGCGCGCATGCTGAGCAGCTCTGTCTTGCCGGTGCCGGGGCCAGCCACAACGAGCAGTGGCCCATCGATGCGTATCGACGGCGGCGCGCTGCTGGTTATTGAGGTGTGTGTATCGAGTCGAAAATTCGTGTTGAGGCATGTCTCCATTATCGCACACTCACCGCCTCGACTCTAGCGGCCAGGCCGAGATTCCGGTATAATATCTATCATGGACTTTGGTAACCACATGGATGTTGCATATGTGCAAAAGGCGCTCGCCGCGCGCTTTGGGGTGCAGCTGGTGATCGACCGCGTGGTGGCGCGCAATATTGCTGCGGGGCTTGCCGCCAAGGCATCAGTGTTCTTTGCGACAGATGGGCAGCTCTATTGCTTGGTCTATGGGCCATCGCGCCTTCTGCTTGGCGATGTTAAGAAGATCGCCGTGCGAATTGGCCTGCGCGCTGAGACATTCTTCCCACCACGGGGCCAGCCAGAGTATTTTGACGAATTTGGTCGGCAGAAGTTTCGTGAGATCTTCCCCGGGTTTGGGCGCATCACCGATCGCGACATCTATGTACTATCGTACGCTTGCGCCATACAACCCAGCCCTCATCCTGGTTGATGAGGTGAAGGACGGCCACATTTATCAAGCAGACAGCGACGCGCGCAGTGGTTGGCGGGTTGCTGCGAAGTGTCAATATCATCGAGGAGGTAAAATAACGTTATGAAGGACTATCTAGCAATCATCCGGCGCAACTTTGTCTCGCCCATCGTATTGGCGATTTTGCTTCTTGCTATGGCGCTAGTCTATGTGCAGGAGTATCGCGATGCGTGGTTTATATCATTTGTCATTATGGTCAATTCGCTCATTGGTGCAGTGCAGGAGATTCGGGCCAAGCGCGCTCTGCGTAAGCTCGAACTGATGAGCGCGCCACGTGCCCGCGTTGTCAGGCCGACGGTACCGTAACCGAGGTGCTTTACGATGCACTGCAGGTTGGCGATACTCTCGCACTACACACTGGCGATGAGCTACCCGCCGACGGTGTCGTGCTCGACGCAAAAGGCCTCGAAGTGAACCAGAGCATGCTTACGGGTGAATCTGCCGCGGTAGATAAAGCACCCGGTGATACCATCTATGCAGCCACAACAGTGGTGGCGGGCACAGCGCATGCTCGTGTCACCGCAGTTGGTAGTGCCACCAAGGCTGGTGCAATCAGTACCGTACTCAAGCGGTATGCACCGCAGCCCACGCCGCTCCAGCAGGCTATCCAGCGGGCTATTACCGTCCTGACCTATGGTGCAGTCGTGCTGGCGCTGCTTATCTTCGCGCGCTACCACTTTGCGGGGTTGCAGGCGGTTAGCATCCTCAAGACGATTATTACCGCAGCCATCACCGTCGTGCCAGAGGGGCTGCTCTGGCAAGCTCGCTCCTGCTTGCCTTTGGCTCACTGCGCCTGGCTCAGGCTAAGGTCTCTGCCCTCAGAAGCTCATCGGCGATTGAAAGCAATGGCACTGCTTGGCGTGCTCTGCGTGGACAAAGACGGGCACCTTGACGAGCGATGACGTTATCTTCGAGGCACGCTGCGTCGTTTGACGCATCGACCAGTGATGAACTACTCGCCCACTACGCTGCCCTGGTTTGCGCACGAAACCAGTGGTGGCAATGCGACTGGCCAGGCAATTCTCGCCGCGCACCAGGCACCCACCGCACATGTCCAGAGGTGATGGCGTTCTCATCGAGCCGGAAAATGGCGGGGGTGCGGGCCGAGATTGATGGCTCAGTGCAGACGCTGATGCTAGGTGCACCAGAGTTTGTGGCGCGGCTTGCCCGCTTTCGCAGCTCAGCAAGCCCAGATCGACGCCTGGGCAAATGACGGCCTGCGTGTTCTCCCTACTTGCCCGCTTTGCCGACAGCAGCGTGCCACTCACAGCAGCTCGCCGCTGGCTCGGGTCAGCCGCTGGGGCGATCGTCCTGCGCAACAGTCTGCGCCATGGCGTGGTCGATACGGTGCAGTTTTTGCAGGGCCAGGGGCGTGACGATTCGCGTTATTAGTGGAGACAACCCGCGGACGGTCAGCTACATTGCCAAGGCAGCAGGGATTCACCAGCCCGAGGCGGCCATCACCGGGGCGGAGCTCGCCCAGCTCGATGATGCAGCGTTTGCCCAGGCGGCCGATACCCATACAATCTTTGCCCGCGTCTTGCCGAGCAAAAGGAACGGCTCATCGCGCACTTCTCAGACCAAGGGCGATTCACTGGCATGGTGGGCGATGGCGTCAATGATGCCTTGGCGCTCAAGCGAGCCGACCTTGGCGTCGCCATGTACGCTGGCGCTCCAGCCAGTCGGCGCGTGGCAGATATCATCTTGCTCAACAACTCCTTCACGTCATTGCCGCTGGGGATGCAGCTAGGCAATCGCATCATGCAGGCCATTGAGCTCATTGGCGTGCTCTTCTTCCATAAGATTATCTATGGTGTGGTGCTGCTGGCCATTACTCTCACCATCGGCATCATGTACCCATATGCGCCGCGCCACCTTACCTTTATGAATATCTTTCCTCGTGACGATGCCGACCATTATGTGGACACTCTTCCCGCCCTCACCGCGGCACGGATTGATCCCGCGGCGCTTCTGGCACGATACTCTGCTGGCAGTGGCACCAATTGCAGTGCTCACGGGATTAGCGGTCGCTAGTGTGTATTGGCTTGGCCGCACACTCTACCCAGATCGCCTTGGCGAGGTAGCAACGATGACAGTGCTGGTAGCAACCTTCTACGGCGTGTATCTGGTATTTTGGCTGGCCGCATAGCTTGGTGTCCAGCTCGATAAGCGGGCCCACCTTGCCCGCACGCTCTACATGCTCGCGGTATTGTCTCGTAACAGTAGTGAGCTTTGGCGTCATCTCGCTCCGTGAGTTTCTTCGACTTTCACCCGCCAAACCTACTCCTCCTCTGGCCTGGCATCGCCATTATTATTCCAGTAACCATGCTGCAATGGTGGTGGGCGTGGCGTGTGAGCCGGCGCTTTGCGGTGGCGTCCCACACCGAATCAAGTTCGATCGCAGTAATTCTGTTTCTGGGTTTACATAGTCACACGTATTACGCCTGAATAATATCCTTACGCGAAAGAGCGAACAATGTAGGAGTAAGGACAGTTATCGCAATCATAATAAAGCCGAGGAGGGAAACTATCAAGCCATCGGTGATCGTTATATCCACAAAAGGCAGTATCATAAGCCCTTTGGATACAATATAATTTGAAGCAGCAACGGCGATAATACCAACAAAAGTAGCATTTGCCGAATGAATAAAAAGTTTCACAAATAGCAGCCAGGATTAACGTGTATGGACTCGCGCACTGATTGCAAGTAATTTCACATCACTGATCCGAGAACGTGCAGTCATACCAATGCTCGCTGCAGCTCCTACTGCAGAAAGGAGAATCGGCCCGCCCATAGCAAGAATAGTTGAAGTCAAATCAAGACCATTAAAATTAGTGATCCGATATCCATAGCATAGTGCTTCATCTGTGTTGATAATGGTTAAAATACCAGCTACCATACCAAACCCAACCATAATAGGGGTTTGCACGGAAGTACTAAGAGAAAAATTGTAAAGTGCCATACGCCTTGCCAAAAACCACACAACACAACGTTGCCCTGGAACAAGCAACGTCCATATCCTCATGAAAAGTACACAGGAGCAATAGGAACAAGTGTCCCAACAAGCAAAATTGGTGAGAGTAAATTGACCGATCCATCCCGTTATTTGGGCCATCTACGATAATGGAATATGAAAACCAAACCGTGATAGTCAATAAAACAGCAAAAAGCAAAAGCCGAATCCATGTCATGTCAAGCTTTTTTAATGGCTGGGAAGTTAAGGCTTGTAGTGGAGTGTATGACCTGCAGCGCGTGCTGCTTTGAGCCCTCGAACAGAAAAATGCATGCAACCCCCAACCAAACTATAGGCATTGAAGATAGATCAACCCGTGGTATGACCTCTTCGAAGATCTTTCTTGCACTAAATACCAAAGGAAATAATGGAACGAAGCTTATTCCTGATAATAATGTCCCACATATTGCCCCTAAAATGGCGACAACAAACAGCTGAGCGAGAACAACTACAATAACCTTGCGGGGACTAACGTTTACTAACTGCCATAGGGCGTAAGATTTTCTTTGTGCAGCTACTGTAAGCTTAGCTACTGCGAGAGATTACGGCGAGTCACTGCAACTATAGAAAATAGAAATAGTATTGTTCCTGCTTGGTTAATATTTTTATACACAGCATCGATATAGAACTGGGCAGTTTCGAGAATGGAAATTACCCAGCCTCCGATGTATCCACAAGCTATTGCGACAAAAAACGCACCGAGCCATGTTGCTTTATTAGCTCTCAAATCAGAAAATATAAGTCTCAACATTTAATTCTCCATCGCTGTCAAAATTTGCGCAGCTGTGCAGGAGGCGAGCTCCCGAATAAATCACGCCATCACTATACTAGAACACGATCGGCGAAGTGCAGCAGCTTCTAAATTATGAGTGACCATTACCACGGTTCTCTTAGAGTTGCTACCTATATTTCTTAGTATCCTCAATACTTCTCTTCCGTTTTCTGTATCAAGTGCTCCAGTAGGTTCATCAGCAAAAATAATATCAGAGCTATCTGCTAGTGCTCTTGCGATAGCTACGCGCTTTCTGTTCTCCTCCAGACATATCGGTTGGGTGATCTTTTCCTCGACCACCAAGCCCAATACTTGCTAAGACATCATTTATTTGCTGTGTGTTTATGGCATGCCCCGCCAAGCGTGCTGGGAGAGATACATTTTCAAATACATTTAGTGAAGGAATAAGATTGTAGGATTGAAAAGGATAAAGCCTATGTGGTCTCTTCGGATTCTAAAAAGTGAATTTCGGTCTGCATGCACGAGGTTGACTTACCCATTATCTTGATAGAACCACTGTCAGCGGTCTCCAGACCAGAAAGACAGTACAGTGAGGTTGATTTTACCTGATCCACTCGACCCAACAATGCTAACCATTTCACCTAGATTAATAGTACATACTGATTCCTTTTAACACCTTTTTGTTATTTTTGTGTTGCTTCCTTGGCCGCTACAGAAGGACTTAGTTATATTCTGTGCAATGATTGCTTCCATTACTTTTCTCTCCTTATATCAATGTAGAGAATTTGTTTGCTGCGCATAAAATACCACCAACTACCCAAGCTAGCCAAAACCACCGATAGGCGCCGAATTGAGGAATAAATAAAAGACATAAACTGATAATAGTTGCCAGATACATGATGATCATGCAAACATTGCGTTTGTATTTTGCTTTGTGAGCAACTTTCTGTAACTCAATGTCGTCAAATGCGTTAATTTCTTGCTCTGTCATCAAACTAAGAGATCGTTGGTTGTATTTTTCTATGTCCATTCGTCGCCACAGGAAATATCTGCTGCAAAACATAAAAACAGAAACAGCAAAAACGAGCAAGAACACCGCCCATACTAATGGCGTAACGTGATGAAGAAAAATAGCAGCTAGTAAACCAGTAACTATCAAAATAAATCCGAGAATAACTGCGTGAAACATTGCTACCCTTGCCTCGTCTCTTTTGCTCTGCAGTGTAAAAATCTTTAACAAACGGGTGTGTCTTTTGAATCTGTGCGGATATATACTCTGAGTACAATAAAGACAGCTCCACCATCGTCCCAGCACACATACCACAGCAGTATAGTTTGGAAGTTTATTTTTAATGCGCAGAAAGAATCAACTACAAAATTGTTAGAGCTATGCCAAAAAGCATAATTGAAACCCCTATTGGCAATCTAAATGCGTAAACACGCATGGCCTTATCATAGTCTGTATCCTGTGGCATCTCCCTTGAGAGTGCGCATAGTCTTATTAATGTGGTGATGGGTCAGATCTCCTCTCACAAGATCGTCAAGTTGACAATCAAACAAGGTACAAATCATGAGTAATTTATCCATTTCAGGGTAGGCATGTACTGATTCCCACTTAGAAACAGCTTGTCTGCTGACACCAAGACGCATTGCTAGTTGCTCCTGAGTCATATTGTGAGTCGTGCGTAAGTGCTGTGAGGTTATCGCAAAATCTCATATATACCTCATCATTATTAAAATATTGCAAATAAAGTATGTATTAATAATAGGCAGAAGAGGTATAGAATTCAACCATCTTTCAGTTGCTTTTTTGTTGAAAACTGGTTTCCTTGAATAAATAATGGCAACTTGCGGTATCATACATGGGCTATCATAGTTGGTCTACTTACATGTAACGCATCCTTGATTACTAAAAGGATAGATGGGTGTAGTTGATTTAGCACTATTTGGTAAATCTAAAAGCAGGTAAGAAATAATGAATCACTGCTAACCAAACCGCTCAAACCATGAAACGAGCTAACCGGATGTACGCCCTCATTCTCATCATCAGCGCAATCTACGTTGCCGGCATAGTGACCGGCGTGGCTATCGCCTACTGTGCGCCTGGTACGTACCGGCAGCGACATGCACGCGCTCCTTCGTGCACACCTCCCGCGCCACAGCCATTATCGGACTGGAATGTTGCAGGGCCGAGGCAACTCACGAACGAAACGCCTACCATCGCTTCGCCCACTCCGCCGGGTGGACACCATGTCGTCCATGCCATTGGTAGCGCCCTTCCACCAGGCAGATACATCGGGCGATCCATCACAGACTTCGAGGGTAGTGGCTACGTCACTATCGAGAACCACAACATCACCGTCCGCGTCACCTCCAACAGCACCACCTACGAAGGCGACACGCTGGCTGTCGTCTTTGGCAACTGAGAAAGGAACACCATGACCGAGCAAGTAGAGCGCGAACAAGTCGTCCAGAACCTCGCAAAACAGATCGACCAAGTCAAGCATTTTAGCCTGCGTGGTATTGAAGAAATTTGCCACGATGCCAGCATCCGGGCTACTAGAGCTAAAGATGCCATCGCCGACGAGGTTCGTCGACGATTCGCTGTACCGCCTCCTGTCCAACAACGAGCTCCTGGCGGCATTCGCCAACGCAGGATTCACTCCACCCGGCACGGTAGAGGCCAGGAAAGAGCTCCTGTCGGTGTTCATCGATGCCATGCAACGCCTCGACGTCTTGCCGCACGCCACCCAGCGAGACGTTCAACAATGCATTGCGGCGACGAGCAAGGCCACGCTGGAGCACATTCAATACGAGACGCAGATTGCGATTGCCCGGATGGTGGCACCAGTCGATGTTGAGATCGCCAAGATTAAGGCTGGCACTCAGCTCTTACCGAGACGCAGGGCAAACGCTGCCCTGGCGAGAGGCCGATGCACGGAAGCGCATCAACGATGCGAGCGATCTTCATAGCGAACAAATCGCTCGTGAGTCTCAGTTTGCTCATCGAGACGAACTGGAATCTTCGCAAAGCACAAGAAGAGTCAAGGAACTGCAAATTTGCATTTTCCATCCAGCAAGCAAACAATCGCCTTGAAGAAGAAAAATGAACTGCGCAAACAGAGGATCAAGGAGCGACGCGTTGCGCGAGGAAAAGATTCTGGGAGAAGGTACTGCGCTTTGACTCTGCTGGAAATGACGGAATGGGTTGAGGTAGAACCACATTCTAAATTCATCCACCCACAGCAATCACACTTGATTTAAAATGCAAGTCGAGATATGTTTGGTGTAACACTAATATCATAAAGGAGTTTATATGTCGTCCAGTACCCCGGCGAAAAAGTACGATCCCGATAGGTTAGTTTCCGTTACTCTCACAGTAAAGGAATGGCACGAACTTACAAGCGCTATCGATGAGCTCACGATGGGTGACTACGCACCTAATAAGGATGGGTGGCGGTGGATGCAGGAAGTGATGGGTGTTGCAGATCGACAGACAATTGAATTTTGAGCGATAAGATTCTTCCGAACGTGCGATCAAGAATCAAATGAATAGCTAGCAGAACACGAAGAACGCAAAGGCGGCGACCACCTTTGAGCGATAATTCCTTCAGTAACAAATCGGCACCATCGCCAGACGATCCCCTCGATGACATGCCAGATCGCTACATTCCGGACAATCTCGATGAAATTATGCAGAGAGTGCACGAGCATGGTGTCGTTCTGAGAAAACATCACATCCAACAGGGTATGGTGAGCAAGAGTATCTTCAAACGACAAGAGACACTATTACTCACCTTCTATCATTGCTGAGCTTCAGCAGCATGGCAGTCCTACATGGCTGTATGGTCAGTAAGTTTGGAATGCTGACACAAGTTGTCGTAGTCCTCTAAATATGGAGAGTGAGGCTAGGGTGGTAGAAGATCAAAATGCCGCATCCCTACGATGCACCATCACTTTACCCATATGCAAGCACGCCCCTGTCGAAGGCGACAAGCAGAATATATCACCGTGCGACTCTGGGTGGTAGCGAGCAACACACTGACCTCCCTCTCCTGTTGCTGCGCGAAGAATGTTGCGCGAGTCGGGTGATGAATTTTGCTCGATACTAAGCAGTGGTGATATTTTGTCATACTCACTATACGGCTGCCACGACGAGCAGCCGCAGAGCAATCAATAAAAGGCTGAGCCTGGAGCAGCTTCTGGCGTGTCTTCGTGTCTGTAACGTAGCAAGCACTGATGCCACTTGGGCTTTCGCGGCTGAGCTGAGGCGACCCTTTGCTATATTTGACATCAAGCGATTGCGTATACTCGCGAGAAAATCGCTGCTTAAGCGTCTCAGTTGCATTAACTCGTGCGAACGGTGCATCCAAAAGCAGATAAGGAAGGCCATACGTAATAGCACTGTAGGTGATAAGAAGAACCTAACGATAATAATCTTTCTTCCAGTGAGAGCGTCGCATAAAACTTATATAGCCTATTAGCATGCGGCGTCTAATCAAACACTGCCATTCCTATTCTTGGCCCGCGATGCAGATAATAGTGCGTAATAAGATAAATTCAAAGTATGCTCACTATCGGTCAGAAAAACACCAAATGTTCCTCACAGGGCGAACACGTGACCAAGCAGCAAAGGCGAGTCAGAGGTTCGCGCGGGTGCTAACCCGCAGATTCCTCCTCTCTAGATTCAGGGGTGTTCAAAGAGCGAAGACGTTGAATATCCTCATATCTTCGTCATGCGGCGTACCATATGACTCTGTGATCACCAATATATACATCGGTGACATGTCGATTGTGCTGTTGCAGCGCATGGCGCAATGCATACTCACAGACGATGCTGTCCTTGAAGACCGCAAGATCATCGAGGATGTAAAGGCAAAGGACATTGTCGTCACAATCGAGTATCGTCAACGTTCCTTGTCTTGTCTATGAACGCCTGCACGATGAGGGCAGCTCTTGCTCCTCAAAGTGTACAATTCGCTCAGCTTTGTACTCCTCCTGGTGCGCACGATAACCCTGTTCAGCGAGCTGGTGCTCGCGTACGGCTTCGACCGGGATGAGGATGAGCCATTATAACCCTCCTGCTTGTCATGGAAAGCTTCTGAGCAGGATAACTCAAAAGCTAATATATATATATCAATATATGACGAGTGTGTCAATAAGATCGTACCAACTCACCACCCTTGCAACATAAAAAGCAGGCCCCGTATACTGTAAGATGTACTACCAATTTACAGAAAGGAGACCTGCTATGGCCTATTCTACCAATCCTAACCTACCAAAAGCTAGAGCTACTGCTATGCGTCTGTTAGTTGTAGACCAGCTACCTGTCATGGTCGTTGCCAGAAAGTGTGGTGTCCATCGCAGCACCATTTGGCGCTGGAAGCAGAAATGGAATGCTCTCAATCGGTATGTCCAGATGGACAATGGCAACCGTCCGAACAGGCAAGTCAAGACAAGGAGCGGTATCTCTTGCTTTCGGTTAGCTGCTTGTCGTTGGAATATACCAACCGATTCGTCTCGTCCACACACAAGTCCTCGCGCAATCTCGGACACCATAGTGCGTACTGTGTTAGCAGTGCGCACGCAGCTGCAGCGCTGTGCTGAGGTGGTATGGCACTATGTGACGCATACGCTAGGAATGACTGTCAGTTTGTCTAGTGTTCGCCGCATTCTTCGCCGCCATCACTGCTTCGACGACGCTAGAAAGCCACGGATTAGAAGAAATAATCCACATCGACCAAGAGCGATCGCCCCAGGCAAGCTTGTCCAAATAGACACGATCCACCATGTCGATCCACACACTGGCAAGCGGTTGTATTACTACACGGTTATTGACCTCTTTAGCCGTCTTGCCTACGCTGAGTCACACACCAGTTTGCGCCCTGGGATCGCTGCGGCAGTCGTCCTAAGAGCACAGGAGAAATGGCGTAGCTATGGCTTTACAACAATCTCTTTGGTGCAGTGCGACAACGGGCCAGAGTTTGGAAGATACTTCGCGCAAGAGCTAAAACGAGCCGGTATCCAGCTACGCCATAGTCGCCTCGGCAGACCGAACGACAACGCCCACATTGAACGATTTAACCGCACGCTGCAAGAGGAATGTATTGGCCATGTCTGGCGGAGACACATCTCACTTGGCTGCCAGCGTCAAACCCTTGCTTGTTATATTGACTTCTACAACAGCAAGCGCATACACTTAGGCATACAGCTGCGGACACCTGCTGGGATGTTGCAAAGGTAGGGAGATTTGTACGTAAGATAAACGTTCTCTCATTTCCTCGTGATCCTTGACGATTGAGACCTATAACAATGTAAGCAAAAGAGCAGCCGATACAGCATAGAGGAGAGTGTATGTGATATGGAGTGGCATATTCCATACAAGATATGTTTTTACTGTCTTCCCATCATCTAATCGCTGCGCACCATTGACAAAAAATTCTGCCTTGGCAAAGCCAGTTACCACATGAGTGGTAAGCATGAGAAATGGAACAGCCGCTGCAACCACGAGTGGAGCCGGCCCTCTCGTATAGTTGGTAGTGAGAGAAATTATCGACAACATTGCGTGGCCAACCAATACAGCTGTGTGGTAGATCTGCACTCGAGTATTATTATGAAACAGTGCCCAATTTTGAGATGCGCCAGGTATCTTGTGTTTTAAAATATAATCAAAATAGCGTCCTAAAGTAATAGTATACATAAGCATCATCCCAGCCATAAGAGCTGTATAGATAACTTGCATTTGTATCATGAATGCGCTCATTTTTGCATTTCCTTTCTCAATGTCTGAATCGTGAAGAATCACTTTTTTATAAGAGCGATATAAAGTCACTACGTAAGCCGGTCAAGCACCACCAAATGCTCGCAGTGCGGCGTGCGAGGGAAGAAGTTGTAGCCTCGGTGGTAGGCAATACCGTAGTACGTGGCAAGAAGCGCTACGTCGCGTGCTTGAGTGACTGGGTTGCAACTGAGGTAGAGGATGCGCTGCGGCTGGGCGGTGAGGAGCTTGGTAATGACATCAGCGTGAAGGCCAGCGCGTGGTGGATCGAGAATGATGAGCGCATCACGAGTAATATACTCCAGCGTTTGCTCACTGGGCGCGAGAACAGCCTGGCCTGGCCCCGTGCGGCCTAGCTGGTGGATATTACGCTGCATCTCGCGCACCGCATCGGCGTTGATCTCTACGAGCGTGACGTTATCACTGCCGATCGTGAGGCCAATCGTCCCTACCCCGGCATAGAGGTCGAGCGTGGGCCGGGACGTGCTATCCTGCACCGGGACGAACCGCTGCATATCACGCAGTGCTTGCTCGTAGACCGGCAGATTAACCTGGAAGAATCCCCTCGGTGGCGTAGCGAAACGGCACGCCAAGAATGGTATCTTGTAATACAGGATCGCCAAAGCATGCCAGGCGCTCGGTGATCCGACTGGCCGGCGAACGGGGGTCGGAGTAGATGATCTCACCGCCCTGAGCTGTAAAGCGTGACGGCTTCGTCTGGGCTCATAACATCGCCTAGGCGGTCTTTGGTATAAAGCTGCCACACACAGTTGCCCGCTTGGTCGCAGCGGATGAGCAGTGTCTTGAGCTGGCGCGCCGTCACCTGCTTGGTGCGCAGCAGGTCGCGCACCTGCCGGGCGAGCTGGTTGATCTCTGGCCGAGCTAAGCTCGTCTCATCAACGACAATCTTGCCCTTTGCTTCCCCCGCCGAAAGAACGCGAGGTCGAGCGTCTCGGTACCATTCTCTGCGCACTGTCGCTATACCAACTGAGCTCAACTTTTATTGCGATAGCCGTAGGGTATATCATCGCAAAAAACGTCGATCGGCTCTGGCAAGACGATATTATGCAGCTCAAAGGCCTCCTCGATCAGCGCCGCCTTATAATGTTGCTCGCTTGCCAGCGGCATAATTTGCCATGGGCTGGTGCTGAGGTAGCTCTCCGGGGTCGCGCGGCGCGATGCGCTCGGGCGAAGCAGTCAGCACCTCAGTCACCACTCCTTCGACAAGTGAGACTTTTTCTTGGTGATGCGGATAGTGACGGTCTCGCCAGGTAACCCACAGACGAAAAGGGCTTTGCAGCCATCATCAAGTGTGCCGAGGGCTTGCCCACCACCGACGATCTTTTCGAGCTGGATTGTTGCGAATGTTGGTTTTCTCATTGTAGTCTAGTATACCATGTGTGCGGCGGGGGTGGATGCATCGGTGCGTTGTATGGGTAGTCTCTTTTGGCAGCTCTACTGTCCCTTGCTGCCATTGCCAGGTGATGACCATCGGGTGGTCGGTGTGGTGTTCGCGTGCGTGGGCGAGGGCACTGCTCAATCGCTGCATGGCAGTGTTCCGTGAGGTGCTGCGGCATCGTCTGGCGAGATAACGCCTGTTGCGCTCAGGCACGTTGCAGCGGCAATAGCGAGATCATAACGGCTAGCCTGCTGGTGGATGAGGCTCGTCATGAGCGTGCCGCCACGCGGTGCCAGGCCGAAGCTATGGATAGCAAACTGCCGACTATCGACCCCATAAGCAAAGAGCGTTGCCGCGAGAGAGCGCTCTTCGCCCGGGTAGGCGATAATCACCGGTTTTGGTTGTCGTCACGGGTGCGCGCGAGCGTTCGCCGCCGAGACAGGTTGAGCAGGCGTGCCAAAGCCACGCGGCGTGAGGCTCGAGATATTGACGCAGCGCACCCGGGCAACCGGGCAAGAATGCGTGATGAGCTCAATAGCGGCCAATACCTCTGTGGTAGCGACGTCACCACATGCGGCAAGTACAATATCTGGGCTGGTGTGGCTGGCGAAGTTCCACGTAGCAAGCCCCGCATGCATCTGAGCTCGAGCCGCCTTGGTGGTGAGCCAGGTAGGCTGCGTGGTATCGCTGGCATGCAATACATTGATCACCTGCGTGCTCGAGCAGCATCATATCGAGGGCCACCACTGCGCAGTTGCTATCGGCTGGGAAGTAGACCGTTGTTGGCGCGTCTCGCTGATCAAGCGCATTGGTTACCTGCTCAGCACTCTGATGCGGGAGGATGGTGTTGAGGCTCGGTAGCGGCGCGCTGCTTGGCTGGCTCGATAGAGCTGCGGTATACGAGCGACTTGCCGCGCTCATGTCCTCATGCAGGGACGCTCCAACGAAGACGCTTTGCCTCCCCTGCTCCAGATAGCCAAGCTGACATACCGCAGCAGCTACCTGCTGCTGGGTAGCTCATCATGTGGCTATCTGGTGCGTGTGGCGCGCTGTGCTGGGCTGACTGCCCCACTGCCAGGCTCGTGGGTTTGATGCAAAACGCTGACGAGCGTACCACTCTGCAGCGACGGACTTATAAAAAGCCGGAAGCTATCTGGCGCTGCATCCTTGGCAAGATCAGCCAGTACAAACCAACATGAAATGCGTGCTGCGCTGCGTGCCAGGTGGCGTCGCAACGACTGCATAGGGCTCAATAGCCGGCCGGCGTAGTCGCGTGGCCGACAGGACGGGCTGCGTAGCGGTGAGCTGAGCTGCACCTGAGGAGGAGTCATTATCGGTATGAGCTGCAGCCGTATGCGGCAGAGCCTTCGTCTCGGCAAACGTGAGATTGCCTGCTGCGTCAAACAGGTTCTCTGGCTCACACCACGCAAGCACCTGGGTAAGCCATGCCTGCGTGCCTGCTCGGCTGAGTCAGCACCATCTGCTTTTGCGGTGAGCAAGCGCTGCCTGGGCCCGGGCGATGCTTGATGGCTGAATATCGCCACTATCATGCTCGGCCGGAGCGGGCGAGTCCTCTTGTGCTTCGTGCTCATCTAGTAACGCCTCAAGCTGTTCTGGAGTACGCACAATCAACAGTGGTCGACAGGGCTTTGTGTGGGCGCGGTTGGGCTGGCTGGCGCAGAGCAGCAGGTGCGTTCAGTTGCAGGTGAGCGCAGCAGCGTAGTCTGCGTCTGGTTGGCGTGGGTCGGCTGTGGTACGCAGTCAACGATTCGTGGCTCATACCCGCAGCCAATAAAAAGTGCAAGCAGCTCGTAGGGTGGAAAGCGTGGCGAGCAGGTGTCTTGGGCCGCAGCTGGATGATCGGGATAATCGTGCCGTCAGTCGCTGGGCTGAGGAGCTTCGCCAGGTGCCACGGGGTATACGTCTTGGGCGGCCGCGCTATCGATCAAACAGTAGATTGTTTGCTCTGGCTGGCCAGTACTCACTGCCGCTTGCCTGAGCGAGTGCGCCACCAAGACGAGCGTCACAGAGATGTATTGCGTTAGACAATGAGGGTTTTGCGGGTCGTGTGTTAACGTGCAGAGCGCATCAATCCCCGCTGTACAGCGAGCAATATCGCAGCCAGGTTGCAACATATCGCAGACGAGCGCATGAGCGCGTGCTGCCGCCATCGCTCGCGATCGGTAATAATCAGCGGCGCGCGCTATCTGACTGAGCATCCTCCGCAATCTGAGGCCAAGCTAAAGCTCAGCGCGAAATCTCGCTGCAAGCGCTGCGGAGCTCATCCGAGTAAAGCTGCTTTATATCGCTTGGCTGTAACGGCTGGCCAGCTGGCGGGTGTGCGCCAGAGTGCACTGCTGTGCTAACACAGTATAATAGGCCGCTTGCCGGTAGCGCATCGTCATCCCACCATTCGTATCCATTGCTTCTAGTATACACGCTTGTGCTTGCTGACGGAATAGGCCGAGGCGAGATTGTGCGCGTTTACGACGCATAGGTTAGTCTGCTACACTAACAGTATGAAACGACGCGTTGCCAGCCATGGCCAACATTTTTTGCGTAGCCCCCGCGTGGCGGCTATCTTATTGGGCCACAGTACTATCCGCCGGCGCGATACGGTTTATGACCTCGGGGCGGAGTAGCGGCGTCATTACAAGCGCCTTAGCGCGGCGCTGCCAACAGGTAGTAGCGGTTGAGAATGAACCACGTGCGCTCGATGCTTTGCGCAGGCATACCGCAGCCGTGCCACATGTCCGCATCATCGCGGCCGATATCCGCCAGCTTACCCTTCCTGCCGAGCCATATAAAGTATTTGCTAATATCCCCTTTGCGCTCAGTGCCGATATCGTGCGGATGCTTACCACTGCTTCCACCTCGCCACAGGCGATCTATCTCATCGTCCAGCGCCAGTTTGCGTCGAAGCTTGTGCCGAGCGATCGCCGCTTTACGGCGGCACTGGGCGCTCAGCTGGCACCGTGGTGGCAGCGCGGATCCGCTACCGCTTGCGCCGGACGGACTTCACGCCACCACCCGCCGTCGATACGAGTACTACTCGAGCTCTTGCCGCGCACCGAGCCCTGGCTGCCCCGCAATCAGCAGGCAGCGTACAGCCAATTTGTCGCGCAGCATTATGCTGAGCCGCGGCGCTTTGCTGCCCTGCCGCGCGCCCAGCTTGGCATCAACCCTGAGCGTAAGCCATCAGAACTCCAGCCTGGGCGAGTGGGTGCAGCTCTATCAAACATCCTGAAGAATTTCAGTTTACGCTTACCGCTAGAGCGAGCTCCTGATTATACGCGAGTGCTAGGTCAATCCAGTGGGATAACTCTCGTTGCCCTTCTGTATCGAGATCAATGTAGCCATGATAAAGTCGATCCTTCTATCAATGTGACAGAAGCACCCTTTCTAGGTAAAACCTGCTTTTTCCATTTCTTTTGCCAATTCGCACCGCGAGCAAGATCTTGACCTCGTGAACTGACTGTGACCGCCATCTTCCCGCGGATCATAAAGGCTAAAGCCGCCAAACATCTTCTTTTCTACTACTTCTTCCTCGAGATGTGAGGCGAAAGTGTATGTGCTAGAATGCTACGGATCTGTTGGGCTAAGGATTCGTTATATGTCATCACTTGTCCTACTTTAACATCACATCCAGCCAATACCAAAACGGTCAATCACACGGCTATAGAATTTGGCAAAGGTTGCTTCTCGAGGGCATAGAGACTCGGCCTCCTTCTACAAAGCTGAGCAAAAGAATTTATCCGCTTCTTCTCGACTGTCTGGGTATATAACCAACCATTGGTTGGGCTGGTGGTTATGAGAAATAGAGCAGATCATTGAAGACACCAACATCCTCGCCATTGAAGTCAGATTCTCAATATCAAAAGCAATCCAGGCAATTTTATTTTCGCTTTTCTACTGGAAGACTCGCTGGATCCATCATATCACTAGCTCGAGCAATCCCCTTTATTTCTGTCTGAAAAAGGTCTGCATAAAAGCGAAATGCCTCTTCAGCCTGACTGTTAAAAATTCAAAAATACTCCTAATTTCATTGTTGTTCCTCCGATATTTACGTCTGAGAATGCATTCCCTACCATGAGTTTCTCAACTATGATAAAAATTTCTTATTCTCAATTGCGCTTGTGTGGCAGGAGCGCATGGCAAAACCGGAAGGTTGATTGTAATAGGTGGATCACTCGGCAAGGGCCTACGCGAGGATTTTTCTCTGACGGGCGCTATCAAAGTGAGAGGCTCGTCACTCCCCCAGCAAAAGTTATGTTTCAAGACATAATTTTTAGTCAGGCAAATCATCCAGTAGTTCACAAGCCAAAAGATAGTACTGGCCATTAGGCACATTAGCAAAAAGTAAATCGCCTCTCCTGACTTGAGTGCCACTCCAACAACTGGCGCTCTTGGCATCTGAGTCTTAAAAAGCCCGACACAGCTAATACGAGGGCTCATAATCAGCGGGATAAAGCTCTACTGTCAGGCGGTTTGCTACTTCGATAGTGAGGATCTTGATGTGAAAGTGTACCTTTCTCTTCTAACTGCTTGATCATACAATCATAAGCCTTGGTTGATTCTTGGTAATATCTTTTCGGTGATAGCCCTGTATGGCGCTTAAAAGGTGTTAGAAAAGCTACGAGACTATCATAACCAACTTCAGAGACGTCTCAGTTACGTTTTGCCGACCTTCTATAATCTCCTGAATCCCTTTTTCTATCTTAAGAGCTTCTTGGTATTGTTTGATAGAAAAGCCCATCTTTTTCTTGAAGGTTCTGGACAGATGAGAAGGGCTGTAATGGAACTTCTGCGCCAGCTCTGCGAGGCCTAGCCTCTACCTGCACACTGACGAATGTAGATCGCTACTAGCCATGAGTCTCTCTGGCTATAATAGTTCTCCTTCTCTGTTTCTGTGTCAGTATCCTGCAAAATTATCACACCAACTAACGTATCTACTCAATAAAGGTTATCCATCGTGTACTTACACCACAAAGACGAAGAGATAGTGTGCCTTATTAAAGTGGCTCGTACTGATAAAACCGGTTGCTGTCGTGTGCACGTGCATTGGTGATAATATGCGCTGGGCGCGTTAAGTCGCGATGCTGTTGGCGGTAAGCGCGCGTTGCAGTAAAGACAGTTTGCTGCTCGGGCGCAGTGGTAACAATGCGCAATCGGTCGTTATAGCGAGCAATCATTTCATCCCATTGGTCGCTCCGTCTCAGTCACGGCAAGCGTCATGGGGCGATCGACGCGCACATTGTCGCCCTGGAGTTGGTCGTTAAGAAGCTTGACGTCGCTCGAGTAGTGAGCAAGAACATCTGGGTTGTAGCGATACGTCTCGGCATAGCGCCCAATACCAGTAAGGGTGAGCCCGCCAATCAAGAGCGTCATAGGGAGTAACCCAGCCACCCGAGCGTAGGGATTGCGTGGAAACATCTGAGTACCAGTGGTTAATCAGCCATGCCACGCCAAATGCAATAATGATCGCCACCACCGGAAAGAGTGAGGGTTACCAGCTGTGGATTGATAATCACCACGCCTAGTAACGGCAATCCCACCAGGAGCGCTGCGTAGCTGCGTGCTGTATAGTAGTGGCTCAGGAGCGAGGCAAGGCCAATCAGCATAATTAGAATCATACCGATCGGTATAATGGCTGCACTGAGGTACGATTTGTTTTGACGTAAAGAGCCCAAAGAGCGTCGTGCCAAGGTGGCGAAGGTTTGCCCCACATTGATCGATTCAGGTGGTAAGCCAAAGAGTTGCTTGAGTACATCATGGTTAGTGATGCTTGCGTAGATAAGTGGCAACATCGCCACGAGGCCAATGACGGCTGCCAGAACAAAGGCGGCTGCGCTGCACGCGCAGAGATTGTATAGCGAGCGTGCGGGTGAGACGCCCCAGAGATCCCAGCGCAACAGCGACATAGATGCCAAGTGGCGCATATGGCAGGAGTGCCGCCAGTACGCAGGCCGTCACTTTCCAGAGGGTGGAGAGAAACTTCTTCGTCCGAATGGCGCGCGTTGCAGCATAGAGCAGCCACACAGTGAGGCAGCTAAAGAGTATAGCTGGCGTGCCATCTTGCGTCAAGAAAAGAAAACTGCGCCGTCATCGTCACGAGGATCGTTGTAATAAGCGCAATGCTCCGGGAAAACCAGGGCGAAATAGAAGAAGCAGCCCAAGCGCTGTCATCAAAAGCAATCGCCATAGACGGCAACAATCGACAGCGGTGTCACGCCGAGCACTGCAAAGCTTAATTTTTGCAAGCCATGATACGGCGCATTGATAACCATAGCAGGGAGTAAGATTCTGGAAGGATAATTGGCTGCTTTGCGGCGCGCTATCGAGCTCACCTGCCGCAACTCACCGGGGATAAACAGCCCCGCCAGCACAACTGCCGCAATAATTGCCACCACCACAAAGCCATAGCCGAGGCCATACCGCCAACGGTACAAATGATAGTCGACAACTTGCTTTGCCATATTGCCCTATTATACCCGAGTTTGCGGGGGCGCTCAAGAGCGAACCACCTGCCCTTTGCGCGTTCCTGCAGCAGCACATACCACAGATAGAGTGAGCCAATACCAGAAATAGTGAGGCCAAGAGCGGCACCAGCCGTCGTCTGGAGAAGGTGCGTGGACCGAATCCATCCTGAACAGCATAGTGATGATAGAGATACACAGCAGCTAGGGCAACAAAATAACCAAGGATGGCCACAAACGCTGTTGCTTGCTGACGATATGGTGCAATTGCTGAACGCAGCGTGCAAATAATGACATAGACAGCTTGACTAGTAAGATTGATTGTATAGGCAAGCATGATGAGCATAGCGATATACTCTTGTGGCTGCGTTCCCTCAAAGCCAGTCGACGCGCTGTAAACAGCCATTACCTCAACAAAAGCGAAAAAGATGCCACTAAGGATAATCCCGCAGCAGGCAAGAATGATAGAAAGCCGCTCGATAATTCTGCGCGGCGCGGCTTGAATCGTCTGAGCTGTTACGGTTGTTGTCTGAGATATGGCCATAGGTACCTTCTCCTTCGTCGTGCTCGAAGTGTGTATGGTTATATTATAGCAGGTTTCTTGTTCTCATGGGTTGCCCGTCTATGTATAGGTAGTGAGATTGGTTTAGGGTGGAAGGTTGTGGTGGAGCGCTTCGCGGTATCAGCAGGCGCAGTGCAAAATCCCTCTACCCTCCAATCAGCCACACCCCGTGCCACTCCTCACGCACCGCATCAACCAGCGCAACGGCGAAGTCTTCATAACTAATACCATCAGTTAAGAAGGTCTGCTCACGATCTCCTGCAGGTATTCTGTTGTATCGTCCCTGGTACGGGCCATCTGGTATATACCGAGGGTGGGCGGGATAAGGTATGCCCATTGGCACGACTGCTCATGCTGTTCTAGATAATCACGCAAATGCGCGTGACCGATTCCCCGTGGTAAGGTGACGGCTGGGAATCCTGGCGTCTCCCAGAATCGTCGTCCATCGTCCATATGCAGAGCTCCTGCACCACCAACATGGACGACAAAGAGTTCTCGGCTTGTATCGCGCGCGGCAACAATAGACTGATGGAGCTCGACGAGTGCCGATGCAGCAATATCCTCTCGGAGGCGAATCGCATTGACCACCACGTCAACGCCCTCTAGCGCGGTCGACAAGCTTGTGTGGTCGTCGATATCGACAACCCGCGAGGCATCAGCACCATCCGGCAATGATCGTTGTCCTTCGACATAACTCGCCTGACGCAATCCGGCATACACTGTTGCGTTATCTGGCCGATGCTTAAGACAAGACGGCCAGTCCGCCCCTGTAGCCCCAAGAACAAGAATGGTTTTCATGATGACGAGTCCCTTTCGCTAGAATAGCTCCAAGCGTGAGGAGCGAAATTGCTGCTATTCCCAGCAGGGCAACTAATGTGAGTGTCAGAGTGCCAAACCCACCGATCGCCTTACCAACCAGAGCGCCGATGCTTGCACCGACGAACAGAACGAAACCATTGATCGCCATACCGCTTCCTCGGTGCGGCGCTGCAGTCTCGCCGTACAGCATGATCATTGAGGGAATAGACAGCGCAACACCCGAGACGTAGACAATACTGGACGCGACAACGCCAGAAATCGTCTGAGCTGTGAACGTCTCTCCCAACATGCCTACTGCAGCTAAGCCAAAAGCCCACCTGTGCGACTCGAATTGCACCGATGCGCTTAGCCAGAGCGCCTACTCCGAAGCTAATGAACATCGCCGGAAGCGCAGCCAGGCGAATGAGAATGATGTTTGACGCGGCAACATGAAGATCTTCGAGATGGTGACCAATGCCAGTTGTATAACGCCACAAACGATAACAGCAGCGTGATATGGGCGATGCCAAGCAATACGATCGCCGGCCGAAACAGAAGCACAATGAGGTTACCAAACTGCTGCAGCAACGTCATTGATGGCCTGTGGTTGGGAACTTCTGCAACAGAAAAGAGGATGATCGTAAAGATCATCGCCAGGACGACGCCGCATGCAACGAAGAACCACGACCAACTTGCGCGTAGGGCGATTGTTGATGCCAGTACTTGCCCGAAAAATTCCCTGCCACCAAGAATGCGGCTGACATTGCCCCGATTGCTCGTCGCCTCGACGCTGAGGACAACAGCCTCAGTCAAATACGCTAATGCCACCGGCGCAAACCCAGACGCAGCTGCCCCCTGGAGCGCACGCAGCCCGGCCAGTATCGGAAGCGACGAAGCTCCCGAGCATAGGAGTGTCACCACCGCCAGTACTCCAATCGACGCCGTCATCACCTTCTTGCGTCCATAGCGGTCCGAGATAGGCCCCCATATCAGGAACCCAACAGCATAAGTCACACTAAAGCACGTCGATAATGCAAAGGTTGCATCAGCCTCCATCGAGATCCCAACTGGGCCAAGTAACGGAATAGCCGCATACAACTGAGTCAAGACAAATAGTGCGGCGATAACCAGGACGGAGATAGCAACCCCATTACCCGGATAGATTACTGTAGGATAACCACCGCCTTCCTGTTGGTCTACCGCAATACGGTCTCCATAATGAGGTTGCTGCTCGGTCATATCGAAGCTCCTTTCCCAACGCCTATCGTTGGAGTCAGTGTAGTATAATAAAAAGCGAAAAGATGCAACCACAACGTTGGAGATGGAAAGTGAGGGCCTCCATGGCTTTGGGATACAGAAAGGCACTAAACGTAAGATCAAGGGAAGCTGCGACGGCTGAGTTTGCGCAGTACGGCCCTGATCGGCACCACAGTCGAGCACATCGCGAAAAAGGCTGGGTGTCAACAAAGAACGTGTATACAACTATTTCGGTGGCAAACGTAAAGTTATTCGCGACCATACTTCGCGATGAACTAGCGACGGTCGCTCAGGCGGTTCCAGCTACCTCATTCGCAACGGAGGATATCGGCGACTACGCGAGGGCATGTCTATGACTACCATTGCGAGCGACCTGAGCTCATCCGTCTTCTCCGCTGGGAGGCGTTGGTGTTTGACAATGAAGTACCAGACGAAGACCTGCGCAGGACGTTCTACCACGATAAAACTGCCGCCGTCATTGAAGGTCAGAAGGCGGGGTAATCACCAAAGACATTGATGCCGCACAACTGATGATGTTCGCCTACTCGATCGCAGGCTGGTGGTCGACTGTTCCTCAAGTCGCACGTATGCTATGTGGACCACTATCCAAGGAAGAGCACGCTAGGCGGCGAGCAGCTGTTGTCCAAGCTGCTCGCCGCCTAGCTGCACCAGAAGCCGAGGGACCTGCAAAGCGATAGTCAGGCCACTTGCGCCGAGTACTGCGGGTATTGACAGTTAGCTAGTCTTGAGGGGTTATAACAGAGCCCTGCTTTGCAGTTGCCGCATTGATGCTGACCGTCCCAACTGATACCATAGGTATATTGCGCCGAGCGTGATCATGATAATACCCATCAGTACCGCTAGAGGATTGGCGAATGCCGTGATATCCTGTTGTGATTGACTCTGCATGAGTGCTTTGACCCTATCTCGACACCCGCGAGGCAGTGGATGAGAGTGGTGTAACACCTAGCAAACCCTTCTTCGTGGTAACACGCTGCCCCGAGCGACGACGGTGTGAAAAGCATTGATCAGTGCGACCGCCTCAATAGTGAGGGACAATCCGAGTATCCAGAATAAGCCTACAACGACATATTCTATCCAAATCAAGAATGCAAACGGCCCAATGGCAGAGACTGCTACTGCCCAGCCAAGATAGATGAGCCACCCAGCAGTGCCAAGGAGGCCAAGTGCTCCACAGATCATCGCACAGCGGACTAGGGGCGGACAAGATGATGAGGCGGTAGATGACTCTTTGGTTAGTTGTTTGCGTGACGATGTCGTGCGGGCTACCATTGCTGATGGCTCTCCTATGTAATAGCTATAGCATAGCATCAATCATTCCGCTTGTCGAGGGCTCATGAAGCGTAGCCGCTCAGAGGGTGGAAGTAAGAGTTGGATCTTGCCCACTGGGCCATTACAGTGTTTGGCAATGATGAGATCGGTGATATTTTGGAACTCGGGATTGTCTGGCTCGTAGTAGCCAGGCCGGTAGATGAAGGAGACGATATCGGCGTCTTGCTCAATCGAGCCCGACTCGCGCAGATCGGCCGAGTGTGGCACTGGCGGCGTGCGCGACTCCACCGAGCAGCTTAGCTGGCTAGAGCAATGACCGGTACGATTGAGCTCACGAGCAATCAGCGAGCCCGCGCGATATCTCGCTCACCTCTTGGACGCGGTTACCATTGTGGTTGCCATTGGCCTGCATCAGCTGCAAGTAGTCGACGATCACCAGCCCAAGCTGCTGGTCGTGCATGGCGCGCCGTGCCTTGGTACGCATCTCGAGGACGCTGAGGCCTGGCGTATCATCGATGAAAGATGGGCGCCTCGGCCATCTCACCGCTGCCTCGAGAGGCTTGGCCCAGTCATCATCGCTGAGGGTTGCCAGTGCGGATATTCCAGCTATCCACACCACTGGCATCAGCCAGCATGCGGTCGGTGAGCTGCTCCTTGCTCATCTCAAGTGAAAAGAAGAGGACGGGCTTTTTCTCGATCGTTGCGACATTGTAGGCGAGATTTGTCACCAGCGTCGTCTTACCCATGGCGGGGCGAGCCGCAATGATAATAAGGTCAGGAGCGCTGCAAGCCAGCCGTCATGGTGTCGAGGTCGCGGTACCCCGTGCAGATCCCGCAGCTGTCCCTTTGTTGCGGTGGAGCTCCTCAATGCGGTCGAAGCTATCGGTGAGGATACTCTCCAGGCTTACGAGGTCTTGCTTGAGTGACTGGTCAGACACACTAAAGAGCTCTGCCTCGGCCTTTTCGAGTAGCTCTTGGGTGGTGGTGTTTTCGTCGCAAAGCCAAGCTGGCTAATATCGGCACTGGCTTTAATGAGCCGTCGCCGCACTGCTTTTTGGGGCGACAATTTCGGCATAGCTACTGGCGTGGGCTGCAGTAGGGACGTAGTTGGTTAGCTCGGTCAGATAGGCCGAGCCGCCTACCTCGACGAGCTGGTCTCTTTGCAATTCATCGTCAGCGTAAGGAGGTCAACTGGCTTATGCCGCTCGTAAAGACGCATCATTGCTCCCAAAAGATCATCGCGTGAGCGCTTATCATCAAAAGTCTTCTGCGCCGACATGCTCCGCTGGCATCGGCCAAGACTTCTTCGTCGATAAGTACCGCACCAAAGCAAAACTCATCTCAGCATCGAGGACTTTGCGGTGGTACTGCCTTTTAGTTGCGGTGATTGGTCAGTCATCGATCGTAATTTCTTCTCCTCCCCCATCATAGCAGAATGGCGGCTTTTTGGCGATCTTTGGGCGGCTTACTGGTAGCTAATACGGCGATCTCGACGAGTGGTGCCAAGGCGGTGCAGTGCTGCGCTGAGTGTGGGGAGGGCGCGATCGATCTGCATTTTGGCGAATTTTTGCCAGCGTAGATCGTTAGTGTCTGGCCGTCAAACGCGTGCCTGCTTTAGTCAGGTACGATGCGTGCCCGACTGCTCCGACTGCCATCGAAATTGCTCCCATGGGAAGTCGATTGGGCTGGAACTTGCTGCGGGCGTTTCATCGTTTGCTGAAGAAACGCTTGGTTGCTTGGCTGGTGTATGATCGGCGGCGGAAGCGCGGGTACCAGACTGACCAGCCGATGATGCTGCCGCACCATCCGCCTCCTGACGAGGGAGGTCTGAAGGAGGAACTATAGGAGATGCTTGCGATGATGATGCAGCTGGTGAGTGGGTATATGGCGCAACTGGCTCGCTGACGGTAGCAGGCGATGGCTGACGGTGAGGCGCTGCGACTGATGGTGCTGCCCGGCACAGAGGCGGTAAGCGGCGCAATGCGCGGCAACCAGCTCGCGGTACGAGCCAGTAGTTTATCGAGTAGTGGCAGCAATGCGCGTCCTCTACAACGCGCTGGCGCGCGATACCAAGCAACTGCTCGGCAAGAAGTTCAGCCGGTGTGCCAGCTGCCTCAGCCTCATCGATCAGTTGGGCAGCGCGGCCAATATCTGCCGCAGCATAAGCAGCCAGCAGCCCCTCTGCTAGCTCATCCTGCAAGGGCCCAGCACCTCTGCAGACCATCGCGCGGTCGAGCGTCTCATCACTAGTGAGCGCAGTTGGTCAGACAGACTAATGCTATCTCAGCTTCCCTTCCCTTGCTCCGCAATCAGCTCCAGTGCATCGGGTGTAATGGCAATCTTCTCCTGCTCAGCAGATAAACGCCAAATGCTTGGCTGCATCACGCGGACTAATTGCTCGAAAGTTGAAGCGCTGTACCCGGCTCAAGATCGTCGCGGGAAGCTTATCTGCATCGGTAGTCGCAAGAATGAAGACAACGTGCTCGGGTGGCTCTTCTAGCGTCTTGAGCAAGGCATTAAAAGGCCGACTTGCTGAGCATATGAACTTCCATCAATAATGTAGATCTTTTTGGACTGCTGGTTGGTGCAATTTGCACCTGTCGCGCAAATCACGGATATCCTCCACAGAGTTATTGCTCGCTGCATCGATCTCGATAATATCAAGATGGGTTGACTCATCGGTGTATAGCGAGCCGTTGATCTCATGCGCCAAAGATACGCGCGATCGATGTCTTACCCACTCACGTGGCCCCGTCAGGAGATAGGCATGGGCAATATGCCACGCAATTGCCCTGCTGCAAAATCCGCTGTGATATGCGACTGCTTTCAATCTCATCAAAGCGACCGACTCGATGCGTCGATACTAGTTGCTCTATGCTCATTTGCATATGTGCTCACCGCGGTATGGATGGAGATGCGATCGAAATACAGAAGGTAATTGCCAGATAAATCAAAATGAATCAGCTCAGCGCGAGCAAGGGTCGGTTCTCTGTTATAGCAAGCTGATGATAGCACGCAATGTTTGCTAACTTGGTGCTTTCACTGCTGCCCACGTCGCGTCGGGTTTGCATCCTCGAGAGATGATGACGAGGTGACCTGATGGGTAAGCCAATCAATCACAGCAGCGTGCGCTTGCTGGCAGAATCGATATTCTCTCCCTGTGCGCTACGTGAGCTATACGCCGTGACTGGGTGAGTGTACTGCCCGTAATCTGCTTGCGCACTTTTCAGCGGTCTGCGTGGTGAATAAAGCCGCCATCGTCAGCGTGTCGGCATGAGCTGTCGCCCTCAACGAGCCCAGGCGTACTGGCGTTGGCTGGCACAGGATAATTACTTGCGCTCATCGACCATCGCAGCATCAAAGGTGCGCCGCCCGTCAAATTCAGCGACTATCTTCCGCTGTTGGCGGCGCGACAACTTCGCCATCGCTCACCAATAGACTCATCAGCCAGATTCCTTTACGCGGCGTACGGGTTTGTTCTGTACCCAGAATCAGCGATCGTGATCGCTACACCTGTTCTCTGAGCGGTTCAGACAATTTTCTCGCAATTTCGCCCGTGGCACTAAGTTATCAGCAGTATATAGCGATGTGGGGCCTTCGTCGACGCACGGTTCATCCCAGCAACCGTAACAGGCAGCCAATAGTTCGTTGCACGTAGATAGTCTTGAGCACCGCCTTCTCCTAGAGTGACGCACAGCAGTCCGGAGCAGTGAGCTCGCTCGGGTGCTGTTAAGTGACCTCTGTCGATCGGCACTAATGCTCCGGCAGGACGCCGCGAGCTTATCATAGCAACTGCAGACGGTTTCTTGAGCAACTGGTCGATTGATGAACGTTTGCGGGAATAACTGCTACATGAGAGGCAAATCGAATTGACAGTCCGACGATCGATACAGCCCATCTCGTCCAACGATACTATATGCAAGTGCGTACAATGCGGGCGGACCGCATCTCGATTATGTAGCCAGAAAGAGCTGCCTGGCAGGGGCGTCGCAATCGCTGCTATCCTAGCGCCAACTCGGTGCCACGCTCCTACTAACAATGGTACCAGCAGAAAATACCAGCAATGGCCCAATAATCCATGCAGAATGATGGCGGTGACAGTACCACCTGTGACATTCTCCTTCCTCGGAGTGCACACCCTTGCAGTCCGCAAACAGGTTAATATATATATCTAATACACGGATGACTTGTCAAGAATTTTTCAGTGAAATTTAGCTGCCTCGCTGCGTTTTAGCTCTAACCCGCTTTTGACACTGGTTCCATTTCTGGGCCGCACACACCCAAGCGGAGTGTGCACAGTGAGTATCAAAGCTGCGGTCGTGGGTGATCACGCCGGTTCGACAGTAGCGCCAGCCTCTTCAAGGTCTTCTTGGCGGCTTCAGCGTCGATCTTTTGCTGACCTTTTTCTTTGATTGGGCTTGGTGCGTTGTCAGCCAAAGCTTTTTGCCTCACCTAGGCCCAAAGGCAGTGGGTTCCTTAACATGCCTTGATGGCAGCAACCTTTGGCCACCAACTTCTTAAGGGTGACGGTGAATTCGGTCTGCTCGTCTTCAGCAGCACCAGCGTCGGCGGCTGGACCAGCGACAGCTAACTGCAGCAACGGCTGGCTCAATGCCGTATTCGTCACTGAGGACATTTTGAGTTCGTTGACTTCCAGAACGGTCAAAGCAACCAGTTCTTCGGCCAGTGTTTTCATCTGCCATGATGGATTCCTTTCGATGATGTGCGGTAGTCTCGCACGAGTTTATTATCTGCCATAGTGCAAAACGTTGGTACAATGCTGCGCGGTTGCGCAGCTTCTTTGGCGTCTTCGATGCCATCGAGCAACGCATGAAGGTTGCGAAAGTGCGTTGGTAGTGTCGTGCGCTGGCGAGAGCAGCTGCTGCACGCACGTCGGCACCAGCTGGTTCTTGCTCGGCAAGCCAGCTAGTGCAGTGAACATCGGCTGTGTTGAGGCTTCACCTTCGCCACTAAAGCCAGCAACCAACTGAACTGTTGGATGCGTCTTGGCAAACTCGTGCAACACCTTCGCTGCCATCACTTCGTCGTCTGGCGAGATTGCATAAAGCAACTGCCCAGCCAGGGGCCGAAGTGTCGAGTGTCTTTGCAGGTGTCATGCTGCGCAAAGGCAACACGCACGAGACGGTTCTTCACCACCTTAATGACAACACCAGCTTCGCGAGCTTCGCGGCGCAGCACTACCAGATCTGCCACACTTGTCCATGGTGGACGCAACGGCGGTGCCCTCGCAGCGCTGAAACTCACTCATTTCCAGCCACCAAAGCTGTTTTTATCTTTGGAAATTGCCATAGATAAAAATCCTTTCTTCTGGAGTTGTAATCGTGCACGCGCTGAGGGAGTGCAGTATTACTAGTTTGTTGTTATCCGCCGCATTGTTAATGTCCGACATATGCCGCAAAAAATCGCCTCTGCACGATTGCAAGAGACGAGTCTCGAGTTTCGTACTAGAACGACTGGCGTAGAGGCTACGGCGTATCCAGAAATTCCCTCGGTAGCATACTTATCGGCTGCTTTGTCGTGCATAACAGCCCGCTACGGTCTTTGGCAATGTCTGAGAATGATTATAGCGGATGGTGGTGGGTTGATGGCGGTGGAAAACTATAACTTTTGTGTCAGCGTGTAAACAGGTAAGAGAAGTCAGCTGTGCGGTTGTGCTTGGGCAAGCATCGCGTCGATTTTTGCGAGTTCGTATTGTTAATGCGGCTTCAGCGGCTGGTGTCAATGTTTTGCCAAAATCCTGCTTACGCCTGTGAGCTCACTCATGCGCGTGAGCTGCTCTTCTGCAATGGCTGGAACTGGTCAGCCAGGCTGCTTACCGAGTTTATATAGAATATGCGCCGCAACACTGTCATGGCGTGCTGCTTTGCGGTCCTCGCTGGTGAGAATCTGGACTTCAAGGACACAAATACCTGAGGCTTGATCCTCGCTAAAGGCCTGTCATCTTAGCAACGCGAAAAGCCCTTTCTTGTTATCTTCCTTAAAATCAATGTACTCTTCGGCAGTATGTCCGGATAACGAGCCTCAAATACCTATATGTAACTAATGAATTGAGTGTCTCCTTCTACCTTGAGTGTCTTGTCTCGGCCTGGTGCAGCATATGCGTAATAGTAGTCATCATCCTCCTGTAAGTCTTGTCATTTTGCGTAGCTTTTATCTTGTGATTAGCGTAACAATATCGTTATTGTTGATCATATCCAGAACACATCAATCAGTTCATCGCGATCCTCCGTAATGAATGTGATACCATCGATATCAAACGGCACTTCGAGTGAGCTGTCTTTCTCTGGTGGCGATAATGAGCGCAGTGTTTTGTGGTGTGATATCATTAAATTGCTCACGAGAGTTCGTCGATCTATTGAGCCTTCAGTCATCCAAAATCTTTATCGTGTTCTCGTCATAGCTATGCTTTCTTTGATATCGTATGATGATTCTCGCCCATCCACAACGTTCTTTCTCTTTAGCTTTTACACTATTCATCTTGTCATCATACGCTTACGCAGTATGTCTGGTGAGATAGAGCGCGGATTTTGATAGTCTTCTCTTTTTGTTTTCTCTGCTTTTTCCCTTCTGCAGCACTGCGAAGAACCAACAGACTTGAGCCGCCATACAGCTCGGAGCTCAGTGTGCCACTCCTCACTACAGTTACCATTTCCCCCGACAATATTATGGTTCGACTCTTGGCCAAGGACAAGCTTACTGTCACTTCCGCTTTTGTCCGTTTTGCCAATCATATGTGCGAGAATTTTTTCTGTAATGTTGCAATAGTTTTGGTTGCGCTCTTCGGCAGTGATGACTTGGTCTGGGTTATCAATATCGGTAGTGCCAGTACACCAAACTCCGACAGTATGCGCTCAGCAAGGTCCACAAAATGTCCTTGACCAGTATTACGCAGCTGCAGACATATGCACCTTGCTTCGGCAATGCCATTGCCAGTCCATCGAAGCCAATGATTTCACATAGTGGGGCAAGGAGTGCTTCACTCTTGTATGCTAGCTCATAGGCCTCTGATGTATCATAGCGAGTATTATTAAGCTTATTGAGTGTGTAACAGACTCCATAAAAATTGTCGAAAAGCCCGACACTCATCCCTGCATCAGGTCACTCTAGATCAAGCATATTCATTGGCTGCTGCCGACTCCTTCATGAGGTTTATCTTGCATGCGGTCGCGAGTTGCAGTCTCGAGACAGTTGGTTTTGCTTTTGCTCATCTGTGAGATATTGATTCTCTGTAGAGTTTTGGTGGAAGAGGTCGATTCTTCCTTTTGATTTTCTCAAGTTTTGCGAGCTTTCGTGATGGCCGTGTAGAGATTCTTGGCTCTGGATATCAGGATCTGCGGGTATTTTTCTTTATTAAGGAATCTACTCCAGAAGCTTGATAGCTGAGCCTGTATCCTGCATCATGAAACAATGTTGCTGAACTTTTTGTACTCTACTTACTCTCTCTTTTTATGATCTGTAGAGCATTTTTGGCGGAGACTATGCAAGATTCTCTGTTTCAAGCAACTCGTCACGGTTGCCTGCCGCACAGAACAAATATGCAGTATAAACACTGTGGTTGCTATATTTGCAAATAGCTCTCCAGCAAAGTCTCACGTAGAGGCTGAGGCCCGACACGATTTGCTTTGTTTTTAGATTCTGGTATGTCAGTGAGATTAAGCGCTTTTTCGTATATATTATATCGATCTTTATCAAAGCCCGCATTTCGTCTCGTGTGCTGCAGTGCTAGTTTGTTGGTCTGGCGACAGTACGCTCTCTCGTTAGATTCAACACAGTGCATACAACTGTAGCAAAGTTATCAAAAATCACAAGGGTTGACCTCTGCAGGGTGCTGCGTCTATCTGGATTATGAAAAAGCAGCACTGCATATTTTCTGTGACAAATAGCCTCTCAGGGTATTCTTCAGTACATATTAGCGCTAATGATCGAGAGAACTTTCACACTGGATCTCATGAGACGTTGTATACATCATCATCGCTCATACACTGAATTGTAGGGCACGTGATAATCTCTAGCGAGAGCACGATAACCAGCATAGACGCGTTGCTGGAAGTCTGTACCTTGTGATTCAAAGGCGTCCGGCGTGAGTAGTGCACCTCGCTGCTGGATGCGATGCATACGCTCTTGCGCATTATTAAGCGTGAGAATAGGAGGATGGTCTGGCGTAAGGTAGCGTTGACTGGTAAATAAGGCGGTAACCTGACCCGGATGTGCTCTTGGCTCAGACCTTCGCCATACCCTGGTATGCGAGTGTTGAAAGATAATTGCGCGACGCAAGGACGGTCTCACCGCACTCCAATGCTGGTTGGATGATATGCTGCCATAGTTCACTCCGGGCAGCGCTGAGCAGCGCGAGGTTGATCTCCGGGTCGCGATGGAGATTACCGTTTTTGATAACGGTCCGGAGATAGTGAGCAATGTGGCGTGGTCTGGGCTGGGTTATCGCTGCTCGGTTCTTCAACGATTGTCACTGCATGGCCTTGGGATCGATGGTAGCTTGAGCGAGCTCCACCTGGGTTGATTTGCCCTGTGCCATCAATTCCCTCGATGACGATGTAGTTACCTTCGTGCTGAGTCATTCGCTAACGCGTCTTTATGTTCATTGCAAAAATACCCCGTCACCCTATATATCAATCTTTCGTAAAAACAGATTCTAGTGCAGTATAGCACCCTTTGCAATATAATCTGCTGAAGATCTGCTCGCTTCTTCTCCAGTGAAATACACTCTTCTGGATGAATGCTGAATCGTAAATGGCTTTCGCCATCGCGCTGCCAGATGAGTGGGATACGAATCGCTCTTTATCAGCTACATGGCTCTCGCGCGACCACAAGTGGATATATGGATACTGAGCTGTGTGGTTGCCTGGATCCGGCACCCGCACCTCTATAGTCATGCCAGTATTCGACCCAGCGCATTGCATATAGTAGCCATCAGCCAAGCTATCCTTTGGCACATTCTTTGGATGGTCAGTCACCATCTGGCAGCGCCCACACGCAGATACTAAAGCAGCGGTTGCCATCAAGGACAGTTGGGTCAGCAATAGCCTGGCTCACCTTTTGTGCAACCTGCTCTGGTGTCTGCTGGCTGCAAAAATCGCTCAAAATAACCAATATTCCCAACCAGTGAGTAAACATATTTTTCATAAATTACCTCCGTTGTTGTGGTGATGGATAGAATAGTATGAGAGTATCACCACTCATTCCATCATACCATGCATAGGTAGGCACATAAATAATACTGCCAGCTTCCTGACTGGCAGTATTATAGCAAGTGTTATGCTCTTCTCTTAACTAGTCGAGTTTGTGCTCAACCTTGATGCCGGGGCCCCATCGTCGTTGCAGCTGCGATGGATTTGACATATACCACCCTTAAGCGAGCTTGGCTTTTGAGCTTGCAGGCTAGTGAAGAAGGCGTCGGCATTCGCGCGGAGCTTTTCTGTACCAAAGCTCACCCTTGCCGATGCTAAGGTGAATCGCGGCTTGCTTGTCTACGCGGTACTCCACCTTACCAGCTTTTGCCTCAGTGACGGCGGTTGCAATATCAGTCGTTACGAGTACCGCTCTTTGGGTTAGGGCATCAGACCCTTTGGCCCAAGCAGGCGGGCGTATTTACAAGCTTTGGCATGTACTGCGGGGTAGCAATCAAAACGTCAAAGTCTAACGTGCCTTTGTCGAGCAGCTTGATGATAGCCTCTTCGCCAGCAATGTCTGCTCCTGCTTTGGTAGCAGTTGCAACCTCAGCTTCAGGCGCAAAGACAGCGACGCGAACAGTCTTGCCTGTGCCGTGTGGCAGGACGACTGTCGAGCGGATGTTTTGATCGGCCTGGCGTGGATCAACACCAAGGCGGACGTGCAACTCAACACTCGCATCAAACTTAGCAGGATTGGTCTCGAGTCGCCAGCTGCGGCGCTTCGTCTAGCGAGTACACCTTATCTTTTTCAACCTTCTCAGCTAGTTTGCGATAGGCCTTGCCGCGGCGCTCAATCAGTGGGCGAACCTTTGGTGCAGGGGCCTTTTTGATCGCTGCATCGACATCACCCTGAGGAGTTGTATCGCCAGCCTCTTTTGCGGGCTTCTTTCTCGGCCTTGGCCTCAGCTTCAGTCGAGAGCCTTTTGGCTACGCTTACCAGCCTTTGCCACAGTGGCTTCGCGCTGGGCAATGACATCCTTGTCGTTTGCAGCTGCGATAGCTGCCTCAATCTCCGCAATGGTGTTTTTCTGAAACATCGAGTTTTTCAGCTCTGCTGCTTTCAAGCAGATCGGCTTTTTGCCATAGTATCCTTTCTGTGGTGCAAGCGGCTTGGGTGCCTCCACGATTGCCTCATTAACCATTCTAGTATAGCACATATGGCCCCTGCAGCATGAGACAATAAACTTGCACAATGCGAAAATAACAAAGTGGTTATTTTTGGGCACGTGTCACTCAATTGTGCTATAATGAGAGACGTTGTCCGGGGTGTGGCGCAGCTGGTAGCGCGTACGGCTGGGGGAGCCGTGAGTCGCAAGTTCAAGTCTTGTCACCCCGACCGATTGAGTCACATCACTCAAACCCACGTCATGACCCCACGGCGTGGTGTTTTCTTGTTTTGCTGGGTTTTGGGGCGGGAAGGTCATCGTCTGGCAGACCGTGCAAGCCTGGCCTTCTGGCGCTGAGACGACGGGTCACTTGGCTGGCTCAATGTGACTTCGTCGTCTCCGAAACTTCAGGCTGTCGTCATCTCCTACCTCCACACCCTCTTTGCTCAGGCACGGCTCTCTCTCCTCTCACAGTCTCCCATCAAACGGTGGCTGGTAGCGCACTATCGCAGTGAGCAGCCCGGTCTCGTCGTCTGGTGTGATGTACACCTTGTCGAAAAGCGCGGTTGACATGCGCCGGATGTGCTCAGGAGCCTGCCGGTACGGTGAGCCATGTGCTGAGCCAGCAATATCTAACGCTTGCCCGACCAAGGCCTGTCGCTCTGTCATCTCACCCTCCAGCCTCAGCCGTATTGCACACTGGCGGGCATTGGTGGCTTAGCTTGGGCCAGCGATCCGTCGTGCCAGGCGCGTACAGGGGTCTCAGGTAGTGTTGTTTGAGAACTTCTCACACTTGACTGGTGGGCCCGCTTCATTATATTGATCTATAATTCGCCTGGTAACGCTTCGTTACCGATGGGTTGGATCGAAAACATGAGTTCATACTGTACGCATATTTCGCAAGCGCTGGTTTGTGGCTTTTCTTAGTTTCTCAGTTGTCAGCTGGATTGCGCTCTCGTCAGCATACATTCGGTATGCTCCTTCGAGAATCTTCGATTATCGGTTTTAAGAAAAGTTGACGATACGGTTTTAAGCTATAGCGCATGAGTCGTCTACCAGCACAGGACAAACCGATGGGCGCAGCATTGACTCTTGGTTTAGAGGTATGATTGTTGGTTATATCGATAATCCTACAATCGGAAAGGAGTTATGACGTCTGCGCCGTTCCGTAGTTGCCAGAAGCAGGAGGGCTGAGTGTTCAGCATTGGGGAACGTTCCGAGACCACAATGGTGCGGGTGTAGGAACCAGGCACCCTCAATAACGGCTTGGACCTTGCGTATCAGTTTTGGGAATCCCTCAGATGTGTTCATGCCCGGAAGAATAGGAGCGCCATCTGTTTCACTCAACCAAGCTAAGAGTGGTCAATGTATCGATGTTGACAGCCGCATCCCAACCTTTACCACCAGGAGTTGATGCAGCGGAAATGTCGACTTCGCGACAGGCAATAGCGTCATCTGTGTAGCACCACAGAATGGTGCTTTTGTATATGCTTTTATTGGCCATGGGGTTTTTTAGAGGTATTCAAATCCCATGCTACATTCAAATTTACTTCACTCACCCCGTACCACCACCTTCCGCATAGTATCCTGCGACACCCAACCGCTTCGCAGTGTGTAGACCATGCGGGTTCGCGCCAGACTGCCACACCCGCTCTTGGAAGGCCGGGGTCGGCTGGGTTGGTGAGTGTCTCCCCTGCCTGCTTGAGTGCCGCGCCACCGTGGTGCGGTGAAGCCGAAGCGTGCGGCAATCTGCGCCACCGTCTGCCCCGCCTGGTGCAGCGCCACCATCTCCTCCACCACTTGCGGACGCAGGTAGCGGTTGATCAGCCGCGGTGAAGAGCTGTACCCCGTCGGCACTACCGTAAGGTCAACGACGCCCATCACATATCGCCAACACGCCTCCCATTGCTTTGAGTGGAGGTAGGGAGGGCGAGCATTTCGGTTTCATCTTATTCTCGTGTTATGGGCATTTTGACGTGAGTTTTTATTTGCTTGGCATTCTTGGGCTTTTCAGAGGTAAGACAGTCTATCTGTACTGTCGCTGCTTTTAACAAATCTACATAGGCGGGTGATACAGGTTCATAATACAGAAACGCCCATGCGCTTGCCCAAGTGCGCCAACGATAATCAATACACTCATCGCTATCTCTACCTGCTTGTAATGCACGCACGTGAAAGCGAGGAATGGTAGCAAGCGTCGCGACAAGGAAGCTCAGTGCTATGGTTATTGAGGCGGGAATGAATCCATGTCCAGCCTGGAAGGCAAATGCGCCCATTAAGAACGGAACGCTGCTGAGCCATAGATGATGCGCGAAATAGGCCTCCTACCACGGCCAAGCCATAGCATGCCAGCCGCAAAGCAGCTGCATCTATACTGAAAATTACGGTAGCTGCCCAAACTGGATCTATTCGTGTGTAGTGAGTCGTAGGGTAATTGACTATATATGATATCGCCTCTGATATCAGCGCAACAATAACAAAAATGAGCCATAGCCGTACCATCTGCTTGGTGCGGCGCACTGGTATATTTGTGGTTGCTGAGCATGGGTGGATGATGTGCTCATGATCGTTTCCTCTTGTGTCTACAATAGCTTCTTAATCTTGAAGGCGGTTATATCGCAGTATTGCTCTCATTCTTACTGACGCTAGCATACTATCTAATCTACATTCCATTCTCAATTTCAGCAAACTCATAGACAAACGCCCCGCTGCTTGGTGAAAAACCAAAAATACATCGTTGGTGCGATGGCTCGACGAATAGCGTGCCACGCAGCGGTTGTCACTGCTGATGGCTGCTCGAGCTTGATCACGAAAACTTCTTTGGTGGAATAGTGTGATTACCAAGGATAGCGGTGTCTCAGTACCGACTCATGGGTGAGGGAAGGTTGTCTCCATAATGGTACCACCCCGAGCAACCGTGCGGGCGCAATCGGTAAAGGGCTGGATAGTCAGCAAGCGATCACGCGTCGCTTTGTCGGTGATAGTGCCAATAACCATACCATTATTGCCATCCCAGCCGTCTATGGCATACCCCGACTGATAGCTCACATCCATATGGCGGGTGCATCGTGATCAAAGCGCTCATAGAAGATCGTCGTTGTGAGCTACCAATCGTCCCCTTCATACAGCCACCAGCCAATCGCAGCAACGACGAACACGCCAAGGATAAGGATTGGTATAGAGATTTTGTCGAGGAGGAGTTTACGCATATTGTTATTGTAAACTACTATTGCAAAATATGTCAATTTATACCAAAAATACCTCTGTATGCAGAAGTATTTTGATGTGCGCCGGGCAGGATTAGTCGGCGACTTCCACGCCCATGCTGCAGGCAGTGCCTGCCACCGTCTTGATAGCTCCTTTCGAGACTGATGGCGTTGAGCTGCTCCATCTTTTGCCCTGGGCGATCTCCTCAAGCTGCGCTCGGGTGATCGTTTCCCAACCTTGATCGCTGTGTGACTTGCTACTGCCCTTCTTGATACCGATCGCAGCCCGGATCATATCATCAACGGGCTGGCCGAGGCTGCGCCATGCAAAGGTGCGGTCCTCAAACACTTGGATATGGACGATGACGTCCTTACCCATATCTGCCTTGGTGGCATCGTTGAATGGGTTGATGAAGTCCATCATATTCAAGCCCCACTGACCAAGTGTGCTACCAACGGGAGTCCCAGCGGTGGCACGGCCAGCTGGAATACAGAAGCTTCAGGTTGCCGATAACTTTTTGCCATTATATTTCCTTTTACTCAATTACTACTGGTATTGAGGTGCGTAACGTGCTATTATAGTGGATCACTCTATACAAATGCAAACTGCGTGCGAGACACACCTTCTTGACCTGCAGCGCATCAAGCTCAACTGGCGTGTCGCGGCCAAACATGCTCACCATCACCTTGAGCTTGCCCTTGGTGGTGTCGATCTCACTCACTGTGCCATCAAAAGTCTTTGAATGGCCCATCAATGATACTGACCACTTCCCTTCGCTAAAGTCAATCTGAGTGCTTGGGGTCTTCCACGCCCATGCGCTTCTTGATCTTCTTGATCTCAGCCTCGCTCACAGGGGTTGGCTCGGTGCCACTCCCCACAAAGCCCTGTGACGCTCAGGCGTATTGCGCACGATGTACCATGTCTCGTCGGTGAGCTTCATCTCGACAAGACACTAACCTTGGAGATTTGACCTCAACAACTTTGCGCTTGCCATTTTTGATCTGGATCTGCTTTTCCTTAGGGACGATTGCATCAAAGATTTTGTCAGCCATATCAACGGCCTGAATGCGCTGGCGGATGCTATCAGCTACCTTTCTCTTCATAGCCACTGTAGGTGTGGATAGCGTACCATTGCCGTGTGCTGTCGTGAGCGTGTCATTGTCTACCTCCCCAGGATAATTTGAAATAGATATTTAAACGCAGCATCAGAGCAGCAAAAAGCGTTGCACTAAACACTGCAATAAAGCCAAGTAGCGCGCCAGACATCTTTCCATGTCGTTGCGCGATCAGGCCAGCGCACCATACGGAGCTCATACCAGGCTCCAGCAAAAGTAATTGCGAATCGCCGAGAATGGAGCCACGCGCTGAGCGCTTTGGCTTGGTTACCTTTTTGATTTTTGGCCTCGGTTTTTGTCTGATGCCACAGAGGTTAGCTTTTCTTTTTGACGTTTTGGTTTTTGGTGGGCGTGGTGTCTTGCGCTGTGATGCGCGTCACGCGGTTGGTTGATGATTTTTGCTTGGTTTCGCCACAGCATACTCCCCAAATTTAATAGCCTGTCTTTGCAGGCTGTCAAGCTCTAGTGTAGCGCGCTGCAGTGAGGTTTGTCAAGGAGGGCTCAATCCATCGGTTTTCTCGTTACACGTGCTATCCTGCTATTACGCTCAGCGGGAGTAACTGGTGGCAAATACGAATGTAGCTTGCTACTCTCCGAGAGCATGTTTCGGCGAGCTGTATGCTTCTCACGCAGTGCTGTGCTGCTGCGCTGCGGGTAGTGCAAAGAAGGGTCGAGCCATGATTAAGCTGGCTGGTAAACTCGATGCGCGTACCGAGCTTGCGAGCCAGCTGGCAGCAATGTAGAAGGCCAGGCCGGTGCCGCCAGTCTCGCGCGTGCGGTAGTCTTCGCTGCGCCAGAAGCGTTCGAGGATGTGCGCTTGGTCGCTCTTGTTAATGCCAATACCAGTGTCGCGCACAGCGAGATAATACGATTACCCTTCTTGCGTGCACTGGGGTGGATCTCTCCTTCTTTGGTATATTTAAGGGCGTTGGAGAAATTTTTGGATGAGCTCACGTACATAGTGAGCTCGCACGACATAGCCCAGCCGCGGCGATGTCTCGAGTGTGAGAGCGAGCTGCTTCTTGGCAGCCTGGGGGCGATATTGATGGTAGAGATCGTCCATAAGTGTACGGACATTAAGTAGCTCTGGCATGTCGGCAGCGCCACGCTCGGCTTGCGCAAGAGTACTGAGGTCATTAACCATCTTTGCTAAGAATACAACTTGCTCGTGGGCTGCATCAAGGTGGTCTTTGAGCGTGTGCTGCGGCATATCGCGCCGGTGGAGCATAGGCTGGATATTGCTGGTGCCCCCTCGGCTGCTGTCAAAGGGTGCGAAGCTCATGGCTTACCACACTAATAAACTCATCGCGCTCCTCCTCAAGCGACTTCTCCTTCGTAATGTCGCGCAGGATGAGGACGTAGCCATCGCTTGAATCACTCATTGTATTGATCGCGCGTATTGGAAAAATATGATACTAAGACGGAGCATCTCGCCCGATACTTCCATCCACACATCATCGCGTGTTTGCGTAACGGTTGCAGCGTGAAAGCAGCTGAGTCGAGATAGACTGGTTGCTTGGCGCTATCAGCGCAGTGGAAGGGATGGTATCGATTAGCTTGCTATGCGGGCTTGTGTTGGTATCAAGCAAATCGAGTGTTGCAGCGTTGTAGAGTTGGATAATACCTGCTGGTCGGTTGCGATAATAGCGGTCGCGAGATTGTTGATAATCGTCGAAGTCGATCGTGCTGCAAGGTCATTGCCTCGCGACTGGTGTGCAGTGCCGAGCGGTAGAGATTGTGACGATATGCAAGGGCAACAATGACCACACCAAGCATAAAGGCCATCAACGTTGTTGTGGTAATATCAACAATACTTTGTGGCGTCAGCCAAAATGCATCAAGTGCTGCTGTAATAAAAAGCACGAGGTGCACTGAGCAGCCACCCAGAAAAGCCAGCATAAGCAAAACGCCGCTAACACAAACAACGACCACGCACAGGTGAACGGCACTGCTACGCCAGAGATGCTGAGCAGGTAGCTCGCAGCGAGACCATGATACGAGACGAGCTGCCACGCTCGCTGCTTATTCGTCTGCGACGGACGGAAACAGGTATAGAGGCCAAGGGCAAGCCAAGCGCTGGCCGCCGCATAAAAAGACCATTCACCTGCCCCAGGAATACGCTGCATTGCATCAAGACCGAGAAGTTTGCTGTACGCGAAAAGCAGAAGCGGAAGAACAACGCTGCTGACTCGCACGACAGTACTAGTTTGGCTATTGGTAGCGTATGGCGACACGCTTCTAGTATACCTGGAGTATGGTAGTAGGCACAAGCGTTTTTGTGCAACATTTGCTTATGCTATATCATCGGTGTTTCGTGCTTTGAGCCGCTGCCGATGTGATCGGTAGTGAGGATCATACTGCTCTACCAGCCCCCAAAAAGGCTGACGAGTGATTCATGTGGTGGGTGGCAGAGCTCGTGGATCAAGACATAATCAATTAGCTCATCAGGGGAGCTTCACTGGGCGCAATATTGAGGCTAATTGTGCCTGTGCTGCTGCAGCTCCCCATCGAGTGCTTGCATGGCTGAAGCGGATACGCTGGTAGGTTGAGTTGGTGCGCGCAGCAAGCTCGTGGAGCCGCTGTGGCAAGTAGGCTTTGGCTTCGCGGCGCAAGATGGTCGCAACTTCTCGTCGGATGGCACGCTGAACGGCTGGCTCATCTATGGTGTGTTCTGGTGGGAGAGAGACGAGCAGCTTTTTGCCTTGCAATGCGCACAGTGGGCCGATCAACCATCTGTGTGCGGATGATAGCGATCGAGTGATGCTTACCAATTACCTCTCCGTCTTGATAAACCATGTGCACCGCGTGCTGGCGCAGGAGCTGGCGGAGTGCTTGGCGGTTGGGTGACAATGCTGTGGCGAACGAGAAAGAGTGGGTGCGTGCCGCGGGGCGCTGCGCATGGAGCTGGCCATTTGGTGAGAGGGCGTATTGTGATGGAGCGCACTTTGGCGCTGCGCTTGATAGCGATATCACCAAATTCATCGTCGTGGAGCGTCGAAGAGCATAGACAGAAAGCCTCCCTCCTTTTAACCAAGATGTTATTTTATTGTACAATGTAGCGTGTCGAGCGAATTTGTCCTCGCCGTGGGGCGCTACTCGACATAGCACGCACTGGGTGGCTGGCTGGTGTTGGTGGTGGCACTTGAGTGCGCTGCTTTGCTGCTGGTGGAGCTGTGGCTGGTGCTTTGCTCGGCAGAGCTTCGTCTTCAGTCTGTTGACCGATTTGCTTTAAGAAGGTCAGGGCAGCCCGGGACTGTGATGAATACGGGTGCTTGCCACTGATGACAAAATAGAGTTCGCCCGCGTTTGGCTCGCTAAAGCGCCGCACATAGTAATCAAACGCCTCACGTGAGAGCCGCTGGTTCTTGACACTTCGGCTGCGGGCTGTTGTTACATCCGTTTGGACCCAAATAATCACTGGCCGATACCCTTCACTCCGTGCCCAGCGGACGAACTCACTTCGGCGAGCGCGGGTGTTGCTATCGCCTTCGTATATGAAGGGTTGCTTGGTTTTAGCAATCTCTTGCAAAAATGTCTTCCCTACTACTGCCGCGGCTGCATCGTCTTGGCAGTAGCCCGAGAGCTCGTTAATATCAATAAAGGGTGAGCCAAAGGCCTTGGCAAACTGAGCGGCAAAAAATGTCTTGCCGCTACCGGGCAAGCCAACCATGAGTATTGCAAAGGCCGAACTGGAGGCGTTGGTTGCATGTATTTTATTATAGCAGACTCCGCGTGGCGTGAGAGATTTTTAGCATAAACGAGATCAATAGTCACTTTGCAATAGAAAATTCTTCCGGTTTGGCTATAGATTTGATATACTAATAGATAGTAACAGAGGGGCATAGTACAACGGCTAGTATAACGGTCTCCAAAACCGTAGATTGAGGTTCGATTCCTCATGCCCCTGCCACAGTAGTGATTCAACCTCCCCAACGGAGGTATTTTTTGCCTAAAGGAGTGATATACTGGAGTTATGTCAGCCCATGATGCCATTACCCACCGTGTTACGCGCGCCGTGCGGCAGGTTTCGCCAGCAGCTTTTGCGGAGCGTTCGGCTGCGCGCAAGATAGTGCAGCAGTTTGCCGAGCAAGCTGGCTTTGATTTATTTCGGAACGATCAACCCGCGAGATAATGACTATCACCCAATCCGCGGCTACACTATGTCGACTACTCATCGCGACCGGCACTATAGCGTGGGTAATATTCGCGGTTATAATGTCACACTTGTGTCGCGACGAGATATGGTGCGCATTGCTAATAGCCCCAAGCCTTCGCCTCAACAGTGGCTGATAGCCGCGGTAGATATGTACACGCGCCGTGATGTACCGTATATGTTTATTGGCCGACAAGGCAAGATTGCCAGCTACCCGAGTTACAAATTGCAACCACTCCGGCTCGGGATGTTTGGGCCGCAACCAGAAGAATTTATGCAGAAATATACGGTGTATGGTGAGCTTGGGCGAGCAGTCGAGATAGAACGCTACCTCACACCTGATGTAGCATCGGTGATAGTATCGCATTTTGATGATCTCAGTATTGAGATCTCGAGCGGTGTCCTCTATATCTATGCCGCTATGGCAACGCCGACGATGGAGCTGCTTGACCGGATGGTGTCTGATGGTCTATGGCTAGCAGCGACATTTGACGTGTTTGCCGAGCAGCTTGCCGCTGCGCAAGCTGAGCGCCATACCACCATCCACCAGGGGTATCGCCATAGATAGTCTTGAGCACTGAAACCTGAGCAATAGTTTTTCATACCCCTTCTCTCTTCTGCTTTTCCTTAAAAACACAGTAAGAGCTAATGCTGCTCAAAACGCGGCCGTCTACGCGAATGATTAAGAATTTGCCATGTCTAGCGATAGTCTCCTTTAGGAACGTCACCCCAATAAAATAGTGAGTAAAAACTGACGCAGAAAAACAGAGACTTCAGGTAGTAAAACGGAAACAATCGATCATAGAACCGCATCGGTCGCTATGCTAACTCTTGCAATTGATCGTTACTACAAAAAACAGCATTCGTGAGTGAATGCTGTTTTGATTATTATGCGATAAGACTCAGCCTTTGCGCGGCTTGCACTTCATTGCGGCCGAGTGACTTTCTTCGTCTCAGTGTAGGTAGCATGCCGGCGAGCGATCAGGGTCATACTTACGCAGAACAAGCTTATCTGGAGTAGTTCATCGTGTTTTTACAGTGTTACGTAGGGTACGGTGTTTAGTAAGGTCGCTCACGAGAGCAATAATCTTTCGCTTGGTATTGTTCTTCTTTGCCATTTCTTTACTCGTTAGATTTTTATAAAAACATCTTGGTTGATTATAGCACAGCCCATGGTGTAATGCTAGTAGCGATGAGGATTTGCTATTCAGTAGCAGCATAGGCTGCCCAGTTAGCCTGCTCGTCAGCACTGAGCGCTTGGGCCTCGGCAACAACCGTAGCAAGCTGCGAACTGCTCACCGTGAAAGGTCTCGCCACTGTCGATTTCGTCACGCTGCCCATTAAGGCTACCAAGCGGTTCTCGGCATATGCAGCCTGCGCAGGGTTAAGCTGCTGAGCTTGGTGATGGCTCTTGATGAAAGCGCCGCGCTAAGAGTGATTGTGAGTCGCCATCTTGGGCGGTTAGTATAATTGGCTTTTGCTCTGATGTGGTAGTCTGCTCTTCTCTGAGAATGAGCTGGTGTGTGTTGTGCTTGCGATTGACGAGAGGGTAGTCGCTGGGCGGTTAGCCTGCTTCTTATCTGTATGCCGTGGTTATCGCGTTGCTGCGGGCTGTGGAGCAGTTTGTGCAGGGCGGTGCGGAGCTTCTTGTGGTTGCTGAGCTGGGATCATTGCTACAACATAAGCGAGTGGCACGTATGAAAGCAGCAGGACAATTGCCGCGAGACCAGCTGCGTATTGACGAAGTGCGCTCGATGGAGCGGGTGCGTGATGGCGAGTGAGCGTAACGAGTGCCCATAGTTTGCTCGTGAGCGCGAGGGCTACCAGCGATCGGAAGATAGAGTGGCAGGAGCCATAAGTCGCGTGGGTGATGCTTAAGGTGTGGAATATTGCGCACGGCCTGCCATATAAAGCCAGCCAAGCACGAGGCCCCTAGGTATCGTCACACTGCTCCAGAGCGTTGCAGTAGTCGCTGTCCCAGTCAGAGTGCTGTATGGGTTGTTGACGAGCGTGCTACGTAAGCACGATCAGCGCCCCAAGATAGAGCAAGCTCGCAAAGCAAAAGCCAGTGCGTAAGCCAGACAAGTAGACCTGCTTGCCAGATACGTGCGTGCTGATGCCAGAGTTGCCAATAGGCGGCGCGACTCAGCTGGGTATAGCTGCTTGCAATCCGGTAGAGCTCTGCTGGGTGGTTGATCTGCGTGAGAGCGCTGTGCTGGTAGGCTGCGTGGTGTTGTGAAGGCAGAGACAGGGCGATGCTCGATGGATGATACGCGGCACATGGCTGCGCTGCTGCACTGCTCTGGGTAACGTGCTTGAGCAGCTCAAGCCGAATAGCAAAGGTGTCGCTCGTTATGGCATAAGCCTAGCCATGAGTGGCTCTGCATTGGGCAAAATAACACGCTGCTGCACATCGAGGAGCCAACTGCCGATTCGCTGAGAGAGCGTCGCCCCACCAGTGTATTGTTGGCGGCCACTGACGAGCCCAATAGTTGGCTCGGCAAAGGGTAAAAGGAGGTTAATTGTCGATGTTGTCCAGCGCGCACGCGGGGTTGTGACAATCACAAGGCTCACACGCCGCACTTTTTCAATCAGTGAGGCAAGCTGCGCAGCATAGCTCATCATCTCAGGCTGCTCGACCACCGTTGTTGCATATTCTTTGGCGATTACTCGGAGAGTTGGTGGGCGTGCGAAGCGTCGTTAATCGAGACGAGTAGCTGCGTTGGCTTGCTATGCTCTTTGATGCTCGCGAGGCAGCTCTCGAAGACCTCCGGGTCTTCATCCTCAGCAACAACCAAGACCGCGTATTTTTTGCGGAGTGTTGCAGTGTAGGTTTTATTCTTGCGAGCACTCGCCACGCGGAGCCACCAACTCAGAACGACCATGAGGAATATCACCCCTCCAATCCACCACCGATACCTGTCGATTACTTCCATACACTGTATAAAACCAGCCATTGCCATAGACTCCTCTTTATTTAATGGTTATCCTTATTCTAACACGAAACTTTATCGTACAAACACTCTATCGACAAGGGATTACTATAGCGATAGATAGTATGTATTGTAGCCACGAATACCCCCATTTGTCAATGGATTTTCGGAGAATTATGTATACACGTACCATAACCTTCCCAATTGTGGCATTAAGTATGGCGCAAAAAGCTAGAGTTATAGATGCTATATGAGATAGGCTGACCACTGGTAGAACTTCGCACGCCCTATAGACGAAGCAGCGAAGAGTAAGGGTGAGTGTGCTGGCAAAATGAGCGCATCAAGAATCAAGGCAGTAAGGCTTGCTGGTACGTACCTCGTATGGTAGAATACCAAGTAATGCCGCGATAGCTCAGTTGGTAGAGCGCATCCATGGTAAGGATGAGGTCTCGGGTTCAAGCCCCGATCGTGGCTCCATGGTTGAATTTGTTGATCACCCCATCGTTGGGGTGATCTTTATTGTTGACCGATGGCGTGGATGTTTTTCGCTTGTTGAAATTATGCGACGAGAAACGCCATTTCCCTGCCGCGCACTATCAGCAACGAGGTTAGACTGGCCGGCGGTGGCGCGGTAGCCGATATACGCGACCTTCTCCATCTGGTGCACAATGACGACCGCGTGATTTGCCTGGTATCGTGTGCTCAGAATATTCAGTGAGACCATGGCATGTGCCATCGCTCATAGGATAATAGCTCTGACCTTTACTAAATAACTCATCTGATGGCTCAGTGGTATCGTGCTGTTGACCAAGTGGATAGTCACAGCGGGTGATCACTCTCGTTGGTGTGTTCTTACTATCAGAGCGAGTTGTAATCACGCTGATAGCGGCTACTTCCATCTCTTGTACGCCAGGCAATATCGCGTCGGTAGTGCCGTGTTGGACGTATGCCATGGTATCGAGACCGCGCATAGCACGGGCGTCATATACAACTGATAATCTTCTGGCTATATACCCAATTTCATATCGGAGGCGCAACACTCCTTCACTCGGTGCAACCTCTCTAACTCGTCGTGAGTCACCGACTGATCCGCCAATTACTACCTCATCACCGAGTTGTACAGTAAACGGCTCAAGCTTCTCCGATAGAGCTTTGATATATTTTGTAATCCCATCACGACTCGTTGTGTCTGCTTCTGATTTCTCGCGCACGACCATTGAGGGAAAGAGCGGCATACGTGGGTACGCTTGGAGCTTGTGCTCGTAGATTGGATGGTTATGATTTCGATAGAGTTCGGACGTACGTTGTGGTTCATTGTCAGTAAATAGTGCAGTGACCAGGACATGGTTGAAGTGTTTTCGTGAGTCATGGATGATAGTATAAAACAAAAATATGTGATAATAACAGAGAAAGAGTCTGCGATTTATGTGTTTTTCTGGTGCAACCATGATGTTAGACAGAATATTGCGTAAGCACAAAAAGCGAAAAATCGTCGAATGTAGGAATTCGCACTTTGACATTGGCGAAAAATTTTGCTATACTAATTCACAGTTAGTTCATTTTATTTGCCGGAGTCGTCTAGTGGCAATGACAGGAGACTGTAAATCTCCCGCTTTTTAGCTTCGTAGGTTCGAGTCCTACCTCCGGTACCATTTCTGCCGCTTTAGCTCAGCTGGTCAGAGCAACTGTTTTTGTAAACAGTAGGTCTACGGTTCGAATCCGTAAAGCGGCTCCATACGTATATAGCGAAGACTTTCTTAAGGAGGAGGTCTTTTTGTTTTTGCAGTCACGTACCGAGTTGTAATTGGTAGAGCTTATTCTCCACTCTCTGCAATTGCGTCGCTAAGAACAATGTTGGAGGCGTGGTAATTTGTAACTACGTATTTGTAATGATATAGCGATACATCAATAGCAAAAGGGCTTACGCAGCGAGAAACTCCGCCCTGAGAATGTAAATAAGGTGGCACACATACTGCTGCCTTATTGATTGTATCCTAGCCATTTTATACTTTATAACGTTTGACGGCTACATCGTAATGCGGCGTGGTGCGCTGCGCTGGATGCGGTTAGCGGGCATTGGAGCTCGTGCTGGTGGATGAACAGTGGATGACTGTCGACTGTATGGCGGCATTTGGCTGCGGCTGCGGAGGTGCTTGAGTATACGTTGGCGCTGCTGGAGCGGGCAATGCAGCTGGTGGATGGTAATACGCCGGTGAAGGTTGTTGCTCTACCTGCTGAGATGGCACAGTAATGCGCGTTGCTGGGGTTGCTGGTGAGGTTCTGGTTGTGCTCGGTGGTGCTGCGGTGATTGCGCAGAGGTGGCTGAGGTTGCATCTTGGCCCGAATGTGCTGGGCTTTTGTGGTTACCAGCGCGTTCGTAGCCTTCAGCCAGGAGCTGATATGTTTGGGTACCAGGCTCTAGCTTGGCAGCTCGCCTCAAGTGATTCCAACATTTTCTTACTATGGCCGAGCTTTTCCTGCACCTTGGCATAGGCAATATGCCGCGCAGCCAGCTTGTCCTCCATTGCCAGTGCTTGTTCAAAGGCGAGAGCAGCTTTGTCGTAGCGCTTGGTTTCGTAATAGATGAGGCCAACATTATGCAAGCTCGAAGCGCTTGGCTCCAGACTCTGAGCGATCTCAAAGCACTCAATCGCATCATCAAGTGCCTTCTGCTTGGCGTATAAAATACCGAGCCGGTTATAGGCGGTTGCATTCCGCTCGTCCACCCGCAAAATCGTCAGCAGTGCCTTTTTCGGCGCGGAGATAGCGACGATCGCGCAGTGACTCCTGAGCTACCTCCCACAGGCGATCAAGCTTGCCTGAGAGGCGCATTGGTAATTGTGAGGTGGTCTCGGCAACTGATTGCTGCTGCCACAGGGCAAAGGCACCAGCGCAGGCTACCAATAATAATCCATACATAGTTATAGTATACCACATGCCAGCAGCTGAATCCGCACGCTGGCATTGGCAGTAATGCGCTCGTGTGCGCGTGCGATATGTTCTGCCTGGGTAAGCAGCTGCTGCGATGGTTGCGTCCGAAGTGTATGCCATATAATGTGCAACACACACTCAAGGAAGAGCAATGCACGAGCTCGCTCGTGGTTATAGCGCTGCCCAATTACGATGCGTTGGCGGGTAGCACCAGTGATATACTGGCGCGCGTCGGTCATTGCCTCGGCGATAGCACGAAACTCATCGTCATTAGCAGCTAAGCGCGCGATCGTTGCAGGTTGCTGCTGCGCAATAAACTGTAGCTGGGCGCGGCGCGTCGGGTCAATAATGCCAAGTTGATCAAGCTGATTGGCTGTTTGAGCTCGCTGAGGGTGGAATAATGTGGACGGTTTTGAACGCGTGAGCGAATTGTTGCCAGCAAGCGTTGAGGTTGATGAGCTGGTGAGGATGAGATGAAGCGCCTGGGGCGGCTCTTCGAGGAGTTTAAGGAAGGCATTTTGGGCGGCAGGTGTCATCCGGTCGGCATCGTCAATAATGACAAATTGCCGAGCCATTGCCTTGCCCTGAGTAAGTGTGTGAAGCGAGCGGATGTCGTCAACGCGAATTGTCCCGCGTTGCTGGTCGTCATGTCCCTGGCTGGTATGAGGCCGGAGGATAAGTGTGGTGCGGCCCGCAACCTGCTGTGCTGCAGTCATAAGCCCAAGCCCAGGCGCACCAACAAGAAGCAATGACTGTGGTGGCTGCTGCGCTAGCTGGGCAAGACGCTGCTCGGTGCGGGGGTTATAGACGAGCGATGAGCATCGGCTCCTCAGGAAAGAGTGCCATAAAGGCGGCTGGCGGTGATGCAACAAATGTCTGACGTAGGCCCGCACGAGTCGTGATTTCGAGCTGGTAGGCGTGCAGAAGGAGGCGCTCCCCTGCCGATCCATAGACGCGATCACCAACAATCGGTGTACCAATATACGCTAGATGGACGCGCAGCTGATGTGTCCGGCCAGTGCGGGGCGCAGGCGAGTAAGCTCAGGCTGGGCTGCGTGGCGAGTACTTTTGTAGATTGTTTGGGCAGATTTGCCGCGTGGATCGGCCCGGAAGGTGCTTGGCGTGCTGGGTTGCGCCCCAGCGGGACATCGATCTTGGCTTGCTGCTGACGAGGGTTGCCCTGCCACAACCGCTAGATATGTCTTCTTGGCGTGGCGCTCGGCAACTGCTTTTTGAGCCGCTGGAAAGCCTCGGGCGTACGTGCGCCAATCATCACCCCGCTGGTATCGCGGTCTAGCCGATGGACAATCCTGGCCGATTTGTCTCCAGCCCAACCGAAGTATAACGCCGGAAGAAGTCCGCAACCGTAAACTCATCATTGAGCGCACCCTTGCTATGTGTGAGGACACCGGCTGGCTTATTGATAACGATCACATCATCATCGATGTAGAGGATGGGGAGGGTTTTGTCGCTACTAGTCGACCTGCGTCAGGGTGAGGTTGATGGCGATGCTGTCAGTCTCTGCTGACCAGCTGGCGCGGCTGGCAGACGACTCTATCGTTGACAGCGACATGACCAGCCTTGATGTGCTTTTTGCCAGGTGGAGCGACTGGTCTCGGGGTGGCGAGTTGCAAGCTAGGCTATCAAGGCGCTGGGTGGTGCGCTGCTGCTGAAAGAGATAAACGTCTTTACCCTTTGAAATGGTAGGCCGTAGGTCGCGATGTCGCTGAGTGGGTTGGAGAGAATTTCCCCTGTTGCATCACTTTTTGCGGTGTAGATCTGCTGCATGATATAGGGATGCTTTGATCCTCCGCTGTGTCGTCGATGAGCAGAAAGTATTGCCGGCGGTCGAAGCGAAAAACGCACCAGCTGGTTGATAGGCTGTGGGTGGCTACTGGCGATTTGGTCGATGTGACGCGGGACATTATCGTCAGTTGCTTGACGAAACTGGCGTAAGATAGCAAGGAGGTCAGCTTGATGTTATTTTCGATACAATGACTCCATCTCGCGCTACTACTCATGATGTACTCCGCAAGCCAACCGCCTTTTTGTACGCGGAGGAGCGTGATGCTAGCGACCTCATTCATCGCTCGCTCAGAGCGCTCGAGAGTAGCAAGCAGTGTCTCGTCGGAAATGTCCGCAAGCCGTGTTTGAAAATCAGTGAGGAAGGTAGCCACTGCTTCAGCTACTGCACGCTTGAGTGGACCATATTGGGTCTGCCCTACCCACTCGGCATTCACCTCAGCTTGCGGGCGATTGGTCAAGATTGCAAGCAGTTGAAGCAGATTCGTAATGCCCGGCTGGCGTTGCCAGTCGAGAGTTGATAACACCAAGCGAGTCTGTCGTGGCAGCCATGATCTTTTTGCGCGCTTGGGCGGGGGTATCAGCAAGGTTAATCTTGGACTTTTGGTCGGTTGAACTCTTACTCATCTTCTTTTCTGGGTTCGTCAGGCTGCGAATGCGTAGACCGGTGTCGCGCTGGATGAAGGCGGTTTGCTTGGCAGTCGGCTCTGGCATAGTGAAAAGCTCGCCGAACTTATGATTCATGCGCAGTGCAATATCACGGGTAATCTCCAGGTGCTGGAACTGATCCTCACCGACTGGCACCCATCGGGCGTTGTAAAGAAGAATATCAGCTGCCATTAGGACAGGGTAATTGAAGAGCCCAACGGTGACATTATTGTTGGTATCAGCTGATTTTTCTTTAAACTGCGTCATGCGGCTCATCTCACCAAAGCCAGTAAAGCAATCTAAAATCCATGTGAGTTCACTGTGTGCTGGGATGAAGCTCTGCCGGTAGAGAAACGTATGTTCGTCGGTGATGTCAAGCCCTGCTGCGATGAAGTACTTGAGGTTTGGTTAGCGTATTCTCGTAAAGTGTCGTGTGGTCGATCGGTGTGGTAAAGCTGTGGAGGTCGGGCACAAACATATTGAGCTGGTAGCGCCCAGCGTAGTGCTGCTGCAGCTGTACCATTGGCACAAAAGGCACCAAGATAATTGCCAAGCGTTGGCTCTTCATTGCTACGAATTCCGGTGAGGATAACTTCTTTGGACATATACGTAGTATAGCATTTTCGGTGGCGAGTTTGAATAAGCGGTCAGAACATGCAGTATATGAGGTACTATACGAAACGATATCATTGACATAGCGTAGCATTTCTGGTTAGCTAGATAGTAAGGATTCGTTTCGAACAATCGAGACGAGAGGAGTTAAGAAAGACGACGGGAGAACGCCACGAACGACACTCATAATGTACTGTGTATTGATTTGCTAATGTCAAGAAAAATCTAAGGAGCACCATGCTAAAAACCATCAAAACGAAAAAAAATACGACAAAATACACTCTTGTTGCGCTGGTGGCAGGCTTTGCGCTGCTGAGCGTGGGGTCGAGTTATATTCACGCACGATCTGCTCAGAAACTCAGCAATAGCAATCTATCTAACATTACTACCAACACCAATACTGATGGATTCCAGCAATCAAACCACTACAATACGCCAAAAGGCTTCATGAATGACATCCAGACAATCTTCAAAGGAACAGATGACTACTACCACCTTTACTACCTGCTCAATAAAAACTACTAAGTCGAGCAATGATGGCACTGAGTGGTATCATATTCGCACGAAGGATTGGGAGCACTTTGAAGATCTTGGTGTGGCGATTCCTAAGTTTGTTAACGGCTGGTCGGCGGTTGCTTCGGTTCGGTGTATCAGAATAGTAATGGATTTTTCCATGATTTGCCCAAAACGGCAATAATTGCCTCACTTTTACGAGCTATACCGAGACTGGACAACGCAATATGCGCATATTCACTCGATGATGGCCGCACCTACCACCCTGCATAATCACAGCCAGCCAGTCATGAAGGCGAGAGTCCAAAGAGCAGAATTTCCGCGACCCCACGTCTGGTACAATGAATCTACCAAGAAGCTGATGATGTATCTGGCTGAGGGGTGATAAGGTTGGTATCTACTCAAGTACTGACGGAGTGGGAATACCAGGGCGCAACCATGCTCAACGGTAGCACACTTGCTGGCAAAGATCTTGGCCTTATTGAGTGCCCTAACCTCAAGAGCTTTTTATGATCCACAAACAAAGACCTACTAAGCATGCACTACTCTTTGGGGCTAATGGCTATCAATATGGTTCGACAACTGAGCAGCTACTACATGATTGGCCACCTCGAAGCCAATGGTAACTTTGTCGCCGAGCAGCAGCCAGAGCGGCTTGACCACGGAACGGATTACTACGGCGCTAATTACTATCAGAAAGCCCAACACGCGTTAAGAGTATTGGCTGGATGGGTAACTGGGAGTACTCACAAGGACAGATTCTGAAGGATGACGGCCAAGAAAGAAGCATATCGGCTCGATGAGCTCAACCCATTCTCTCTCGATGACCCAAAAGGATGGAAAGTATGTCGTGCGGTCGCGCTTGATCAATAACAATGCCCGCACCAGCGGTCTCCGCACAAAGCAATCGGCCCGAACGTCTAAGATTGCACCTGATGGCTACCACAAAGAATTACTCAAAGTCAATCGCGAAAGCTTCGCAAGAGATTAGTCTTCACTTTGCAAACAATACGGCACAATACGAAAGGCCACGTTCGGGTCTTTATCAATCAAAACGACAGCCGCGTGAGTGTTGACCTTAACACTGAGACTGGCACCTACGAAGTGAAGCGTAATAGCTCGAAGATTACTGGTGAAGCGAAAAATAAGTACGAGAAGGCGTATGCAGTATATAATGATTGGCAAAAATCGCCAGCGCTACTTTGTCTATCTCGTTGCCGACAAAGGGAGCCTTGAGATTGCTATGCCAGATGGGCAGATCTATTCGCTGATGAAACTATCAAGTGATCCAAACATGCAAGTTGCGGTGGAGTCAAGTACTGACAATAGCGTATCGGCGACGCTATGTGACTTCCAAAACAGAACACGGTAACATAACACAAGAAGAACTTTCTTCTCTGATCAGACAATAAAAGCTCCCTTGTTGCAGAAGGGCTTTATTATATCAGGAAAAGGTGTAGTAGTATGCAGCACTGTATTACACTATATAGGAATAGCGAGCTTATTGTTCGAGGTGTTTGGCAATAAGTTTGGCATAGCGTTTGCGAATCTCGTGGCCAGTGATGGCTGTCTCAATCACGACATTGCGACGCTGGCGCTGGATTGTCTTGAAGTGTTTTGGTATCATCACTGCATCGAGTGTGCCGTAGAGAATCGTTATCGGTAGCGGCGGTAGATTACAGGCATCGCTGAGCGAGGTTTGGAGTAAAATGCTATTGCGTGCTGTCTTGGCATATGGCGAAAACCCTTCGCGGCTGACATGAAAATTCTTCTGTGATCCGTTTGTGACTGATTGACTGCGCCGATGAGCTTTGGTGATGCGTTGATCGCCTTAGAAATCCTTTTGCCGATTGTCTTGAGTAGCGCCTCGCGTAGTGGGCGCTTAGCGATATCACTTGGTAGATAGATCGGTGGTGAGCACAGCACAAGCTTTTGGACGCGGCGAGGAAACAGCTTGGTGTATTCAATTGCGACTAGTGTACCAAGTGAGTGCCCACACAAGATTACCTGGCGCAGCGGCGCAGCATGGCGAATCGTTTTGCGCAGGGCACGCGCATGATCAGTCAGGGTATAATCGGGCCAGGCAGGCTTTGCGCGATTGACCAAAGCCCAACAAATCAACTGCCAAGACTGGTTGGTCGCCAAGCTGGTCAGTACATCTTGCCAAATATTATGATTTACCCCAATACCGTGATATAAGCACAATAACCGGTCGAGATATATCGTGCCAATCACCACATACCTGGGCATGCAGCGGATACGCCAGGCCAAATAGTTCAGTGAAGTTTGTCGTACATACTTAGTATATTATTGTACCATCTTTTAATTGAATTGCGACGATATACGTACTATACTAAAAACATCGGTAATCAAGGAGACAGACAATGTGCATGCCACCTAAAAAGATTACGCATCATACTGGAAATACAAGCATAGATCAGCGAATCATCAGTCCTGTGCATGAGGAGAATCCTTGCTCAAGTGAGAACACACTGGGATTGTTCAGGTTGGGTCGAGCGGTCGGTATGGAATTGATCTCGTGGGCTATGATCGAGGGCTGCTATCAGCGATGCTCATGTTGGTCCTCGTGCTCCTTCCTGAGGTTTCGCTATAATACAGACGACGGAGGGCCAGCGGTGGCGCTGAGCTGGTTGCTGGACGCTGTCTATTTTGCAACTTATCTCGTTGATCGGTATTGACTGTCGTCACAATGCACCGACTTGGTGTGTTTGGCATGATATAGACATACGAGAGGTCGATGATACTGCAGTTTTTATAGTGGTTTAGTTTTAGTAGATGCGGCTAGATGTATAGTTAATGGCGTTATCGGTGTTAAATCACGATCGTGACTAAAGTGTCTACCCCTGACATCATCCCAGAAACCAGCAAAAAGCACACATAAGCAATATAAATATAGATTAATGAGTCAAACATACCCCGCCATATTGACAGGGTATGTTGTGAAGCGTAGGCAAGAATGCTTAACGCTTCGAGTACTGCTCGCGCTTGCGGGCGCTGCAGCAAAACCGTATTTTTGCGCTCTTTTTCGCGGGTCGCGGCGCAGATGTTCGGCCTTCTTGAGTGTACCGCGCAGATCTGGTGCACCAACGGTAATCGCTTTAGCGATTGCCATCTTGATAGCATCAACCTCGACTGCTGAGGCCACCACCCTTCACCAGGACGGTGACGTCAAAATTCTTTTGCTTACCAACCAAGGCCAGTGGATCGGTCACTTCCAGCTTCAGCAGTGTCTTGTTACCCGACAGGTAGTCAAGCGCCACTGCTACCATTGATCGTCGCATTTCCCTTTACCTTTGACCAGTCGAGCGCGGGCAGTAGCGCTTTGCGCCGGCCAAGCACCATAGTCGTATGTCGCTTGTGCCATTTATTGTACCTCTACTTCTCTGGTTGCTAGTGCGGTGTCGTGCGCTCGCCAGCAAAGACGCGGAGACGAGCTGGGCGATCTGCCGATGTTTTGTTCTGAGCAGCATACCCTTCAGCAGCAGTGATGATACGCTCTGCGCGTTTTCGCGCACTTCCTGAGCTGAGCGTCTTTGATACCACCAGGGAAACCACTGTGATGGTAGTAGATCTTGTCTGTCTCTTTTTTACCAGTCACAACAGCCTTAGCCGCGTTAATGACGACAACGTAGTCGCCTCCATCGACGTGCGGCGTGTGTTGGTTTGTATTTTGCCGACCAAAGTACTGCGCAATGGTTGTTGCGGTGCGGCCAAGTGGTGCTTTGACTCGCGTCGATCTAAAATCCAGCGCCGGCTAATATCGGCTGGCTTCTGCGAAAATGTTTTGTGAGCCATAACTACTTCGCCCCTTTGTGATTGCCTCGGCTTTAGGGCATTGGCTTTGAGTTCGTCAACAAACTCAATCATTGCCATCAGCGCACCATCACCACGGCGCAGACGTCCGATACACACGCACGTGACCACTTGGCCGATGGCTGAGTTGCGGGGCAATCTGGTCAACCAATTTGATTGTTGCAGCTTGTGTGCTGGAGCCCTAGCAAATGACAGCGCGGCGATCGCGCGAGGTCACCCTTTCTAGCTTTGGTACTGAGCTTTTCGATGTAGCGCACCAACCTCCTTGGCCTTTGGCAGCGTTCGTTTCGATTCGCTCCTCAACAGCAAACTGGTTGCTGAGGCCTTTGAGCAGGGCTCGACGTTGATCGCGTTCGCGGCCGAGCTTGCGCCCTTGTATCCGTGTCGATGCATTTAGAGCCCAATTCTGCTGGTTTATCTTTTACTTCGTCGAGGGCTTTGCTCGCCAAAAGCCTTTTGAGCTCGCGCAGGTCCTGGCTCCGTCAAAGTGACGAGGTCGTGAACGGTGCGGATCTCATTGTTGATGAGCGTTTGCGGTGCGGGGCACTCGAGGCCAAGGTCTTCGATCGAGGTGTTCAGCTCGTTATCTTCCCTCAGCAGTCTGGGTGCCGCGCTGGTGCCGACACGACAGTTGTGTTGCCAGCCAGAGCGGTGTATTGGTTCACCAAAATCGCCGCAGCCTGCTCGAAGGCATCGCGTAGCGCCAAGCTACCGTCAGTCTCGACGGTCATCTCAAGCCGCTCTGGGTTGGTTTCTTTGACCAACACGAGGCTGGATCGACCCTGAAGCGCACACGCGTCACAGGGCTGAACTGCGCGTCCATAGCAATCATGCAATCGCTGTGTAGCCGGTTAGCACTCGATCTTCGATCGGGTAGTACCCGACCAGCCTCGACCACCAGATCAATAACGACATTAGCCTGTGGGTCGTCGATTGTGCAGATGACGTGCTCGGCTGACAACCTCAACCTCAGCGTTAGCCGCAATATCCCCGGCGGTTACTGCAACCAGCACCTTTGCTTCAAGGCGCAGCGCTCGACTGGCTCATCGCTAGGAACAATCAAGTCGACGCCTTTTGAGGTTGGCACGATGTCAGTAACATCTTCTTTTAACGCCAGCGCACCGTAGTGAACCCATGCGTCGCACCCCTGCATCTCGGAAAAGCCGTAAAAGGCCCCACCGCGGATACTGCTCAGCAGTACTCGGCGCAAGCTGTTGCCCAGCGTATTGCCGTGGCTGGCGTGCATCGGCTCAATGACAAACAAAACGCTGCTGCGGCCCATTGTCATCGATGCGCGCCAACGCCGGATCGTGAATTAACTCTAGACATGTACAAAATTCTCCTTACCCTTGTTAGCGTGAGTAGTACTCAACAATCAGTTGCTCGTTGATACCAGCCTCAGCTTCTTCGCGCTTGGCTCGCCCGATACTTCGATCTTGAGTTTTTGATATCGCCTAAGCCAACTCCAGAGGTGGTTGGGAGGTGTTGCCAGATGTCGTCAATTGCAGTGCAGCCAGACTTAAAACTTTTGGCCGGACGGCAATGACATCCCCTGCCTTGAGGCGGATTGATGGAATGACTCGAGCGGCCATTAGCTCAGAGCGACCGTGGCTCACTAGCTGGCGGGCCTGGCGACGGCTTGTCGCAAAGCCAGCACGATACATACCGCGCGTTGTCGGGAGCGCGGAGCTCGAGGAAGCGGAGAAGGTTCTCGCCACCGAGGCCTGGCATTTGCGTGCGTTGCCTCGTTCATCAGCTGAAGCAAACTGCTTCTCGAGCAGGCCGTACATGCGCAGCACCTTCTGCTTTTCGCGCAGCTGCCGTTTCATACATGCTGGCTTTGCTCTGACGGCCGTGAGCGTGTCGCCTGGAATGCGCCTCTTGCGCCAAAATCTTGTGTCTTTGTAGTGAAGCGCGACACCTTCGCGTGCGGCTCTGCTTCACGATTGGGCTTCTATCTCGTGCCATTTACGCCCTCCTTGCCTTTCGTGGGCGAACGCCACCGTGTGGCACACCCGTTACATCTTTGATGCTATTGACGGCAAAATGTCGAAGCTGCTCATTGCGCGAATTGCCGCATCTCGGCTCCAGCCCAACACCCTTGACGAATACATCAACGGTGCGGGACGCCATAGCTACTCTTGGCAGCTTCTGCGGCTTTTTCTGCAGCAATCTGTGCTGCGTAGGCTGTGCCCTTCATTTCCCACGAAAGCCACATGCACCAGCGCTGGCAGCGGTCAAGACGCTCTCTTTGCTATCTGCAAATGTGACAATAGTGTTGCTAAAGGTTGTTCCTGTACGTGCAGCATGACCAGATGGGACCGATCGGCGCTGCTTTTTCTTGGTGGATTTTGTTTGCGCCATATCTCGTCCTTTTCTCCCACGTCTTACTTGCTGCCTTTGGCTGTGCTCCGCCGACGGCGATCGCCTTACCCTTGCGAGTTCGTGCGTTCGTTCGAGTGCGCTGACCGCGTGTTGGCAAGCCATTTTTGTGCCTGAGACCGCGGTATGCACCAATGTCTTTGAGGCGTTTGATACTGTTGGTCACCAGGCGTTGCAGATCGCCTTCAGTGACATAATCTTGTCGATAATGTCGCGAAGTTTCTGCCCTCAGCCTCGGTGAGATCTTTCACCCGAGTGGTCGGCTCAATCTTTGCCGCCGCAAGGATGTCTCGAGCAAGCGTGCGCCCAATACCATGGATGTAGGTAAGAGCAATATGCACTTGCTTGTCTGATGGGATAACTACCCCAGCAATTCGAGCCATGCTTAACCCTGCCTTTGCTTATTCTTAGGTTTTTTCTTGTTGATGACACGGAGTCGGCCTTTGCGCCGGACCAGCTGATCATCGGGGCTGATCTTTTTGACACTCGCACGAACTTTCATGAGCGTACAAATCTCCCTACAGGAAAAACCTGCCGTTACTGAGAACAGCGGTGATATCAGGCCGCCGCTCTACGTTATTAAACGCGTGCGCGGAAGACGATTCTGCCCTTCGTGAGATCGTATGGGGTTAACTCGACTTCCACGGTATCGCCTGGGACCAAACGGATATGATGCTTGCGCATCTTGCCGCTGATATGAGTGCGATAATGCTTAGGCTGTTCTCCTAATTTTCAGCCTCTAAATTTGCGTATTAGGCAGGCTTCACCACCTTGCAGCGCAATTTGATAACTCTTTCGAACTTGCCATGAGATATACAGCTTCGTATTATACGCTATTTCTCTGTAGGAGTAAAGAAGTGGCCAGCTTTTTGTATTATTTATTTAGGAGATTATGGACGCACTATTCATACATCAGAATGGAGCCGTAAGAGAGGTAGCTCTACTTCTAAAAGTAGTATCCTCTAGGCCCTTCATGATGTATAGATTTGAAAGCCCATCATCATTCCTCAGCCTCTATTCCGCTACGGTTCTGCATCCCCCTTTCTATATTGAATTGCAATGATACGGCGCTTATGCCACTCATAACGCACGTTCTAAAGGCTCATGAACGAATTATTATGGAGTACGGAATTATATCATCACCGCTACAGACAGAGGTAGCGGTGTATTCATCAAGATATACACCAAGTAGCAGCTTATCCCTTTGCGGCAGTACGCCGCCGGCCGAGTAATCCGCGCTTCTTTGGCTTAGTATCAAGGTCATCGACCGAGAAGTCGTCATATGTTACCATCAGCGCTCGTGAGTTAATCTGACGGAGTGTCTCGCGCCAACTCGTCACGACACAATAAGCAGCTCGTACCGCCGATTGCCATGTTGTTAGCATTAATGCCAAGCTGCGCAAAGACGTAGTCGATCGCAAACGGAATGATGGCGATGATCCCTAGGGCAAGCGACCCAAACAGGTTAAGCCGATTGACGAGTGCGTGACAGATATTTTTCGGTGGTTGGGCCAGGAACCCTCAATGAAGCCACCTTGTTTCAAGACCTCCGTACTTTCGCCTCGCATTAAAAGACGACACCAGTGTAGAAGTAGGTAAAGCAGGCAATGACAGTAGAAGTAGATCGATGGGTAGATAAGCACCGTTAGGCCACCTGTGGCGTATGTCTGAGCAGTCGGTGCTTGGAACCACTGGACGAGCGTTATTTGCTAATTGCTGATTTGCACCAGGTGTCGCGGCGGCAACCGCCCCACAGTGCTGGAAGGCTGAGGAATGCTACTGCAAAAGATAACTGGCACCACACCCTGCAGCGATGAGCTTGATAGGCAAGATACCTTAATGCCACCATACGAGCTATTGCGCCAACTCGCTTGGCATAATTGATCGTGACACACGCGCCAGTGTTTCGTTAATCTTAACGAGGAGATAAAGTAGGATGAGGCCGATTGCCCCAAGGACAACCACTGTCCAGAAGGTTGTTGGGTTAACGGGTAGTGAGGGAACCAGCCAAAGACGCTGGAGCGAACCATCTTGAGTGTTAAAGAGCAGTGAGCAGATTGGACCCAAAGGTGGCGGCAGCTGGCTAAATCTACACTAGCGCAAAGATCAGCAGGCTAATCATTCCCAACCCCTGCTCTGTCATCCAGCTCTCTCGAAGCCACATCAAGAGCAGCGACCCAGCAGTCAGTGCCGTTACTGCGACAATCCACTCGTGGAGCGACCACTAGTACCAGTCGTACGCTCCGTAGCCAGGACCGATTGGCGCAAGAAGTAGATGATACCGATCGACTGAGCAATCGCCAGCGGCACACCAGCGATACGCGTCCACTGATTGATCTTGCGTCGGCCCGACTCACCATCTTTGTGCATCTCCTCAAGGCTTGGGATGGCTTTAGTAAGCAGCTGCGTAATAATGCTGGCATTGATGAAGGGCCCAAGGCCGATCAAAACGATAGACAGCTGGGCCAATGCTCCACCAGTCAGGACAGTTTAAGCACCAAAGTCACTCGCCGATACGACGTTCTGGATAATATCCTTGAGTCGGCTTTTGGTTCGGCCAACGGCACTGGCACGTGCGCCAAGAAACGATAGGCGACGATAAGCCCCAGCACAATGCCAAGGCGCTTTTGCATGTCTTTATTTTTGAGCGATCGAAGAATAATCTTCCAGTTCATATATTGTCCCTTTTGCCACTAACTACTATAACGCTATATCTAGTACAGTAGTACACGAATTGCTCCAGAAGTAAAAAGGCCAGTTGTCAATCCTAGGGTAGCTTTGAGCTCCAAGATCTGCAAGAGGTTCGTGCTTTTGCAGCTGATGTTCGGATACAGACCAGTGGCAGCTCATACTAAAATAGCGTACGATGTATATTCTCGCATGATATAATGCTAGATGTATTATTAATTTACTCTGATAATTTAGCTCGTCTGAAACCGTGCTGAAGTTACAGAGTTGCACATACAAGGAGGAGCAATGGCGTCAAAACAAACCAGGGCCTCAAGATTCGATTCGCCTCAAGGCATACGACCACAAGGTGATCGACCAATCAGCCAAGCAAATTATCGACACTCGCCCTCGCGCACTCGGCGCAAACGTCGCAGGTCCTGTGCCACTACCAACAGCGGCGCAGCAGCTACACAGTAGTAAAAAGCCGCACGTATACAAGACTGGCGGTGAGACATTCGAGATGCGCGTTCACAAGCGCCTCATCGATATCACCAATGCTACACCCAAGACACATCGACAACCTCCACAACCTCAGCTCTTGCCAGCTGGCGTGGATGTCGAGACTCGGATGTAGCGTTTGCTATAGTAGATCTGGAAAGAAAAGAGTGATAACTAACTATCACTCTTTTTGATTTTTATTTATCCTTTACTTTACGCTACCTGCTCAACCCTCTGCTCGATAGCTCGTCTGGGATATCATCGCGTGTGATTACACTGGCTCCATAGCGTCGTAGATTGTCTGAGCGATAGATTGGCAGTCATTCTCACGATCGTCATGTGAGTGTTAAAGACCCAGTTCTTAAGCAATGCGGTTTTTGCAGCAAGTGTCACAGTCTCCGGTCGTATTTCCCGCATGCACGAACGATGTCATCATAGCTCACTACCGGGGCTTCGTCCTCAAACCGTTTAACAATCTGTCGAGTCACCCACTCATGAAAAGCGCTCTGCCTTTGTCTCGTCGTCGATCCGCTATGATACCGCTTGCCGAGTACAATCTCAAATACCTCTAGGTGGCACCTCGTTTGCAAGCTTTTTTGATAGCCCCCTGCCATAGCTTTTCTCTCAAACAGTGGCATATCACTGTCCTCGACAGTCGTAATGAATGATAAAACGGGATATGATTGGCCAGTTTCGCGGACAGCCATATCATTCTCATTAAAATATCTGTGCAGTATTTTGCAGCGCACCGTGCTTGATATAGGATGATCTGAAAGAGTCACCCAATCGATTAGAGCGCGGTAAACAGCACCAATATACATTCTGCAGCATCCGAGCGCTTATCTCCATCAGTGGATCTTGCGCAGTTGAGACGAAACCCATGAAAAGCCGATCGTATGCAACACGCCATTAAACTGAAAAATGTTTTCGCTGAGAGCTTTGCGGCACGATAATTGTCCCATAGCGATCTTGCTGGGTCATTGTTCTAAGATAGCTCATTTGATAGAGCGGAAATCGCCGCTCAACCGCGGCACCATCACAGGCCTGCTCAATCGCCTGCAGAA